>Ga0307377_10001239_pt1 | contig 33333 bp, 32 predicted proteins | sample TR3MG_FD_202535 | JGI IMG/M metagenome (GOLD analysis project Ga0307377, IMG submission 202535) | Soil microbial communities from Risofladan, Vaasa, Finland - TR-3 | ecosystem: Environmental > Terrestrial > Soil > Coastal area > Acid sulfate soil | place: Finland: Risofladan, Vaasa | collected... | reverse complement strand
TGGTGGCATTGGGGCTGCAAGTGGCTACCGCGATCCTGCTGGGGTTCGATCTGGCCGCGATCGTGCTGCTTAGCGTCCTGGCGCATTTGTTCAACAAGGCCACCACCACGCACATGCGCAGCCAGGCGCGGGCACAGGACTCCGGACGCTGGGGCTTCCTGTGGAGTGGCGTGGTGCTGTCGTCGGTAGTGCTGGTGGCGTTGAGCGTTGAACTGCATGCGGCCAGAAATGGCGGTGTGCCGGTGCTGGTGGTCGGCGTGCTAAGCATCGTGCTCAGCTGGCTGTTCCTGAACACCATGTTCGCGGTTCATTACGCACATGGCTTCTACGGGGATTTCGGTGAGCAACACGCAGGGTTGGAGTTTCCCGGCAAGCAGCAACCTGACTACTGGGATTTCGCGTATTTCGCGATCGTGATCGGCATGACGTTCCAGGTCTCCGACGTGCAGATCACCAGCCGCTACCTGCGCCGCGTGGTGCTGCTGCACAGTGTCATCTCGTTCTTCTTCAACGTGTTCATCATTGCGATCACGGTGAATATCGTGGCCGGGCAGGGCGGTTAGGCCGAGGTTGCCCGAACGGCGTAACCGTGGATCGGTCGCGGACGAATGAAGCGATGGGGCGGCGCGACTGTCCCCATCCCTTACTTTCCAGGACTTCTCCGATGAACCTACGTCTCTCCATCCTTCTCGCCGTTGCCATGAGCTGCGGCCTTGCCACCACGGCCGTGTTCGCGCAGGACGCGATGGCCACCAGCTCCAGCGCCGCGATGTCGCACGACACGATGCACAAGGACATGATGAAGCAAGACGCCATGGGCAGGAATGCGATGAAGCACGATGCCATGAAGGCCGGCTCCATGAAGCATGATTCCATGAAGATGGACGGCATGAAGCACGGCGCCATGAAGCATGACGCCATGAAAAAAGGCCCGATGAAAAAGGATGCGATGAAGGGCGGCGCCATGAAAAGCGATGCGATGAGCTCGGGCAGCTGATCCGCGGCCGCTGGTGGGCGTGCCGTCGCGGCGGCGCCCCGTCAGCGGCTTCTGCCGGGTGCGGCAGCGGTGGATACTTGAACCTTCCCTCGCCGCAGGCCATCCGACATGAGCTCGCCATTCGCCCGTCGACTCGGTATCGAGCATCCGTTGATCCAGGCACCGATGGCCGGTTCGTCACCGCCGGGGCTGGTGGCAGCCGTATCGAATGCCGGCGGGCTGGGCTCGCTGGGCGCCGGTTATCTGGAGCCGCAAGCCATCCTCGAGCAGGCGGTGCAGATCCGCGCACTCGGCGACCGGCCCTATGCGATCGGCCTGTTCGTGTTGCCGGACGAATTCGAGGCCGACATGGCCGCAGTGGCGAAGGCGCGCGAGCAGCTCGATGCGCTGATGGCGCGTGAAGGCCTGGCCGTGCGCACCAGCTTGCCGGTGCGCTGGGCGCCGCGCTTCTCCGATCAGTTTGCCGCCTTGTGCGAGGCGCGACCGGCGGTGGCGAGTTTCGCATTCGGTGTCATCAGCGGAGCGCAGCTGCGCGAACTGCGCCAGCGCGACATCTACGTGATCGGTACGGCCACCACGGTGGCCGAAGCGCGAGCCTGGGTCGACGCAGGTGCCGATGCCGTCTGTGTGCAAGGCGCCGAGGCCGGCGGTCACCGTGGCACCTTCCTGCACGAGGCCGAGGACGCGATGATCGGGCTGTTCGCGCTGCTGCCGCTCACTGTGCATACGCTGGCGGCACATGGACGGGATGTGCCTGTGATTGCCGCCGGTGGCATCATGGACGGTCGCGGCATGCTGGCGGCCGAAGTCCTTGGCGCGGCTGCCAGCCAGCTTGGTACCGCCTTCCTCACTTGTCCGGAATGTTCCGCGGCCGAGGCGTGGAAACAGGACTTGCCCCAGGCCGAGGAATACCGGATCACCACCATCCGGGGCTTCTCCGGGCGCGCTGCGCGCGGTCTGCGCAACCGGTTTGTCGAAGCGATGCCGGAGGCGGCGCAAGGCTTGCCGTATCCGGTGCTGAACGCGCTCACCGCGCCGTTGCGCCGCGCCGCCGCCGAAGCCGGCCGCGGCGATCTGCTGTCCGAATGGTGTGGTCAGGCCGCCGGCCTGGTGCGTCCGCAGCCCGCGGACGAGCTGGTCGCACGCCTGATGTACGAGCACCGGCTGGCCAGGCGGACCCTGGCGGGCGTCCAAGATACCCCTTGACGGCAGGGCGGTTATACTGCGCCCGCGCCATTTCGCGCTGCGATCACGCATGAGGCCCCTCCTCTTGAGTACTGCCCGCACGAACAAGTCCGTTACCACGGCCACCCTGCGCAAGTCGGTCATCGACGCGCTGGAAGAACTGAAAGCCAAGGACGTTCGCGAGATCGACGTTCGCGGCAAGACCTCCATTGCCGACCTGCTGGTGATCGCCTCTGGCACGTCCGCACGCCACGTCAAATCGATTGCCGACGAAGTCGGCAGGTTCGCCAAGAAGGCGGGCGTGATGCCGCTGGGCGTGGAAGGCGAGGTGGAGGGCGAATGGGTGCTGGTGGATCTGGGCGACGTGATCGTCCACGTGATGTTGCCGCGCATCCGCGAGTTCTACGGGCTCGAACGGCTGTGGACGGTGGGCGACCACGGGCACGAGGCCGATGTCGATGCGGCGCAGGCAGGCTGATTGCCGGCGTCCGGATCGTGTCGCCAGTCAAGTCTCTGTGGGGCGTAGGAGCGCGCTTGCGCGCGAAGCTCTTGCTCTTCTCCACCCCTGGCAACGGAGCTTGACCCCTCTCCCCCTCGGGGAGAGGAGGCGATGGCGGCGCTGCGCGCGTTTTATTGATAAGAGCTCCCCATGCGCGCGAGGCTGATCGCTGTCGGTGAGCGCATGCCTGGTTGGGTGGCGGAAGGCTTTGCCGAGTACTGCAAGCGGCTTTCGCACGAACTGCCGCTGACACTGGTGGAAATCAGGCCCGGCAGCCGCGGCAAGGGCCGCGACGATGCACGGGCGATCCAGGAAGAGGGCGCGGCGCTGCTCGCGGCACTGCCGCGCGACAGTCATGTGATTGCGCTGGATGGTCGTGGCAAGCCATGGTCCAGCGAGCAACTGGCCGGGCAACTGGCGCAATGGCGCATGGCCGGACGCGATCTGGCATTCCTGATCGGCGGCCCCGACGGGCACGCCCCCGAGGTGCTGGCACGTGCCGAACAGTACTGGTCGCTGGGGCCGCTGACGTTGCCCCACATGCTGGTGCGGCTCGTGCTGGCCGAGCAGTTGTACCGGGCCACCACGATTGCGGCAGGGCACCCCTACCACCGTGCCTGATCGTGGCACGACGTTCCGCTCTGGCCTCCGGCCCTTGCGGTAGCTTAGGCTTGGTATTCTCCACGCCGATGGTCCACTTTCATGCCTGTCCAGGTACTGCAAGCCACGATCCACGACCTCGAAGCGCTGACCGTGCTGTTCGACGGCTACCGCCAGTTCTACGGGCAACCGGCGGACAAGGAGCGGGCGCGACGGTTTCTTGCGGAGCGTTTCCAGCATCAGCAATCGCTGATCCTGCTGGCGCAGGACGGGCAGGGCGAAGGCATCGGTTTCACCCAGTCGTATCCGCTGTTTTCCTCGGTGCGCGCGGTGCGGACCTGGCTGCTCAACGACCTGTTCGTGGCACCGCAGGCACGCCGGCAGGGCGTGGCGACGGCGCTGCTCGCCGCCACGGCGGATCATGCACGGGCGCTGGGTGCGGCCAGCCTGTCGCTGTCGACCGCGCTGGACAATGCGCCGGCGCAGGCGCTGTACGAGTCGATGGGCTGGCAGCGCGACCGGCAATTTTGCGAATACGGCCTCACCCTCTGAGCGCTTGCTGTTTTTTTTGACCTCCTGTCGCCCAGGTACCCCGATGCTTCATCTTGCCTCGCAGTCGCCACGCCGCCGCCAGTTGCTGGAACAGCTGGGCGTGGATTTCACCGTGCTTGACGTCGACGTACCCGAACAGCGCGCAGCGGGTGAATCGCCGCAGGACTATGTAAGCCGGGTGGCGCGTGACAAGGCGCGCGCCGGCCTGGCCAGCCTCGATGCGGCGGATGATGCGGTGGTACTCGGTGCCGATACCGAGGTGGTGCTGGACGAGGAGGTATTCGGCAAGCCACTGGATGCCGAGCATGCCGCCGCCATGCTGCGTCGCCTGTCGGGGCGCACGCATGCGGTGATTTCGGTGGTGTGGTTGGTCAGTAGCCGGCGCGAGCGGTGCGAGACGTGCATTTCGCACGTGCGTTTCGGAAACCTGGACGAGCCCACCATCGCCGCTTATGTCGCCACCGGCGAACCGTTCGGCAAAGCCGGCGCGTACGCGATCCAGGGGCGCGGTGCGGCGTTGATCGAGCGTCTGGAGGGCAGTCATTCCGGCGTGATGGGTCTGCCGGTGTTCGAAACCGCGCGGCTGCTGCGCAGCTTCGATGCGGCCATGACGTGAACCTCAACCGGTCGGATTGATCACCACAAACCACGCGACGACTGCCAGCAGGTTGTTGACAGCGTGTGCCACTATCCCCGGCCAGAGCGAGCCCGAGCGCAGCCGCAGCCACGCCAGCGCCAGCGCCAGCAGGGCCAGGTCGGGCAGTGCGAACCATTGGTACCGCAGGCCAGGCAGGTGCGCCAGCGCGAACAGCAGCGAGCTGATCGCCACGGCCCAGCCGACCCGACAGCGCTGCAGCAGCGCCGACAGCAGCACGCCGCGAAACAGCAATTCTTCCACCAGCGGTCCCAGGCTCGCCACGACAAGCACCAGCGGGACGCGCAACGGCAACGCCGTTCGGGTACCCAACTGCTGGATGTCCTGGGTCACCGCATGGCCATGCGCCAGCAGCTCGGTCAGCAGTCCGCCCAGCAGCGGCGCTGCCAGTCCGACAGCCACTGCCGGAACAAAAAACAACCGGTTTGCCGGCAAGGCGAAACCGAAGCCAGGCGGTCGCGACAGCGACCACAGTTGCGGCCATCGGCGCCAGGTCAGCCACAGCGTGAGGGCGGCGGCCAGTGTCACGGTGAGCACGACGGTCATGGCCTGCATGCCCGCTTGCGCCATCATCGTCTGAAGTTCGCTTTCGGCCTGGCTGGCGCCTTGTTGCAGGTGGACGAAGCCGGTCGCCAGACCGATCGCCAGGGCGATCAGCAGACTGCTCGTGGCCTGCAACAGGAAATAAAGCGCGATCAGCCCCAGCGCACCCCACAGGCTGGGAACTCTGGCGAGAGACTGCCGCACGGACGGGCTCGGCGGTCGCGGAAGCGGGGCCGGCATATTGCAGGTTTCCATGACGTCCATGGCTGGGTTGAAGGTTCCCGAGAGAGGGCGAATGTTCATTGGATCGGGCATGGCGTGTGAAGTTCATGCCATGCGTTGCAGTCCGCCAGGGCAGCGTGCGGCATCGTGCCATTCGCCATGATGTCGAACGATCGCCTCGGTCCGCTGGAGGGCGCCGATGGACAGATTCAGCCGAGCAGCATGGCGCGGGTCACGCCGATGCCGGCCATCACCAGCAAGGCCACCCAGCCGAGCATGCCCAGCGTGAAGCCGCCTCCGCGCTTGCCCGCATCCTGCAAATAGGCCAGCGCATACCACACCCGACCGGCAAGCCAGACCAGCCCGGCCATGCCGGCCCACCCACTGAAGCCGTAGTGGGCAGCCAGCCACAGTGTGGGCAGGAACAGCACCGTGGCTTCGAGCGTATTCATCTGCACCCGGTAGGCGCGGTCGAACGCCGGATGGCCGCTGACCGCGGGAGCCTTGATGCCATGCACGCCACGGGCGCGTCCCACCGCGAACATGGTGCCGAGCAGCAACAGCATGGTGAGCAGGGTGACCAGGGCGGGCAAGTGGGTCATGCGGGATCCTCGTGGAAGATGCCCTACTTTAACGGCATAGGGGATGCGCCGCGATCGGACGGGTTCGACGCGGCATGCGGATAACACCTTAGACTTCGCATCCTGCGCGCCTCGGGGCACGCCTGGATCAGTATTGTGGAACATCCCTGTCTGCGTTGCGGTGCCTGCTGTGCCTTCTTTCGGGTAGCGTTCCATTGGTCGGAGGCCGAGGCCGCCCTGGGCGGCGGCGTGCCGCAGGAACTGACGGAAAAGCTCGATCCGCATCGGCTGGCGATGTGCGGCACCAACGCCGCAATGCCGCGATGCGTGGCGTTGCAGGGCACGGTGGGCAAGGCCGCGCATTGCCGCATCTACGCGCATCGGCCGTCGGTATGTCGCGAAGTGCAGCCGTCGTGGGAGTTCGGTGCGATCAGCCCGCAATGCGACAAGGCGCGCCTCGCGCACGGCTTGCCGTTGTTGACGCCTGAGGATTGGCTCGATTCATCCCATGCCGGCGTTCTATCGATACCGCAGAGCGCGTGATTGTTGGTTCTCCCGGAGCGCACCCTGTGCGCGAAAGCTCTTGTCACGGCCGCTGCAAAGAGCTTTCGCGCACAGGGTGCGCTCCTACGGGAGTGCAGTCCCGTGCTCAATCGAAGCGGTAGATGTCCATTGCCAGCAGGCCCTGGTCGATGCCGGCGTCGATCCGCTGCGCATGCGCATCGGTACCGGCCGCGCCGAGCGCGACGAACAGCGGCAGCAGGTGTTCGTCGGTCGGATGCGCGCGTTCGGCGAAGGGTGCCTGTCGGCGATAGTCGAGCAGGGCGTCAGTGTCGCCGGCGGCGAGCCGTTGTTCGACCCAGTCGACGAACGGCTGCACGTACGGCGCTTGCCGTTGCGCGCTGTAACCGGCACCCAGATCGTGCAGGTTGTGGGTGATGCTGCCGGAGCCGATCACCAGCACGCCTTCGGCGCGCAGCGGCGCCAGTGCCTGGCCCATGGCGAACTGGTGCGCCGGACCCAGTTCGGGCTGGATCGAGAGGGGTACCACCGGTATGTCGGCAGCCGGATACAGCAGGCGCAATGGAACCCAGACGCCGTGGTCGAGTCCCCGACCGGGATGCCGCGTCGCGGCGAGGCCTGCCTGATCCAGCAGATGCCCGACACGTTCGGCCAGTGCTGGCGCACCGGGTGCCGGATAGCGCAGCTGATACAACGCAGCGGGAAAACCGCCAAAATCGTGGATGGTGTCCGGCGTCGCGGCGCTGCCGACCTGCGGTCGCCGCGCCAGCCAGTGAGCACTGGCGACCACGATCGCCCGCGGGCGCGGCAGGGCGGCAGCCAGTTCGGCCAGCCGGGCACCGGTCAGGCCCGGCTGCAGCGCGGTCATCGGCGAACCGTGGGAGACGTACAGGCTGGGCAGGAGGGTCATGGCGAGGCTCGTTGGCAGGTGTTGCCCCTCAGGTTGGGCTGCACGCATGGTTTCCAACGCCAACCCATGGAAACGTTCCGTCGCCTGGCCGAAACGTCGGGCGACGGAACCGATGCCCAGCCGATTACTTGCGTCGTGGCGGCTGGCTGCCGCCATGTCGCGGCTTGGCGTCGCCCGGTTTGAAGCTGCCCGGTTTGAACCCGCCGGGCTTCTTGAACCCACCCGGCTTGCGGGCCGGCAGTGCAGTGCCGGTGTCGGTGTCGTTGCCGTCCCACTCGTGGATGCGCAGTTGCTGCTGCACCACCCATACCTTCTTCAGGTGCTCGAAGACTTCCTTCGGCATGCCGTCGGGCAGGTCGATCAGGCTGTAGTTGTCGCGGATGCTGAGGCGGCCGATGAACTGGCTGTCCAGGCCGGCCTCGTTGGCGATCGCACCGACGATGTTGCCTGGCTTCACGCCGTGCTCGTGGCCCACTTCGATACGATAGGTGCGCTTGCCTTGCTCGGTGGCATGCGCGCGCACCGGGCGGCCGAATTCACGCGATGCGGCACTTTCGTGTGTACCGTGTTCGCGTGGCGGGTGCTCATGCGGCAAGCGGCGGTCGGCCGCTGCTTCGCGCGCGGATGATGGACGTCGATCGTTGCTGCCGGCCTCGCGTGGTGCTCGTTCGCGGGGGGAGCGCTCGCGCGATGCGGCTTCGTATTTCTCACGCTTCGGCGGCGGTGCCAGCAGCAGCGGCTGGTCGCCTTGCGCGATGCGCGCCAGGGCGGCGGCGATCTCGATCGCAGGCACGTTGTGTTCCTGTTCGTATTGCTCGATCAGTTGCTGGAACTGGCCCAGGTCGCCGATTGCCAACGTGTCGCTGATGCGCTGCTTGAACTTGCCGATGCGCACGTCGTTGACCACTTCCACCGACGGCAGCTGCATCTGCTCGATCGGCTGCTTGGTGGCACGCTCGATCGCGTTCAGCATGCCCCGCTCGCGCGGGCTGACGAACAGGATCGCCTCGCCGCTGCGCCCGGCGCGGCCGGTGCGGCCGATGCGATGCACGTAGCTTTCGGTGTCGTACGGAATGTCGTAATTGAACACGTGGCTGATGCGGTCCACGTCGAGCCCGCGCGCGGCCACGTCGGTGGCGACCAGGATGTCCAGCTTGCCGTCCTTCAATTGCTGGATCACCCGCTCGCGCTGCGGCTGCGCGATGTCGCCGTTGATCGCGGCGGCGGCCAGCCCGCGTGCCTGCAGTTTGCCGGCCAGCTCGTCGGTGGCCTGCTTGGTGCGCGCGAAGATGATCATCGCGTCGAACGGCTCGGCTTCCAGGATGCGGGTCAGTGCGTCGAGCTTGTGCATGCCGCTGACGAACCAGTAGCGCTGGCGGATGTTCGGCGTGGTGCTGGCCGAGGACTTGATATTGACCTCGATCGGATCCTTGAGGTGGCGCTGGGCGATCTTGCGGATGACACTGGGCATGGTTGCCGAGAACAAGGCAACTTGCCGTTCCGGCGGGGTCGCCTGCAGCACCTTCTCGACGTCGTCGATGAAGCCCATGCGCAGCATTTCGTCGGCTTCGTCGAGCACCAGAAAGCGCAGTTCGGACAGATCCAGCGTGCCCTTGTCCAGATGGTCGATCACCCGGCCGGGCGTGCCCACCACCACGTGCACGCCGCGCTTGAGCGAGTGCAACTGCGGGCCGTAGCTCTGGCCGCCGTAGATTGGCAGCACCTGGAAACCGGGGATGTGCGCGGCATAGCGCTGGAACGCCTCGGCCACCTGGATCGCCAGCTCGCGCGTGGGCGCCAGCACCAGCGCCTGCGGCTTGCCGGCGCGCGGGGTGATGCGCGACAGGATCGGCAGCGCGAACGCGGCGGTCTTGCCGGTGCCGGTCTGCGCCTGGCCGAGCACGTCGCGCCCTTCCAGCAGCGGCGGGATGGTGGCCGCCTGGATCGGCGAGGGCGATTCATAGCCGACGTCGGCCAGCACGCGCAAAACGTCAGGGTGCAGCGCGAGTGCGCCAAAACCGGACGGAACCGGGGCGTTGTCGGAATCGGGGGATGACATGGGGGACCTCAGAACAGATGGCAGCGTCGGGTATGCGACGCGCTAGGAATGTATTCTACCAGCCTTCACGCCTGCGCTGAATAGAGATCGGGAGTATCTTCATCCGCGCGGTTATGCGATGCGCTGCACTGCGCAAGGTCGAGGACGAGGATGGGCATGCTCGAAACAATCTCCGAACAGCGTTTGCATGGCGGTGTGCAGGGCTTCTATCGGCATCACTCGGAAGCTTGCAACGGGCCGATGCGCTTTGCCGTCTACCAACCGCCGCAGGCCTTGCGGCAGCCGTGTCCGGTGCTGTATTTTCTGGCCGGGCTGACCTGCTCGGAGGAGACCGCCACGATCAAGGCCGGCGCACAGCGGCGAGCTGCCGAACTGGGGCTGGTGCTGGTGATGCCCGATACCAGTCCGCGCGACACCGGCATCGAAGGTGCCACCGGCGACTGGGAGTTCGGCGAGGGCGCGGGCTTTTATGTCGACGCCACCGAGGTTCCGTGGTCGTCGCGCTTTCGCATGCACAGCTACGTGGCGCACGAACTGCCGGCCCTGATCGCCATGACGTTCCCGGTCGATACCACGCGCAGCGGCATCTGCGGTCATTCGATGGGTGGCCATGGGGCGCTGACCATTGCCTTGAAACATCCGGCACATTACCGCTCGGTGTCGGCTTTCGCGCCCATCGTGGCACCCAGCCAGGTGCCATGGGGGCGCAAGGCATTGCCGCGCTATCTGGGCGGCGCGGCGAATGCGTGGGCGGCTTACGATGCCTGCGAACTGGTGCGGCGGCAGACATTTCCCGGCACCATCCTGATCGACCAGGGCGAGGCCGATCCGTTTCTCGAAGCCCAGTTGAAACCGGAGCTGTTCGACCAGGCCTGCGCCGAAGCCGGGCAGGCGTTGCTGTTGCGCCGACATGCCGGTTATGACCACAGCTACTGGTTCATCACCAGCTTCATCGACGACCATCTGCGCCATCACGCCGAGGCATTGGGTGTGCCGTAGAGGTTGCCCGAACACAAATGTGGGAGCGGCTTCAGCCGCGATGCTTTTGGCTTGGCCAGAGCAAAAGAATCGCGGCTGAAGCCGCTCCCACAAAAGCCGCTCCCACAAAGCAGTCCGGCAGGGCTCAGGCCTTGGCGGCCGGGCGCGAGTTGCTGCGGCGCTTGTGATTGCCGGCGGCATGTTCGCCGCGGCCAGGCGTCGCATAACCGTTCGGCCGGGCTGACGTGGAGGCCTTGCCCTGGCGCGGCTGGCGCTGCTGGCGTTGACCGCCGCCACCCTGCTTCGGACGCGGTGCGCCGGCATCCAGGCGCAGCGGGGCGGACGGCTCGTAACCGGTCACGGCATTGATCGCGATGTCCTGCTTCAGCAGTTTGCGGATGTCGTGCAGCAGGCCGCTTTCGTCATGGCTGACCAGGGATACCGCCAGGCCTTCCATGCCGGCACGACCGGTGCGGCCGATGCGGTGCACGTAGTCTTCGGCCACCGATGGGAGGTCGAAGTTGACCACGATCGGCAATTGCTCGATGTCGATGCCGCGGGCGGCGATATCGGTGGCCACCAGCACGGTGACGCGACCGGTCTTGAAATCACTCAAGGCGCGGGTGCGCGCGTTCTGGCTCTTGTTGCCGTGGATCGCGGCGGTGCGCATGCCGGAGGCATTCAGGAACGTCACCAGCTTGTCGGCACCGTGCTTGGTGCGGCTGAACACCAGCGACTGGCGGCGGCTGTCGACCGACAACAGGTGCAGCAGCAGGTCGCGCTTGCGCGCGGCGTCGACCGGATGCACCTGATGGCTGACCAGGGTGGCCACGGCATTGGGCGTGTCCACCGAGATCTCGCGCGCGTTGTGCATGAATTCCAGCGCCAGCGTCTTGATCGCCGGCGGGAAAGTGGCCGAGAACAGCAGTGTCTGGCGCTTCTTCGGCAAGCTGGCAAGAATGCGCTTGAGTGCCGGCAGAAAGCCCATGTCGAGCATGCGGTCGGCTTCGTCGAGAATCAGCGTTTCCACGCCGGACAGATCCAGCGTGCGCTGCTGCATGTGATCCATCAAGCGGCCGGGAGTGGCAATGACAATGTCCACGCCGCGGCGCAGGGCGTTGATCTGCGGGCCCATGCTGACGCCACCGAAGATGGTGGTGCTGCTGACCTGCATGTGCTTGCCGTAGCTGCGGATGTTGTCGTGGATCTGCGCGGCAAGCTCGCGGGTCGGGGTAAGGATCAGCGCGCGCGGACGACGCGTCATGGTCTGGCCGCTGGTGGACAGTTTCTGCAGCAGCGGCAGCGCGAATGCGGCGGTCTTGCCGGTGCCGGTCTGCGCGGCGGCGAGCAGGTCATGACCTGCCAGCGCCGACGGAATCGCGGCGGACTGGATCGGGGTGGGCTGGGTGTAGCCGTAATCGGCAAGCGCACGCAGCAACGCGGGCGCAAGGCCCAGCGAATCGAAAGACATGTAACACTCCTGAGCAACCCGGAGTGTTCATACCGTGTTGCAAACCAAGGGGAAAGGGGCGGCGGTGTGCCGCAGCAGTCGAAGCGACTACGCCGGCAAGTATAGCCGGATCGGCGGCTTGGCGTCAGCCCTTGCGTGATCCAACCTGAATGGAATGAACGGCGAGCGTGAATGCAAGGCCTCAGCGATGCAGTCGCGCCACGATCAGGTAACTGTTGAACGGGGTGCGTCCGCGCAGCGATTCGAAGCGGACGTCGAGCCCGGCGTTTTCCAGCGGGCCGCGCAACTCGCCGGCCGTCGGGTAGTGTTGCGCACCGCCGGGAATCCAGCCGGACGTGCGTAGGAAAAATTCTTCCAGCCGGGTGGCGTGGAAGCGCCAGTTCGGCTCGCGCAGCACGTTGCGGATGATCAGGCAGCCTTGCGGTGCCAGATGCCGGGTGGCCGCCTGCAACAGCGTGAGTTGCTGTACGGCCGACAGGTAATGCAGTACATCGAGCAGGGCGACATGGCCTTGCGCGGAGGGAAGCTCGGCCACGTCGGCATGGCGCAGCGCCATCACCGCATCGAGACCGGCGCGCTGCAGGGCATGTCGTCCGGCCGCGACCTTGCGCTCGTCGTGATCCAGCCCGAGGTACGGCGGCAAGTGGCCTCGCGCATTCAGGTACTGCCCGAGCAGGCCGATGCCGCAGCCGATATCGAGCAGCGGCAAATCACTGCCGTCAACAATTGCCGCGGTGGCGGCATAGACCGGGTCGCTTGCCAGCTTGCTCCTGACGTAAAGGCGTTGCAGCCGGCTGTCATAGAGACTGGCGATGCGGTGGCGCGTGGCTCGATCCATCCAGACCCTGTATTTCGATGTGCACCGCCAGATTAACAGCCATGCCGGCCAAAGTCCGATGGACCGCTGGCGCTGGACGCTCGGTGCCATCGCCATCGACGCTGCACGATTCGAGGCGGTCGCGGATACGATAGCGGCAACTGCCAAGCCTGTCCGTGGGAGAGCCAGATGTCGCTGCTTGCGTCCTTGCGTGAACTCAATGCCACCCAGCGGCATGTCGTGCTGGCCAGCTTTCTGGGCTGGACGCTGGACGCCTTCGACTTTTTCCTGCTGGTGTTCGTGCTGGGCGATATCGCCAGAGATTTCCACGTCCACAAGACCGCGGTGACCTTCGGGATCCTGCTGACCCTGGCGGCACGCCCGATCGGCGCCTTGCTGTTCGGCCGTCTGGCCGACCGCTTCGGGCGACGGCCGGTGCTGATGCTGGATGTGCTGCTGTTTTCCGCGCTGGAGCTGGCCTGCGCCTTCGCGCCATCGCTCACGGTATTGCTGGTGCTTCGCTTTGCCTTCGGCATCGCGATGGGCGGCGAGTGGGGCATTGGTGCCTCGCTGGCGCTCGAAAGTGTTCCGGCCGAGTCCCGCGGCCTGGTGTCCGGCCTGCTGCAGAGCGGTTATCCCTGCGGTTATTTTCTGGCTGCGATCGCCTACTGGGTGGTGTTCGGTGCGCTGGGCCTGGGCTGGCGCGCGATGTTCGTTGCCGGTGCGTTGCCGGCGCTGCTGGTGATGTACATACGTGCCAAGGTGCCCGAATCGCCGGTCTGGGAAGCGGGCCGTGCGGACCATCGGCAGCGCAGCGCGCGCGAGTCGATGCGTGGACACTGGAAGCGACTGCTCTACATGATGCTGCTGATGGCGGCATTCAACATGTTCAGCCATGGCTCGCAGGACATGTACCCCACGTTTCTGAAGTCGCAGCTGCATTTTCAGACCGGGACGGTGACCGTGCTGAGCATGCTGCTGAACGCGGGTGCGATTGTCGGCGGGCTGACGTTTGGCGCCTGGTCCGAACGTATCGGCCGGCGCCGCGCGATGATCACGGCGGCACTGCTGGCGTTGCCGTGCATTCCACTGTGGGCGTACGGCGGTTCGCTGCTGTTGCTGGGCCTGGGCGCCTTCATGATCCAGGTCATGGTGCAGGGCGCCTGGGGCGTGGTGCCGGCCTATCTCAACGAATTGTCGCCGGACGACGTGCGCGGCACCCTGCCGGGCTTTGCCTATCAGCTGGGCAACCTGTTGGCGGCCAGCACCGCCACACTGCAGTCGTGGCTGGCCGATCGCAACGGTGGCGACTATGCCCTGGTAATGGCTTCGTGGATGGGGGCGGTGGCTTTGCTGCTGGCCCTGCTTGCGTGGCTGGGGCCAGAGGTGCGCGGAATCGGCTTCGGCAAGGCGAGCTCCTGATAGACTTTGCGCTTTGCATCCCATCACGAGACGCGCAATGAAAGCTGGCAAGGACAAGGTGATTTCCCTCCATTACACGTTGACGGTGGATGGCGAGAAAGTTGAAAGCTCGCACGATCGCGACGAGCAGCTGTGGATACTGCTCGGCCACGGCCAGTTGATTCCCGGCCTGGAAACGGCGCTGGAAGGTCATCAGGCCGGCGAGACGCTGGAAGTGGACGTGGCCGCGATCGACGGCTACGGCGAGCGCGAGGAAGGCCGGACCCAGCGCATGTCGAAGAAGTATTTCCCGCAGGCCAACCGGCTCAAGCCGGGCATGGTCACCGTGCTGCAGCTGAAGGAAGGCGGACAGCGCGCCGTGACCGTGCACAAGGTCGGCATGACCGCGATCGACGTCGATCTGAACCACCCGATGGCCGGCAAGCCGCTGCATTTCGACGTGGCCATCGGCGAGGTGCGCGACGCCACCGAGGAAGAGATCAAGCACGGCCACGCGCATCCGCCGGGCAGTGCAGAGCACTGACCGGCGGATCAAAAGCCAAACCAAAACGGCGCTCCTTGCGCCGTTTTTCGTTCGCCTCTTCTCCCTCCGGGAGAAGGTTGGGATGAGGGTGCCCGGCAGGAATGTCACTTACTTAAAGCCCGTCATTCCCGCGAAGGCGGGAATCCAGTGCCTTTTGCGGTCTGAAACGACGATTGAAGCCACTGGATTCCTGCTTTCGCAGGAATGACGAAAATGGGACCTCCCGCTTAAGTTAAGTACCATTCCACACAGATTCCGCCTTAATCCAGCAACCGCTTGCCGAATTCGAAATGATCGCGCCAGTATGGCCCGTCGATATCGTCCAGCCGCACCGTGCCGCCACTGTTTGGCGCATGCACGAAGCGGCCTTTGCCGACGTACACGCCAACGTGGCTGACCGTGCCGTGACTGCCGAAGAACACCAGGTCGCCGCTGACCAGTTGGGCCATCTGGTGCACGTTGTAGCCGCGGTCCATCGCGGCGATCTGGCGCGAGTTGTGCGGTAGCAGAATGTCCGCCGCGTTGCGGTAGATGTAGTCCACCAGACCGCTGCAATCGAAGCCGCCCTGCGGAGTGTTGCCGCCCCAGTGGTACGGCGTGCCGATCAGGGCGATGGCGCGAAACAGCACATCATTCGCGGTGCCGGCGCTGGCCGCTGACGGTGCCCGGGCCGGTAGGTCGGCCAGCGCTGAATGCGAGGTCTTGTAGGTGGCTTCGCGCCGATGCGGGTTGCTGGCGCAGGCGGCTAGCAGGAGCAGGGCCGCGACCGGAAGCCACTGGCGCAGGGCACGCCATGACGTGCGCTGGGCGGTGAAGCAGGCAACGGAATCCGGTCGCATGGGGCATGCCTCGGCATGAGTCGCCACGAGGTTATCAAATCAAGTACTTGGAAGGAAGTTCTCAGGTAACGGACGAGGCATGCGGCGGCGGCAGCCAAAGAGTGAATGCCGGTGCAGCTCCGAACAGCCGCCGCATCGACACGGCTTCATTGGCGTCAAAGGGCTGCCAGCATCGCCTCGGCACTGGAAACGCGAAATTCGCCGGGTGCCTCGATGTGCAGTATGCGCACCACGCCATTTTCGGCGTACATCGCGAAGCGTCGCGTGCGAAGACCCATGCCGAAGGCGGTGCCATCCAGCTCCAGGCCGAGTGCGCGGGTGAAGCTGGCGTTGCCGTCGGCCAGCATCAGCAGACCCGGGGGAACCTGCTGTGAGGTGGCCCATGCCTGCATCACATGGGCGTCGTTGACGGCCAGGCACATCAGCGTGATGCCGCGCCCGTGGAAGTCGTCGAAGTGCCGGGTGTAACCGGGCAGGTGCTCGTTCGAGCAGGTCGGAGTGAACGCCCCAGGCACGCCGAACAGCAGCACCTTGCGCCGGGCAAACAATGCGCCGGTGCGGGCTGGCTTGATCTCGCCGTCGATGACCTGAAGCGGAGTGTCGGGAATCGTGTCGCCGGGCTGGATGCTCATGTGGGTCTCGGCTGGAGGCGGAAAGGTAGCGGCCATGCTAAATCGCCGGCGACCGGCTGTCGCCTTGAATCAAACGCCGCAGCACCTATGTTGCTTGTCAGGCGGTGATCGCACCGCAATCCAATCGAGGAGAGAACATCATGAGTCTTGGCCGTCATGCCGTATGGAATGCCCACCAGGTGCTGCCGGAGGACATCCGGCAGGTCATTGGCCGCTTTCTGCAGCCGCAGGACAGCGATGCCGCCGACGTTGCAACCGGCGAGTGGGCGCCGCGGGTGGATATCCGCGACGAAGCAAAGCGTTTCGTGATTCTGGCCGATATCCCCGGAGTGGACCCTGCGCAGATCGACGTGAGCATGGACAAGGGCATCCTCACCATCAAGGGTGAACGCGACGTCGGCAGCAGCGCCGAAAACGGCAAATTTACCCGGACCGAGCGCGTGCGCGGCGCGTTCCATCGCCGTTTCGCGTTGCCGGACAGCGCCGATGCCGATGGCATCAGCGCGAACGGCCGGCATGGTGTTCTGGAGATCGTGATACCGAAGAAGGCGCTGGCGACGGCGCGACGCATTACCATCAACACCGGCCACTGAGCCAGGGCAGGTTGCAGGACATCCCGCGGCGGAGACGATCCGCCGCGGGTTTTGCGTGAGTTGGGGAGTGGCAGGTGGAATTCAAAGACTATTACGAGATCCTGGGTGTGAAGCCGGATGCCAGCGAGGCCGAGATCAAGGCGGCATATCGCAAGCTGGCGCGCAAATACCACCCGGACAAGAACAAGGAGGCCGGCGCGGAGGATAAATTCAAGGCGGTCAACGAGGCCAACGAGGTGCTCAAGGATGCCGAAAAGCGGCGTTCCTACGACCAGCTGCGCGCCGGCGGCTATCGGCAGGGCGAGCAATTCCGGCCACCGCCGGGCTGGCAGGGGCAGGCGCACGGTGGTCACGGTTTCGGCGATGCCGGCGACGGCGACTTCAGCGATTTCTTCGAGAGCCTGTTCGGTCGCGGTGCCGCCGCGGGTGGCCAGCGCGGTCAGCCGCGACCGCGGCGTGGCCGCGATGTGCAGGCTTCGGTGCAGATCGATCTGCAGACGGCGTTCGATGGCGGGCGTACGCGTCTGACGATGCAGGATCCATCGAGTGGCGAGCGCGTGCTGGAGGTGAAGATCCCTGCAGGTATCCAGCCCGGCCAGGTGATCCGGTTGTCCGGGCAGGGGCAGGCCGGCGCAGCCGGTGGCCCCAGAGGCGATCTGTTGCTGGAAATCGGCGTGCGCGACGATGCACGTTTCCGTCTGGACGGCCGCAATGTGGTGCACGTGCTGCCGATCGCGCCATGGGAGGCCGCGCTTGGTGCCACGGTTGCCGTGCCGACGCTGGCCGGCAAGGTGGATCTGCGCATACCGGAAGGTTCGCAATCGGGGCGCAAACTTCGACTCAAGGGGCGTGGCATGCCGGGCGCGCATCCGGGTGACCAGCTGGTGGAACTGTCGATCCGCACGCCCGTGGCAGAGAGTGACGAACAGCGCGCAGCCTACGAGGCGTTGCGCGGGCAATTCAAGGGTTATGACCCGCGGCAGTGACGGTGCTTGCCCCGGCTGCAAATGAAAAAAACGGCGCTTCTGCGCGCCACGTTTCATGCACGGGTCCGGCCGGCGGCGTGCTCAGCCGGGCAGAAATTCCTTGAGCGTACGCACCAGTTCTTCTTCCTTGATCGGCTTGGTCACATAGGCCTTGGCGCCTTGGCGCATACCCCAGACCTTGTCGGTTTCCTGATCCTTGGTGGTCACCAGAATGATCGGGATATGTGCCGTCTCGGGATTCTTGCTGATGGTGCGGGTGGCCTGGAACCCATTGAGATTGGGCATCACCACGTCCATCAGGATCAGGTCGGGCTTCTCGAGCTTGGCCACTTCGACACCGGCCGCGCCATCTTCGGCAGAGAGGGCTTCATGCCCGAGTTTTTCGACGATCCGCTTGATCCCCAGCAGTTGTGAAGGGGAGTCGTCGACGATCAGGATGCGTGCCATGGTGATATTGGTTCCCTGCAGGTTGCGTTGATTCTAAGCCGTGGCGGCGGTAGTTCCAAGCGCGATCACGCCGGATCGCGCTGCCCCATACGGACGACTGTACGGCCAAATGAATGGCCGTCGAGCATACGCGCAAACACCCCGGACAGCTCGTTCAGCGTGATCTCGCCGGTGGCGATGCGTTCCAGGTGTTGCGGCTTCCAGTCGCTCGCCAGACGCCGCCAGATCTCATCGCGGATATCCCGCGCGGTTCCGGCCGAGGCAATCCCGAGTACGCTCGCGCCGCGGATGATGAAGGGCAATACGGTGCTGCTGAATTCGGCGCCAGCGGCGTTGCCGCAGACGGCCACGTTGCCATAGGGTCCGATCAGCGGGAGCAGGCCGCTCAGCATGGTGCCGCCGACATTGTCCATGGCGCCGCCGAAGCGTACCGAGTCCACCGGCTTGCCGCTGAAGGCCAGCGCGTGGCGATCGATGCAGGTGCTGGCGCCCAGGCCGCGCAGAAAATCGAAGTGATCTGCCTTCCCGCTGATCGCATGCACCTCGTAGCCGGCACGGCTGAAAATGTCGATCGCAAGCATGCCCACGCCGCCGCTGGCACCGGTCACCGCAATCGGCCCCAGCGCTGGCGACTGCCGGTTGTCCTGCATGCGCAACAGACCCAGTGCGGCGGTGAAGCCGGCGGTGCCGATGATCATGCTGTCGCGCAGGCTCAGACCCGCCGGCAGCGGGATCGTCCATGCCGCGGGCAGGCGGATGTATTCGCCATAACCGCCATCACGCGTTTCCGACAGGCCGCTGCCGGTACACAGCACCGCGTCGCCTTCCCTGAAGGTCGGGTCGGTGGAAGCCACCACGTGACCGGCCACGTCGATCCCGCCGTTCAGGGGGAACTGGCGCAGGATCCTGCCCTTGCCGGTCCCGGCCAGCGCGTCCTTGTAGTTGACCGAGGACCATGCCGTCTTGACCAGCACTTCGCCGGGCGACAGCGCATCGGCACTCATCGTTTCGATGCCGGCGCGATAGCCGGCGGCATCGCTGTGGATGCGGAAGGCGTGGAAGTCGATGTTCTGGGTCATAGCGTGCTCCTGATGACGTCGGACGCAGGCAGCGGTCAGGCTTCGACGCTGCTGCTGTCGATCCATTTGGGCGTGAGGCTGCCCTCGTAGGTTTCCATCCACTGGAACAGCTGCTCCATGTCGTCACCGAACCATACACTTTCCTGCTGGCGGCTCTTCACGAAGCCCTCGACGACCATGCGGGCCATCATCGCGCGCAGACTGGCGTAGTAGCCGCGCACATCGAGAAAGGCACACGGATAGCGATGCAGGCCGAGTTGCGCCCAGGTCAGCATCTCGAACATCTCGTCCATCGTGCCGAAGCCACCGGGCAGTGCGACGAACGCATCGGACAGTTCGTACATGCGCGTCTTGCGCTGGTGCATGGTTTCGACCACGTGCAACTCGGTGAGGCCCGGGTGCGCCACCTCGCGATCGACCAGCTGCCGCGGGATCACGCCGACGGCCTTGCCGCCACCGGCGAGTACCGCGTCGGCCAGCGTACCCATCAGGCCGACCTTGCCGCCGCCGTAGACCAGCGTGATGTGGCGGCGGGCCATTTCGGTACCGAATGCGCGTGCCTGGGCCGCGTATTCGGGGTGCTTGCCGCTGCTCGAGCCGCAGTAGACGCAGAGGGATCTCACTTCAGCCATCCAGACCTCCGGAAGCACGAAGCCCGTTCTCGAAGGAATCTCGATTAACCTGGTTCTCGGCACTTGCAGGAGCGCACCCTGTGCGCGAATGCTCTTTGCGGGCGTTCATCGACAAGAGCTTTCGCGCACAGGGTGCGCTCCTGCAAATCGGGGTCATCGTGAAGCGTCCTTGACGGACCGGTCGCGTCTCAACCGCACAGCATGCGGCGAACCGCATGCCATCAGTTGCCCTTGTGGATCGCGCGCTTGTCGACCGACAGCGCGGCTTCGTGCACGGCTTCCGAAAGGGTCGGGTGCGCATGGACGATGCGGGCCAGATCCTCGGACGAACCCTTGAACTCCATCGCCACCACGCACTCGGCGATCAGCTCGGACACGCCCGGGCCGACCATGTGCACGCCCAGGATGCGGTCGGTTTCGGCGTGGGCGAGCATTTTCACCTGACCGACGGCTTCATTCATCGCGACGGCACGGCCGATCGCGGCGAACGGGAAGCTGCCGACCTTGTAGGGAATGCCGGCATCCTTGAGTTCCTTCTCGGTCTTGCCGGCCCAGGCGATTTCCGGCTCGGTGTAGATCACCCACGGGATCGTGTCGAAGTCGACATGGCCGGCCTTGCCGGCGATCCACTCGGCGACCGCCACGCCTTCCTCGGAGCCCTTGTGCGCCAGCATCGGGCCGCGCACCGCATCGCCGATCGCCCATACGCCGTCGACGCCGGTGTGGTTGTGCCCATCGACCACGATGCGGCCGCGCTCGTCCAGCTTCACGCCGGTGTCGTCGGCCAGCAGGCCAGCGGTGTAGGCGCGCCGGCCTACCGCGACCAGCAGCTTGTCGACGACCAGTTTCTGCTCGCCGTCCTTGTCGGTATAGACCAGGTGCACGCCATCCTTCTTGACCTCGGCCTTGCCGAGCTTGGCGCCGAGCTTGATCTCCAGGCCCTGCTTCTTGAATTCGCGCTGGGCGACCTTGGCAATGTCCGCATCGGCGGCACCGAGGAAGTCGGGCAGGGCTTCGATGATGGTGACTTCGCTGCCGAGGCGCTTCCACACGCTACCCAGCTCCAGGCCGATCACGCCGGCGCCGATCACGCCCAGGCGCTTGGGCACCTCGGTGAAATCCAGCGCACCGGCGTTGTCGACGATCGCCTTGCCGTCGAACTTCGCGAACGGCAGCTCGATCGGCACCGAGCCGGAAGCCAGCACGACGTTGGTGGCGCTGATGGTCTGCTTGCTGCCATCGGCGGCTGCGATCTCGACGACGTTGCCTTTGAGCAGCTTGCCGCGGCCGAAGAACGGGGTGACCTTGTTGGCCTTGAACAGCGTGGCCACGCCGCCGGTGAACTGCTTGACGATCTTGTCCTTGCGGCCGATGAAGGTCGGCACGTCGATACGCGGATTGTCGGCGCTGATGCCGTGCACGTCGAAGCTGTGGGTGAGGTTGTGGAACTGGCGCGAGGAATCCAGCAGTGCCTTCGACGGGATGCAGCCCACGTTGAGGCAGGTGCCGCCCAGCGCCTGCTTGCCATCGGGACCGGCGAAGAAATCGATGCAGGCGACCTTCAGCCCCAGCTGCGCGGCGCGGATCGCGCCCACATAGCCGGCCGGGCCGGCACCGATGAAGATGACATCGAATTTGTCGCTCATGATTGATCCTTGCTGCATGCTGCGTCGAAGCAACACAAGACGAAAAGTTACGGTGAGCGTGGATCAGATCGCACAACCCACCATCAGAGCCTCGTTACCCATTTTTCTGATCGCGAGGGGCCGCGATCAGAGACCAAGCAGCATGCGCTGCGGATTCTCCAGCTGATCCTTGATGTCGACCAGGAACAGCACGGCGTCCTTGCCGTCGATGATGCGGTGGTCGTAGGAGATCGCGATGTACATCATCGGTGCGGCGATCACCTGGCCGTTCTCGACGATGGCGCGCTCCTTGATCGTGTGCATGCCCAGGATCGCGCTCTGCGGCGGGTTGACGATCGGCGTGGACAGCAGCGAGCCGAACGTGCCGCCGTTGGTGATGGTGAACGTGCCGCCCTGCAGGTCGTCCAGGCTCAGCTTGCCGTCGCGCGCCTTCTTCGCGTAGTCGGCGATGCCTTGCTCGATATCGGCAAAGCCCATGTCCTGCACGTCGCGCAGCACCGGAGTCACCAGACCCTTGTCGGTGGACACGGCGATCGAGATGTCCTGGTAGCCGTGATAGATCACGTCGTTGCCGTCGACCGAGGCATTGACCACCGGATGGCGCTTCAGCGCCTCGGCGGCGGCCTTGACGAAGAAGCTCATGAAGCCGAGCTTGATGCCGTGGGTCTTCTGGAATTGCTCGCCCAGCGACTTGCGCATCTTCACCACCTCGGCCAGGTTCACTTCGTTGAACGAGGTGAGCATGGCGATCGAGTTCTTCGACTGCATCAGGCGCTCGGCGATCTTGGCGCGCATGCGGGTCATCGGTACGCGCTCTTCCGGACGCGCGCCAGGCGTGGGCCTGGCGGCCGGAGCCGGCGCGGCGGCGCTGCCGCCCTTGCCGTAGTTGACCAGGTCTTCCTTGGTCACGCGGCCGTCGCGCCCGGTGCCGGCGACCTTGGACGGATCGATGTTCTCTTCGGTCGCCACGCGGCGACCGGCCGGGGACAGCTCCGCAGTGGATGCAGCCGCCGCAGCGGGTTTCGCTGCCTCGGCCTTGGCCGGAGGCGGAACCGGAGCGGAGGTCGCCGTGGCCGCCGGGGCAGGCGCGGCAGCGACCGCCCCGGCTTCGATGATCGCGATGACTTGCTCGCTGTTCACTGTATCGCCGACTTCGTGGCGGATTTCCTTCAGCACGCCATCGACTGGCGAGGGTACCTCCAGCACCACCTTGTCGGTTTCAAGATCGACCAGATTCTCGTCGCGCTTCACCGCATCGCCGGCCTTCTTGTGCCAGGTCGCAATGGTGGCGTCGGAGACCGACTCGGGCAGAACGGGGACTTTGACTTCGATGGACATGATGCAGTGATCCTTTGAGGGATTTATTCAGCCGAGTGATCGGTACCGACCGGCGCAACCAGTGCCTGTTCGACAAGTGCTGCCTGTTCGGCGACGTGGGTATTGAAATGACCGGCAGCCGGCGCGGCCGAGCGGGAGCGCCCGGCGTACGAGAGGTTGTGCTTGCTGCCCGTGCAGGCTTGCAGGTGATGGCGGATCTGGAACCAGGCGCCCTGGTTCATCGGTTCTTCCTGGCACCAGATGACCTCCGCTGCCGAAGGGTACTTGTCCAGCTCGGCGATGACTTCGGGGCGCGGGAACGGATAGAGCTGCTCGACGCGCACGATGGCGACATCCTTCAGTTCGCGTTTTTCGGCTTCCTCGAGCAGATCGTAGTAGACCTTGCCCGAGCACAGCACCACGCGCTTGACCTTCTTGGCCGGCAGTTTGCGGTGTTCGCTGATCACCAGCTGGAAGCTTCCCGTGGCCAGCTCGTCCAGGCTCGACACCGCCAGCTTGTGGCGCAACAGCGACTTGGGCGTCATCACGATCAGCGGCTTGCGCGCAGTGCGCAGCATCTGCCGGCGGATCATGTGGAAATCCTGCGCCGGCGTGGTCGGCACGCAGACCTGAATGTTGTCGAACGCGCACAACTGCAGGAATCGCTCCAGCCGCGCCGAGGAGTGCTCCGGCCCCTGGCCTTCGTAGCCGTGCGGCAACAGCAGTACCAGCCCGCACAAGCGGTTCCATTTCGATTCGCCGGAACTGATGAACTGGTCGATCACCACCTGCGCGCCATTGGCGAAGTCGCCGAACTGGCCCTCCCAGATGGTGAGCGTGTCCGGATCGGTGGTGGAGTAGCCGTATTCGAACGCCATCACCGCTTCTTCGCTGAGCAGCGAGTCGACCACTTCCACGTCGGCGCCGCCGCGCACGGTGGCCAGCGGCATGAAGGTATGGCCATCCTTCTGGTCGTGCAGCACGGCATGACGGTGGAAGAACGTGCCGCGACCGACGTCCTGACCCACCAGGCGCATGTCGTGGCCGGCGTCGATCAGCGTGGCATAGGCAAGGTTTTCGGCAAAGCCCCAATCGGCCGGAAGCTCGCCGCTGGCCATCTTGCGACGGTCATCGTAGATCTTCGCCACGCGCGCCTGCAGCCTGACGTCGGTCGGCAGGGTGAGGATCTTGCCGGCGAGTTCCTGCAGTTTCTGCGGCGGCACCGTGGTGTCGGTCGGCGACGACAGCTTGCCGCCGATGTAACGCGCCCAGTCCACATGCCCGTCGCGTGGCGGCGACGGATCGAGATCGGTCATCGGCGCGCCCGCTTCCAGCCGGTCGCGATAGGCCTCGAAGCGCCTCTGCGCGTCGTCGTCGGCGATCACGCCTTCGCGCACCAGCCGCTCCGCATACAGCACGCGCGCGGTCGGGCGCTTGCGGATCAGCTGGTACATCACCGGCTGCGTCGCTGCGGGCTCGTCGGCTTCGTTGTGGCCGTGGCGGCGATAGCAGACCAGATCGATCACCACGTCGCGGCGGAACTGCTTGCGAAACGCATAAGCGAGCCGGGTGACCTGGATCACCGCCTCGGGGTCGTCGCCGTTCACGTGCAGCACCGGCGCATTGACCATCTTGGCCAGGTCGGTGCAGTACATGGTGGAGCGGGCGTCCTGCGGATTGGAGGTGGTGAAGCCGATCTGGTTGTTGACCACGATGTGCAGGCTGCCGCCGATCTTGAAACCGCGGGCCTGCGACATGTTGAGCAGCTCCATGTTCACGCCCTGGCCGGCGAATGCGGCATCGCCGTGGATCAATACCGCGATCGACTGCTCGTGCATGGTGTCGCGGCGGCGAGTCTGCCGTGCGCGCACCGAACCGGCCACGACCGGGTTGACGATTTCCAGATGCGACGGATTGAACGCCAATGCCACATGCACGCCGCCGTTGGGTGTCTTGACGTCGGCGGAGAAGCCCATGTGGTATTTCACGTCGCCCGAATGGGCCGGGTCGTCCGGGTGCTCGAACCGGCCCTCGAACTCGTCGAACAAGGTTTTCGGCGGCTTGCCCAGGATGTTGACCAGCACGTTGAGGCGCCCGCGATGGGCCATGCCGATCACCAGTTCCTTGATGCCGTTGTCGCCGGCGGCGCTGACCACGTCGTCGATCAGCGGAATCAGGCTGTCGCCGCCTTCCAGCGAGAAGCGCTTCTGGCCGACGTACTTGGTATGCAGGTAGCGATCGAGGCCTTCGGCGGCCGTCAGTCCGTCCAGTACGCGCAGCTTGCCGGACTTGTCCAGTCCGCTGTCGCCGGCCGCCTGTTCGAGCCGGGTGTAGATCCAGTTGCGCTGATCATGGTTGCTGATGTGCATGAACTCGGCGCCGATGGTGCCGGCATAGGTTCTCTTGAGCCGGGCCAGCAGTTCGCGCAGTTTCAGACGCTGCCCGCCGCCGGCGTAGTTGCCGGTGTCGAATTCCGTGTCCAGGTCGGCATCGTTCAGGCCGTGAAAGGCCAGGCCCAGATCCGGTGCCGGCATTTTCTCGGTCAGGCCGAGCGGATCGAGATCGGCGGCGAGGTGGCCGCGCGAGCGATAGGCGGTGAGCAGGCGCAGAACGCCGGCCTGCTTGCGCGCGTGCTCGTCGCTCATCGGCGTGGCGGCGACGCCGGCACGGCGTTGCTTCTGTGCCGCTTCGATCCGGGCAATCGCCGCCAGCGGGGAGACGTCGCCTGCTTCGCGGCCCTTGAAGGACTCGAAATATCGGTTCCAGTCGGTGGATACCGACGAGGGGTCGGCCAGCCAGGCGTCATACAGCGATTCGACGTAATCGGCGTTGCCGCCAGCGAGTTGGGAAGACTCGAAGAACTCGCGGATCAGGTTTGTACTCACGTTACCACCGGCAGGGAGGGGATATTTGCAACCATCCACATGACCTTGATGTCGCGGCTTTCCATCGGTATTCAACCCCGACAGACCCGTCTCACGCGGACGATTGGAGATTATCTGTTCAATTATACCCTTGGCCTGCTGCAACGCGGCAACCCATCGCGTGCGCAAAAACAGGGAACGAGTCCTCGCCCGGCATCTGCGCCGGCCATGGCGCGGCAGGCTGGCCGAGCAAGGACTGCATTAGATGTCCAGCGTGTGCAGCATGCTCGCGCGCTGCGCCCGCTCCCATACCTCGTCGAAATGCTGTTGCAACGGCGCGTGGACGACGCGGTCGTGACGGGCCGCGCGGCCTTGCGGCCGGTTTGCCTCGGGCAGAAACAGGTAGCCGCCGACATCGTTGAGCAGATAGGCCGAGCCATAGGCCAGGTCGGCCTCCTCCACCGGTGTGCGGATCTGCAGGGCACTGGGCAGGCGCTGTGCCAGCGCGATCAGCCGGTGGTCGTTGCGCAGGGCCGCCGCCGGGTCGTGCAGCAGGATGCGGATCTGCGCGCCGCGGCCGGAGATCGCGATGCGCCGGAACTGCGCCAGTTCCTCCGTGCCGGCATAGCTGTCGTTGCCGAGCAGCGGGATGTAGATCGCCAGCCGATGTCGCGTCTCGCTCAGCAGTTGCAGTCGGGCGGCTGCGGTTTCCTCGCCGTGGGACGCGGGCAGGGCGCCGACGTCACGTTCCGTTTCGATGTCGTCGGCAATCGGCGGCAGGGTCAGGCGCATGGCTCGGTGCGGCAGCCCGGCATCCTCGAACACTTCGCCATGCACGCTGAAACCGCCGCGTTCGTAGAAGCCGATCGCGCTGACCTGCGCGGCCAAAGTCAGCTCGGACCAGCCTTGCGTGCGGGCACGCCCGATCAGTTCGCGCAGCAGCGCCACGCCGACGCCTTTGCCGCGCCAGTCGCGCAACACGGCCATGCGGCCGATCTTGTGGTCGCTGCCGAGCCGGGCACAGCCGATCGGCCGGCGGGCGTCATCGCGGGCCAGCACATGCCAGCAATCGGTATCGAGCCCGTCCCGCTCGCGCGCTTCGGGTACGCCTTGCTCATCGATGAAGACCTGCCGGCGAATGTCGAGCAGCGCGTCGCGGTCACGTTCGCGCGACCAGTCGGCGACCTCCACGCTGAAGTTCTGCAGTCTCACCGGCGCCTGCTCCCGCGCAGTACCAGGTGGCCATCGTTGATCAGGCCGAGCAACAACGCAACTTCGGCGGGAGACAGCGCGGCGGCAGGGCTGAGCGTGCGCTGTTCGCACAGCTGCCTGGCCAGCTCGGGCGTGGCAGGGTATGCGTGGCCGCAGGCATACATCGTGCTGCCGGCTCTGCCGCGGCTCCATGCCAGCCGCGACCAGGGGTGACGCAGCAGTTGCGCGCCTGCCGCCAGTTTTTTGCGCAGCGCGGCTTCGCTCAACGGCGGGTCCAGCGCGGCCGGTGTCTGCGCATTGCGGTAGCGGGTGATGAAGCGGCCGAACCAGTCGCGCAAGCTGTCGTCGTCCAGTGCGGCTGCGAACGGCAGGGTCGCCTTGAGGCGTGCCAAGGTGGCCTTGTCGATCTCGCCGGCGGCCCTGGCCGGCACAAGGTCGGGGTCGGTGTAGCGCTCCTCGTCGGACAGGCGTTCGGCGAGGTAGTCGGCCAGGTCGCCGATAAGTTCGGCCTGCGACGGTGCGCGCATGCCGATCGAGAACGTCATGCACGGGCCTCCGAACGCGACCCCGTCGTGGGCGATGTTCGGCGGCAGGTACAGCATGTCGCCTGCGTCCAGCAGCCACTCGTGGGTCGGTTCGAACCGTGCCAGCTGCTTGAGCTCGACATCCGGGCGGAAATCCTTCGGTGCGTGCGGGTCGTCGCTGATCGCCCAGTGGCGCTGGCCCAGCCCCTGCAGCAGGAACACGTCGTACTGGTCCACATGCGCGCCGACCCCGCCACCGGGTTCGGCGTAGGAGACCATGATGTCGTCCATGCGCCAGCTCGGCAAAAAGCGGAAATGCTCCAGCAACCTGGCGACGTCCGCGTCCCACTTGTCGACATCCTGCACCAGCAGGGTCCAGTGGGTGCCCGGCGTCTTGCCGAAGTCGGCTTCGTCGAGCGGGCCGGTTTTGACGCTCCAGCGATCGCGTTTTTCGTCGTGCACGATCAACCGCGACAGCACGCCGTCTTCGCAGGCGAGGCCGGCCAGGTCATCCGGTTCCAGCGGCGGCTGGAAGTCGGGAAAGGCATTGCGGATCAGCAGCGGCCGTTTCTGCCAGTAGTCGCGCAGAAACCGCGCCGGGCTCATGCCCAGCGGTTGCCGGGCGGAACCGCGGACTTCGATCGGAGGCACAGAGGGCTTGGTCATCCGCGCATTGTAGCGATGTGCCGGCATGGCCCGGCGGGTGTTTCAGTGGAACGCCTTCACCACGTGGTCCAGGCCCAGCCCCAGTACCGCGGTCGCGGCCAGCAAGGTCGCCACGCGCGCCGGCAGGCGCCGGGCGAGCACGGCGCCGAAGGGTGCGGCGACCACGCCGCCGACGATCAGACCGAACACGGCAGCACCTTCGGTGGCGCCGACATAGAGCAGAAAACTGATGCTGGCCGCCGCGCTGACCACGGCCTTGGCCAGATGCACGGTGCCGATCACCATGCGCGGGGCGGTGCCGCGTGCGATCAGGGTGGTCACGGTCAGCGCGCTCCAGCCACCGCCGGCGACTGCGTCGGCAAAGCCCGCGACGAGCCCCAGCGCGGGCGTGGCACGCGGCACGCGATCGGCATGACGCTGGGTGCCACGCATGCCGCGCAGCAGCAGGAGCAATCCCATGCCAAGCAGGTACGGCGTCAAGGCCAGACGCATCCATGCCACGGGTACCCGGCTGACCACGACGGTGCCGATCACCGCGCCGATCACTCCGGGAATCGCCAGGCTCCAGAACAGGCGCTTGCGCACGTTGCCGGCCACCAGGTGACTGATGCCGGAGGCGCCGCAAGTGAAGGTTTCCGCGTAATGCACGCTGGCGCTCGCCACCGCCGGCGGCAGGCCGAGCCCCAGCAGCATTGCCGCCGACGCCACGCCGTAGGCCATGCCGAGCGCGCCGTCGATCAACTGGGCGAGTGCGCCGACGGCGGCAAAAGTGAGGAATTCCGGTAGCGGTGGCATGGGCGAAGTATCGGCATGCATCGCCAGCCGCGGAAATAAGGCGTCGGCATATGCTCATGCCGACACATCCTTTCCGCTGTCTCGGTGCCGCGACTATGTTTGGACGCCAAGAAGTCCAGACGTCCAGAGGAAGTCGCCGTGAACGCTGCTGTCGCGCCGGAGTTGCCGGCAACCACGCTGGATGCCGCAAAGGTCGCGCAACTGGCGCAACTGACCGAGGGGCTGACGCCGGCCGAACTCTATTGGTTGGCCGCGTGGAGCGCAGCGAAAGCGGCGCAGGCGCAACGCGGCGGCGCACCCGCCAGGCCGGTGGCCGGCGCCGAGTCGTCGCAGCGCCTGACGATCGTCTACGGCAGCCAGACCGGCAACGCCAAGCGTCTGGCCGAGCAGCTGGCCCGGCGCAGTTCGGATGCCGGCCTGCCGGTGCGCCTGCTGCGTGCCGACGCCTACCCCCAGCGGGAGCTGGCGCAGGAGCGCTATCTCGCCGTGGTGATCAGCACCCAGGGCGAGGGCGAGCCGCCGGACGATGCCCGCGGCTTCGTCGAGTTCATCGCCGGCAAGCGCGCGCCGAAGCTGCCGTCACTGCAGTTCAGCGTGCTCGGTCTGGGCGATTCGAGTTACCCGCAGTTCTGCGCGATCGGCCGTCAGATCGATACGCGGCTGGCCGAACTCGGCGGCACGCGCTTCGCGCCGCTGGGCGAGGCCGATGTGGATGTCGAGACGGTTGCCACGCCGTGGCTGGACACCACGCTGGAGCAGGTGCGCGAGGTACTCAAGACAGCGACCCAGGTCGCGCGCGTCACGCCGCTGCATGCGGTGTCGAAGCAGGCCACGCACTCGCGCGAGCAGCCGTTTGCCGCCACCGTGCTGGGCAACCAGCGCATCGTGGCGCGCGACAGCGAGCGCGACGTGCGGCATGTCGAGCTGTCGCTGGAAGGTTCGGGCCTGCACTACCAGCCCGGCGATGCGCTGGGCGTGTGGTCGCGCAATCCGCCCGCGCTGGTCGCGCAGTGGCTGGAGGCGCTGCAACTCGATGGCGAGCGCGAGGTCGCCCATCAGGGGCGCACGCTGTCGCTGGCCCGCTGGCTGGGCGCCGAGCGCGAGATCACCCAACTCAGCCGTCCGTTCGTCAAGGCACTGGCCGAGCTCGGCAAGCATGCCGACTTGCAGGACCTGTTGCGCCCCGAACGCTCGGCCGAGCTTGCGGCACTGCTGACCCGCGACCAGCCGATCGACCTGCTGCGCCGCTACCCCGTGCGCTGGCAGCCCGAGGCCTTGCTGGCCGCGCTGCGTCCGCTGACGCCGCGGCTGTATTCGATCGCCTCCAGCCCGAAGGCCGTGGGCGAGGAGGTTCACCTGACCGTGGCGGTGGTCGATTACCAGGCGCACGGCAGTACCCACTGGGGTGCGGCATCCACGTTTCTGGCAGCCACCGACGAAGACGGCAAGGTGCCGGTGTTCATCGAGTCGAACGAGCGGTTCCGGCTGCCGGCCGACCCGGCGCGCGACATCGTCATGATCGGCCCCGGCACCGGCGTGGCGCCGTTCCGCGCATTCGTGCAGGAGCGCCAGGAAAGCGGCGCGACGGGTCGCAACTGGCTGTTCTTGGGCAACCGTCATTTTGCGCAGGACTTTCTCTACCAGACCGAGTGGCAGGATGCGTTGAAGCGCGGCGCGCTGCACCGCCTCGACCTCGCGTTCTCGCGCGACCTCACCAACAAAATCTACGTCCAGGATCGGCTGCGTGAAAACGGCGCCGAGCTTTACGCATGGCTCAAGGGCGGCGCGCACCTCTACGTCTGCGGCGACTCCGCGCACATGGCGAAGGACGTGCATGCCGCGCTGATCGAACTGGCCGCTACCCATGGCGGGCTCGCTGCCGCCGACGCCAAAGCCTGGCTCGACGAACTCCTGCAGCAGGGCCGCTACGCCCGGGACGTGTACTGAGATGACAACGCCCCTTTCCGATTTCGAACACACCAAGGCCGCCAGCCGCTTCCTGCGCGGCGGCATCGCCGAAGGCCTGGCCGATCCGGTCACCGGTGCGATCAGCGAGGACGACGGCAAGCTGCTGAAGTTTCACGGCAGCTACCAGCAGGACGATCGCGACCTGCGCGACGAACGCCGCCGGCAGAAGCTGGAGCCGGCGTACTCGTTCATGCTGCGCGCCCGCCTGCCCGGCGGCGTGGTGACCCCGGCGCAGTGGCTGGTGTTCGACCGCATCGCGCGCGAACACGCCAACGGCACATTGCGCATCACCACCCGGCAGACGTTCCAGTGGCACGGCATCATCAAGCGCAAGCTGAAACCTACCATCGCGGCGATCCACCACGCGCTGGCCACCACCATCGCGGCTTGCGGCGACGTGGTGCGCAACGTGGTCAGTACTACCAACCCGGTCGAATCGCCGGCGCACGCGATCACCTATGCGTGGGCGGCGAAGCTGTCCGAGGATCTGGCGCCGAAGACGCGTGCCTATCACGAGATCTGGCTGGACGGCGCGCAACTGGTCGGCGAGCGCGCTGCCGACGAGCCGGAAGCCGAACCGCTGTACGGCGCCACCTATTTGCCGCGCAAATTCAAGATCGGCCTGGCGATTCCGCCGCTCAACGACATCGACGTGTTCGCCCAGGATCTGGGCCTGATCGCGATCATCGAGCAGGGCGAGCTGCGCGGTTTCAACGTGGCGGTCGGCGGCGGCATGGGCGCCACGCACAACGACGCGACCACCTATCCGCGGCTGGCCGACGTGATCGGTTTCGTCACGCCCGAGCAGTTGTGCGCCGTCGCCGAGACGGCGGTTGCCGTGCAGCGCGACTGGGGCAACCGCAGCGAACGCAAGCATGCACGGCTGAAGTACACGCTCGATAACCGCGGGCTGGATGCGTTCGTCGCCGAACTTCAGTCGCGGCTCGGTTTCCAACTGCAGCCGGCGCGCCCATTCCAGTTCGACCACAACGGCGACCGCTACGGCTGGATCGAGGGCCATGACGGACGCTGGCATCTCACCTTGCACATCGAATCCGGACGTCTGGCCGATGTCGGCCAGCGGCGCGCTCTGACCGGCCTGCGCGAGCTGGCCAAGGTGCATACCGGCGATTTCCGCCTCACCTGCAACCAGAACCTGATCGTGGCGAACGTCGAGGCCGCCGACCGCGCGCGCATCAATGCGATCGTCGAGGCCCACAGTCTGGACGGCTATCGCCGGCAGAGCGCGATCCGTCGTCATGCGATCGCCTGCGTCGCGCTGCCCACCTGCGGCCTGGCGATGGCCGAGAGCGAGCGCTACCTGCCGAATTTGCTGCCAAAGCTCGAAGCGGCGCTCGAACGCCACGGCCTGGCCGATGCGCCGATCCTGCTGCGGCTGTCCGGCTGCCCAAACGGCTGCTCGCGGCCGTACCTGGGCGAGATCGCCCTGGTCGGGCGCGGACCGGGGCGCTACGACCTGCGCCTGGGCGCGGACTTCAGCGGCCAGCGCCTGAACCAGGTGTACCGCGAAAACATCGACGAGGCGGCGATCCTCGAGGCGCTCGATCCGCTGTTCGCGCGCTATGCCGCCGAGCGGACGCAAGGCGAGGGCTTCGGCGACTTCCTGCTGCGTGCCGGCATCCTGGTGCCGGTTCCGGCGCGGCGCATTCCGGCGACGGTCGTGGCATGAAGGCGATTCGCGTCGAGCCCGCCGAATCGGAACCGCGGTCGCTGGCCGAGCTGAATGCCGCGCTGGCACGGCTCACCGTCGAGCAACGGGTGGCATGGGCACTGGAAAACATTCCGGGCGAACACGTGCTGTCGTCCAGCTTCGGCGCGCAGGCGGCGGTGTCGCTGCATCTGGTGACGCGCCAGCGCCCGCGGATTCCGGTGGTGCTGATCGACACCGGCTACCTGTTTCCCGAAACTTATCGCTTCGTCGACGAACTGACCGAGCGGCTGGTGCTGAATCTCAAGGTCTACGGCTCGCCGCTCAGCCCCGCATGGATGGAAGCGCGCCATGGACGGCTGTGGGAGCAGGGCGTGGCCGGCATCGACCGCTACAACCAGCTGCGCAAGGTCGAGCCGATGCAGCGCGCACTGAGCGAGCTCGGTGCCACCAGCTGGTTCGCCGGCCTGCGTCGCGACCAGTCACGCAGCCGTGCCGCGATCGAGTTTGCCGAACACCGCAACGGCCGCTGGAAATTCCACCCGCTGGCCGACTGGAGCGACCGCGACATCGGCCAGTACCTCGCACGCCATAACCTGCCGTACCACCCGCTGTGGGAGCAGGGCTACGTATCGATCGGCGACCGCCACACCAGCCGCCGCTGGGAGCCCGGCATGGACGCCGAGGACACCCGCTTCTTCGGCCTCAAGCGCGAATGCGGGCTGCACAGCATTGCGTGACGAACCGGCTGTCGCAACGCGCCCATCTTCTCCGCATCATCGCAGTGGCCTCGCACCCTGTCGGACTTTCCCGCCCCGACGGTTCAGAATGACGCACCCTCGCCCAAGCATCAGCGCATGAACCGGCGCCTCGCGGCCGAGTCGATGCTGAGGTGGGCAGGTGGCTGGCGTTTTGCACAGGCTGCTAG
>Ga0307377_10001237_pt1 | contig 33362 bp, 30 predicted proteins | sample TR3MG_FD_202535 | JGI IMG/M metagenome (GOLD analysis project Ga0307377, IMG submission 202535) | Soil microbial communities from Risofladan, Vaasa, Finland - TR-3 | ecosystem: Environmental > Terrestrial > Soil > Coastal area > Acid sulfate soil | place: Finland: Risofladan, Vaasa | collected... | reverse complement strand
CGGGCATGTTCCTCTTCGATCCGCGGCCCCTGCTGTCGCACATCGCGCTCCGGGTCGACCGGGACGAAAGCGCCGCTCTGGCCCTCCTCTTCCACGAAGTCATGGCCCGGGCGATCCTGCGGGGCGCTTCTCTCATGCGCGAGAGGACCGGGCTCGGGCGCCTCTGTCTCTCGGGCGGCGTCTTCCAGAATGCCCTGCTCCGCCGATTGGCGGCCCCCCCGCTGCGCCGCGAGGGTTTCGAGCTGTACTGGAACCTCGAGGTGCCCCCGGGCGACGGCAGCCTCGCGCTCGGCCAGGCCTGGTTCGAGGGCTAGCGCGCGTTCCACTTGGGCGGCCTCGGACCGAGAGTCGAGCCAGGCTACACTCGGATCTTCAAACGCTCCCGTTGACTGCTGCGCCCAGGAGGCGGCAACGAAAAGAGCCAATTTTGTATTCCTCCAGCGCTCGTAAAATCCCACGTTCAGCCGTTTGCATAAACCGAGGCCGATTTTTATTATATTATTTGAGGTGGCAGGAATGCACAGCAAATAGGAGAATCATGGCCGCGCGCACGAGGAGGATCTGTCATGCTCTTTGGCTTCGATCACTACAATGTGCTCTCCACGCTCGCGGCGAGTTTCGCCATCCAGGCCATTTTCTTCGCCTTCGCGGCGGGCTTCAGGACGGACAAGGTCACCGACCTCTCCTATAGCCTCTCATTTGTCGTTATCGCAATAGGCCTACTGTTCGGCGGCGGAAACTGGTCCGCCACTCGCGTGCTGAGCTCCGCCTTCGTGGTGATCTGGGGTCTGAGGCTCGGCGCCTATCTGTTGAGCCGGATCGTCCACACCGGAAAGGACGCGCGCTTCGACGACAAGCGGGGCAACTTCCTGAAGTTCCTGCAATTCTGGATTTTGCAGGCGATCGCCGTCTGGGTGGTGATGCTCCCGGTCACCGTGCTGCTCAGCCTGGCGGCGACACGGGGGCTCACAGCGCTGTCATTTATAGGCGGGCTCGTGTGGGCGCTGGGACTGGTCATCGAGGCGATGAGCGACGCGCAGAAGTACGCCTTCAAGCGGGCGCCCGGCAACAAGGACAGATGGATCGAGTCGGGACTCTGGAAATATTCCCGCCACCCCAACTACTTCGGAGAAGTCCTCGTGTGGTGGGGCATATTCCTGTTCGCCCTGCCAAGCCTGTCCGTCGCCTTCCTGTATGCCGTGCTAGGTCCGCTTTCCATCACGCTCCTCCTTCTTTTCGTCTCGGGAGTACCCCTTCTTGAACAGAGCGCCGACAGGAGGCACGGCAGCGACCCGGCATACCTCGCCTACAAGAAAAGCACGAGCCTCTTCGTGCCCCTTCCCCGGCGAAGGGTCTAGGCGCGTGAAGGTCCATATCTTCGACGTCGACCACACGATTGTCCGCTGTTCGACCGTCCAGGAGTTCATCTTCGAGGGTTTGAAACAGGGGGTGATTCCCCTGTCCATAGGTTTCTGGGCGGTCTATTTCTTCTTCCTCTACAATGTCACCGGGACGACCGCGGACAGGCTCGGGCGCAGCTATCCGTTTTTCAGGAATCTTACGGTTGAACGGATCGAGTCTCTGGCCGCCTCGACGTTCCGCACTCGTATCGGACCAAAGCTGGACGCGGCGGTGGCCGAACGCCTGGCCTCCATCCAGAAGGATCATGGTCGGGTCATCATTGCATCCTCGTCCTTCGACTTCATCCTGAAGCCACTGGCCAGCCTGCTTGGCATCGAGGAGATGGTCGTCAGCAAGCTGGAGCTTCGGGAGGGAGTCACGACGGGCAGGATGTCGGGAAAACCGGCATACCGAAGCGACAAGAAGGATCGCGTCCTCGAGTACCTAGAGCAGCGTCGCATCAGACCCGAGGACTGCGCCTTCTACAGCGACAGCATCCACGATCTCCCGCTTCTGCGGACTGTCGGCCAGCCCGTCGCGGTCAATCCGGACCAGCGGCTCAGACGCGTGGCTCTGGCCGAAGGCTGGGAGATCGTTTCGACATGAAAGTCCGGCAAGGGAGTATCACGTGCTGAACTACGTGCTTATGGCGGCATTGAGCTACCTCGTCGGTTCCGTGCCGAGCGGTGTCATGGTGGGCAGGATCGCGCGCAGCACCGACATCCGCGAGCGCGGCAGCGGCAACACGGGAACCACGAACGCCTTTCGCGCGCTCGGCTGGAGGCTGGGACTCCTCGTCGCGCTCATGGATTTCGCGAAAGGCTACGTCGCCGTGGCCCTGATCTCCACGCTCGCCCCATTCCCCGCGGCGATCGGCTCCGCATCGGCATCGTTCGTCGTCGCGACTCTGGCGTCGGTGCTCGGGCACGTCAAGCCCATCTTCGCGGGATTCAAGGGTGGGAAGGGTTTTGCCACGGCCGCAGGAGCGATCACCGCGGCATTCCCCCTACTGGCGCCTTTCTGCCTCGTCATATTCCTCGGCGCTCTGACCCTGACCGGCTTCGTGGCCATATGCGCGATCGTCACCTCGGCCGCCCTCCCGATTCTTTACTTCCTGACCTCGCGCGTCTCGCAGGCGGGCACAGACCCCGTGATCCTGGGATTCTTCATCGTCGCCTTCCTCCTGACCGCGCTGAGCGTGCGCAGACGGCTACTCGAATACTTAACCGGAAAGGCGGAGCTTTTCGAGAAGGTGATGCTTTTCAAACCCCGGCGGAAGGAGACCGGGCAGCCCTGAACATCATGCCGAGCGCCGCCATCTACTACCGCTATCTGAACTGAAGGAAGGGGGAGTGGTGAGCATCATGCGAAAGGACATTCTTGGGCCGGCTTTGGTCGTCACGCTTTTCCTTCTTTCGGCCTGCGCATCCCTGGCCGCAGAGGATCTAGTCTATGAACAAGTGAGCGGAGACCAGCGCATCGAGTACCTGGAGTCGAGGACCGCCGAAGGGGATGGATATGCCGTGACCCTCCAGGGCGCCGGCGAGAAAAGCGAGTCCAGACTTGGATCGGATCTGTCCACGCTTTCCTGGACTATCGAGCGACCGTCCGATTCGACGAGGGTCAGTTTCGTGCGCGAGGGCAGGACGATCAAGGCCGAGGGCAGTTTCAAGGGAAAGCCTTTCCGGAAGAGCTACGGCATAGACGATGATCCCTGGATAGAGTTCCACGAACTCGGCATGGACAATTTCGCCGGCCAAAGCCGAAACGAGATGAGCTTCTGGACGATAGACCGCCGGAACATGAGTATCGTCAAGTTCAAGGCGCAGAAGCAGGGGGTCGACCTCGTGGAGATTGCCGGGACGCGACAGAAGGCTATCAAGGTCAGGCTGTCCCTGACAGGCATTCTCTCGGTCCTCGGCTGGCACGCCGCCTTCTGGCTCAGGGAGGACGATGGACGCTATCTCCGTCTCGACGCTCCCGGCCTTACACCCGCGGATCACGCGAGCGTCGTGACGCTGATTCGGGAATCGCGCTGAAATCGGCTCTAAGGATAAGGAAGGGAGAAGAGTAACAATGCAGCGCTACGAACTCGACTCCGTTGCCCTTTATAAAGCCTTCGCTTCCGGCGGGCACGAGATCATCGGTCGGCGAGATGCGATCAATACGATCAATGTCTTCCCCGTAGCCGACGGCGATACGGGAACCAACCTGGCCATGACCATGACGTCGATCATCAACAACAGCTCCCCCTTGTCCACAGCCGGGAAAACCATGCAGGCGATAGCCGACGCGGCTCTCGAAGGCGCGCGCGGAAACTCCGGAATTATCTTCGCGCAGTTCCTCGTCGGATTGAGCGAAGTGATCAATGAGGCCGCGACGGTCTCGAGCGAGCTCTTCGCCACGGCGGGGAGGAATGCGGAGATGCGGGCGCGAGAGGCGATCCTGGCGCCTGTCGAAGGGACCATGCTCACCGTTATGCGGGATTGGGTCGGGCTTTTCGATGAGTACAAGCACCTACGCGAATTCGGCCAGATTTTCACGCGGACCCTGCGCGGCGCAAAAGCATCGCTGGACAATACCCCGAGCCTCCTTCCGATCCTGAAGGAAGAAGGCGTGGTCGACGCAGGAGCGGAGGGTTTCTACCATTTCCTGAGCGGCATGACAAAGTACCTCCTTTCGGACGACGCGGCTGAAGAGTTTCTCGAGACGAAGGAGGCTGTTGAGGTAGTTCACGCGACTCATGGCGGGGCATATCCAAGCTTCAGGTACTGCTCTGAGTTTCTCTTAAGCGGCGAAGGCATCGACTTGCGCGGAATCAGGTCCGATCTTTCCTCCCTGGGCGAATGCGTGATCGCGGCAGGGGGCGCAAGCAAGGCACGCGTCCATATCCACACGGACGATCCCGCCCTGATCATGCGCGCGCTCTCGGCCCACGGTCACATCCTCGAGCAGAAAGTGGACGCCATGCGCCGGGAATACGAGGTGAGCCATTCGAGGAAATACCCCATAGCCTTGGTGACGGACTCGGTCTGCGACCTGCCCCGAAGCCTCGTCGACGAATACCAGATACACGTCGTGCCGCTGAGTATCCTCATCGGGGAGCATCAGTACCTCGATGGCGTCACCATCGCGAACGGCGACATCTATGCGGCCATGGACGGCGGAGTTCCCTATCCGAGCACGGCTCAACCGAGTCCCACTGCCTTCAGACGGCTCTACTCCTTCCTGTCGACCTACTACGATTCGATCATCGCCATCCATGTATCGGGAAAGCTTTCTGGCACCTACGGGGTGAGCCTCAAGGAGGCGGAGAAGCTGGAGGGGAAGAAGGTAAGCGTCATCGACTCCCGCAGCGACTCCGGCGCCCAGGCTCTCATCGTGCTGCGCGCCGCCGAGCTGATCGCCGAAGGGAAAAGCCATGACGAGGTAGTGGCGGCCATCCGGGACTTCATTCCGAAGGCGAAGATATACGTGAGCGTTCCCACGCTCAGGTACATGGTAAAGGGAGGCAGGGTGAGTCCGCTCAAGGGGGCGCTGGCTAACGCCCTTAATCTCAAGCCCATCGTCTCGCTCGACGCACAGGGGGCCGCCGAACTCCACGGCCAGGCCTTTTCGGTCCGACGCAACAAGCGGAGGATACTCGTTCTCGCCTCGGACTTCATCGGCTCCGGCCGACTGCGCTGCTACGGTGTCGTGTACGCCGGAAACGAGGATGAGGCCACGGCCTTCGGCGAGGCGGCTCGGGCCGCCTTCGGCAAGCCGCCGCTGTTTATCCAGGAGATATCGCCGATCATCGCGCTCAACGCGGGAAGGAACACTCTCGCGCTCGTTCTCATGAAAGAGTGAGTATGATTTGGGTGATCCGTCAGCGCGACGAGAATTAGCCGCTTCCCGGGGCTGGACCGAGCCGGCGCGAATCGACGGGCCTGGTCGAGAAACGAGCTACCGCCTCGCCGCGATCGGGGGTATACTCCGTGAGGCAAGACCGAGGGGGAAGCTCATGTGCCTGGCTGTTCCTTTGGAGTTGACCGAGATCCTCGATTCCCGCACCGCGGTGGCCACGTCGGGCGATGTCACGCTCGAGGTCGATGTGTCCTTGCTGCGCGACCCCGCTCCCGGCGATTTCGTCATCGTGCACGCGGGTTACGCGATCGAGAAACTGGACCGGGACGAGGCCGAGAGGACCCTCTCCCTCTTCGACGAGCTCGCGCGGCATGGCGACCTCGCGGATTGAGCGCCCCTTCCGCGACCGGGAGCGGGCCGCGGCCCTGGCGCGGGAGATCGGGCGCGTCGCCGGCGGAATCGGCCGCGAGGTCCGGATCATGGAGGTCTGCGGCAGCCACACGGTCGCGCTCCGCCAGCACGGAATCCGCTCGCTCCTGCCTGCGAACATCCGCTTCGTCTCGGGCCCCGGCTGCCCGGTGTGCGTCACGCCTTCCGGCTACGTGGCGAACGCGCTCCGGCTCATCGAGGAAAAGGGCGCGACGGTCGCCACCTTCGGCGACATGGTGAAGGTGCCGGACCCCTCGGGGCGCAGCCTCTCGGCGCATCAGGGCTCGGGCAGGCTGCGGATCGTGTACTCGCCGCGGGAGCTGCCGGACCTGGCTCGCTCCATCGAGGGGCCGCTCGTGTTCCTCGGCATCGGCTTCGAGACCACCGCGCCCGCGATAGCCTCCGCCTTCCTGCGCGCCCGGGACGAGGGCGTCGGCAACCTCTTTCTCTACGCGGCCTTCAAGACCGTTCCCACGGCCCTCCGCGCCCTCGTCTCGGATCCCGAATGCTCCATCGACGCCTTTCTCCTGCCCGGCCACGTGTCGGTGGTCATCGGGCTCGAGCCCTATCGTTTCCTGGCCGAGGAGTTCGGCATACCCGGGGTCGTGGGCGGCTTCGAGCCGATCGACATGCTCATGGCCATTCTGCGCATCGTGATCCTGGTGGCCGAGGGCCGCGCCGGGATCGAGAACGCCTACGGCCGCGCGGTCCGCGACGCGGGCAACGAGGCGGCCCGCCTGACGATGGATCGCCTGCTCGAGCCGGCTCCCGCGCTCTGGCGCGGCCTGGGGCTTCTGGAGGGCAGCGGCTTGGGGCTCAAGGTCGAGGCGCGGAGCATGGACGCCGAAGCGATCTTCGGCCTGGACGCGCTCGTCGACCTCGACCCGCCGGGCTGCCGCTGTGCGCAGGTGATCCAGGGCAAGGCCGAGCCCGACGGCTGCCCGCTTTTCGGCCGCTCCTGCACGCCCGATCGGCCCGTGGGCCCCTGCATGGTCTCGTCGGAGGGAAGCTGCGCGGCCCATTTCCGATATGGAGGCGCCGAGATATGAGCGACGCGAACGACGGACGGTGCGTGACCCTCGAACACGGCTCGGGAGGGGCGCTCTCGCGCGAGCTGGTCGAGACCCTCATCTATCCCCGCTTCGGCGGCGAGGAGTATCCCGAGCTCAGCGACGCCACCCGCTTCTCCCTGTCAGGTCCTCTCTGCCTGACGACCGACAGCTACACCGTGGACCCGCCCTTCTTCCCCGGAAGCGACCTCGGACGCCTCGCGGTCTTCGGCACCTGCAACGACCTCGCGGTCTCGGGCGCCCGGCCGCGCTTCCTGAGCCTGGGACTCATCATCGAGGAGGGCTTCCCCTTCTCCGACCTCGAGCGCATCCTCGACTCGCTGCGGGACGCGGCGCGGGAGGCGGGCGTGGCCGTCCTCACCGGCGACACCAAGGTCGTGCCGAGGGGCAAGGGCGGCGGCCTCTACATCAACACGAGCGGCATAGGCGAGGCCGATGCGCGCGCGCGGCTCTCCGCGAAAGCGATCCGCCCTGGCGACGCGGTGATCGTCTCCGGCCCCGTGGGGGCGCACGGAATCGCCGTGTTGGCCGCGCGCGAGCGGCTCTCGGTGGGAGGCGGGATACGCTCCGACTGCGCCTTCCTCTACCCGCTCTGCCGCCCCCTCCTGGAGCTCGGCGGCGAGCTGCGCTTCATGCGGGACGCGACCCGGGGCGGCCTGGCCGCGGTCCTGGGCGAGGCGGCGCTCGATTCGGGACTCGGCCTCGAAGTTTCGGAGAGCGGAGTCCCCGTCGACGACGACGTCCGGACCGTCGCGGAGATACTCGGCCTCCACCCCCTCGAGATAGCCAACGAGGGCGTGTTCGCGGCGATAGTGTCGCGCAACGTTGCCGATCGGGCCCTGGCCTCGCTGCGCGCGGTCCCGCTGGGCGCGCGCGCCTCGATCGTCGGTTCGGTCGTCGAGGCCCACCCCGGCGTGGTCGCGCTGGAGACCGCGATCGGCGGCAGGAGGGTCCTGGGCTTGCCGCGCGGGCTCTTGCTGCCGCGCATCTGCTGAACGGCGGCCGCGGCGCCGCAATCCGGCAAAAGCCTCCGCGCGCGGCGGCGCCTCGTGTTCAGCCCGGCTCAGCGTGTTCCGCCCGGCTCAGCGTGTTCAGCCCGGCGCCTCGGGTTCAGCCCGGCGCCTCGGGTTCCGCCCGGCGCCTCAGGCCCCGGGGCGGGGCGCGCGCCTCTGCACGATCGGCAGCGCGATGCCCGCGACGATGAGCACGCTCGCGGCGGCGAACTCGGGCCGGGGGAGCTCCCCGAACAGCAGAAAGGCCAGGATGCCGGCCACGATGAACTGGGTGAGGTTCGAGAGCGAGACGATCTGCGGCTGGAGCCTGGTCATCGCGCGGTTCATGAGCGAGTGCCCCACGATGGTCGGGCCGATCGCCAGGGCCAGCGTCATGATGAGATCGGTGCGGGTGATGCCGCGCACCGGATTCGCGAAGGGCAGGGCGCAGAGAAAGTCGAAAATGCCTCCGGCGAAGTAGAGCGGCACGATGTAGAGCCAGAGCCCGCCGTCCCTGGGGGCGCGGCTCCGGGCCAGGGCCAGGTAGACCGAGTAGAAGAGCATGGCCACGAAGCAGACGAGGTCGCCCAGGAAGTGCTCGGGAGCGAAATGGAAATCGAAGGAGGCGAGGACGGCGACGCCCGCCATGGCGACGATCGTCCCCCAGACCTCGGCCTTGCGCGGCAGCTCGCGCGACATGAAGAACACGAGGAAGGGCATGGCGACGGGAACCATGGTGACGATGACCGTGGCGTTTCCGGCCAAGGTCATGCGCGCGCCGAGGATCCAGGAGATGAAGTGCAGCCCCAGGATGACCCCCGGCAGCAGCGAGGGCGCCACGAGGGCGAAATTCAGCCTTCTGCCCGAGCGGCGCAGCTCTCGGAAAAAGACCGGCGTGAGCAACACGGCGGAGAAGAGGAGCCGGTAGGAAGCCTGCAGGACGGGATTGATCGTCGATGCCTTGATGAGGATGGCCGAGGAGCCTCCGACGAGGTTCGCGAGGGCGAGGAGCCCGAGCTCTAGTGACCGGGATGCCGAGCTGTTCCGTTCCATGCCCGAGAGACTACAGCGTATCGGCCGAGGCTGGGAACCGGGCCGCGAGCAGTCTGCCGAGCGTTTCGGCTCTTAAGGGTTTGACGGCCACGGCGTCGATGAGGTCGGGCACCGAAGGCTGGAATCTTTCGGCGGACTCGGCGCTCGACAGGAGGATGTGGGACCGCGCCCTCCCCTTTTCGCCTTCCATACGCCGGAGCCGCCGTGCGACCTCCAGGCCGTTCGCCCCGGGCATGTGCTCGTCCAGCAGCACGAGGTCGTAGGCCTTCCGTTCCGCCAGGCGCAGGGCCTCGGCGCCGTCCTCGGCCTCGTCGATCCGCCCCCCCCATTTCTGCAGGAAATGGACACTCGCCATGCGGGACAGCAGATCGTCGTCGGCGACGAGGACCGAGACCGGGCGCAAGTCGGGGACGATGGCGGCGCGCGCGATGACCGGCCGCGGTCCTGCGGCCGGAACGCCGCCCGCGGGCGCCTCGGCAGTCCCGTCGAAGCGCAGCTCGAAGCTGAAGGTGCTGCCCCGTGCCTCGGCGCTCTCGACGCCGATGGAACCGCCCGAGCCCTCGACGATGCGCCGCACGACCGACAGCCCCAGGCCGTGGCTCGATTGACCGTCGGCCAGCCTCCCCTTGCCCGCCGCGAAGGGCTTCCACATGTCGTCGAGCAGAGTGGACTCGATGCCGCGCCCCGAATCGGCCACCGACCCGCGGACGAGGCAGGTTCCCTCGGCCTCGCGGGCATCAAGGGCGACGCGCACGAAGCCCGAGTCGGTGTACTTGAGGGCGTTGCTGACGAGGTTGGCGAGCACCTGTCGGAATTGCAGCGGATCGCCCACGACCGTCCGGGCCAGGGAAGGATCCAGGGTCGACGTGAAGCTCAGCCCTTTTCTCCTCGCCTGGATGGCGAAGGGAGCGAGGGTATCCTCGGCCTCCTTGGCGAGCGCGAAAGGCTTGCGATGACGGAGCTCGGCGGCGCCGGAGGCGGCGGTCGCCTGATCGAGAAGGCCGTCGACGAGCTCGACGAGGCGTTGCAGGGATGTGCCGATCATGGGCAGGAGTCCGGCGCGGCTCTCCGGGCTCTCTCCGCCCGCCTCGATCGCCGACAGGATCGCCGACAGGGGCGCCTTGACCTCGTGGGCTATGAAGGCGGTGTAGCGCTCGCTCCTGCGCAGCATGCTTTCCGCGGCCGCCTTGGCTTCGCCCAGCTCCATCTCCTTGGTCATGACGGCGCCGGTCATGGCCACGAGGCTGTCCCGCAGCTCCCGTATCTCCTGGATGCCCTTCTCCGGCCATTTCGCCGCGCGCTCTCCGGTCTGGACCGACTCGGCGGTGCGCCTCAGGAGCTCGAGGGGGCGCAGGAAGACGGCGGCCGCGGCGTAGGCCGCGATGCCCGCCATTGTCAGCATGAGGAGGAAAAAGGCGAAGATGGCGGTGATGGAGCGGTAGAAGTCTTCGACGTAGGGACCGAAAGGCTGCTCGAGAAAGATAGCCTTGCCGTCCGGCAGGTCCTTTCTCGTCCGCACGACGGCGTTCATCCACACGCGCATGGGGTTCGACTGATGGGCTGAGCCGAGGATGATGGTCGTGCCCCGTATGCCGAGCAGCCGGGAGGTCGCGTCGGACTGCTCGAAGTAGCCCGGTCGGTAGGACCAGATCGTGGCGCCGGAGGGATCGAGGACGAGCGCCGAGTAGCCCTGCTCTTTCAGGACGGTTTGCAGGATGGTGAAGCTGTTCTCCGCCAGGCTTTCGCTCGCCATGGACATGGCGTAGGAGGTGCGCGCGGTGATGTTCTTCACCGTGATCTGGTGGATGTTGGACATGTAGAAGAGGAGGATGACGCCCAGCGGAACTATGAGAAGTCCGTCGAGGAGGAAGACCAGATTCTCCCTGCCGCTCTGGCGACGCTGCGAAGGGCTGGCGAAAAGGGGGATCCTGCGGCCGGCGAAATAGAGTGCGACGCCGAGGAAAGCGTTGACGAGCGCGTTCGCGCCTTGCTTGATCGCCGCGGCGACGGCGCCGTCGGCGGGCATCCCGAAAAAGGAGGCGTAGAGCAGGAAGGTCAGGGGCACCCCGAGGAAAAGCCAATAGAGACTTTCCGCGACCAGAATCTTGTCGAAGTGCCCTCGCCGCAGCAGGATGCCGAGCATAAGTCCCTCGAGCAGATAGGGCGGCAGGGACCAGGGGTGCCCCCACAACGCGATCGTGGGAAGCATGGTGAGGACGGTGCCGAAGATATTCACGGGCCAAGGCAGGATGAAGACGGCCAGAACGCCGAAGGCGTTCCCCGTCAGGAAGATGAGGCCGAAGGCCAGATCGAAGCTGAACCAGTGAGTCAGCGCCGCTCCGACGGCGGCGACGGCCAAACCGGCGATCCAGCGCGCGGCGAGGCGCCCTCTCTTGGACAATCGCGAGTAACCTAGGAGCATGGAAACCGTTTCCCCTCGGCTACGAGAACCTCGATCGCGCCGCGCAGCCGCGCGGCCGGGCCGGGGAGCGACTGCAGATCGCCGGCGCGGAGACCCGCGGCGATTTCTTCGACGAGTTTCAAGGCCGGAGCGCAGCGCAGCACCCCGAGGATGTTGCGCAGGGAGTGGGCCGCCCGCCCCGCCTCCGCGACATCGCCCGCGGAGAGGGCCAGATCGAGCCGCTCCATCGCGGACGGACAGTCGAGCGTGAAGACCCGCAGGATATCCGCGATAAAATCTTCGTCCCCGTATTCCGCCCGCAGATCGGCAAAATCCAGATGAATCGAATCGGAATCCGGTCTCTCGCCTCGATGCATGACCAGTACTATACGATGCGCCGCGCCGCATTCACAATAGCCGGCCCGATGAGCCCTGTCCCGCATGGCCGGTGGAGTGGCGGGGCTCAGGCATTATGTATCTGACAGCACACTAGGCTTCGACCGAGGGCAGGATGAATCGTTCCAGCCGTCCCGCGACCTCGTCGGCCAAGGATAGGTTCTTCGATCCCTTGTCGGACAGGGCGTTCGCCGCCGAGGCGATCTCGCGCGCTCCCTGGGCTATTTCGCCCATCCCGCCACGGAGCTCCTCGCTCATGGCGAGGAGTTTGCCCATCTCGGCCTCGATGGCGGCCGAGCCGCCCTTTATCCCCGCCGATCCGCTCTTCACGTTGCCGGTGACGGCCTTGATCGTCTCGAGGGCGGCGAGAATCTGCTTGGACCCTTCGCTCTGCTCCCGAAGGGAGCGCTTGATCTCCTCGGAGAGGCCGTTCACCTCGCCGATGAGTTCGAATATCGTGTCGAAGGACCGCTCGGCCACGTCGGAAGACGTCACGACCTCGTCGATCGAAGACTTCATCGCGGCGATGTTGCTCCCGATCTCGGAGGATTGGTTCGAGGACATCTCCGACAGCTTTCGGATCTCGTCCGCGACCACCGCGAAACCGCGGCCCGACTCGCCGGCGTGGGCGGCCTCGATCGCCGCGTTCATGGCGAGGAGATTCGTCTGCCGCGCGATGTTCTTGATGATCGCGTTGGCCTCGAACAGGTTCTCGGATTTGCCCTGGATGACTTGCAGGAGGGTGTGCACCGAGTCCAGCTTGGTCCTGCCGTCGTCCGAAGCCGACATGAGCCGGCCGAAAGCCGAGGCCAGGCGTTCCACGCTCGACGAGGCGGAAGCGACGCTCGCCACCATCTCCTCGATCGAGGCCGACGACTGGGCCACGCTGGCCGACTGCGCCTCGACCTGGACATTCAGGTCCTCGATGCCCTTGGTTATCTTCTCAACCGCGGCGGCGGCCTCCATGGCGCTCGAGTTCTCGGCGAGAACCTGCCTGTTCACGGCCTCCATCGTGGCGCTGATCTGGGTCACCGCGGCGGCGGTCTGGGCGGCGTTCGCGGCGATGTCCTGGCCTACATCGCGCAGACTCACGGCGCTGCCGCGGATCTCCCCGACTATGCCCGCCAGGTCGCCCTTCATGGTCTCGAGGGCGCGGGCGAGAGCGCCCATCTCGTCCGCCCGGCGCAGATGCCCGGCGGCGATGCCGACGGAAAGATCTCCGGAGGCTATGGTGTCGGCCAGCTTCACGGCGGCCCCCAAGGGCCGCGAGATGGAGGCCGCGATGACCAGCCCCAGGATGGCGGCGGCGGCGAGCGCCAACACGGTCATCGCGAGCGTTTCGATCATGGCCTCGCTTCGCTTGGCTGAGTTGCTGTCGGCCATGGCGCTCGCGTCCCGAGTCTTCATGTCGACGAGCTTGGCGATCTCGTCGCTGATGTTCGAAGCCAGGCTCTTCATGCCGACCATCACGACCTTCTGCGCCTCGGCCCGCTTTCCGGCCTCCGCGAGTTTCCGCACCGCCTCGGCCTGTTTCTTGTAGTCGGCCAGGTCCTTCCTGAGCGTCACGAAGAGCTCGCGCGCGCTGTCGTTCTTGAGGAACTGCTGAAAGGACATGGATTCGGCGTTCACCGTCTGGAACATCGCGTCGAAGGCGTCGAAATCCGCCTTGGCTTCCGTGGAGTCCGTGGACGCGACCGCGTCGCGGATCAGGACGGCGGCCTGCTGATACGAAGAGACGATGGCGAACAGCTTCTCGACCGGAACGGTCTCGCTCTGGTACAAGTTGTTCGACAAGTCGGACATGAGACTCATGTTGTAGATGCCGACCACTCCGATGGAGGCGCCGAGCAAGGTGAGCGCTGCGAAGGCCCATAGGAGCTTGGCGCGAATGCCGACACGGATCTTCATACTTCCTCCGAGACCTTCCAGGATCGGATGACAGACTATTGCCGCATGCCGGAACTGTCAATCGATTTTCCTCGGCGCCCGGCATTCCGGCACTTGCCCGCTCGGTCCAGAGAAACGATACTGGAGGCACCATGAACGGAGATTTCGCGTTCCAAAAAGACTTTATCGATTCGCTGGAACTTTTGAGGCGCGATGTCGACAAGGCCCTCGTCTATGCGGCGCACGCGCTCTTCAGCGATGCGATACGCCATGAAAAGAAACAGGCTCTCTGCGACGATTTAGCCCACCTCGGAAAGGAGCTCAGCGCTTCCATCTCGAAATTCGATCCGAAAGAGATCACGCAGTACAACGTCAGGGAAAAGGAGAAGGCCTTCGAGGACGACGCGAAGAGCCTGCACGGCGATTTCGAGGCCTTCGCGGCGAAGCATGAAAAGAACCGCGATATCGTCATCGACAAAAACATGCCCTTCGACGTGCGGGACATCGCGGAAAAACTGAGCAGCCCGAAGCTGTACGCGGAATTTTCCTTCACCAAGGACAAGGTCGACAAGCTGCTGTCGGTCAGGAAGCTGATCGAGGAAATTTACCGGAACGCCACCGCGGACAGCGCCGAGAGGGAGCGAAAGCTCGACAGGCAGTTCGTCGAGCTGAAGGAAAAGGCCTTCAACGAAAGCCTCCGATCGCCGAAGAACAGGAACCAGATCTATTTTTTCCGGAGTGTCGCGCTCCTCAACAAACTCATCGCCGACGGATCGAGCGCCAGGATCGTCAACGACGACCGCCCTCTGGAAGGCAACGACGTCGGCTTCTCGATCCACGGCGAAGACAGGATAGCGATCCTCTACCGCTATGGCGGATTGTCCATCGAGCTCGGCGTCTCTCGACAGAGAAGCGAGCGCTTCGTGAAGTATGCGGTCAAAGGCTTCATCGAAAAGGCGCTGTCCAAGGTCGAGTTCTCGATAGACGAGAACGTCAGTTCAGGCGGGACAGCCTCGTTCGAGAGAGTGACCGGCCTCGACGCCCTCTGGTCGCGCTATGAGAAGGCGTACGCCGAGTTCCAGCGCTCGACTCGGGACTCGGGGAACAGGCAGGAACAGCTGGACAAGGAGATCGTGGACAAGGCGATCGACGATCTGCTGTTCGACTGAGCGCCGCGGGGCCGATACGATTCTCCCGACTCGATCCCCCGCGGCCCCGCTTCGCGGCGACGAGGCGGCCGCGGAGCGGCGACGGAGAAGGAGGCCACGGCGGCGAGGCGACCGCGGCGGCGCCGCGAAGCCCGACCGAAACCATGCAAAGCGCCGCCGCCCTTTCAGGCCCGCGGCCGGGCTGCGATGCGCAGTATGGCCTCCACGTCGGACGCGGCGAGCTTGCGGAAGCTGCCCAAGGGACCCTTGACGACCGCGCGCTCGGCCATCTCGCGCACCCGGTCGAGCGGAACATCGGCCTCCTCGAGCGAGGCGGGAAGTCCGATGGCGCGGTAGAAGGCCTTGAGCCGCGCGACGCCCTCGCGGGCGGCCTGCTCGGGATCGTACTCGGCCCCGTCGACGCCCCAGACCTCGGACGCGAACCTCGCGAATCGCCTAACGTCCCGGTCCAGGTTGTACTCGATCCAGGCGGGGAAGACCGCCGCGAGACCGGCCCCGTGGGCTATGTCGTACAGGGCGGACAGCTCGTGCTCGATCCGGTGGCTCGCCCAGTCGCCCGCTCGCCCCGTGCCCAGCAGGTCGTTGTGCGCCAGGGTCGCGGCCCACATGAGCTCGGCCCGGGCGTCGTAGTCGTCACCGTCCTCCATGACCGGCCGCGCGTTGCGGACGATGGTCTTCATGGCCGCCTCGCAGAGCCGGTCGGTCAGCTCCACGTGGGGCACGGCGGTGAAATAGCGCTCCATGATGTGGGCCAGCATGTCCGCGATGCCGCAGGCGGTCTGGTAGGGAGGGAGGCTGAAGGTGAGTTCGGGATCGAGGATCGAGAAGACCGGGCGCAGGCACTCGGCGTTGAGCCCGCGCTTCCAGGGGCCGTCCTCGTTGGTGAGGACCGAGCTGTTGCTCGCCTCGCTCCCCGTCGCGGGGATGGTCAGCACGGTGGCCACGCGCGCCGCCGTCTGCGGCGCGAGCTTCGCGTCGTAGAAGTCCCACACGTCGCCCTGGTAGGGCAGCCCCACGGCGATGCCCTTCGCCGAGTCGATCACCGACCCGCCGCCCACCGCGAGGATGAAGTCGATCCTCTCCCTGCGGCAGAGCTCTATGCCCGTGCGGACCAGGGAGAGCCGCGGATTGGGCTTCACGCCCGACAGCTCCACCCACCCGACCCCGGCCTCGGCGAGGCGCTCCTTGACCAGGTCGAGGAGGCCGGAGGAGACGACATGGCCGCCCGAATGGTGCAAGAGCACGCGCTTGGCGAACCTGGCGGTCTCCTCGCCCACGCGGTTCTCCGTGCCGCGTCCGAAGACTATCCTGGTTCTGCTCTCGAAGATGAAATCCTGCATGGAACTGCCTCCCTCGGGGTATGTGCGAACCTGCCGAATCGTACGCCTAACGCGTGCCGCGGACCTGCCGCACGCGCTCGCGGAGTCGGGAAACCCCGGCCGCGGTATCGGCGCGGGTTCCGCGGAACTCATCCAGTATCCGATTTCCGGGCCGTCGAGACAAGCGCCGCTTCCGTCGGCGAGCCGCCATGCGCCACCCCTGGAAGGGGCCGCCCCGCGGTGCTATGATGCCGCGCGGAGGCTTCGAAGGATTGCAGCTTTCGAGGTCGAGCTTTTGATCAGGCCTTCGCGGCGCCCCTCGCGCGAGCGATTCGCGCGGCGCGAATCGCTCGCGCGGCAGGGACGCCCGTCCGGGGCCGGGAGCCGCAAGGTGCACTTCAGTACGCTGAGCATCGTCATCATCTGCGTCACGGCATTGTTCGCGGGCGTCACCAAGACGGGAGTCCCGGGCCTGGGCAATCTCCTCGCGCCCCTCATAGCGATGGCCATGCCCGTGCGGGCATCGACGGGTTTCCTTCTGCCCATCCTCATCGCCGCCGACTGCATGGCCGTCGCGTACTGGCGCCGCAGCGCGGTCTGGTCGCACCTCTTCCGCATCCTGATCTGGACCGCCCTCGGCGTGGTCCTGGGCTACTTTCTCATGCTGATTGTCAGCGAGGCGGCCTTCAAGCCCCTCCTCGGCGGCATGATCGTGGTGCTCGTCTCGCTCGACCTCCTCCGGCGCCTGGCCAAGATCGAGTTCAAGGCCGAGAACAAGGTCTTCGGAGCGGTGATCGGGATTCTCGCGGGCGCCTTCACCATGATGGCCAACGCGGCGGGCCCGGTCATGACGATCTACCTGCTGTCGATGAGCCTTCCCAAGGAGGAGTTCGTGGGCACCGGGGCGTGGTTCTACTTCATCATGAATCTCTTCAAGGCGCCCTTCAGCGTGGCCCTGGGGCTGATCACCTGGCAGACCATCAAATTCGACGCGATGCTCATTCCCCTCATCGCCGCGGGCGGCTTCGCCGGCATCTTCGTCATGAAGCGGCTGCCGCAGAAGGTCTTCGACGTCTCGGCCCAGGTCCTGGCGGCCATCGGCGGGGTCAAGCTGTTCTTCTGACCCCCAGCCGCCGCCGCGGGAACGCGCCCGAGGCGCCGGGCGCGTCCGGGAGGCGCCGGAGGAGTCCGCCTCAGGGCTTTTGATTCCGCACAACGTCCAGGAAGGCCAGGATGTTCCCGGTGCTCACGTCGTCGGGAATCGAGTGCGTGGGGGCCACGATGTACCCCCCTCCCCTGCCGATGATTCCCATGAGGCGGCGCATCTCGCGCTTGACCTCGTCGGGAGTCGCGAAGGGCAGCAGCCTCTGGGTGCTGATGCCGCCGTAGAAGGTCACGCTCGAGCCGTAGCGGCGCTTCATGGACTCGACGTCGTAGACCTCGGGCTGGAAGGTGTTGTAGACGGCCAGGCCGGCCTCGACGAGGTCGTCGAAGACCTCGTGGATGTCGCCGCAGGAGTGCTGGGCCACCAGCATGCCTTTGGAGGCGACGTGGGCGTACATCCGCTCGATGTGGGGCTTGATGAAACGGCGCCAATGCTCGGGCCCCATGATGAGCCCGCTCTGCTGGCCCCAGTCGTCGCCGAAGAAGATGCAGTCGATCGGATACTCGGCCACGATGTCGATCACCGCGAGGTTGTAGGCCGTGATGCGCCCCAGGAGCTCGTCCACGAAATCGGGGTTGAGGATGAAGTCCATGAGGAGCTCAGGCATGCTGCGGAGCGCCCAGGCCCGCTCGAAGAGCGAGAAGCCGATGATGTACATGGTGAATTGCGCTTCGCGTCGGGCGGAGAGGCGCTCGCACTTGGCGCGGATGGAGGCTCGATCGGGGACGGGAAAGCGGTAGTCGCCGAAATCCGGCTCCTTGAGCAGGTAGTCCTCGACCACGCCGAAGTCTCCCTTGTACTCGCGCCGCCAGACGATGTCGTACATGTCGCGGACGAGGCTGCCCCCGATGGGCGTGATGATCTCGTTGCGCTCCTGCGCGAGCGCGTTGCCCAGCTTGTCCTCGAAGCCTTCGTCCTGGAAGAACGCGGCCAGCCGCGCATGGACCTCGTCGGTCAGGTCGAGTTGCCAGGGAATGACTTCCGGTTCCCGCTTCGCAAGAGATTCGAGCACCAGTTCGCGCGGATTCACGGCTGCGCCTCCTTGATCCGAGGCCGGCTCCCTGCGGCAGGAGGCCGACCCTCACCTTGAAGTATAGGCGCGCAAAGTCGTTCGGCATATCGTCGCGATTGTCGACTATATGGATTTTTTTGCCGTGGGCGCCCCGGGAATTCATGCTAGAATCGCCGTATGAAGAGTACGCTGGAGTTCGTGTTCAGCGACAAGGTGCGTGAAATCTTCGATCACTTCACCGCGCTGTTCGGGATACGGATCGCCTACTACGGGCCCGACGGCAAAGAACTCGAGGTGGGCCTGGGCCGGCCCTGGTGCGACTACTGCGCCCTGCTCAGGAACGAGCTGGGCGACGACGAGCTCTGCAGACGAAGCGATGCCGCGAGGCGCGCCGAGGCTCTGGACTCGCGGAGGCGCGTCGACTATCGCTGCCACGGCGGGCTTTTCGAGGCCGTCATCCCGCTGTTCGTCGACACGAATCCCATCGGCTTCGTCATGATCGGGCAGGTCCGCACCGAAGCCGCCGCGCCCGATGCGAAACTGCGGCGATGGGAAAAGCTGCGCGCCGACCCAAGTCTCGCCGCCGCCTTCTCCAAGGTCCCGCTGCGCTCCCGCGAGGAACTCTCGCACCTGCTCGTCATCTTCTCGGCCCTGGTCGACCTGATCGTCGCCTGCCACCTCATAGAGATGCGCGGCCAAAAGCGCGTCGACCTCCTGCTGGACCGTCTGCGCCAGGACTGCGCGGAGGATCTCAGCCTCCCGGACGCGGCGGCCTTCCTGGGCTTGAGCCCCTGGCGGCTCGCGCACCTGCTCGAGGAATCGCTCGGCAAGACCTTCAAGGGAATCCAGGCCGAGATCCGCATGGACAAGGCCGACGAGCTTCTGGCCGCCCATCCCGACCTGCCGATCAAGGAAGTCGCCGCCCGCTGCGGCTTCGGCGATCCTCTCTACTTCTCGCGCCGGTACCGCCGGCTCCGCGGCCGTCCGCCCTCGCAGGCGCGCGCCAAGGTCCCCGGTCCGACGGAGCCGGCATAGAACGACGCCGGCATACGGCGATAGTCTCGTTCCATCGAGGGCCCGTTCCGCGGCCGGCCGCGCCGCGCGCGCGTTATGCGCGTCCACAGCGCCGCCTCAGGCGAAGTCGCCGCGGCTTTCGCGCACCGTGTTCACCATGGCCAGGTAGCCCGCGGCGGGGACGTAGTCGGGGATGGAATTGCCCGAGCCGAGGGCCAGCCCCGCCTGGGAGGCGCTGCGCGCGATCACGTCGCGCGTGTACTCCCGGATCTCGTCCTCGGATCGCCTGCAGAGCACGTCCATGTCGATCCCGCCGAAGAGACCGATCCGCGAGCCGTAGCGCTCGACCCAGACCGGGAAGGGGGCGATCTGATCCTCGTTCGAGTGCTTGGCGTCGATGCGGCCGCGCTCGATGATGTCGTCCATCACGTCGAAGATGCGGCCGCAGGAGTGCAGGAGGAAGGGCTTGCCCGCGGCGTGGACGAGGTCGACGACGCGGCGGTACTGCGGGACGATGTGGCTCCTGATGTCGCCGGGCGAGAGCAGGGTGGAGGACTTGAAGCCGAGGTCGTCGCCGAAGCGGCAGACCGCGTAGACCTCGGCGCGGCGCTCGAGGAAGCGTCGCCAGAGCGAGACCATGAGGTCGCCAACGCGGGCGAACACGGCGGCGTATAGTTCGGGGTCGTCGGCGCTCATGAGGCAGAGATCCGTGTAGCCCACGAGATCCTGGACGATCTCGAAGAGTCCGTTGCCGATGCCGCCCAGGCCCTTCATGCCCTCGGGCATGACCTCGGCCAGGGCCCGGAAGTCCTCGTCGAAGCGGGCCCAGAAGCGCTCTTCGATCCCGCGGAAGTCGAAGGCCTCGAAGTCGGAGCGGTCGCGGATGAGGCCGGGGATGCGCCCGGAGAGGCACTCGCCGCCCTGGATGACGAGGGTCGCGCAGGCCTCGTAGGAGACCGTGTCGTAGCCCATGTCGCGCCAGAACGCGCAGAAGCGGCGGAAGTACTCCTTCTTGTCCCCGTAGTTTCCCTTGTACAGATCGACGAACCGCGAGCCCCGGATCTCCTCGATCTTCTCGGGAGCGATGATGTGCTCGTAGAGCGGCAGCCGCGCAGGCCGGCGGTTGCGCGCGGCGTCGACGACATTGCGGTAGTCCGGGACGAATTCCATCACGCTCATGCCTGCCTCCTCGGCCGTATGGACGCAGACGAACTCAGCATCGCCGAGGCGGTCCTGACTGCGCCATCACGAGAATCTCGGGATCGACGTCTTCTCGCGCTGCCGCGGGGCGGCGGTGCTCACGGAAGCGCCGACGACGCGGCGCGGCGGCGCCGGGCGCGGCAGCGGCGGCGGCGCCGCAGCCCGGGCCCGGACGCCGGTCCCGGAACTACGCCTTCGCCGCCCCGCCGTAGCGGCCGTACGCGAGCGCCGTGTCGAAGGCCGCGACTATGTTCGCGGGCGGCACCTTGGCCTGGATGTTGTGCACCGCGGCGAAGACGAAGCCGCCGCCCGGGGCGAGGTCGTCGATGCGGCGCTTGACCTCGTCCGACACCTCCTCGGGAGTCCCGAAGGGCAGGACACGCTGGGTGTCCACGCCGCCGCCCCAGAAGACGATGTCCCGGCCGAAGTCGCGCTTGAGCTCCCGGGTGTCCATGCCCCGGGCCGACACCTGCACGGGATTCAGGATATCGAAGCCGATCTCGATGAGGTCGGGGATGAGCTCGCGCGTCGCGCCGCAGCTGTGGTAGAAGAGCTTGGCCTGGGTCTTGCGCTTGATGGCCTCGACGAGCCTGCGCTGTTTGGGCTTGACGTAGCGGCGGTAGAAGGCCGGGTCCACGAGCCAGCCGTCCTGGCCGGCGACGTCGTCCCAGTAGGTGAAGACCTGGATGTACTTGCCGACCTCGTCGAGATAGCGGTCGCAGGACTCGATGTAGATGTCGGTGATCCTGCCCATCATCCGGTCGGCGAAGGCGGGATCGGAGGCGAGGGCCATGAAGAAGTTCTCGAGCCCCATGGTGCGGGCCGGCTGCTCGAAGATGCCCCCGCCTATGACGGCGCTGCCGACCAGGGCGAAGTCGGTGGTTTCGTACAAACCGCGCGCCAGCGCCCCCAGCTCGCGGTTCAGGACCGGCGAGTCGGGCTCGGGCCAGCGGTAGCCGTCGAGCGCCTCGAGGGTCGGCTCCTTTATGGGGAAGTCGACCCAGTCGAAGTAGTAGCCCGAGGACTTGGGCATGTGGAGCTTGGAGCCCCAGCGATCCACGAACGCGTAGTACTCGCCCTCCTCGAAGACCTCCACCCCGGGCGCGGTGGCCGAAGGCAGCTGCACCATCCGGAAGTCCACGTCGAAGCGCCGGAGGAGCGCCTCGTCCAGATAGGGCAGCTGCTGGACGTAGTCGAGCATGGCCAGCGCCTCGCGCGGCATGCCGAGGCGCCGCCTCAGCTCCAGATAGGGCTCCCGGGCGATCGAGGTCACGATGGTCGCGCCCAGGTCGATCGGAACCCTGTCCGGCTCCTCATGATTCAGAGCTCGCGCAACGCGTTCGCGGGAGTTCACGGCGCCGGCCTCCCGCGCCTCAGCGGAGTCGCTTGCCCATGATGGTCTGGAGCGAAACCGAGACGACGATGATGAAACCGTAGATGAGGTTCGTCCAGAACCCGGTCATGCCCGCCGCCACGATGCCGGCGTTGATCGCTCCGATGATGAAGCAGGCCACAAAGGTGCCGAAGACGGTGCCCATGCCGCCGAAGACCGAGGTGCCGCCGAGGAAGACGGAGGCGAGGGTGTTGAGCATGTAGCCGTCGCCCATGGTCGGCCAGAAGAAGAGCAGGTCCTCGCTCACGACGAAGCCCGCGAAGGCCGCCGCGAGGCCGACTATGACGAAGGTGAGGGTCTTCGTCCTGCCTACGTTGACGCCCATGAGCTTGGCGCTCTCGACATTGTCGCCGGTCAGGAAGACGTGGGCGCCGAACTTATGGCGATTGAGGAAGAACCAGACGACGACCGCGAAGATGATCGTCCAGATGAACTGCATGGGCACGAATCCGCCGATCCTGTACACGAGGCCGGGATAGAGTATCGTCTTCTGGACCGCCCCCATGCCCAGGCCCTGGCCGTTGGTGATGACCATCACCGCGCCGCGCCAGAAGAACTGGGTGCCGATCGTGGCGACCAGAGAGGGTATGCCGATCTTCGTGACGAGGACGCCGTTGAGGTAGCCGGCGAGCATGCCGGCGAGGAGACAGGCGATGAAGCCGAGCGCGACGCTTCCCGTCGCGGTGAACACTATGTCGAAGGCCGTCATGCCGAAGGCCATGACCGAGGGGAAGGAGAGGTCGATCTCGCCGGTGATGACCACGAGCGTGAGCGGAATGGCCATGAGGGCGAAGTAAGGCGTGCTCGACATGAAGGCCGCGTAGATGTTGCGCGAGAGGAAGGTCTGCGGCGAGCCGGCCAGGAAGAGGAGCCAGATCACGATGGCGACGATGACGATGCCGATCTGGAGCGAGTAGGTGCGGGCGAAGCGCGCGAGCGGCCCGCGCTGCGCGGTCTGGGAAAGCGGGCGCGCGGCCTGTTCGGTCGAACTCATCTGGCTTCTCCTTTCTCGGCGAGGCTGCCGGTCTGGGCGACGAGATAGAGCCGATCGATCAGCTCCTGGAGCGTCAGCTCGTTTTTCATGAATTGCCCCGCGATGGTTCCCCGATCGAGCACGACGATCCGGTCCGCGACGGGATAGACGTGGAAGATGTTGTGGTCGATGAAGATCGCCGACTTCCCCGTATTCTTTATTTCGTTGACGAAGTCCAGGCACTTCTTGGTCTCGGTCAGCGAGAGGCCCATGGTAGGCTCGTCCAAGAGCACGAGCTCGGCCTCGAAATAGAGGGCTCGGGTGATCGCCACGCCCTGGCGCTCGCCGCCCGAGAAGGTGCGCACCATCGAATCGGCGGTGATCGCGGAAGAGGTGAAGCCCATCACCGTCTGCATGAGCTTCCGGGTCTCGCTCTTCATGCCGGCGATATCGAGGACGCCCCACTTGTTGGACATCTCGCGGCCGAGGAAGATGTTGCGCCACAGCGACTGCTTGTCGGCGAGGGCCCGCTCCTGGTACACGACCTCGATGCCGAGATCGCGCGCCTTCTGGACGGACAGATGCTCGATCTTCTCGCCCTTCCAATACAGCTCGCCGCCCGGATCGGGCTGGTGGTACCCGGTTATGATCTTGGTGAGGGTAGACTTGCCCGCCCCGTTGTCGCCGAGCAGCCCCACGATCTCGTTCGAGTGGACCTCGAAATTGACGTCGTGGAGGGCCCGCACCTCTCCGAATGTCTTGGAGACATTTCTCAACTGAATCACGTCGGCCATGATGAGCTACCCTCGTGTCGGAAGTTTTCAGGCGCGCCGGACGCGAGGCCCGACGCGCCGATGCGCGCCCCTGCCGCGGAGGGAGCCCCCGCGGCAGCCGCAGCTGAAGTTAGCGGATGTTCCTCTCGGCGAGCGGAGCGATGAAGTCGACGTTGCCCTTGTCGACGAAGCCTGCGCCCGTGTTGATGTCGAGGCCCGAGAAGCCGTAGACCTTGGTCAGGCAGATCTGGAGGACGGACAGATAGCCCTGGAGCCACTCCTGCTGATCGATGACGAGCTGGGTCCAGCCGTTCTTGACCGCCGAGACGGTCGCGGGGGACATGTCGAATCCCGCCACGATGATCTGGCCGGGCCGCTTGCCTGCGGCCTTGAGGTAGGTCTCGGCCGTGGCGGTCAGGCCGCCGTGATCGGTGATGACGAGCTTGACGTCGGGGTGCGAGGAGACGTAGCCGGCGAAGGTCGGCGCTCCGGCTGCGGGATCGGCGTTGGTCGCCGAGTCGATTTCGATGTAGTCGACCTTCAGGCCCAGCTTCTTGAGCGCGTCGATGGCTCCCTTGGTCCTGAGGCCGCGGGTCGGCTGGGACAGCAGGCCCCACACCATGGCGCGCTCTCCGGCCTTGAGATGGAACTCGTTGACCGCCTGGGTCGCCACGTCCCAGCCGGCCTGATACAGGTCGGCGCCGACATAGCCGAAGCCATTGGGCGCGTACTTCTCCTGCATCTTGGGCAGCGGCGTGTTGTCGCTCGTGACGATGATGCCCTGCTTCTCTGCCTGCTCGATGAGCGGATCGAAGGCCTCGTCGCCCGGGTGGCCCATCACGGCGATGCCGTCGGGATTGATCGCCATGGCCTCGCGGAACTGCTGCATCATCGTCTGGGGATCCCAGTTCGACCACTCGTAGTCGACCTTGCAGCCCAGATCCTCCGCGGCCTGCTTAGCGCCGTTGTAGACATTGACCGCGAAGACGCCGCCGGCGGGGCCGCCGGGGAAGAAGACGATATGGACCTTGGAGGCCCATTTCGCTGTCTGCGCCTCCGCGCTCTGGACACCGAACAGCGTAAGCGCGGCGGCCAATGCGATCAGTGCATAGAAGGAACGTTTCATACCCTCCACCTCCCGAACGAAATTTGAAAACTTTATGGCGAGGACCTCGCAGTCGAAGCCTCATCCATATTTTCGCTATCTCCGAGACGAGCGCGCTCGGCGGACGCAGCAGACTGTATCTAGGATCGCACACCGGCATCGGGGCCGCAAGCGTCTCTACCATCCGCCTCCCGCGCTCAGCCTCTATCGAGGGCCCTTCCGGTCACCGCCTCCACCAAGGCGTAGAAATTCTCAAGCGGCGTATCGAGCTGGACGTGGTGAGTCGGGCCGATGATGAGGCCGCCGCCCGAGCCGATCGTGCGCAGCCTGAGCTCGACCTCGCGCCGGACATCGTCGGGGCTGCCGAAGGGAAGCGTGTGCTGCTCGTCTATGCTGCCCCAGAAGCACAGCCGGTCGCCGAACTCGGCCTTGAGCGCCGCGGGGTCCATGCTGGCGGGCTGGACGGGGTTGAGCACGTCGAGCCCGATCTCGATCAGTTCCGGGATTATGGGCTGGATGGCCCCGTCGGAGTGGTAGGCGAGCTTGACGGCTGGATTGATCTTCCTGATCTCGGCGAAGAAGGTCGCCATGCGCGGCTTGAAGAAGCGGCGCCAGACCTCCGGCGACACGAGCATCGAATGCTGGGCGCCCATGTCGTCGCCGGTCCAGATCATGTCCACACCCAAGGCCGCCAGGCGCTTCGCCGCCTCGAGGTGATACTGGAAGGGTATGTCGAGAACCCTGTCGGCCAGGTCCGGGTCGAGGACGAAGTCCATCATGAGCCGCTCCAGGCCGCGCAAGGCCCAGGCGGTCTCGAAAATGGTCGTCACCGTGACGCCGCAGATGAAGTACTCCCGCCCATAGACGGCCATGAGGCGCCGGGCGTCCTCGTAGAGCTCCGGGCGAGTCGGGTCGGGAGGGCGGTAGGAATCTATCGCGGCGTCCTCGGCCAGAGGATGGCCGGCGATCTCCGTATACCGCCCCTGGCCGAAGGGTGTCTGGTAGGGAGCGGAACGCCAGGCCACGCCCCATTCGTCGGTGTAGCTGCCCTCTCCGGCATAGTAGCAGTTGGCCCAGCCGACGGAGGTTTGCAGCATGTCGATGTCCAGGGCGCGCTCGAGAACGTAGGTGTTGCCGCCTCCGTGGGGGTTGTGCGTCCTTTCCGCGAGGCCCTGGTCGGCCGCCAGGCGCTCGGCGAACTCGGGAGTGAAGCTTATCTGCATGGGACAGCGGTCGGAACTTTCGTGAGCCAGGGCCGCGGCCACTCGTTCTTTATGCGTCATGCGCTCCCGTCCTCGTGTACGTACACGACTTTCGTACGGTAGCACCGCTTTTTCGATCCGTCAACGAAAAAATCGCATGCCGACCGGAGCGTCCGTAAGAAACTCTTCATGTACTTGTCATAAAGCGCAAGGTTTTTCCGTGTTAGCTTATCTGCCGAGAAAGCTTTTTGGAGGTGGATCATGAAGCGTTTTGTTCCCGTCGTCTTCGCGCTGCTCCTTCCCGCCGCGCTGTTCGCCCAAGGGAAAAAAGCGGACGAAACCGGCCTGCTCCAGGGCTTCGGCCTCAGCGACGCGCAAGTCACGCAGGTGCGGACGATCGAGCTGTCGACGCGCGACGCGATTCGCGCCGACATCACGCACATCAGGCTCGTCCAGGCGCAGATAGCGGAGGCGCTCTTGCCTTCGGCGGCCGGCCCCGACGCCAAGGCCATCGACGTCCTCATAGAGCGGAAAGGCCGATTCAGGACGGATATCGACAAGCAGATCATGTCCGCCCGGCTCCAGCTCCTTAAAATCATGGGCGACGACAACTTCGCGAAATACGAGCGCTTCGTGCGGGACGAGCTGCGGCATCGCGTCAAGGACGGCAGGCCCATGGGCTTCAGGGGGCCGGGTTTCATGCAAGAGAAGCTCGGCACGCAGGAGAGCTTCTAGATGAAGCGCTCGCGTTTTGCGATCCTGCTCGCCGTGCTGTTCGGCGGCCTGGCCCTCGGCACGGCCGCCGCGGCTCCCGACGGGGCTGTTCTCCTCGGCGAACGGACGGTGGACTTCAGGGCCAATCACGACCTCATACGCGTAGGCCACCACGAAGGCTTTTTCAGGTCCCTCGTCTTCGAGGTCCAGAGGAACAATATCGAGATCTTCAACATTGTCGTCACCTACGGCGACGGCCGGCGAGAGCGGCTCGACACGCGCATGGCCTTCGACTCAGGCACGCGCTCGCGCGAGATCCGCCTCGAGGGCGGAAGGCGGAAGATTCAGTCGATCGCCTTCGAGTTCAGGACCCTAGGTTCGCGGATCGAGGGGCGCGCTCGCGTCAGGGTCTTCGGGCTGCGCTAGGGGCGCCGAGGACGAGGCGGGCGAGACCGGGAGTCGCGTCGAGACGGGGCCGGTCGAGCCCTCCGCCCCCGCTTTCGGATCTCGGGCGATTCATTTGTTGACAATCGCGATCGTACTCAAGTAGCCTCTAGGCCAGAGGTACCCGTCGATGCAGCCGCCCTGGACTCAAAAAATGGATTTTTCCGCGAAGCCGATCTTCGTCTGCTGGGAAACCACGAAAGCTTGCCTTCTGTCGTGCCGACACTGCCGGGCCGCGGCGATTCGGTCGAGCCTTCCCGAGGAGCTCGATTTCGAGTCGGGACTCGCGCTCATCGACCAGATCCTGGAGTTCGGGGAGCCCTACCCGGCCCTGCTCCTGACCGGCGGCGACCCGCTCATGCGAGCGGATATCGTCGATCTGATTCGCTACGCCAAAAGCCGGGGAGTCTATACGGCGGTGGCGGCGAGCGTCACGCCCCTCCTCGACCGCGCCCGGATGGAGCGATTCAAGGAGCTCGGCGTGCAGATCGTGTCGGTCAGCCTGGACGGAGAGCGCGCCGAGGTCCACGAGCGGATCAGGAACACTCCCGGGACCTTCGACGCCACCCTCGAAGCCGTCAGGATCGCGGCCGAGCTCGGCCTGAGGCTTCAGGTGAACACGACCATCATGCGGAGCAACCTGCGCGGACTCGCGGACATATTCCACCTGGTGCGGGAGCGCGGTGCCGTCGCCTGGGAAGCCTTCTTCCTGATCCGCACGGGAAGGGGCTCGGCGCTCGAGAGCCTCGAGCCCTGGGAGTGCGAAGAAGTCACGCATTTCCTCTACGAGGCGACCCGCTACGGCATTCCGGTGCGAACCTCCGAGGGTCCCCACTTCCGGCGGGTCTTCATCCAGCGCCGGGACGGCTCGCCGCCGCCGGACGGCGAACTGTACACCCATCTCACGAATCGCCTGCGCGAGCTCGAGGGAGAGGGCCGGAACGAGCCCTATCTGCGGCTGAACGCGACGGGTGACGGCCGGGGCATCGTCTTCGTCGCCCACGACGGCGAGATCTATCCGAGCGGCTTCATGCCCGTCTCCCTGGGCAATGTCAAGAAGGACAATCTCCGCTCCGTCTACACGACCCATCCTCTGCTTCTCGACATGCGGAACCCGGAGAAGCTCAAGGGGCGCTGCGGGGTCTGCGAGCACAAAGTGATCTGCGGAGGCTCGAGGTCCCGGGCCTACGCCGAGTCCCAGGACCCCTTCGCGGAGGATCCTGCCTGCGCCTATGTGCCTTCCGGATCGGAAGCGGGCCAGGCGCGCGAGGCCGCCTATCCTGTCTAAACCAGGGAAGAACATGATTCCGCCGCTTGCATTCGCAGATATCGTCCCTTCCGGCGCTGTGGACGATCCTCAGGCCGCGCAGTCCCCTTGCCTGGGAGACGGCACGCGCATCTTCTGCCTGGGGATCTCCCACCGCGAGGCCCCGGTCGAGCTTCGGGAGAGGATGGCGCTCTCTCCGGAGAAGCTCGAAGCCCTTCTCGACCGGCCGCGGGCCGGAGACAAGCCGCTCGGCTTCCGACGGCTGTCCGAGATCGCCGTGCTCTCGACCTGCAATAGGTTCGAGGTCTACGCCGCCTCGCGCCGGGGCGGTTTCCAGGACCTCGTTGACTTCGTGAGCGCCTCGACCGGAGTTCCGGAGCCCGAGTTCAGGTCCTTCGCGCTGCGCAGGGAGGATCGCGAGGCGGTCGGGCATCTGTTCCGCGTCGGCGCGGGGCTCGACTCGATGGTCCTCGGAGAGACCCAGGTCCTCGGCCAGGTGACCGACGCCTACGACCTTTCGCGCCGCGCGGGCGGCATCGGCCCCGTGATCTCCGCGCTGTTCCGGGCGGCCATCCACGCGGGCAAGCGCGCGCAGACCGAGACGGCCATCGGCCGCAACGCCGGCAGCGTCAGCTCGGTCGCGGCCCGGCTGGCCGCCGAAAAGTTAGGCGACCTAGCAGACGCGCGGATCGTCGTCGTCGGCGCCGGCGAGGCGGCGGAGCTGGCCGTCGAAGCCTTGCGGCACCGGAACGCCCGGCACATCACCGTCGTCAACCGCACGCGCGAACGGGCCAGGGAACTCGCCGAGCGCTGGCGCTCCGAGTCGCTCGGCTTCGAAAGCATCACCGGGGCCCTGGCCTCCGCGGACATAGTGATCAGCTCCACGGGCGCTCCCCACATCGTGCTGACGCGGGAGCTCGTCGCGCGGGCCATGGAGGGCAGGCCCGGCAGGCCCATGATCCTCATCGACATCGCCGTGCCGCGCGACATCGATCCCGCCGTGAACGAAGTGCCCGGCGCCCGCTGCTACGACATCGACGACCTCGAAAGCCGGCTTTGCGACGCCCTGGCCGAGCGGCGGAAGGCCGTCCCCGAGGCCGAGGCCATACTCGAGGCCGAGACCGAGAGCTTCATGGCATACCTGCGCTCCCTCGACATCGTGCCGGTGGTCAGGGCCCTGCGGGCCAAGGCCGAGAGGATCCGCCTCGCCGAGACGAAGAAGGCGCTCCGGCAGCTGGAGCACCTGGATGAGGAGGATCGGCACAGAGTCGAGTTCCTGGCGAGGTCGGTCCTCGACCGTCTTCTCCACGAGCCGACCCTCCGCCTCAAGGAGGCGGCGGGAAAGGGGCGGGGAAACGAGTACGCGGCCGCCGTCCGCCACCTGTTCGACCTTTCCGAAGAGGGCTCCGATGGGCTCTGACCTCGTCAGGATCGGGACGCGCTCCTCCGCCCTGGCGCGCTGGCAGGCCGACTGGATCCGCGCGAAGCTCCAGGAGCTGCGGCCCGGCCTCCGATGCGCGATCATGCCCATCTCCACCGCGGGCGACCGGATCCTCGACCGGAGCCTCCCCGAGATCGGGGGCAAGGGAGTCTTCACCCAGGAGCTCGAAGCGGCCCTCGCCTCGGGCGAGATCGATCTCGCCGTGCACTCGCTCAAGGACCTGCCGGTCGAAAGCCCGCCGGAGCTGACCCTGGGCGCCGTCGCCGAGCGCGAGGACCCCCGCGACGTCCTGGTATCGGCGCGTTATGCGACGTTGCATGAGCTCCCGCGCGGGTCCCGGGTGGGGACCTCCAGCCCCAGGCGGGCTTCCCAGCTCCTCGCGCTCCGGCCGGACCTCGCGCTCGCGTCCCTCAGAGGCAATGTGGACACGCGGATCAGGAAGGCCCTGGAGGGCGAGTACGACGCCATCGTGCTTGCCGCCGCCGGGCTCGTGCGTCTCGGGCGGGCCTCGGCGGTCTCGTCCTACTTCGGTTTCGGCGAGATGCTTCCGGCCCCGGGCCAGGGGGCCCTCGCGGTCCAGTGCCGGGCCGGCGACGAGGCCGTGCTCGACCTGCTCGGGCCCGTCGACCATCGGCCGACCCGCGTAGCCGTCGCGGCCGAGCGCGCCTTCCTGCGCGCCCTCGGGGGCGGCTGCTCCGCGCCGATCGCGGCCCTGGGCGGCTTCGACGGCCTGACCGTCGCGCTCGAGGGCCTCGTGGCCGCCCGGGACGGGACTGCGCTCGTCCGCGTGCGCGGCTCCGGCGCCGATCCCGAGGAGCTCGGCGAGCGCCTGGCGCTCGAGGCCCTCGGGAAGGGCGGCAGGGAACTCCTCGCGTGAAAGACCTCCCGCTGCGCGGCCTGCGCCTGCTCGTGACGCGCCGGAGCGCCCAGGCCACGACCCTCTGCGATCTCATCCGCGCCGTCGGCGGCGAGCCGATCCTCATCCCGGCCATCGAGATCGCCCCGGCCCCGGACTCCAGCGCGCTGGACCGCGCGCTGGGCGATCTCGACGCCTACGATTGGCTCGTCTTCACGAGCGCGAACGCGGTCCGAGCCTTCCATGCCCGCGCCGAGGCGCTCGAGGCCTCCGGCTCCCCGGGAGGGGGATGGCGCCAGGCGCCGGCTTCAAGGCCCGTAGAAACCGCCGGACCCGCGGCAGCCGGACCCGCGGCAGCCGGACCCGCGGCGCCGCCCACTCGGCCGCGCATCGCCGCGATAGGGCCTGCCACCGCGCGCGCCTGGCTCGAATACTCGTCGGGACTCGGCGCGGCGCGCTCGGGGCCTGCAGAGGCGATCGCAATGCCGGAGGACTTCGTCTCCGAGGCCCTCGCCGAGCGCCTCGGAGCGGTCGCGGGCATGCGCATCCTCATTCCCGGCTCGGACATCTCGCGGAAGGGACTCGGCGAGGCCCTGCGCGCGCGGGGAGCCCGGGTGGACGAGATCGCGGCCTACGTCACCGCTCCCGCCGCGGCCTCCGCCGAGGCGCTGCGGGAGCTCGCGCGCGGCTTCGACGCGGTGCTCTTCGCGAGTCCCTCGGCCGCGCGCGGTTTCGCGGCCATGACCGGCGGCCCGGAGGGCCTCGGCGGGACCCTCGTCGCCTGCATCGGTCCCGTGACGGCCGAGGAGGCTCGGCGCCTCGGCTACGCGGTGGGTCTCGTCGCCGAAGTCCACTCGGCCGAGGGCCTCGTCGATGCGCTCGTGCGCCATTACGGCAATGCCGCGGCCGCCGGGCGAAACGATGGAAAGGAGCGTTCACTATGAGCGACGGCAAGGATGTGCGCGGCTCGGCCGCGGAGACGGGAGCGCTGCCCGGAGCGAGGCGGCCGCGTCGGCTCAGGCTCGGCCCGGGGATACGGCGCATGGTTCGGGAGACCAGCCTCTCGGTCGACGATTTCGTCTACCCTCTTTTCGTGACCCACGGACGGAATGTCCGCAACGAGATAGCCTCCATGCCCGGCGTCTTCCAATGGTCGATCGACAATCTCGCTCGCGAGGCCGAGTCGATAGCGGCCCTGGGCATTCCGGCCGTCCTTCTCTTCGGCCTCCCCGCCGAGAAGGACCCGATCGGCCGGGAGAATTTCGCCGAGGACGGCATCGTCCAGCGCGCCATACGCGAGCTGAAGCGCGCCGTGCCCGAGCTCGTGGTCGTCACCGACGTCTGCCTCTGCGAATACTCCGAGTCGGGGCACTGCGGCATCCTGAACCACGGCGAGGCGCCCGGGCTGCCCGAGGGCTACGTCCTCAACGACGAGACCCTCCCGGTCCTCGCGCGGGTGGCCCTCTCCCACGCCGAGGCCGGCGCGGACATGGTCGCGCCCTCGGGGATGATGGACGGCATGGTCGCCTCCATCCGCTCGGGCCTCGACGCGAAAGGCTGGAGCCACCTGCCCATCCTTTCCTATGCCGTGAAGTACGCCTCGGCCTTCTACGGCCCCTTCCGCGACGCCGCGGACGGAGCCCCGGCCTTCGGCGACCGGACGAGCCACCAGATGGATCCGGCCAACGCCCGCGAGGCCCTCCGCGAGGCCGCCCTCGACGTGGAAGAGGGCGCCGACATGCTCATGGTCAAGCCGGCCCTCGCCTACCTCGACGTGATCAGGCAGACCCGCGAGAACTTTCCCGAGATGCCGCTGGCGGCCTACAACGTCTCCGGCGAGTACGCCATGGTCAAGGCCGCGGCCCGCAGCGGCTGGATCGACGAACGCCGCGTGGCCCTCGAGATCCTCACGGGGATCAAGCGCGCGGGCGCCGACATCATCGTCAGCTACCACGCGAAGGACGCCGCCCTATGGATCCGATGAAAGACGCCCTCCGGCCGGCCGTCGCAGGCGATTCCGAGACCCCGGCGGGGCGCGCGGCGCGGGACGCCGCCGGCGCCGCGACGACCGCCCCGCTCTCCGGCGCGGGCCCCGACCAGAGCCGGCACCGCGCCTTCCACGACCGGCGCATGGCCGAGGCCGACTTCGACCGCTCGCCCTTCACGATAGCCTGGGAGATCACGCGCGCCTGCGCCTACGCCTGCGTGCACTGCCGCGCCGACGCCCAGCACGGCCGCGATCCGGCCGAGCTCTCGACCGGGGAGGCCAAGGCCCTCGTGGACAGGATCGCGGCCTTCGGCAGTCCCATCCTCGTGTTCACGGGCGGCGACCCCATGATGCGCCCCGACCTCTTCGAGATCATACGTTATGCGACGGATAAGGGCCTCCGCTGTTCCCTCACGCCCACGGCGACCGAGCTCGCGACGAAGGAAAGGCTCGCTCTCGCCCGGGAGGCGGGCGTCCGGCGCATCGCCCTCAGCCTCGACTCCCCGAGCGCCGAGGTGCACGACGGGTTCCGCAGGGTCCCGGGCTCCTGGGAGCGCAGCATGGCCATACTGCGCGGCGCCCTGTCGATCGGACTCGCCGCCCAGATCAACACGACCGTCACGCGGCGCACGCTCGAGCTGCTGCCCGAGATGGTGGACTTCGTGAAGGAAGCGGGCGCGGTGCAATGGAGCCTCTTCTTCCTCGTGCCCACGGGCCGGGCCCAGGCCGCCGACATGATCGAGCCCGAGGAGGGCGAACGGCTGTTCCACTGGCTGTACGACCTCTCCCGCAAGGGCGACTTCGACGTGAAGGCCACGGCCGCGCCCATGTACCGCCGCGTCGCCATCGAGCG
>Ga0307377_10001236_pt1 | contig 33365 bp, 26 predicted proteins | sample TR3MG_FD_202535 | JGI IMG/M metagenome (GOLD analysis project Ga0307377, IMG submission 202535) | Soil microbial communities from Risofladan, Vaasa, Finland - TR-3 | ecosystem: Environmental > Terrestrial > Soil > Coastal area > Acid sulfate soil | place: Finland: Risofladan, Vaasa | collected... | reverse complement strand
AGATTGCTGGCATATTTCTCGTCTTAACGAGTGGCGGATTTCGATTGTAATCGGTGGCGGTTTTGCGAGTGGAACAGCTGGTGGGTTTGGAGTTGGAATCAGTGGCGGGTTTCATCGGAATACGCAGGAGGGGTGAGGAATTTGCGCAGTCTCCTAGGTCAGGAAGACGCAAATACTCGCCAATGGGATGCACAAAGTTCCCTTGCAGCATATAAAGTATTTGTCCAATTGCATGGTATGACCCCCGGCCAAGCTTTGGATCAATGGCATAGAAAATCAAACCCATCAGTAACTGAAGACATAGCTAATGAAGCTAGTCGAATTGCTACAGCGACAAGTAAATATGTGGGCACTATGTCTGAAGTTCATAAACGAATAGGCATCGCCCCCACGCGATTGAAGTGGGATGCCAAAACAGCATTAGAGGCATATAAAAAATTTTTCGATGCTCATGGAATTACCCCAAGCCAAGCCGTAGATTACTGGAATAGGAAACGAGTGCCGCTAATTGATGAAGATATTGCCATAAGTGCTCGGAAAATTCTTAATGCAGTGAAAAAACATTGCGGTGGAGTAACTGCTATACAGAAGAAGCTGCGTGATGAAGAAGCTCAGCATCCCTGAGCCTGAGTATTATACCCGTGTACTATTTTGAAGATTCCCAAAGCAGAGAGCACAATGTCACTCGTGACATTGCACAGACTTATCTATCTACGGTTCTTAAGGAATTGGAGCTAAGTGGCAAAGTAATACCTATGTTTGAAGTTCAAAAGTTAATCTATGGTGCCAAAGGAGACGTTGATCTTCTGCTTTATTACGAGCCTGATACCGAAACGGAATCTTTGTTGGTGGCGTGCGAGATAAAAACAATCCACCTAACGTCAGATGGGCAACTCAAGTCAGTGAAGGCAAAAAAGAGAAAGACCAAGATACAACTCGCCAACTTACAGGAAGATGGGTTCGATTATGTCTGGCTTCTTGAATTTATCGTTACAGAGCCAGCAAATAGTTGGTTTCATCCTTATGCCGGCGATGCCCTGTTTATGGAAACGACTACTCTAGAGAATTCCAACATCGGGCACGCCAAGTTCCAGATTAGTGCCATTGCTGGCAAGCTTGAGGCTGATGGCGGCTCAATTGCCAGGAGGGTCATCCAGAAAGCTAATAGGCTTCCGCGAAGACCCCAATGGGAAAATCTAATGGGGGTAATTCGCGGAAAGATTACCGTCTGAAATGGGTCGATTGGAGAAATCAGTCCTACGGATTTGCTTGCCAGTTTGCGGACGCTCGCCAAGGACAGCAACGTGTCGTAGTACGCATCCGTAGTTTGCATAGCGGACGTTGCGGTAGGATTTTTTCCGAGAAAATAGTTTGGTCCGCTATGGGAGTGCTACGGCAGTAAGACGCAACATCAGTAAGACCGCTTAGCTGAGTAGAACAGACATCTCGACAGAGCACGCGGGACTTCCGCAATGGCCGAAAAGCTGCCCCCATTCGAAATTACTAGTATGATTGCTTTTGTAAGCAAAATGACTGTTGGTTAATTTGCCTCTCTTCAAACTCAAGGGAGGGATTCCGTATACGTATAAGCATGTCCGGACGGCATTTTTACGCAGAATACCCATTAGATGCTGGTGCAAACGACACTCGATTTAGCGTGTTAGGAGTTTAAAGACAAAATGAATGCAGAAATTCTCAAACGAGTTGTTCGGGCCATCGCTGATGGCTCGCTGAATGATCTGGATCGGTTGGCCGGCAAGATCGTTGAGACTGAGCGCCGCACGGGTCACGTCAAACTTGCAGCGCAGTTGGAAGCTATTCTCAAACAGCCTCGACCAAAGCGTCCGATCTCGCCCCCGATCGCCGACATTGAGCGCACTCTTAAGGAACTGCCACTAAGTTTGCGGCACGGAGAATCACTCGCGACACTTCTGACGGCGGATGCCCTTGAGCACCACATGGTGCTTCCGAAAGAGATCGAGGATCGCTTCGCGCGAATCGAATCTGAATATGCAGCAAGAGATCGATTGAGGACCTTTGGACTGAAGCCAAGGAAAACCATCCTGCTATACGGTCCACCTGGTTGTGGGAAGTCACTTGCTGCTAAGCGCTTGGCATGGAACACCGGCCTACCATTAATGAAGGTTCGCTTTGATGTCTTGATCTCATCTTACTTCGGCGAGTCAGCTACTAATCTGCGAGCCATTTTCAGCGCAGCGAAGGAACGTCCATGCGTGCTCCTGCTTGACGAATGTGATTTCATCGCGCGTTCACGCACAAATTCGAAAGACATTGGCGAGGCTTCAAGAATAGTAAATTCCCTCCTGCAACTGATGGAAGACTACGATGCCCCGGGCCTTTTGGTTGCAACAACCAACATTGAATCTTCTCTGGATTCCGCACTATTTCGCCGCTTCGACGATGTATTCATGGTGCCGCTACCAGGCCCTGTGGAAATCGAGGAACTTCTGCGGATGACACTGTCCACCGTTAAGCTCGAGGAACCGATTGAGTGGGGGACTCTCGTCGAGCATCTGTCGAGTGCATCGGCTGCGATGGTGGTCAAGGCAGCACAAGACGCGGCAAAAGCGGCGGTGCTTAGTGGCCGACATCTCGTCACTCAGGCGAATCTGATGCAAGCCATTCTCGAGCAGCGGAGAACCGATGGGTCTGTGCACGGAAAATAGTGCATGCCTGATCAGCATAATTTCGAACACCTGCCATTAATAAGGCGCTATCAAGGGCAAGCCAAATTACGCCCCCCCGGCCCCGCATCGCCTCAGACAATTGCGAATAGAAACGCAAGGCAAGCTCATAGCGCCTCACTCAATACTGCGGCACAAACATTCACCGAAAATTGGCAAGAACGTAGGGAGCAGCGGCAAGCAGCGAATCAGCCGCTACCCACTATTCCAACTGGCGTCCCCATTCTGCTGGAAGTGGATCCCGGTTTAGATTTGGATGTGCTTCGGGAAAAGTTCGCCTTCGAGATCGTGGCTGAACAAGAGGAAGGCTACGTGATCGTAGCGTCTGAAGACATTCAGATTGCACCTTTTCGCGCCATGCTCCAAGGCTTTGCTACCCAAGTGCACGGATCGGCGACGATCGCGCAAGTCCACAGGCTGCATCCCAATGATATTGATCGATTAGCCAGAATTCTCTCCGACAACCTAATGGTGGCATGGGGCAACATCGTCGACGATCAGGTGTATATTGTTGACATCGGGATTGGTTGCGCCGGCAATCAAGAGATTCCAATGCCCCCAAAGCGCGGCAAGCGGGCAACGGACGCGCAATGGGCAGCTAAAGAGTTTGAATGGTCGCAGGCTCGCTCCAATGCTTATAGCGAGTGGGATGCTATCAAGATTCAACGCGAGGCGGAGATTCTGCAGATCACTGACTTCTACAATGCGGACATCTTGCACCTTGTCGATGGTAGCGATTTCGACGCCGGAGTTCTTCCTGATAGCTTCACAGTTCGGCTGAGGATTCTGGGGAAAGGGTTGAAAGACTTCGTCCTTAACTATCCCTACATCTTTGAGGTCGTCGAGCCCGAAGACATCTCGCTTCCGCAGAACATCTTACAGCAGGGAGCACAGATGCAACTTGCCGTAGCGCCGCTTGCGCCAGACGTGGATGCGCCTGCAGTTTGCGTCATTGATAGCGGCATTCAGGAAGGACACCTCCTGCTCCAACCTGCAATTGATCAGGCAACTTCACACTGTTTTTTGCCAGGGAAGACTGCGACCGATGTAGGCGATTACGTGACCGGTGGTGGTCATGGCACACGCGTGGCAGGTGCTGTTCTGTACGGCGAAGCCGTGGCCCAAACTGGAACACCAAAGCTGCCTTTCTGGATTCAGAACGCGCGCGTGCTCGATGAGAACAACCACATGCCCGAGGAAGTCTTCCCAGCAGGGGCTATGCGCACAGCGGTTGAGATGTACCACTTCGGTCCGCTCGCCACTCGCATCTTCAATCACTCGATCAATGCCTATGGCTATTGCCGATTGCGGCACATGTCTTCGTGGGCGGCCGAGATTGACGCGCTTTCGAATGAGCACGATGTACTCATCATTCAGAGCGCCGGCAATATTCGGCCTGTTGGCCCCATGCCGTACCCCGGGGTCAAGGATCACTTAGATGCTGGGCGCACATATCCAGAATACCTTTATGAGTCCGCAGCACGAGTTTCCAATCCAGGGCAAAGCCTCCAAGCACTGACAGTTGGCTCGATTGGCTACGGCACCTTTGAAGCAGGCAACTGGAGAAGCTTTGCGACCGAGTCTGATCAACCTTCGGCGTTCTCGCGATCCGGTCCCGGTATCTGGAGCGTCATTAAGCCGGAAGTGGTGGAGTACGGTGGCGACTTCATCCGCACAAATAATCAGCCGACCGACGTGCGGGGTGGCGGCATCCCATCTGCTTGTCCTGAGCTAGTGCGATCGACAATGTCTGCGCCCGGTCCGGCTGTTGATCGCGACGCGACCGGCACATCTTTTGCAACACCAAAGGTGGCTCGGATTGCGGCGCAATTACAGAAGCTATTGCCAAACGAGCCCACTCTGTTGTATCGCGCACTGCTTGTCCAGTCGGCCCAATGGCCAGAATGGGCAGAGCGCATCTTGTCGCGTCTGCGCTCAACCACAGCTGGGTTGACTCCAGTGCAGCGGCAACAATTACTGGATCAGGCGTCGAATGTTATTCGGTGCATCGGGTTCGGCATTCCGGACGAGTCCAGAGCCACCGTAAATAGCGATCACCGAACGACTTTCATTACGAGCTCTGAGACTCAGATACACGCCGGTGGGTGCCACATATATCAAGTGCCCATTCCGCCACTTCTGCGTCAGCAAGCAGACGAGTACGACATCCGAATTGATGTGACGTTGTCCTATGTCGCTCAGCCGCGCCGTACGCGTCGCAATCTTCGACGCTATCTATCAACATGGGTTGACTGGCGTACAAGCAACCTCGGGGAAGGAATCAACGACTTTCGTGTCCGCGCCATGAAAGGCGAGGAGAACGAGGGTGAACCGCTGCCTGGGTCAACTCTTCCATGGACACTCCACGAAAGTACGTCCACGGGGCTTATTCGCGGCACCCGTCGAAACAGCGGCACAGTTCAAAAGGATTGGGCTATTGTGAAGTCAAACACACTGCCTGATCACTTCTGTATCGCCGTGCGTGGGCATCGAGGGTGGAGTCACGATCCTGATACCACAGCACGGTACGCGCTCGCAGTCACGTTTGAGATCGTCGGACAAGAGATAGGCATCTATGATCCGTTGCGGACTGCGATCATTGAGCTTCAGACGCAAATCGAGGCCGAAGTCGAAGCAGAGGCTGAAGTTCAAATTGATGGGGAGGAATAGCGCTTGCCGCCTACAAATCCGCGAGAAGTATCTAAATCGCCAACACTATAAGGCTTTACCGGCATGATATGTGATAACTGCAACAAGACCATTAGGAAGGTTGATCGCCGTACCGAACTGGCTGAGTTTGACGAAAATGCTACGGATGGGCAAATGGCCGATTACTTTTCCTCCGAGCTGTCAGGAGATTATGGCGCATGGGGTATTGGTATCGTCGAGTATTATTGCCCAAACTGCGACAAGTACTTTCAGATAATAAGCGATGAATTGAAAAGTTATGAGCCTCTGATCGTCAGTTGGCATGAGAAAGCTAAAGAAGGGGATTACTTTTCAAGATTTGTCTTTGAATACTTGTCGTTCATAGCTCTACTGCAAAATATATTGTATATAGGTGCCGGGAATGACCGAAAAGTAATCCAGGCGCTTAAGTGTGACACCTCTCGTCGGGAGATCTACCTTGCGGCCATAGCGGGGGATGAAAGCTTGTGCATGCTGTGGCAGGAAGTTATGGCTGAACTCGAGCAGACCCCTCTTCACAATAGCTCCCGCGACTTGGACGACCCGGAAATAGACAAATGGTGGAATAACTCAGCGACTGTTCCTGTAGAGAACAATGAATCTCCAAAAGGGATTATTAGATCGCTGTCTGACTGGGAAAACATGGTCGAATTCTGGTATGGCGTACGCAACAACCTGTTTCACGGGGGCAAGGATCCGAACATTCGGCGAGACTGCTTTCTTGTTGAACATGCATACCGAACCTTGGATACATTCATGGAAAATGAAATCAGCCAGATGTAGCTAGAAGGGAAATTGCAACTCCCTTACTGTCTACATTCCCAACGCCTTAAGTGAACGATTAGAATAGAGTTCTAATATTTGTTGATTGGTTAATCAATTGAACATTTGATATACTAATCAACTATGAAATCAAGCTCAGCCCAAGCAACCATCGTATTTCATGTTTTATCTGATGAAACCCGTTTACGGGTAGCTAGGTTGTTGATTTGTTCGGGGTTAGAAACAACACCAGGTCAGCTATCAAGGGCACTTGATATTCCTCCCAGCCACTTATCTAGGCATCTTCAATTACTTCAGAGCGCGGAACTGATTTCATTTACTAAAAATGGAAAGTCCAAGAAAGCCAAGATATCCAACAGCGATGGACATCTTGGTGCTCTATATGCCGCAGTCATGGCAATGCCCGATGAAACGGGAATATTTTCAGGAGATATGGAAAGGTTACTTAAAATGATGGGGCACGATCAGCCGGAGTTGTTATAGCTGATTAGGCTGATCTTCTTCATTTTCAACAGATAATTCTTGTGCTTGGACAAACCGACCATATGGAACTACAAAGAGCTCTGATCAGTGCCCAGACACGTCGGTAATGGCGCACCAATAAATCAATTGGTTAGATCATAAGCGGTCTAGCCCATTTTTCTTTTGTAATCCCAATGGGTACACTCATGGGTACACTAGAAAGTTTCTATGGATTACCATAATTCAGTAACCCATATGGCTGTCTTACTTTCATGTATTTGAAAATGAACTGCATGTAAGTTGACAATGCCGATCAGCTGAAATCGACCCAGAGCGGTCTGGCAGGAAATTCTCCATGAAGGTCCGCACATCGGTGCGGACTGCCGCTCCAGTCGGGACTGAGTTAACTATGGGCGTTCGGGGAAAGGGATTATCCAGTACTGCGGCTACCTCCGAGCGTTCGTTCTTCATAAATGCTCAATATGAAGGTGGTATTAGTGTTCCAATTAGTGAGCTTGAGGACATTGAGAATGTTCTCCCGATCATTCGACAAGCACGTGACCTAGTTCAATAAATTTGTTCTATGGGACAATTCAATAACAGTTATGCTGCTTCACCAGTACAGAATCGAAAAGGGTAATTGAAATTCGAGCAGAACCAGGACAAACCTCAATGGCCTCAAGAGGCGTCGTGGCTATCACATCACCCTTTGAAGGCTCCTAATTTGTTGTCTCACATTCCATTATTCCTGTTTTCTCCCCAATACCTTTATACCCAGCGTCCTCTTGGTTGCTTTAACAATGTCATCGAAAGTTTTCCCACCTAGCCTGGCCTGAAACAGTATCTCGCCCCATTTCTTGAGTTCTTCTGGTGTCGGCGACAGCCTTTCCATTATCTCTTCCTGACTATCATCAACTGGTTTCTTGCCATCCTGCATCTCTATTTCATCAAAATACTCTTGAGGAGGAAGATGAAAGGGGAATCGTTCAATCAGCTTAGTTATCTGCACTCCGAACGACACAGGTTCAAGTACGCCAGGCGGCAGCCAAGATTCCCACGTGGCATTGTCGATAATGAAATCTCTCTGATCCACGCCACATCGCAAAGAATCTGCGTTGATCGGTTGAGGTGGATCTGTCATCAACGGTCGGTACATCATCACCCATATAAATCCGGTCGGTTTTACAACCTTGAGTACGATGCAGCCTGGGTACCGTAAATTATGAACGTGCCAAATTTCACAATTGGCGCGCTCCTCATCGTTCAGTACATCACCCAACACTAGCGCTGCATCTTCGACTTCTCTCACACACCACCGGTGTATGCCATCTGGACGAAGGCTCCCGTAATTCACACCAAGCGTGGCGAAAAGCTTCAACTGCTTTTCCATAGATAACGCATCAATGCGTCCGCATAACCAGCTAGATACGTTCGGGCGGACCAGTCCGGCGAGATCTGCCGCTTTACCTTGGCTAATGTTGTTCAACCGGATTAGGGCGGCGATTACTTCTCGCGATGTCGGCTTTTTACTTTTCATATTCACAGAACCCTTGACATATTTTTTTTGTTAGTTAAGATATAGCGCATTATAGTCCTGATTAGAATGATACGACAAACTAAACAACATCTAACAATTAATCGCTGAATTCGGCCCCGCCGGCATTTTGAACAATGCCGGCGGGGCTTTTTGTTTTGTGTCATTGCAAGTGGACGAGAATTTTAAGGAGATCCAAATGAATAAACTATTAAATAAGAAGCAGTGGGGGGTGAAATACAAAGATTTTTGCAAACGGCATGCATGGCTGAATTACCAAAAGGATTTGTCCAGCGCCCCTGGTTGGCTGGACCTTATTGACGCCTGTCTCAATGACCTTGAAGATGTGTTTCAAGTGATTGGTATGGAAAAGTTGACCTTCTTTGGCCTGGTTTTCCTAAAAGGCAAAGATCGGGAAATCAACATTTTCGCCGATTTCAATCCTGACATCGGTTCGGCCAGGATTACCTTGTGCAAAGAAATCATCAAACAAGCCATCAACCAGTCTTCAGGCACCTGCTTCAAGTGTGGCGCATCCCATGAAGGAAAGGAAGACCAGTTCGGGCATAGGCTGAACCGTGCCTGTGAGGCTCATGCTGAGTTCGATGGTGTGTTTTTCGAAGAATATCAGGAGTGGGAAGTCGCCAGGATTAACGAGCTTTGCAATCAGACGAGAGAAGAGCCTGACGAAAATGCGTACCCCAGTGCAATTAAAGCCCAGGAGCAGCAAGACGATGAGGTAGTCATGACAGAAAATGAGAAATCTGTCATCGCACCTCCGAGCGCCAAGCTATATGACCTGGAAGAAATTCAACTGATGTTGACCGATCAAAGTAATGACCGCAACATCAATCAGAGGCGCAAGGACTTGGCGAAGAAAATGGTGAAGCTCGGCGAGCAGCGCGATTTCTGTCCGGTGCCTCAGGCCAGTGTCATGGCGCAGTCACTCAGGTCGGCATTCCCGAACTTTTCGGAAGTGGTGGATTTTATTGAAAGCTATGTCGCCCTGGCATACATGACCGGCAAATTGTATCTTCCGCCGATCTTGCTCGAAGGCATTCCCGGTATCGGCAAAACAAAGTTCACCAGTGAGCTGGGCAAGTGGCTGAACACGACCTACATCGAAGTGCACATGGAAAACGAACAATCCAATTCAACCCTGGCTGGTTCCTCGGAATTCTGGGGAAACAGCCAAACCGGTGTGCTGTTCGACAAGCTTGTGTTTGGCAAGACCTGCAATCCGCTGGTGGTGGTGGATGAGATTGACAAAGCCCAAGTCAGGGATGGCTTAAATCCGCTCAGCCCGCTCTATCAACTGCTGGAGCGCCATACGGCAAAACAGTTTCGCGACCTTGGTTTTCGCTCTGTCGCGCTCGATGCGAGCTACGTATTGTGGATATTGACTGCCAACAATGTCAGCAAGATCGATGTGCCCATCATGTCTCGGGTGCGTTGTTTCGTAATTGAAGCACCGACACTGGCACAAGCGGCCGTGATCGCTCAGCGCATCTACGCAAATGTGCTCGAACGTAACGAGTGGACTGACATGTTCGATGCAGAACTACCGACCCAAACCGCACAGAAATTGGCCAACTTTTTGCCTCGCCAGATGCAGGCCGAAATCGAAGCAGCGTTGGGAAAGGTCCTGAAGTCGGGTCGCAAAACTGTGCTCGCAAGCGACATCGGGGAAAGTGGATATATGACCAAGCGTGGGATCGGGTTTATTTAGTCATCACCTGGCATCGTGATACCGCTCAACTAACCCGCAGTTGGTGAAGCAGGTGAATGAAGCGCTTGGCTTGGCCTGTCTGGATATGACTAGCGGTCGAAGAGGGTATTTGAACAGAGCAGCAGGGCGGTAATGAGAATTGTCAGGAAAGAGTACGCAGCACATAAATTAATGGAGAGATTCGATGGATGAAACCATGCAACGAAGCCTGCAAAGCCGGTTCCCGGTGTTATATCGGGACCTTGGAAGGAACGACACCAGCATGTTTTATGGACTGGGTGTTGGTGACGGCTGGTTCGACCTGCTTTGGAAATTGTCCGAAGATCTTGAAAAACTGGATCCGTCACTCGTTACAAGTCAGGTAAAAGAAAAATTCGGCACCCTGCGCTTCTATCTGGTCCAGTCCGACCTCGAGATGCGTCATGAAGCAGGGGATATCTTCAGCTTTGCACCTCAGTCCAAGGATGAGCGTGTACGGGAGCGTATCCGTATGGCTGAAAAGCAATCTGCCGGAATCTGCGAGAAGTGCGGCGCGCCGGGCAAGTTGAATCAGAATGGCTATTGGCACGTCGCCTGCGCCGATTGCGAAAAACAGTCTCGATAAAAGGATGATGCGCAGATGAATATATATTTCGACACGGAGTTCACCGACTTGGTGCTTGACCCAGCCCTGATTTCGATCGGACTGGTAGCCGCTGACGGGCGGGAATTCTATGCGGAACTGAACGATACCTACGATGAGGTGATGTGTTCGTTTTTTGTCCTAGAGACGGTGTTACCTATTCTTTGGGGTAAGGAATACGAGATGGGCATAGAAGATATCGCAATCAAGCTCAAGGCTTGGATCGAGTCGTTCGGCGAACCAGTCACGCTATGGGCAGATGCCCCGTCGTATGATTGGATCTGGATACAGGCAATCTTCGCGAGTGGGGCGGGCGGCTGGCCAGCCAACCTGGTGGGAAAGTGCCAGAACACGCAATTATTCGAAAACGACATCGAGCGGTTTCGATACAACAATGCATATGAAGACTACTGGCGGTCTAAGAAGAATGATGCCGCGGTGCAGCACCACGCGCTATGGGATGCGCGTTGCATCCGTCATGCACACCAGTACGCATTGAGGAAAAGGATTGGGGGCAGTTGATGATTCTGATGTTTGGCGATATCCATGGTGATTTCCGGCATGTTTTACCTGCCGTGGCACAGCATCGCCCGAAAGCGATCATCCTGCTCGGCGACATCGAGGCTGGCAGGCCGCTAGAGCGCGAACTGGAAGAGGTCATGAAACTGACCGAGGTATGGTGGATTCAGGGAAATCACGATACCGATACGGTGGAGAACTGGCGCAACCTGTTCCAGAGCCAATTGGCCGATCGCAACCTGCATGGACGGGTGTTTGAGATCGATGGCGTGCGTGTGGCTGGACTGGGTGGCGTGTTCCGGGGCGAGGTCTGGTATCCGGATCCGGCTGATGCCCCGTTCAACTATGAGAGCTATGAGGACTACAAGAAACGCGCTGAACCAGGTCGCATTGTGACCGCCAGACAGGCCCGCGAGGCGCGCAAGTTCACCGATGTGTCGTGCCTGGGTAAATCGCCGCACGGCACGCCGGCAGGAAAGTTGCTGACCCACCGATCGACTATCTTTTATAAAGACTGGTTCGAGTTGTATGGGCGGAGCGCAGACATCCTGGTGACCCACGAAGCCCCCGGCTGCCATCCGCATGGTTTTCAAGTGCTGACCGAGTTGGCGCGCTCGATGAAAGTGAAGTTCAGTTTCCACGGCCACCATCACGATTGCTTGAACTACTCGGACAGCTTCGCCGAGATGGGACATCGCGCTTACGGCGTGGGATTACGGGGAATCACCGATATGTATGGCGGGCAGATTCGAGTTGGTGCGTATGGGGAACAGCGTGTATCTCGAGTCGTGAAAGATTGAAGGAGGTGATGGTTTGACATCACCGCTGCAAATATTAAAAAGGATAAATTATGCGTATCCACGTGCTAAGTGACCTGCACACTGAAATGGCCAGCTACGAGCCGCACCCGGTCGTGTGCGATGTTGTTGCACTGGCCGGCGACATCGGTAGCGGTGCCAGAGGAATCGAATGGGCAAGGCACATCTGGCCTGACCAGGAGATCATTTATGTTCCTGGCAACCATGAGTATTACTGCTTGGAACGTACAGCAACTTTGCAGGCGATGCGAGAAACCGCGCGCCAGTTGGGCGTACACCTGCTCGACAACGACGAGGTGGTGATCGCTGGGGTGCGCTTTCTGGGGAGCACGATTTGGACGGACTTCAAGTTGTTTGGTGAGGATACCAAACTGCGAGCGATATCTGCCGGACAGCATAACTTGAACGATTTTCGGTTGATCAAAGAGCAGGGCAGGGTGTTCAGTCCAGAACGCTCGATCGAAATTCATGAGGAGTCTATAGCTTGGTTATCGGCAAGGCTCCAGGAAGATTTCGCTGGGGAAACCGTTGTCGTCACCCATCACTTGCCCAGCATGTTGTCGGTTTCAGATCGATTTAAAACTAGCATTCTGTCGGCATGCTTTGCATCAAACCTGGATGCATTGATTGGACATAGCGCGTTATGGATCCACGGACATACGCATGACACTCTTGATTATGTGCAGAACGGCACACGTGTCCTATGCAATCCGCGTGGGTATAGCCGCTATGAAACTGATCAGGAAAATTTTGTTTTCAATCCGACGTTCGTTGTGGAAACCAGTGCGGAATTTATCGGAGATAAGGAATGACATTGACAAGAGTTATTTACAAGGATCAACAGTCTGCAGAGGAAATGCAGGGTTTACCTGACTGGGTGGTTATCTCGATCACTGATCCTGATTGGCATCCAGCCAACCTGCAAGCAGGCTGGCACGACATCCTGCGATTGGAGTTCCATGACATCGATCTATATACAGAGCCATATGTGCTGTTCAACCAACAGCAAGCGGTTGAAATCATCCAGTTTGTAACGAACTGCCATGACGCAGGAGTTAACGGGGTCGTGGTGCATTGCAAGGCCGGTATCAGCCGTTCAGCGGCAGTGGCGAAGTGGATTGCAGGCCAATACAACCTGGCATTTTCCGACGGGTACACCACGATGCCTGACTTGCTGATCGGATTGACAGAATACTTCGTGCTTTACAACACGGAAAGACCACACCAATCACTGGGCTACGAAACACCGGATCAGGTATACCGAACAGCAAGTGGCGGCGGCGCAAGGATTGTGGACAAATACAACAGTGAGAAAGAAAAAACTCACCCAGAAATAGAAACAAAAAAAGAAACCGAAAACCGGGGCAGCGCCGTTCCGCTGCATATGAAAGGTTACCCTCTTAAACTCGATGCATTAGTGTCTTGACGGAGGGGTCCACTGTAATCATCAATATCTCTTGTTCACTTACAAACAGCCATTCGAAGCATTGTTCGCTGACGCCGGGGGATGATTGGTGGGTATTTCTAAGGTATGTCGAATGTTGAGAAATATTTACTCAGCGAGCTTATTCAATATGGCATCGACTTCACGCTTTCCCATCCCTCTCAGCATTACAATCCTGACCATTTGCTGTTCACGAGGACTGGTATTCCCAGCTTCCCAGTTGTAGATCGTTTGTGCTGACACCCCAAGAAGCGTGCCTATTGCCTCAGCAGTCAATCCGAGCCGCTGCCTTAGTGTTTTAAATCCCTTTGCTGTGAACCGGGCTTTGGTTGTCTCTTCGGGATTGACCTGGGCCACTGTATTTTTGGAGGCGGATTTTTCAAGACGCGCCAGTTGCTGTTCGAGTGACAAAGTACGCCGTTTCAGTGCGGCAATTTCTGATCGGTAAAGTGCCGAGGCTTTCTTTAGGCTCTCGGTTTCGCTGCGCAGTTCTTTGCGCGCCAAGCGTGTAATTTCTTCCTTTAGTACGGATGCAATATTTGCCATTTTTTTCTTCCATGTTTTTAGTGATTAATCGGGATAGCAACGTTATACCAATTAGACGAACGTTAGGATGTTGCACAGATAGTTGGCATCCTATCACCCGCTGCCATCCGGTCAAAGTGCGACCCCTATCGTGTATTAGACAAACACCTCGATCGGCTGCGCTCTGGAGAGTCCAGACTTTTCATTGAACACAAAAATAACGGTACGCTGACGGAATCGACTTAATATGTAAAAACAATCAGGCCTGACATGATAAAAAACTCATTTTATTTAATCAAAATTAAAATGCACATTTAATCACTTTATCCGGATTTTAAATTCCAGGGACGATTCGCCTGAACTTAATGGATTTCATACAATTTTTAGCTAAAGTTATTGGTTCCAATAACTTTCGCTCCAAAAGAGCAGGGTAAGTTATCGGAACCAATAACATTGTGCAGTTAATTACTCAACAATTTCGGTGAGTTTCGCACCTATTATTACTGCTAAAATCCGACCGCTGCATCGTGCTTGTAGTAACCAACCACAAGGGATAACTCACATGAACCGTAAAGAACTGATTGACGCACTGGCAACAAAGACTGGCAGTACCAAAGTTGACGCTGAGCGTAACATTGCAGCACTGATTGACGTCATCACGGCCACCCTTAAGAAGGGTGATAACGTTGCCTTGGTTGGCTTTGGTACCTTCGAAGTCAGGAAACGTGCAGCTCGTGCTGGTCGTAACCCAGCTACCGGTGCCCCCCTCAAGATTAAGGCTTCCAAGGCTCCTGCGTTCAAGGCTGGCGCAACTCTTAAGGCCGTTGTCAACGGAACGAAGAAGTAAAATAGTTCCAACACGCAACCACCAAGATGCTATGGAGGTTGCGTTTATGAGCGTCGGCTTTTAGGTGTTGATTTTAGTAAGTTGAAGTTTCGCAAAGTGCCAATTGCAGTCACTCGAAATTAGGAATTTCTGCATGATCCGCCTGATATTCTGGGGCGAGTTCAGTCTGCATGTGTTGTTACGTTAAAGCACACCAAGTCGAATATATAGGGCTTTTTGGCATTTATGAATACCTGAACGGTGCGGTTCATAGCCCCCGTACTTTAACGGATGAAAACTAAGCGAGGCCAGTTCATGCTGATAGGTTACCCCCCCAATCACCTTGCGGTAATTCTCCTCACATCGTTTTTGCGCGTGCTTCCCGTTGTCGCTGAACGGCCGAAATTGTGGAGCGCCTTATGAAAAAGTTTCCGATAGTTCTGAATACCCCCGCGCGAATGGCGATTACGGTGGGTTTGATCGTGCTGGTGGGCGAGTTTTTGATCATGGTTCTGATCTCATACATAGATCCCAACCTCCTGAAAGATACGTTTCCGGGAAAGCTGCTCTTTTATATCTTTGACCCCGTCGCGCTCACCGCGCTTGTTTCTCCCGCCCTTTATCTCCTGGTTTTCCGCCCGCTGAACCAGCAAGCCGAGCTCGAACAGCAACTCAATGAATTGCGCCACCTCCAGGCCGAGGATGAAATTAAGCATCTAGCCTTCTACGACCCGCTCACTGGCCTGCCCAACCGGCGGCTTTTGCTAGACCGGCTCCATCAAGCATTCGCTTCCAGTGAGCGTAGCGGCCGGGAGGGTGCGCTGCTGTTCATTGACCTGGACAATTTCAAGGACATCAACGACACCCTCGGCCATAACATCGGGGACTTACTGCTACAACAGACAGCGCAACGCCTAAAGTCCTGTGTGCGCGAAGGTGACACCGTGGCCCGTCTGGGTGGTGACGACTTCGTGGTGGTGCTGGAAGGCCTGAGCAAACATGCTCTTGAAGCGGCAGCACAGACGGAAGCCATCGGCAGGAAAATTCTGGCTACGCTCGGCCAGCCTTACCAGCTTGCCAAGCACGAATACAACAGCACCGCTAGTATCGGTGCGACCCTTTTCAGCGATCACGGCGAGTCTGGGGAAGAACTGCTGAAACGAGCCGACATCGCCATGTATCAGGCCAAGAAAGCCGGCCGCAACACCCTGCGCTTCTTCAACCCGCAGATGCAGGCAAGCATCACTGGCCGTTTCTCACTGGAAGGCGAATTACGCAAAGCACTTAGGAACCAGCAATTCCAGTTGCTTTACCAAATCCAGGTGGACAGTTCGCACCGTCCGTTGGGCGCAGAAGTATTGATCCGCTGGATACACCCCTTACGCGGAATGGTATCACCTGCTCAATTCATTCCGCTGGCGGAAGAAACCGGACTGATCCTTCCCATCGGGCAATGGGTTCTGGAAACGGCTTGTACCCAACTCAAGGCATGGGAGCAAGATGCGCTCACCCGCGACCTCGTTCTGGCAGTGAACGTCAGTGCCAAGCAATTCCGCCAAGCCGATTTCGTGGCTCAAGTACAAGCTACCGTGCAACGCCATGCCATCAACCCGATGCGGCTAAAATTAGAGCTGACCGAAAGCATGCTGGTAGAGAACATCGAAGACACCATTGCAACCATGAGTGCATTGAAAGAAATCAGTGTCCAGCTCTCATTGGACGACTTCGGCACCGGCTATTCATCCCTGCAATACCTCAAGAAACTGCCGCTCGATCAGCTCAAGATTGACCAGTCGTTCATACGCGACCTTGCCACCGACAGCAGCGATAAAGCGATTGTGCGCACCATCATTGCCATGGCACAAAACCTGGACATGGACGTTATTGCCGAAGGGGTGGAGACGGAAGAGAATCGACAATTCCTCTTAGACAACGGCTGCACTCACTACCAAGGGTATCTGTTCAGCAAACCGGTACCGATTGAGCAGTTTGAGGCGTTACTAAAGCAGGGTTGAACTTCCGCTGGTAACAGTGAACGGCAGCAATGTGTCGCTATGTATAGCTGTACATAGCGACACATTCCGAAAGTTCAACTTTCTCCAAAGGTGACACTCACCAATCATCAAGCAACGATTAGCCCAGCTTTAGTAACGCCTCAAACTGCTCAATCGGTATCGGCTTGCTGAACAAGTACCCCTGGTATTGAGTGCAACCACGCAGTTCAAGAAACTCACGCTGCGCCTCGGTTTCAACCCCTTCCGCAATCACATCAAATCCCAAGGTCTCGGCCATTGCGATGATGGTCTGCACAATGGCGGCATCGTTGGGATCGCTGGTGATGTCACGCACGAAGGATTGATCGATCTTGATCTGGTCCAGCGGTAGTCGCTTGAGATATTGTAGTGATGAATAGCCGGTACCGAAGTCGTCCAAAGAAAACTGGATGCCGATTTCTTTCAATGCGTTCATGGTTGCAATGGTCTCTTCGATATTGTCCAGCAACATGCCTTCGGTCAGTTCCAGCTTGAGCAGCCTTGGAATGATGCCATGGCGTTGCACTGCCTCTTCGACTTGCGTCACGAAATCAGGTTGATGGAATTGCTTGGCACTGACGTTCACCGCCAGCGCCAGGTCCATGGTACGCGCTCCTTCCTGCCATGCCCTGAGCTGGGCACAGGCTGTCTCCAGCACCCATTGCCCGATGGGCAGGATCAGACCGGTTTCCTCCGCCAGCGGAATGAATTCCATGGGCGACACCATTCCGCGCAAGGGATGAATCCAGCGTATCAACGCCTCTGCGCCCAGGGGACGGGACGCACTGTCTACCTGAATCTGGTAATGAAGATGAAATTCATGGTTCTCAAGCGCCTTGCGTAATTCGCCTTCCAATGAGAAACGGTTGGTGATGCTTGCCTGCATTTGCTGGTCAAAGAACCGCAGGGTGTTTCGTCCAGCTTTTTTGGCTTGATACATGGCAATGTCGGCCTGTTTCATCAGTTCTTCTGTCGCAATCTGGCTGCCATTAAACACAGTGGCGCCGATGCTGGCGGTGCCTTGGTATTCTTTCGCGTCAAGCTGATAGGGCTGGTGAAGGGCCGTGAGTATCTTCTCGCCAATGGCTTCCGTCTGAGCCGCAGCTTCAATGGGTTGCTCGCTCAGGTTTTCCAGCAGCACCACGAACTCATCACCGCCCAGACGGGTCACCGTGTCGTCGTTACGCACACAGGAGGGCAGACGGTGCGCGACCTGTTGCAGTAGCAGGTCTCCAATGTCATGGCCAAGCGTGTCGTTAAGAGTCTTGAAATTATCCAGGTCAATGAACAGTAGCGCGCCCGCTCTGCCGGTACGCGCACTGGAAACCAATGCATGCTGGAACCGGTCCATGAGTAGCCGCCGGTTGGGCAGTTTAGTGAGTGGGTCGTAAAACGCCAGAAGATGAATCTCTTTTTCTGCTGACTTGCGCTCCGAAATGTCGGTGTGTGACCCAACATAATGGGTGACGATCCCCTGCGCATCTTTGACGGCAGTAATGGTCAGCCATTTGGGGTAGATCTCGCCGTTCTTGCGCCGATCCCAGATTTCTCCCTGCCATGTCCCGGTGCGATGGATGGTTTTCCACATCGCACTATAGAAAGCCGCTTTGTGGCGGCCAGAACTGAGCAGGCGCGGTGTTTTGCCGATTACTTCCTCGGCCGTATAGCCGGTTTCATCTATAAATGTCTGGTTGACCCGCTGGATCACCCTGTTGGCATCGGTGATCATGATGCTTTCCTGCGATTCGAAGGCGGCTGCGGCGATGCGAAGATTTGACTCGGCTCGCTTGCGTTCGGTGATGTCGTAGTTGACCCCGATCATGCGCATTGGCGTGCCATCAGCATTGCGCATAATTTGACCCAATGCCCTGAGATTCCGGATTTTTCCATTGGGCCAACAAACCCGAAATTCGGTGTCATAGGGGATTTCGCTGCTCAATGACCGTTGCAACGTTTCATTGGCCGCTGCGATGTCGTCTGGGTGAAGTAAGGTATGCCAGGTTTCATAAGCACCGCTGAAGTCTTCTCGCTTGGTACCGTATAACTCGAACATGCGGTCGTCCCAGACCAGCTTGTTGCTGACTATATCCCAATCCCATATCCCTATTTTCCCGGCGTGTGTCGCGATTTCCAGTCTTTCCATAAGACGGGCATTCTCTTCCTGGATCAGTTTGCGTTGATTTTCGCGGTCAAAATTGTCCAGTGCAAAACTGATGTCCATCGCCATTTCGACCAGGAGTTTCTGTGCCGCCTCGTCGAATGCATTCGCCACATCGGCATACAAACCAAAAGCCCCAACGACGATACCATTGCGATGCAGGGGGAGTGAGGCTGAAGCACCCCAGCCGAATTGTGCGCCGCGTTCATGCCAGGCTACAGTGGCCGGGTCGTGCTGAAAATCCTGGCACCAATATGGTTGATTGTCACGGATAGCCGTGCCGGTCGGCCCGATTCCGGTTGAATTATTATCCCTTATCGAAATCTCGACTCCATTCAGATATTCGATTCCAGCGCCAAATGAAGCCACCGGCTTGACCAGGTTGCTGACCGGGTCAACCATGCCGATCCAGGCCATTTTCATGCCGCCGAAATTGACCGCGTCTCGGCAGATGATGGGCAGCAACTCCGCCTCGTTGCTGCATCGCACGATCGCCTGGTTGCATTGACTCAGCACAGCGTACAACTGGGCCAACCGTTTTACCTTGGCTTCGGCAGCCTTGCGTTCGGTGATGTCCTGCAAAGAAGAGATAGCACAGTCTTGTCCGTCGATGACCACTGTATTGACGTTTACCAAAACGGTGTGGGCCTCGCCGGACTTCGAGAACAAGGTCTGTTCCACATTGCGCACTGAATTTAGCTGCCGAATGTCATCAATCGTGCGTTTTCGATGTTCAGCATCCCGGCTTATACCAACTGCCAGGGATGTCGAGCCAATCAACTCTTCTTTCGTATAACCGAACAGTTGCAGCCAGGCTGCATTGACATCGACAATCTCATGATCAGGAAAGCGCGTCAGTACTGCCGGCAGTGAGGCATGGTTGAACAGGATCGAGAATCTGTTTTCGCTATTACGTAGCCCTACCTCTTGTCGGTGGCGGTTAATCGCGATCGCGGCGATGTGTGTGGCGGTATCGATGAGATGCAGATGTTCCTGCTTTGGCAGTCCCGGCTGGCGGTAATACATCGCGAATGTGCCGAGCACCTGTCCTTGCGCGTCAAAGATCGGCGTAGACCAGGAGGCACGCAACCCGTGCGGCAACGCCGCTACCTTGTAACTTTCCCAAAGCGGGTCGGTAGCGATGTCCTCCACAAATACCGCTTCCTTGCGGTAGGCTGCCGTACCGCACGATCCGGCGACCGGTCCGATCGGCTGACCGTCCACCGCCGAGATAAACTCGGCCGGCAAACTCGGTGCCGCCCCGTGCCGGACGTGCACGCCGTCTTTATCAAGTAATAGGATGGACCCCAGCATCCCGGGCGATTGAGCCTCAATGAGCTGAATCAACGCGGTTAGCGTCTCTGGCAAGGGTTCGCCAGTGGCGATCATCTCCAGCACCTGTCTTTGCCCGCCAAGAAGTGTTTCCGTGCGCTTGCGCTCGGTGCTGTCTTGATAAATATCGACTGGAGAATCTTTATCCATTTCAGATTTCATCAGTATTTGCCCGATTCCCTTGTTGCTTCGCTGAAGCAAGACTTGAAGTCTGTTTGCTTCGACCGAGTTTACTACACCCAATACGCTCAAGCCCTAATTCCTCTACGGCAGCAGGCTGCGGACATTGTTTTGCTCTCCTATGTTGCATGAATAACTGGAAATATGGGCAAAACATTGGTCTGGAGACATGAATAACATTGACTTGCAAAATCCGCTTTCAGGGAGACATTATGGCAACATTGAAGCTTCTATCCAGGCAGCCCATCTATGCGTCGCTTGACAAGGATAGGTGCATACACCCAGGTGAGCAACGCAAAGGCAATAATCCATGCAGCTTGTGAGATGCCCAGCCACAACAGGTAATGTTCCGGCGCGATTATCGGCAATAGAACACGTGCAACGTAGGCAGTGCACAATGAGATAAAAGCAGGTGCAAGCAAACGGGAGTATTTCTGAATATTGCGGCCGGTGTGTCCGAGCGAGATGCGCGCCATCATTCCTGCCGTGATGATGCCGACGCCACCCAATGCAAACGCATGCAGTGCCAGGGAAGGCGACAGGGAAGTGAACGGGGCAAGCGCCTTGAGCAGGAACCCGAACGTGGCACCACCATAGCCGACGTAAATCACCCACAGCAACGGCTTTTTCCAGATACCCCTAGTGTGCCACCCCACCAGACGCATCGCGTGTATCACGAAGAGAAACCCTGCGAGCACGGCAGTAACCAGTACATTCCGCCAGAATACATCGGCAATCAGGAATAGTACAAACGCATAAATGCCTGAGTGGTCTATCCACACCCAGTTCCTTAATTTGACCGGGTAGCCGACACCTCGCTCGATGAACATCGGCAACACGCGCCGCGCCATACTGTAGATCAGCGCAAGCAGGACATATAATCCGGAATACAGGCCCCACGCGATGCCTTGCTCCAGCACACCTGACACACCGAGATAAAAGCACAGGTTGGCAAGCATCAGCAGGATTACTTTGGACGCGATGCCAAGCTGGTTATGCTGTTTTGCGCGCAACAGTGGTCGAAAAATAACAACAACAAGCCAGAGATCGAACAGCAAGTCCAGCACCATCATCGGTAGTACCTGACCGGGTATCAACCACCCAGCCAACCGTGCGGCCAGCCACAACGTTGCCAGGCCTGCCAACTGAAATCCTTTAAGCGTATTGATTTGGGTCCAGTTGCGCACAGCGGTTAACATGAACCCGGCAACCACGGCCATACCATATCCGAAGATCATTTCATGTGAGTGCCAGAGCATCGGGGAAAACGGCAAGCGCGGAGCTGGCCAGCCGTAGACATAGACGCCACCCCAGATGAATATAGAGATTACGGAAAACACTCCCGCGAGCAGGAAGAACGGACGAAAGCCGAGATTGAACAGGGCAAATTCGGGAACGAGCGGGTCTGGTTTTTTGATGGACAAGATCATACTTTCCAAATATCCACAGTTAAGCGCAAAGAAGACAATGTGCTGACCTGGATATACGCAATCATCCGGTACTCCAGGCCCTTGGCCGTTTCATGCCGGCAATCTTGCATGCCTGCTTCACATAGCCGTATGGAAACAGTTCGAAGATCTTGTTGCGTGATTCATGGCCACAATGTTCGGCAAGATGTTTCATCACATGGCGAACATCCGGCGCCACTTGATGTTCCGCGTAATATTGGCGCATGAAATAAATGGCATCCCAGTGATCCTTGGTAAGCTGAATATTTTCTTGTACAGCGAATTCCTTGGCTATCTCTTCGTTCCAAGTACTTGGATCAATCAAATATCCCTCATCATCTGTGTCAGGTACCTGCATATTCTCTCCTCGTTGTGATGGCCGGAAACTGGCTCTGACCGGTCTATGTCACGTCACGAAACCGGTCTGCCTATAATTACTGTGCTTCTGACTTCTTGATTGCCGGTCAAATTTAGTCGTGCAATGTGATTGCAATTTAAACATGTACGCGTAATATATCTTAATGAATAATGATTGGGAATAGCGGAACAGTTAAGTAGAGCGACTAATACGAGTATCAGTCACGGGTAAACAAATTGTTCTGTCAGGTAGTTTTCATTTGCGGTCTTCAAGTTTTGGAGATAGTTGTGACTACACAGCAATACAAGGCTTGGTCAGTAGTGGGCATGAGCACATTTTCATTTACGGTGTGTTTCATGATCTGGATGATGTTTGCGGTGATCGGTATTCCGATCAAGCATACTCTTGGTCTCAACGAAACCGAATTCGGCATTCTCATTGCGATGCCGGTCCTGACTGGTTCACTGGCCCGTCTGCCACTTGGCATGTTGACCGACAAATTCGGCGGACGCGTGGTTTTCTTCGTGTTGATGCTGTCCACCGTCATACCGATCTGGATGATTTCCCGTGCGACCGAGTTCTGGCAGTTTCTGATAATCGGCCTGTTTGTTGGTGTTGCAGGCGGCTCGTTTACGGTTGGCATTTCCTATTGCGCGCGCTGGTTTCCCAGAAAACGGCAAGGCTTGGCGATGGGTATTTTCGGTGCCGGCAATACCGGTGCGGCACTAACCAAGCTAATCGCGCCCAGCATAGTGGTGGCTTTCGGTTGGGCGATGGTACCCAGAGTTTATGCTGTCCTGATGCTGGTCACTGCAATTTTATTCTGGGCATTCACCTATTCTGATCCGACGCACAAGGTGGGAAAATCGGTCACCGTGCGCGAACAACTTGCGGCTCTTAAAGACCCAAAGGTGTGGCGCTACAGCCAATATTATTCCATCGTGTTCGGAGGCTATGTGGCGTTGGCCTTGTGGATGACAGAGTACTACGTTTCCGAGTACGGTTTCGACCTCAGGACAGCAGCATTTCTCGCTGCCGCATTCAGTATTCCAGGTGGCCTCTTGCGTGCGATAGGCGGTTATTTCTCCGACAAGTTTGGTGCACACACCATGACTTGGTGGGTGTTATGGGTGTCGCTGGTGTGTCTGTTCTTTCTGTCCTATCCACAGACCGAATTCACCATCCACACCGTGAGCGGCCCGCAGACATTCCATGTTGGCTTCGGCCCGACCCTGTTCACGATCATCATGTTTACGATGGGCACCGCTTTCGCGCTTGGCAAGGCCTCGGTGTTTAAATATATTTCCGATGACTACCCTAAGAATATCGGCGTCGTCTCCGGCGTGGTTGGTCTGATGGGTGGCTTGGGTGGCTTCCTGATGCCTATCATGTTCGGCGCGCTGGTCGATCTAACCGGGATCCGTTCTTCCGTCTTCATGCTGATGTTCGGCGTGGTGTGGATTTCGCTGATGTGGATGTACTGGACCGAGGTGCGCCCGATGACCATTTCGCAAGGAACAAAGCGAGAGGTTGCTACGTATAGCGCTGCGGACATAGAAAAGGATGGGCTGACAGGCACTGATGTTATGGATGCAATACGACATATACCAGGCTACCTGGATATCACTATAGATGACTTTTTGACGATCCACCATCTTGCACATCATTATGCCGAAGAGCGATTAAACGTAAACACAACACTTCAGAATGAAACGTAACAGCATTTCCTTGAGTAGCAATACCAAACAGGAGAACGAACATGGCTGATATAAAACAATGGGACGTAGAGGACCAGAATTTCTGGGATTCCACTGGCAAGAAAATCGCCTATCGCAACTTGTGGATCTCTATACCCAGCCTGTTGTGTGGCTTCGCCGTGTGGATGATGTGGGGCATTATCGCGGTGCAGATGCTCAATCTGGGTTTCCCGTTCAGCAAGGAGCAATTGTTCACGTTGACGGCAATTTCCGGGCTGGCTGGCGCGACGATGCGCATACCCTCGTCATTCTTCATTCGTCTTGCAGGCGGTCGCAACACGATCTTTCTCACCACCGCAATGCTGTTGAGTCCGGCCATCGGAACCGGCATCGTACTGCAGCATCCAGGGTGGCCGCTGTGGTCGTTCCAACTGATGGCGCTATGGTCGGGCGTGGGCGGCGGCAATTTCGCCAGTTCGATGAGCAACATCACTACCTTCTTTCCCAAGCGCTTGCAGGGAACAGCGCTTGGACTTAATGCCGGATTGGGCAATTTTGGCGTGACCACGATGCAGATCATCATTCCATTGGTGATGACGGTCGGATTCTTCGGCGCTCTGGGCGGCGAACCGATGACGCTGGTGAAAGACAGCGGCTGGATTTTCGGCAAGATCGCCGCTGGCACCCCGACCTACATCCAGAATGCCGGATTTGCCTGGGTAATCTCGTTGGTTCCGCTGGCCGTTATATGCTGGTTCGGAATGGACAATTTGCTTCCGATCTCGCCCAAAATCGGGGGCACGCTGATGGCTTTCGTCAAGGTGACATGGTTGTTCACGCTGTCCTTTATTCCTGCAGGTATCGGCTTGTACTTTTATTTGCCCGCACCAACCGGATTGGGAATTTTGAACATGTGGGTGGCGATGCCGCTGATCATCGCCGGCACGTTGGGGGTGATGAAACTGGCGGCGTTCGGTGCGATGAAAGAAAACGTCCAGAAGCAATTTGCCATTTTTAAAAACAAACATACCTGGTCGATGACCGTGCTGTACGTACTGACCTTCGGTTCATTCATCGGCTTCTCGATGGCATTGCCGCTCGCAATCACGGTGATCTTCGGCTTCCAACATGTGCCGGATGCCGCCGGGGTAATGACGCATACGCTGAAAAATCCGAATGCGCCTTCAGCGTTGACTTACGCATGGATAGGCCCTTTCATTGGTGCACTGATACGCCCGGTGGGTGGCTGGATCGCCGACAAAGTTGGCGGATCAATCGTGACACAGGTTATCTCTGCGGTGATGGTCGTTGCCTCTGCCTATGCCGGTTACATCATGATGCAGGCATACCAATCCGCCACGCCGGAGACTTACTTCACGGCATTCCTGGTCACCTTCATGATTATCTTTGCCGCTTCGGGAATAGGCAATGGATCCACTTTCCGTACCGTTGGCTTGATCTTTGACCGTGTGCAAGCGGGCCCTGTGCTGGGTTGGACCTCCGCTGTCGCAGCTTATGGGTCCTTCGTCGCCCCGGTGGTGATTGGCGAACAGATCAAGGCCGGCACGCCGCAAATGGCCATGTACGGATTTGCCGTGTTCTATGCTTTGTGCCTGATTTTGAACTGGTGGTTCTATTTGCGTGGTGGTGCCGAAATCAAGAATCCATGAGGCCCAATCCGTAAAATTTACAGGAGTAAAGAAACATGAGTCACTTTCTTGATCGACTGAAATATTTTTCGCAACCCAAAGAATCCTTTTCCGGTGAACATGGAATCACGACAGGTGAGGATAGAACCTGGGAAGATGCCTACCGAAACCGCTGGGCGCATGACAAGATCGTGCGCTCCACCCACGGCGTCAACTGTACCGGCTCGTGCTCGTGGAAGATTTACGTGAAGGGTGGCATCGTCACCTGGGAGACACAGCAGACCGACTATCCGCGCACACGCTGGGATATGCCCAACCATGAACCGCGCGGCTGTGCACGCGGCGCCAGTTACAGCTGGTATCTGTATAGCGCCAATCGTGTGAAGTATCCTCTGGTGCGCGGTCGTTTGCTCAAGAGTTGGCGCGAGGCCAGACTTACGAAAGATCCGGTCGCAGCCTGGGCTTCCATCGTCGAATCCGATGCCAAGCGGCGCGGCTACCAGAGTGTGCGCGGTCTGGGCGGCTTTGTGCGCGCAAACTGGGACGAGGCCAATGAGATCGTCGCGGCATCCAACGTCTACACCATCAAGCAACACGGCCCGGATCGTATCGTCGGCTTCTCTCCGATACCTGCCATGTCCATGATCAGCTATGCCTCGGGAAGCCGTTATCTGAGTTTGATCGGCGGCGTCAATCTGAGCTTCTACGACTGGTATTGCGATCTGCCTCCCAGCAGTCCGCAAGTGTGGGGCGAGCAAACCGATGTGCCGGAATCAGCCGATTGGTATAACTCCAGTTTTATCATTGCCTGGGGTTCCAACGTACCGCAGACACGCACCCCCGATGCACACTTCTTCACCGAGGTGCGCTACAAAGGCACCAAGACTGTGGCAATCACGCCCGATTATTCCGAAGTCGCCAAGCTGTCTGATATCTGGATGCATCCCAAGCAGGGCACCGATGCGGCCGTGGCGATGGCGATGGGTCATGTGATCATGAAGGAGTTCTATTTCGACAAGCGTAGCGCGTATTTTGACGACTATGCACGCCGCTATACCGACCTGCCGATGCTGGTGATCCTCAAGGAACACACCACGGCATCGGGCGAGAAGATCATGGTGCCGGATCGCTATGCGCGCGCCTCCGATTTTGCCGACAAATTCGGGCAGGACAATAACCCGGAATGGAAGACCGTCGCGACCGATACCAGCGGCAAAGTGGTATTGCCCAACGGCGCGATCGGATTCCGCTGGGGGCCGGATGGCCGTGCCGATCAGGGGCAGTGGAACCTGGAGGCCAAGGAAGCGCAGGGCCGCAATGAGGTGAAGCTCAGATTGTCCATATTGGAAGGTAGTGACAAGAATCCGGATACGGCGAAAGTCGGCTTTCCCTATTTCGGTGGCATTGTCAGCGAGCATTTTCCCAATAATGTCCATGGTGCGGCTGGCAACGACGTGCTGGTGCGTACCGTGCCGGTGCAACGCATACAGGGCAAGGATGGCGAGTTGCTGGTGGCGACGGTGTTCGATCTGCAGGCGGCCAATTACGGCATCGCGCGCGGACTACCCGGTGAACTGGCCGCCGCCAGTTACGACGATGACACGCCATACACGCCCGCTTGGCAGGAGCGCATCACCGGCACACCGCGCGCGCAAGTCATCGCGGTCGCACGCCAGTTTGCGGACAACGCCGACAAGACACAGGGCCGGTCCATGGTGATTATCGGCGCGGCGATGAACCACTGGTATCACAGCGACATGAATTACCGCGGCATCATCAACATGCTGATGATGTGCGGCTGTATAGGCAAGAGCGGCGGAGGCTGGGCGCATTATGTGGGGCAGGAAAAGCTGCGCCCGCAGACCGGCTGGACGGCACTGGCCTTTGCGCTCGATTGGATACGTCCGCCGCGCCAGATGAATTCCACCAGCTTTTTTTATGCGCATACCGACCAGTGGCGCTACGAAAAAATCGGCGTGGAAGAGGTGCTATCACCGCTGGCAGACAAAAAACAGTTCGGCGGCAGCATGATCGACTACAACGTGCGCGCCGAACGCATGGGCTGGCTGCCTTCCGCGCCGCAGCTGAAGACCAACCCGCTGCAGGTGGTGCGCGACGCACAGGCCGCCAACATGGATGCTAGGGACTATGCGGTGAAGTCGCTGAAGGACGGATCGTTGCAGATGAGTTGCACCGACCCGGACGCGCCGGAAAACTGGCCGCGCATGATGTTCGTGTGGCGCTCCAATATTCTGGGTTCGTCGGGCAAGGGACACGAGTATTTCCTCAAGCATCTGCTGGGCACCCGGCACGGCGTGCAGGGCAAGGATCTGGGGAGCGGTGATGCCAAGCCGGAAGAAGTGGTCTGGCATGACCGTGCGCCTGAAGGAAAGCTTGACCTGCTGGTCACGCTGGATTTTCGCATGAGCACCACCTGCCTGTATTCCGACATCGTGCTGCCCACCGCCACCTGGTACGAGAAGAACGATCTCAACACCAGCGACATGCACCCGTTCATTCATCCGCTGTCCACTGCGGTCGATCCTGCCTGGCAATCGAAGAGCGACTGGGAGATATACAAGGGCTTTGCAAAAAAATTCAGCGAGGTATGCGTCGGTCATCTCGGTGTCGAGACGGAACTGGTGCTGACACCGCTGATGCACGACTCCCCAGCCGAACTCGCGCAGGCCTTGGATGTGAAAGACTGGAAGCACAGCGAGTGCGAGTTGATCCCCGGCAAGACCGCTCCCCAGATGGCAGTGATCGAACGCGACTATCCCAACGTGTATAAACGTTTCATCGCACTAGGCCCACTGATGAACAAGGTGGGCAACGGCGGCAAGGGCATCGCCTGGAACACGCAAACCGAAGTGACACAACTCGGCCAGCTGAATGGCAACACCCTTGCCGAGGGCGTAACCATGGGTATGCCGAAGATCGAGACCGACATCGATGCGGCCGAAGTGGTGCTGATGCTGGCCCCCGAGACCAACGGCCATGTCGCGGTCAAGGCCTGGCAGGCGCTGGGCAAACAGACCGGACGCGACCATACGCACCTGGCATTGCACCGCGAAGACGAGAAGATCCGCTTCCGCGACATCCAGGCTCAGCCGCGCAAGATCATCAGCTCGCCGACCTGGAGCGGTATCGAATCCGAGACCGTTTCGTACAACGCCGGTTACACCAATGTGCACGAGATGATTCCGTGGCGCACGCTCACCGGGCGACAGCAGTTTTATCTGGACCATGCGTGGATGCGCGCTTTCGGTGAAGGGTTTTCCAATTACAGGCCGCCGGTGGATCTTAAAACGACTGCAGGGATACACGGCCTGCGCCCCAACGGCAATCCGGAAATATTGCTGAACTTCATCACGCCGCACCAGAAGTGGGGCATCCATTCCACCTATACCGACAACCTGATCATGCTCACGCTGAGCCGCGGCGGGCCTATCGTCTGGCTTAGCGAAGATGATGCCAAGCGTGCCGGCATTGTGGACAACGATTGGGTGGATGTATTCAATATCAACGGTGCGATCGCGGCGCGGGCGGTGGTCAGCCAGCGCGTCAATCCCGGCATGGTGATGATGTACCACGCGCAGGAAAAGATCGTCAATACGCCGGGATCGGTGATCACCGGCGCGCGCGGCGGCATCCATAATTCGGTGACGCGTACAGTGCTCAAGCCCACGCACATGATAGGCGGCTATGCGCAACTGAGTTACGGCTTCAACTACTACGGCACGATAGGCACCAACCGTGACGAGTTCGTGGTGGTGCGCAAAATGGACAAGGTCGACTGGATGGATGGAACCGCCGAGTCGGAACAGGATAAACGGGTAACACCGACAGAAGGAGCACTGCCATGAAAATACGCGCACAAATCGGCATGGTGCTGAACCTCGACAAATGCATCGGTTGCCACACCTGTTCGGTCACCTGCAAGAACGTATGGACTTCGCGCAAGGGCATGGAATATGCATGGTTCAACAATGTCGAGACCAAGCCCGGTATCGGTTATCCCAAGGAATGGGAGAATCAGGACAAATGGAACGGCGGCTGGATGCGCAAGCCCGACGGCAAGATAACACCGCGCCAGGGCGCGAAATGGAAACTGCTGATGCGCATTTTTGCGAACCCAAATCTGCCTGAAATCGACGACTACTACGAGCCGTTCACGTTCGATTACGCCCACCTGCATTCCGCACCGGAAATGAAGACCGCGCCCACCGCGCGTCCGCGCAGCCTGATCACCGGCAAGCGCATGGAGAAGATCGAGTGGGGGCCGAACTGGGAAGAGATACTCGGCGGCGAATTCAGCAAGCGTTCCAAGGACAGCAACTTCGAAGACATCCAGAAGGATATCTACGGCCAGTTCGAGAATACCTTCATGATGTATCTGCCCAGGTTGTGCGAACACTGCCTGAATCCGGCATGCGTGGCGAGTTGCCCGTCAGGCTCGATCTACAAGCGCGAGGAAGACGGCATCGTGCTGATCGACCAGGACAAGTGCCGCGGCTGGCGCATGTGCGTGAGCGGTTGCCCTTACAAGAAGATCTATTACAACTGGCAGTCCGGCAAGGCGGAGAAATGCATTTTCTGTTACCCGCGCATCGAAGCCGGCCAGCCTACCGTATGCTCGGAAACCTGTGTCGGGCGTATCCGTTATCTGGGCGTGCTGCTGTATGACGCCGACCGCATCGAAGCGGCTGCAAGCGTCGAGCATGACCGCGACCTGTATCAGGCGCAGCTCGATGTATTCCTCGACCCGAATGATCCGAAAGTGATCGCACAGGCACGCGCGGACGGCATTCCCGAAGCATGGCTGGAAGGTGCGCGCAACAGTCCGGTGTACAAGATGGCGGTGGAATGGAAAGTGGCGTTGCCGCTGCATCCCGAATATCGCACCATGCCCATGGTCTGGTATGTGCCGCCGCTGTCGCCGATCACCTCTGCCGCGAATGCCGGGCAGGTGGGTATCAACGGCGAGATTCCCGATGTGAACCAGTTGCGCATCCCGGTCAAATATCTGGCCAATCTGCTGACTGCGGGAGATACCGCACCGGTGGTGCGCGCGCTGGAGCGCATGCTGGCGATGCGCGCTTACCAGCGCGACAAACATGTGGAAAATCGCGTCAATTTGCCGGTACTCGAACAAGTCGGCTTGACTCAGGCCATGGTGGAAGAGATGTACCAGGTGATGGCGATCGCCAACTATGAAGACCGCTTCGTGATCCCGTCCACCCACCGCGAGTACGCCGAAAATACGTTCGACGTGCGCGGCGGTTGCGGCTTCTCGTTCGGCAATGGTTGTTCGGATGGTGCAAGTGAGACCAGCCTGTTTGGCGGCACCAAGAAACGCACCATTCCGATCAAGCTGGAGGTATGACCATGCCAAAATCAATCGCAGATTCATCTCTGACCTTGCGCGTGTTTGCGCACCTGCTGTCATATCCCACTGTGACATTGCGCGAGCACTTGCCCGAAATGCGTGACGTGTTGCACAGCGAAGCGGCACTTACCGCGACGCGCCTGGCCGAACTCGATGCACTGATGCATACCCTGGAACACGGCGATGAAATCGCCATCGAGGAAAACTATGTGGACTTGCTCGATCGTGGTCGCGCCACTTCACTGCATCTGTTCGAGCATGTGCATGGCGATTCGCGTGATCGCGGACCGGCGATGATAGATTTGGCGCAAACCTACGAAAAAGCCGGGCTGTATCTCGCCCCCGACGAGTTACCCGACTACCTGCCTGCGGTACTGGAATTCGTCTCCACCCAGCCGCCCGCCGAGGCACGGGCATTTTTGGGCGAAATGGCACACATTTTCAACGTGATCTTCGCTGCATTGCAACAACGTCAGAGCGGCTATGCCAGCATCCTGGCCTCGCTGCTGGAGCTTGCCGGAGAAACGGTGCAGCCGGTGAAGCTGGTTGAAGAACAAGCGCTGGATGCGAGCTGGGAAGAGCCGCCAGTTTTTGACGGCTGCAACGCGCAAGGCCAAGCCAAACCGAACCAACCGCAACCCATCAACATCGTCCGCAAGGGCGCTTCCTCACAGGAGGCATCGACATGAACACCCTAGATTATTTCCTGTTCGGCATCTATCCATACATCTGCCTGAGCGTATTTTTACTTGGCAGCCTGATCCGTTTCGATCGCGACCAATACACATGGAAGAGCGACTCGTCGCAGTTGCTCAAAGCCGGGCAGTTGCGGCTGGGCAGCAACCTGTTCCATATCGGGGTGTTGTTCCTGTTCTTCGGCCACTTTGTAGGTATGCTCACACCGCATTTCATCTACGAGCAATTCATCAGCGCCGGCGACAAACAACTGATGGCCATGGTGACGGGAGGCACAGCAGGTCTGCTCGGCATCGTCGGTCTTAGCATCCTGATACACCGCCGCCTGAGCGAACCGCGCATCTATGCCACCTCACGCACCAGCGACATCGTGATCCTGCTGTTGTTGTGGATGCAGCTGGCATTGGGTCTTGCGACTATTCCGTTATCGGCACAGCATCTGGACGGCAGCATGATGATACGTCTGGCCGGGTGGGCACAACGCATCGTGACCTTTCAGGGCGGGGCCGTGGAGTTGCTGGCTGAAGCAGGCTGGGTATTCAAGATCCATATGCTGCTTGGCATGACCATCTTCCTGGTGTTCCCGTTCACCCGTCTGGTGCATGTGTGGAGCGGTTTTGCTTCACTCGGCTATCTGGTGCGCCCTTACCAGATTGTGCGCAGCCGTCGTCTTAATCTGCCTGCGGGACACCACCAGCAAGGGAAATTGTAATCATGAACGATATTGCGACAGGCATCCGGCCAGTGGCACGCATCAACGGCATGCCGCTCAACTCACCCGACGAATCGCTCAGTGACGATGAACTGCGCCAGCGTGCTTGTACCGAGCTGTTGCGCCAGGCGGCACAAAAAAATGGTTTGCTTGCAGGCGACGATGCTTATGCGACTGACGGCGTGATCAGCGAGGCCGCGGCCACAGCCATCGAAACATTGCTGGAAAATATACTGGAAGTGCCCGAGCCTTCCGAGGAATCTTGTCAACGTCATTACGCGGCGAACCAGAGTAGCTTCAGCACCGGTGAAAAAGTTCATGCGCGCCACATTCTGTTTGCCGTGACACCGGGCGTGGACGTGGTGGCGTTACGCAAGCGCGCAGAAGCCGCTTTGCTGGACGTGCGTTGCTATGACGACAATAACACCGAAGCCTTCGCAAAAGTCGCACGCGAACTGTCCAACTGCCCGAGTAGCATGCAAGGTGGTGATCTGGGCTGGCTCACCAGTAATGATTGCGCGCCGGAATTCGCACAGGAACTGTTCGGTCATGCCGAGGTGGGTGTGCTGCCGCGTCTGGTGCATAGCCGTTTTGGTTTGCACGTGGTCGAGGTGTTGCAGCGCGAGCCTGGTGTCGCGCAAACCTTCGAATCTGTACGCGGTGCGGTGACCATGTCACTGCGCCAGAAAACCTATGTGACTGCGCTACGCCAGTATCTGCGCGTTCTGGTAGGGCAGGCCAGAGTGGAAGGTGTGGAATTGGAGATGATCGATACACGATTGCTGCAATAAGGGCGAACTTCCGCAATGTGTTGCGGAGCAGATACGCCCCCTCTGTAATTTCATTGCCTGAAAGCAGACCATCGCAAAGGGCCGTTATTGGCCGAATATTGCCTGTTTGGAATCGCTAACACAACCGTCCGCTTCTCACCAGTTTTCAGCCAGTCGTATGTCGTTTCGGAGCATCGATGGACATATCCGTCAATCAACTACAAACAGTCTTGCGCCGGTGGAGGTAAACGAGCGATGCGGCTCTGCATTGTCGGATACTTGATAACT
>Ga0307377_10001234_pt1 | contig 33381 bp, 26 predicted proteins | sample TR3MG_FD_202535 | JGI IMG/M metagenome (GOLD analysis project Ga0307377, IMG submission 202535) | Soil microbial communities from Risofladan, Vaasa, Finland - TR-3 | ecosystem: Environmental > Terrestrial > Soil > Coastal area > Acid sulfate soil | place: Finland: Risofladan, Vaasa | collected... | reverse complement strand
AACTTGGTTGACGTGTCGTAGGAACCAGAAGCAGGGTTCATCGTGAGCGCCACGCACCAGTTGTCCGGAAGGTGGAACTGCATGAACTTCCTCATCCTGGAGTCCACAAGAGAGAAGATGTGCTTCAAGACGCGGTCGTCGCAACGCCCGATGTCGTCCATGATGAGCACGCCGGGCTCCGGGCTATCCTGGATCTCCTGGAGAAAATCAGCGAGGACGGCGTGGAGGCGATCGAGTTCCTGGTCGGGGATCATGCACCCCCACTCCGCGCCTTCGGTGAAGTTGGCCATCGCTAGCAGCAGAGATTTGACCTTCATGTCTTCCCGGACGTAGCGGTCGAGTTCAGTCGTTTTTCCGATGCCCGAGTCCCCAATCAAGAGGACAACTTTCTTGTTCGGGCCTGACCAAGACGTCTCACAGTGGAAACCAATCTGACCAACTGGTATGATCGGGCACTGTAGACGGTCTACGGTCTTGGATTTCTTGTCTTGGGCCATGGAGGCTCCTTTGGGCAAACCCAGTCACCAGCCTGTTGAGGTCCGGCGCTCCGAGTTTACCGCGCGCGCCCTCCGCCTGGAGGGGAAACCGTTCAGCTTCAAGGGGTACGAGCTCTTCATCCCGATCTACGACTGCTGCGCGGATGAAATCCATATGATGACAGGGAGACAGGTCGCAAAGTCCACAACCTGCTCTAATTTCAGCCTCGCCGAAACCGCGATCGTTCCTTTCTTCAAGATCCTCTACACATCTCCGACACGGGAGCAGACACGCAAGTTCTCCACCACCCGGGTGGGGAAGACCATGGCGCACTCACCGGAGTATCGTAACCTCTACGTCCATCCCGAACTGTCCCAGAACGTGCTCCAGAAGATCATGCGCAACGGCTCGGAACTGCATTTCACATATGCCGCGGACGATCCGGATAGAGCGCGAGGGATCAGTGCTGACAGACTCCTCGCAGACGAGACGCAGGATGTCCACTACGACGCGGTCATTCCAGTGTTGCGGGAGTGCCTGTCTGCTTCCAAGTATGCGTACATCATTACCGCCGGGACGCCCAAGACCATGGAGAACTCGATGGAGTTCCTGTGGAAACGGTCCACTCAACATGAGTGGGGGCTACGTTGTCCTGGCTGCTCGAAAATCAATTTCATCATGGACGAAAAGTCCATCGGCCTGAAAGGTCCAATCTGCAAATACTGTGGGCACCTGCTCGACGTGGTTCCTAACTACCACGAGCGCTTCGACAAGCGGAATGGATTCTGGGTTCCGGCTAACCCTGAAAAGGCCCGAATGGGATTTCATATCCCACAGCCCGTGTTAGCCCTCCATGCCAACGAGCCGAAGAAGTGGAAGACGCTGCTCTCCAAGATGCCGGAAGGAGATGCAGGATACTCTCTGTCGCGCTTCAAGAACGAAGTCCTCGGCGTCTCCGACGCCCTGGGCAAACGGATGATCACGCGTGACCAGCTCATCGCACTGTGTGATTCCAACCACACGTTTGCGACTCCCCCCCAGAAAGGGTGGAACCTGGCAATCAGCAACACCGCGGCCGGGATTGACTGGGGAGGTGGTAGCGTAACAAAGAAGGGGACCTTGTCTGATATGGACGCGGTCTCACGCACAGTGCTGTGGATCTGGGGGTTGTGGAAGAACCGTGCCTACAAGTGCTTCTTCTACAAGATTTTCCCTTCTGACCACCCAGTACATGACATCGAAGAGATCATCAAGTACCTGCGCATGTTCGGGGTGGAGATGGTCTACGGCGATGCTGGTGAGGGACACGTTGCCAACAACATGATTCAGGAAGCCTTGGGGCCAGGACGTCTCTACCAGTGCCAGTACGGATTCCACAAGAAGCCGATCACCTGGAACGCACATGACCGCTACCTATTGGACCGGACCTCCGTGATCGATTGCTTCTTCCTCCAGCGTGTTCTGAAAAAAAGAGTCTTGTTTGCTTCCAAGCAACAGATGTCTGCTGCTTTCGATGACTTCCTTACCGAATACGAGGAAGTCACCTCGGACGGAACGAGCCGGCGCGTCTGGAGACACGCTCCTTCTGAACCGGACGACGCGTTGCATGCAGCTATCTTTGGCTGGCTCGCAATGATGAGCCTGACCTCGGACTACAACGATGTCGCCGCGTTCGACACATCAATGATTACGCAGTAAATCACCTTCTCCTAGAGTTCCGGCGGAGCTGGGTGGACCGCCCTTCAGGGAAGGTGGACCCAGCTCCGCTGGGATCTTGGTGCCTTCTCTTCGCGCGCGACACGTTCATCCCTGTACTGGCAGCCGCTTGCGGCTCAGTGTAGGGATGCACGGGTTGCGGATCTGTCGCCTTCTCTTCGAGTTGCTCTCGAACCGGGGTGTCGTTCATTCATGAACGCGTCCCCGTTTCGAGGGCCGTCCTGTCGCCTTCTCTGAACGGGGGTCTACCGCGTCGCCCCAGGGCGTCGCGAGAGGCCCCGGTTGTGCCCTTTTCTTGGCGGGTGGGAGGGAGGACCTCGGACCATGCCCCGGGCGGAGCCGGGCCGGGTGGTCCGAGGTCCGGAAGGTTTGTCGGCCCTGTTCTACGGGGGAACCAAGCACTTCTTGGTTCCACGTGGCGAGGCCCTTTTCTTCGCGTCTGTCCAGGCGAGGCCGAGGCCCTTCTTCCTTGGAACAAGGAAGAAGGGAAGCTGGCTCCGCCCGGTAAGGAGTCTGTCCCCTTTCTTGGCGATAACGGATCGGCTGCCACCGCGTGGTGTACCTGGAGGGGAGTATCCCCGGAGGGTACTCCACTCGGGTGGAAGCTGATCCGGGAGCCTGTATCCCTTTTCTGGAGGGCCTCGTCTCGGAGCTCAAGTAGGGCGTAGCCCGGAATGAGCTGGGAGACGCTGCGCACTTTGAAGTGACCACGTCCGCGTAGCGCGGACCACCTTCAGTTAAGGTGCAAAAGGGCAAACTTTTCTTGGCGGCTGAAAACGAGTCGTGACGAAGGAAACGAATCGTGATGGCGTCCTCTCGTCTTCTCTCGGCGAGCATGTCACGGCAGTGTCTGCCGTGATGGCGGTTTTGGACGATCCTGCGCGATCTGCAACGAAGTGAAGATTAGCAGGGGCGTCGAAAACCGTCAGCTGTCTGGAAGGCACACGAGGTCTGCGCACGCGTAGCGCGTGCTACCACGAGAGTGGTACAGAAGGCGAAAGTAACTGAAGGGATAACCTTTTTCTGAGGGAAAGGGGGCCGGACATCAGGCACACTAAAACCGATCGTCGAATCACTTTCACCTCGAGGCGATGGGCGCCTTCCGCGGGAGGGGCCCCCGGACCGGAGCCGCCGAGTCTGGTGTCGACTGGCATGGTGCTCTCGTGGAGATTGGAGGCGGCGACGGTCAAGCGGCCACGACCACGTAACGCGGTCTGCTTGCTTCGCATGCTGCAAATGCTTGCAAGCGCAAAAAGGTTATATCCGTATTTCTATCGATCAAGCTCTTTCTAAGGGAACTCGTCCCGGTCTCCGGCCTCGAGACCAAGGTATTGCAAATCCCCACAATCAACGCACGCGTAGCGCGTACTCGCAGGCCGCGACAAAGAGCTTCAAGTCGGGTTGATGGTGCTGATGTCTCGGATGTAGATCACTGTTCCATTGAGCACGATACTGTAGTGATCGAATTCATCGACCTTCCCTGTGAGTACTGCGGGGTGAGGACTGATCCTCCGAACCTCGACCTTGGTCCCCGAGTTCTGCCATTCCGCCAGCTTCTTCTGATCAACTCTGTTTCTGGGCATTGGCAGATGCCCCCAATTGAGAGACCCGGAAACCCTGCAAATACCGCAAGTAGAGCGGTCGCAGAATTCTTGGGCCGACTGTCTGATAGATCACATGGTGCTGTTGTACTTCCAACCAGTTCACGGCTAACTCCACTAAAGAGTAGTGGGCAATCACTCTTCCCGGAGTTGCAGGATCAGGCTCAAGCGTTACCCGGATAGGCCATTCAAGACACAACCGGGAAACATCATCTTTTACCTTAATCCCATAGATATTTCCGACCTCCACCACCCGGAACATCGTGGCTGGAAAAGGAATTTCCCCCTGCTCCAAAGCGTGGATGTACTGGTCCAGAAGTTTGAAACGGTGTCCTTCATTCAGGAGTTCACTGACATCCTTGATTTCCAGATCGCTTATTATCATGCTGCCGCCTTCATTTCTTCGAGTTCTCCGTAACTGGGGCCCACTTCCAATTCGTAGTCGAACGGAACTGGCATCCACGGGTAACGATCCGCTACACGCCTCTTCGCCCAGTGAGTGAAGAACTCGTGCAACTGCGAAACAGACTCTGCCTCGATCTCACCAAAGACTGAGTCATGCACAGTGCCCAGGACCCTCCCCCCGATCTTCGGTAACTCGCGATGAATCTCGAGAAGCTGGCCGAAGGTAATGTCGCTGGACGTGCTCTGGATCTTGAAGTTGGAAGCCTCCCGGAAGCACTTGTTCATGTGGTTCCGGTCTTGCTGGGCCAGACGGAAGTGCCGTCTGCGGCCGAACAGTGTTTCCACCCAACCCTGCCTGATGACCTCGCCTTCGGTCATGGCGATGTATTCAGGCAGCGACGGAAGAACACCGAAGATCGCATCAACGATCTCCTGTGCTTCTTCTACCGGGATCTTGAGGATGGCTGCCATTGTGTGCACGGAGCCCCCGTAGAGAGTTCCAAAGACGACACGCTTCACCTTTTCACGCAGCTTGGCCAGTTCGATGGGCCTTCCGTGTCCTGTTTCGATGTCGGTGTAGGCGACCTTGGCAACAAGGCTTGTGATGTACGAATGGGTGTCCTGCCCTGCTTGGATTGCAGAGATCAGGTCAGCATCGTGGGTGTAAGCACAGAATACCCGGATCTCGGCACCGGAGTAGTCCATGTTGAAGAACACGCGCGAGGGTCTCGATGGAATCAGGAGTTTCTTCAGGTTGTATCCAGGTTGGACAATGTTCTTGCCGTCGTAGACGCGTCCGATGTACTTCGCCCAGTTCTGCATGTTGGGGTGGGAAGAAGACAGCCTCCCTGTCTCTGTCCCGTTGAGATGGTAAGACCCATGGAGGAACCCGTTCACATCAACCAGGGCGCGAATGGATTTCAGGAACCCTGTGCGCCCCTTGTGGATGGATTTGTAGCGTTCGAGAGACTTCATGAACTGATGCCCCGTCGAACCCACGGGGAGTTCTCCGACGTAGCGTTTGATGATCTCCTTGTCGATCTTGAGCTGCCCGGTCTCCGTGTAGCCCAGTGGTGGCAATGCCAGGTTAGTCAGCACAACCGCCTGGAGATCATTCTTGGCGTTCGGATTGAATGCCCTTCCCGCCAAGGCAAACATCGAGTGCAGGAGGCCGTCGAGTTCGGAGTCCATGTCGCGTTCCATCTGTGACATGTAATCCAGGTCGACCTTGACCCCGTGGTGTTGGATATCTGCGATGGCCCGTGTACCAGGGAGGTAGTGCGCCCGCATGATGGGATAGAGGCGCGGAGACTCCTGGTGCATCAAGGTGTTCTGCTTTACAAAGATCTGCCAGGTGATGTCCGCGTCCAGACCTGCGTAACGGCAAAGAAGGTCAACGTCGACGTCCTCGAAAGTCACCGTCCCTGCCTTCATCTCTTTCCGGAGTTGGCGCTTCTTGGCAGCATCTGTGGTTGCTTTCTTCTTGGTCTTCTTTTTCCCCTTGGTCTTTCCTTCTTCCATGGTCTCCGCGGAGAGGCGAACTCCACGCATTTGGGAGAGAGATTCGATCTCGTCTTCGATCTGTGCCTTGCGCGCCTCATTCTTGGCCAACGCGGCTTCGATGAGTTGGTCCCACAGCTTGTCCTCGTAACCGGAGTACCGAGGACAATAGGTCGGAGTGAGCGTCTTGAGTCCGTAATGCCCCTTCTTATCCTCGTCCAGCAGATGCTCTCCCATCATCGTGTCCCACGCGATATTTCGCACAGAGCAACCAACGGCGAGCTCGAGCCCAGCAAGGTCGAAGGGGATGTTGTGTCCCATCTTGGGCTTGGCGCACTCCAACACTCGACGCACATGTTTCCACGCGCGCTGCTTGTTGTAAGGCGTCTTCTTGTGGTCCAGCATGATGGTCGTGGCTTTGCCGTAATCCCACCCAAAGGCAATCGCAATCACCTTGAAAGGTTCACTCCACGTCTCCAGGGAATTGGTCTCAATATCGAAGACGATTGGCCACGCCTCCGAAGGCTGAGATTCCTTCCCGGTGTAAGCGATGATTGCGTCACAGACCTCCTCGACCTCCTTGAGCGTCTTGGGAACCGGGTAGTCCTTGGTCAGTTTTTCAATGGAAGGGAGGTCAATCTTTTGCCCGCGCCCCGCTTTTCCTGCGAACTTCCCTAGCGTGTGGATGTCCTGGCGGAACACCCTGAAGAGTCCTGGATTAGAATGGACCTGGTAGGGCTCGAAAGTAGGGACCACCAGGATGTGGTGGCCCCCCATTTCAACCTCTACGGGCTTTCCACGAACATCAGCAAACCGTTGAACCTTGATGCCCAACATCTTGGTGGCAGTCATGCCGAGCGCCAGTATCGTCTTGGGCTGCCATCTCTCAATTCTCCTCAAGAGATGTGCTTTGCACTGGGTGTCTGTTCCCTTTGGGAGGCGTCCTACAAATCCACAGGGAATGGCGTATTCCATCCTCCAGGACAATCCGTGTATTTCTTCTTTGTGGTCGCGTGCATCCTTCAGCAATGTTTCAACCAGATGCTCCGCGCTCGAATAGAACGGATAGTCCTTTCCGATTGAGGCAGTATCTGGTCCGGAGAAAAGCACGAGGAGGGGAACCCCTTCAGAAGGGGGCCTCGTGTACTCCGGGAAGTTCCGTCCGCTCAAGGACGGAGCATATTCAAGAGTGCAGCCTCCACATGTCTCGTTCTTGGGGAACATCTATCACCTCTCCGCGGCCGATATTGAACATGTAGGGCATCAGCCAACCCCTACTTTTCTTCGTCTTGTTCAGGCGCTGTTGGAATATTAGTCTTCTCTTCATCACGACGCTTGCGCGCCTCTTCGATCTCGGTCACCTTGGCCAGGTCCGCTTCGCTCATGAACTCCCCAAGAGCCTTGGTCAGATCGAACACGGTTACACCTTTGGGCGAATATCCAGGTCCCAGAAAGAGGTGCTGGATGTGCGGCCACGCCTTCTTGACAGGCACCGAAAACTCACTCACATCGCACAAAGCCTTCAACTGCCCTGGCGACCGATTGCCTTCCAGAATAGATCTGTGCCCCTTCAGGATCGCCGATTCAGCATGTGTCCAGTGGACCACAAGCCAGTTCTTTGCCGCAGTATAGTAGACCCCCAGGTTGGCATTGTTCACGGTGGCAGTTCGATGCTTGGGCTGATTCAGCAAACCCCGAAGAGTTGTACTCCCGGAGAATGTTGAGACATCGAGCAGCAGGACACTATCCAGCAGGGCATCAAGGATGACCTCGCCCTCGGAGCGTACTCCGACATACTCGTTCTCGTTGATTCGCTTGGCCTCTGCGAGGTCCTTTGCGAACTTCTTCCAGTTGTGCCCAAGGAATCTATGCAGCGTGATGAGCGGAATGACCGTCTCCTTGAAACGGCTGTCCGTCTCACGGGGCATGATCTCGGTTGTCATTACCTCCTTCTTAGTGCTCCAGTAGAGCCGGTAGAGCTCTGGAATATGCGGGAGGAGCCCCAACGTGACCTGTTGGCGCAGTTCCTTGATGTCCTTCTCACTGTACTTCTGTCCGATGGCCTGGTCTGGTGGAATGCGATTCTTGCTCTGGTCCATCACGAGCATCACAACACGTGAAAGATCTGCAAGCTCACGCGGAGGGTGTGCCGCTGCCATCGTAATGGGGAAGTTGAGGGAGTACTCCCGCACCTTGCCCGATACGGAGCCCTGTGTCCTGTGTGCCACGTCTGCAATCATCGAGCGGAACTCGAGCAGCAACTCACGGACCACACGCGAACGAGAACCTCCGTCCCCCTTGTCCTCGAACTCATCGAGCACGAGTCCCCAGGCACTGTTGTTCATTGCCTGCCGGATTCCCGCCACCGTATAGTTCTCAGTGGCGTAGACAGGCTCGACTACTCCGAACAGCTTGTCAGACGAGACAGAGAAGAACTGGCGCAGCAGCTTCGTTTTTCCACTGGAGTAGGCGCCCGAGATGAAGGTCATCAAGGTGCCTGGAAAGAGTGACATGTAGGGCATGATCATCGCCAGGAGGGCACAGTAGGTGGTGTCGATGTCATGGTGGATGAACGTCCAGCCCGTGCCGACAATGTCCTTCAGTTTTCGGAATACGTCCTGGAGCACGACGGCCGATGCGTCCTCCAGGATAGCGTCCCCGTTCATCGATTCGGTCCACTTGGAGCGGACGTCAGGGAGGAACAGGTTATTGCGATAGAGAGGATTCTCCAGCCGGGAGAGGTCTGACCCTTCCTTCTCGTAGCGGATCAGATAAGTGTCCTTTCCGTTATGGACTGCGGCCTCGATAACGCCGTCGGCGGAACCCAACAAGTGGATCCCTTGGGTGCGTTCCCGGATGCCTCTGATGTCCTGGCTGCGGCCGGCGATGATTTCAAGGGCCTCCATGATGGCGGTCTTCATGTTGCGCTTCTGCTGTTCCAGGCTCAAGGGAATGGGGTGCGACTCACCATCGTCCCCCTTGGCGAACCTGTGCGTCATGATGAGAGGGATGCCGATCTCCCGCTGTCCCCAATCCAGGAGCGACCCTGTATCCATCGCCATCTGCGCGATGCAATCCGTCGACTTCGCCAACTGGAGATACCGTGTGTCGCTCTTTTCCTTGTTCCACAGCATGATCTCGACGCTGTTCCCGTGCATCCCCCCGTCGTTCCGGGTGCCGATCACGGTGTAGTAGGACTCGAGCTTCTCCGCCAGGCGTCGGGCGAAGCCCTGGAAGGTGTCATCGGAGACCATGGACTCGCGGAGCAGATCTGCGTAGCCTAGACCGTAGGCTTGCTCGACGAGCTTGAAGAACGCCTTCTTTTGGCTCTCATCTTCCAGATAGTTCTTGGCATGATCCAGGGCAATTTCTTCCCTGCGTTTGACGTCAGCTTCGGACGTTTGGCGCAGGAGTTTGTCTGCCCGCTGGTACGCTACCTGATAGGTGAACAGGTAGCGCGTATTATCGAGAAAGGCTTCGTAGGAGTCCTCGAAGCCGCGAAGGTTGACCGCGTCCGAAGGATCGAACTTGTGTGGGTCGCCAGCATCCCACTGGAAGTGCCGGAAGGACTTGATAGCATCCGGGAGATTCTTGGCCAGCATCAAGCCTTGATCCCGGCCTGCCGCGTCGTTGTCCCCGATCCAGTAGACTTGCTCGACACCGACATGGACAAGATCCCCGACGTCGTTGTTGGTCTTTCCTCCCTTGGACACGACGATGCGATCGAGCTTGCCTGTCTGGATCTGTGAGGCGGCGATGGCCAGCTGGTCGAACTCGCCCTCCACCACGATGGCGTTCTTGCTGACCGGATGTCCCATCAGCGACGAATAGACGTTGAGCCCGAACAGCCCGACGTTGTGCTCAAACGCATCCTCCAGAGCAACGACAGCCCCCTTGGCATCGGGGTCCGGGTTGCGCAGGCGAATCCTGCCTATCTCCCTCGCAGACCGGGTGTTGAAGAACACCATCCAGCCAGCCCAGCCCTTCTCGTAGGCCTGCCCCAGGTAGGCCATGATCGCCTTGTAGAGCTCCATGTCCGTGCTAGAGTACCTATCAAAGAAGACCTGGAGAATGGGCATCACCCCGATGGGCAGCTGATGCCAGGTGTCCGGATGGATCTTCTTGTGGTCCTTGTAGAACTTCACCGCCGCCTGGGCGTAGGAGAACTGAGGGTCCTCCGGCTTGTTGTAGGCGTCGATGAGGAAGTTGCGGGAGGTCTCAAAGATGGCCTGCTTCGCGCGCTGGACGAGGTCGAATCCCTCCAGTTCCGAGATGAGCTTCTTGGTGAACTTCTTGAGTCCGAAGCGCTCCTTCATCTTGGTGACGGCTTCGACCGAAGTACACTTGGCAACCTTCTTTACGAAGTAAACAGGGTTGCGTTCGAAGTACTCACAGGCAGACGACCAGCACTTCGCGTGCCCTCTCTGGAGGTCGATCGTAAACGAGGGAGTGCTGTCCGAATGCGTCCCCACGGGACAACGCCCCTTGAGGGCGCGGCCGTGAATGACCCATCTACTATCCGGGGCAATATCCCCGAGAAACGCGCGCCAATCCTCCGGCGTGCCGGAGTCCCAGAGTTCAACGAGGCGCTTGGACGTCAGATCAAATGTTGACCTCTGTTGGTTCTGTTGCCTTGCCATTGCCACCACCACTCGCGTTCTGTTTCTGGAAGGCCTCGCACATTTCAGTATATCCACACCAATCGCAATGGATCCCCGTCCACTGGTCTTCCTTGTTCCCGTAGGCACCTGCCTTATTGAGGAACTCGATGAGCCAGTTGCGCATTCGAATCGAAATCTCACGGCGCGTCATCGCGGGGATCCAGTCAATCGTGCCGTCCAGAATATAATGGACGGCGGGCTGCACTGCACGCGTGACGTAATCTGGAATCTTGAGACCGTAGACCCCGAGGACCTGGTAACCACGGAGTTGCTCCATGTACCATTCCAGGCGCCCCTTGGCGCGGGCCTTGTGGTCAATGACCACGAGGTTTCCTCCCGCAGTAGGAATGCCGAGGTCGATGACCCCCCGGAAGAGCCCGCTGTTATCGAAGAACTCGCACGGCTCGAAGGAGGGAGAGATCGCCATCCGAAGCTCTACCAGAAGCGGAGATTTCGTCTCGGCTCCCTTGGAGGCAACGAACTTCTTGATGCGTTCCCCGAACTCGAGGATCTGACTCTTGTAGAGAGACAGTTCGTCAGCCTCCGCAGAGGTCAACTGATGCTTCCCTTCCTGGATGGCCATGATGTTCCGGATCGGAACGTCGGGACGCTTCAGGAGGGCCTCTACGGTCTCGTGGGCAGCAAGTCCAACCTTCCGGCGACTGGACGCAGGAGGCTCAACCCCCTTCGTCTTTTCCACGTACTTCCGACGAAACTGCCACGGACAGTTCATCGCCATCTTGGCTTTCGAATTGGACCAGGGGGCGTATCGCATGCAATCTGAGGTTAGCTGAAAAGGCATCGTTCTCCCCAAAAAAGAAGCGCCCTCCCCAATATTCTGGGGGGGCGCCATCCGTTCACATCAGGAACCCTGGGACATGGTCAGAGACTGCCGGCGTGGTCTTCGATGTCCACGGTCTCGGCGTCTTCGGCCTCATCCTCTCCGATGACCGTCGATCCCTCGACGTCCACCGTGTCGCTCTCCTTGGCTCCGGGGCCGTAGGACCCCCGCTGGGGACCATCGCTGCCGCCGTCGGCACCCGAGGCCTCCTTCGTCATCCGCGCTGCCTCGGCGTCATCCTGGTCGGACCACTCGAGGACCTTCTCGAACAGGAAGTCCACGACGACCGCCTCGTCCGCGGTGGGGGAGATCTCTTCCCCCTTCTCGTCGCGTGCGACTTCGACGAGGTGTGCGTGGTAGGTGTTGCTCCCTGCCTCGCGCTTGTCGCCGTAGAACCGGTAGGCCCGGCTGAAGATCTCATCCGTCGCCGGGAGCAGCTTCTTCAGCATCTTCTGCGCGGGCTGCCCCGCCTTGCCCTTCAGGGTGTAGCGGAACATCCCGCTGAGATCTGCCAGCAGGATGACCATGCCGATGCAGTCATCGCAGCCGCCGTCCTTGAACACCTTGCCCGAACCGTCCTTGCGGAAGGTGGGCTTCTCGGGGCACTGCTCACAGTAGACCCCGCGAATGCTGTGCTCGCGGTCCGGGGACCGGCAGGCAAGCCCGGTGCCCGAGAAGAACACACGCTCCTCCTTGAACAGGAGGACGTACCCGACCAGCTCCGTGCCGAGAGCCGTCATTGCGTCGTCGAAGAAGTGGCCCGGCTTGCACTCGTCCGGAGCGTTCGACGTGCTCTTCTGCATCAGGTTCAGGAACGGGAACTGCTTCCGGGAACCGGACGCCATCTTCATGCCGCGCTTGGCGGGCGCGAGCGGCGTCATCGCCTTGGCCAGGTTCTTCTGGATCTCCTCGGGCAATCGCGCCAAGGCAGAGAGGACATCCTCGGTGGGCTTCATCGCCTTGGGCACCTTGATGACCATCGCCTTGGTCTCGGGCACACTCTCGTTCTGGGGGGACGGATCCTTTGTCGGCTTCGCCATGTCTCCTTCTTCTCCTTGTCGTTGGCCTCCCCTTAGAGGCACGCATCAGTCTCTTGGATCCCCAAAGGGATGTCAATCGGAAAACACCGGATCGATCCGGGATTTAGTGTCGTTTGTGTAGGCCCTCTTCAGGGACCACTACATCTAGTGGAGTTTCTTCCTGCGCGCGTACCAGCGCGAGACGGGCAGCGGTTATTTCGGGTGGCGCGTCTTCAACAACTTCGCTTTCACGTAGTTCATTCTTCTCCAGTTCCCATTGAGAGATCGTGTGCTGCATCCCTCCCAGGATTTGCTGGCGCACGAATTGCTGGAGGAACTCTCTGCTGTCCCAGTGAGCACTCTGGGCCCGCTCAACAGCTTCACGAAGTGGTTCTATTTGCTGTCGCAGCACAACGTCATCAACGGACCAAGCAGGGTAGTACTTGCCGTTGAAATGCAACTGTGCTGCCTCTGCGATCTGCTGCATTGTCGGAGGAGCTTGCGCGGGAGACATGGTCGAGGTCTGGCGAAGAAATCCCATCGAACTGTTCCGCAAGTCCACGACAAGAATCCCCTCCGCAGCATCGTAGGTCTTTCCTGTATCCAAATTAGGAAGAGCTTCCCCGAATGGGAAGAACCCCAGATTTCGAATGAAGAGGAGTTGGGGCTTTCCGTCGCGAAGACGGAGAAGCGGGAAAGCCTCGGGAGTTTGCCAGAGGGTTTCCCAGACGCCCCAGGGATCGAGGGTTTTTTCGGCAAGTAAAGCGAGCAGAACGTAGCCGGTATCAAGGCCACATCGCTTCAGCTTGGCGAGGAGGGCGGAAAGGGCAGAGGGGATTCCCCCGTCCACGGCGATTTCAACCGTCGACGGGGGGTCTCCCTGGTATCCGATCAGGTCCCACACGTCCATGATGGACCTCTACTTCTTGGCCTTCTTCTTGGCCTTCTTCTTGGTGGGAGCCTTCGTCTTGGCCGTCGCCTTCTTGGCCGGGGGCGTGGCCGGGTCCTTCTTGGCGTCCTGCTTCGTGAGGAACGCCGCCTTGGGCCCCTTGGGCACCATCGGGTCAGCCGGAAGCTGGAGCTTGTGCAGTCCGACCATGGCGATGTCGTCCCGCAAGCCGAGCTGGAATTCGAAGGCCTGGTACATGCCCTCGAGGAATCCCGCCTCGCGCTCCGAGTAGGCCTTGCGCTTCAGTCCGAGGGACTTGGGCGGCTTGTGGTCGGAGGGACGGTGCTCCGCGTCCATGCAGAGGGCATGGTAGCTGGCCAGGTACCCGTTGAGCAGGCGCTTGAACGGCTGCGGGTTGAAGTCCTTGTAGCGCTCGTCCGGGTCGACCTTCGGCCGGGACGACTCCTTGCGGGTCGGACGTCCCCGCCGCTTTCCCGTGGCTGCCTGCGCCGCCTTGGTCTTCGTGCCGCGGTTCTCCTTCTCGAGCGCGTCCTGGACGAGCTCCTTGACGTCCTCGATCGCCTCGCCCTCGGCCTTCTTGGCGACCTTGGCCTTGGCCTTGGGATCCTCGATGCGTGCGATCTCACGGACGGCCGTCGGGGTGAGCTTGCCCTTCTTGACCGCCTGCTGGATCTCCGCGGGCTGCTCCAGCAGCTTGAGGCACTGCGAGACGAAGCCCTGCGTCATGTTGAGGATCTTGGCGACGTCCTTGGCCTTGAGCCCCTTCTTCTCCATCAGGCTCTTGACGGCCTTCGCCCGCTCGAGCGCGTTCAGGGACTTGCGGTGCATGTTGGCCGACACCATGACCACCTCGGGGTCCACATTGGTGTCGAGGAGCACGTTGACCTTGTACCGACGCAGCTCCTTCATGCACAGGAGGCGCCGCTGGCCATCGATCAGGAGGAGCTTACCCTCCTTGGCCTTCTCCTTGTCCGGGTGCGGGCACGCCAGGATCGGCGTGTGCATCCCGTTCTGCCGGATGTCCTCCTTGAGCTGGGTCAAGTCCCCCAACTCTTCCCGGGGGTTTCCGATGACCTCGATGAGACTCGACGTCACGTCCTCTTTGAGCGTCTGCGGCATTCTACTGATCTCCTTCCTTGCTTCCTTCGAATCCTTCGGTCCCGTGTTCGGGACACGTCCACAACCCCGATCCGGGGCTCAATTCCTGGCACTTCTTCCCACACAGGGGACAGTTGACCCCCTCCTCGGCGGTCTTCTCGACAGGCTCTTCCTTGACTCCGAACTTTTCCATGTCAGGCTGCTCCTCGGCACCGGTCCCAGGCAGGGCACTTCTCGGGACGACAGCGCCAGGTGTTAGGGTCACAGCGGGGGAAGTAACCCTTGGTGATCCCAAGGGCCACATCCTTGATCAGCTGGGCGGCCCAGCGTCCATGCGCCGATGTCTTGATTCCCCGCGCCTGATAGACGTAAGGCGTCTTTGTCTTCACCAGGAGATCGAAGCGTGTCCGCATGATCCCGTGCAGATGCGAGTAGACCGCCGTCTGAAAGTCGTTCTCGATCTTGTCCGCCGAATACTTCTGCGCGGACGTCTTGAAATCGACGATCTCGACATCGGGAGCAGGGTTGATCGCTGCGGTCACGTCGGGCTCGATTCCAGCGAACTCCGGGAGGCCTCCGTCGATGAGGTCGATGCGGCCGACGATGGGCACCGCATGGTCGATGATCTTGACGAACTCAACCTCGACTTCCAGCGGCCTCACGAGGGGCATGACCTGTCTTCGGTAGAGCTGCAAGAGGTGCAGCCCCTTGTCCTTCGCCGCACCAGGGTCGATGCCATCCCAGTCCTCGACGTCCTCTCCGTGCTTCTCGAAGGAATCCGAGTAGGCAGCCTCGTACGCCTCCACCGGCATCATCTCCCCTGTCTTCTGCACGGTCAGAAAGGCCAACTCCAGCGCCTTGTGCACGGCGCTTCCCAACGCCAACGCACCAGCACGCGGGCTTGTGATGCCCACGATTCGCTTCAGGTAGAACAGTTGTGGGCAGCTCCAGTACTCGTTGATGCTGGACACCGAGAGGTAGAGGTCCGGAAGCTCAAACGTGTTCTTGAACTCCGGGTCGCTCGCGATGGCTTCCTTTACTTTCTGTTCCCAGTATTCGCTCAATCTACATCCTCCGGTTTCAGGACGACTGGTCTTCCAACCGGTCCTGGGTAGTTTACATACGACCTATCCGTGGGCAATTCTCCCACATGGTCCGGGGGGAGCCCGGCTTCCACGTTCGCTGCTTCCATGATCTTCTTCAAGTGAGGTGGGAGATCATCGTGCATCTCCCGTCTCGCCATATTCATGGCCTGCCTCTTCATCTCGGATTCACCCTTTCCCACCAGAGCAGAATCGGCAGGAAGGGTGACCACGAGCGCCCATTCTTCCTTGGGATCGATCTTTGGCTCGGCAGGAGCGGGGGTTGGGGCTGTCGCAGGCACGTTCGGCGCCGCTGCCTGCTTGACAGGGACCCCCGAGGACTCGACCATCAGCGAGAGCCCGTGCTTCTCCCATTTAACCGCGCCGACCACGAGGAAGCCCTGAGTTTCTCCGAGCCATTTCCTGACAGCGTCCTCCATGAACGCCTCGCCAAAAGACAGACGCACCAGCTGACTACTGCGCGTGAAGGCAACCAGTGCACGTTCTCCCTCCTCCGCACCAGTATGAACAAGCGCCGCAAAGATATCCGAGAGTCCAAGCTGAATGGTCGTCTTCATTAAAGCTCTCCCTTTTACCGTAAATGCGGAAGAAAACGTGGCCGAGCGCTCACCTTTCCTGCCGCATCAATGTACTTGCACTTGGGAGTGAAAGGCTCCACCCCATTCACCAGACACAGGAAGTTGTTGTCGCACAGAACACAGTTGATCTTGGCTGTCATCGATTCGCTGATATCGATCTTCCTGTCCAGATTGGCAACAATGATCTCCTCCACCGAGCGCTTGGTGAGGTAACGAAACACGAACACCTTTCGATCCTGCCCGATGCGGTAATTGCGTCCCAATGACTGAAGGTAATGATCCAGCCGGTAAGTCTGGGAGAAGTACAGCATGTAGTCCGCGGCAGTCAGTGTCTTTGCCTCTCCTGTCGCAATCTGGGCCAGGTAAATGCGGCACTCCGGGTTCTCCTGGAACTCGATCTCGGCTTCCTTCTGCTTCTTCGCAGACATGGAGCCGTCCACGCGCACATGGGAGACCTTGTCTCGTTCGTCCCGGCCCTGAATGCTCTCCTCCAGAAGATTGAGTTCCTCTGTGAAGCAAGCCCAGATGATCACTTTCGACTCGGGGTTGGAGAGGATCTCCTCGAGGTCCGCTTCCAGCGCTTCGAGCTTGGCAGACTTGAAGCGCATCCTTCCGATCTCGGTCGGCGCGGGCCCGTGGTTGACCCGGCAACGCTTGGTGTAGGGCCGAATGGGCGGGTCACCCTTTACGCAGTAATCCAGATGCTCGCAACCGTTGCAGATGTCCTCCTTCATCGGGATGATGATGAAGCCTGACAGGAGCTGTTGCAACTTGGTGATGATGATCGCCGCGTTTCCTGGTGTGATTTCCTTCCCCTCGATGGTGGTCATCGCTTCATCGATGAACTGGTTATAGTGCTTCCGGATCGACCTCTCCGAGTCTACCTCTCTATCAATGAACGTGCGTTCAGGGAGATCCAGGCAGTCTTCTTGGCGGTACTTCCGGGTCACAGGACGGATGGACTTGTTGAGCGCTTCCAGATTCTTGTAGCCCACGATGATGTGTCGATTGGAAGGGGCATGCACCATGTGCGCGTCAACGAACTTCCGGCGATTGCGCGTCAGAATGAACGGTGCGAGCACCTGCATCTGTGCCCAGATGTGGAGCGGGTCGCCAAGGGCCGGCGTTCCCGTCAGGAGAATCCGCCGTCCAGTAGTCGCGGACAACATGTAAGCGGCCTTGTGGTTTCCCGACTGTGTACGGCGGATCTTGTGCGACTCGTCTGCGATGAACCCGCGCGCACGGAGCCGCGGGAGATGGAGAGCCAGGTTCTTCGCGCTCTCGTAGGTCGAGATCAAAAAGAGCCACTTGCTGCGGTCTTCGATGGCCCTCTCGATGAGCTTTTCTTTTTGTCGAGGGCCCCCTTCGATCACGACACAGTCGTACTTGCCTGCGCCATGCTTCTCGAGTTCAGGACGCCAGACATGAAGCCCCGCCTTCGAGACCAGCACGATCCACCGGAAATCAGGGTCCGTGATGTTGAGGATGTGCATCATGTCGATCATGATCTTGGTCTTTCCCAGACCAACCTCGGCGAAAAGCCCGAACCGCGGAGAGTAGAGCGCGTGGCACAGAGCTTCACGCTGATGATCCATCGGCGCTGTCTTGAACTTGTAGTCACTCGGGATGTGCTGGTCCGCGAGCATCTGCGGAACGCTCTTCAGGTAAGCCAGACAGTCCTTCGCGTCCTTGCTCAGGACGAGGCGCTCCCCGAACAACAGCTTGAGATCGTCAACCACGCGGAGACCGAAAGGGTGAAAGCCGGGGAACATCCAGAGGCCCAGATGCTTTGCAAGGGTCGCACCGTAAGCCCTCGCGGGCTCGGGACTATTGAAGGGCAGTGTAAACACAGGCACAGTGTTATGGAATCTAACCTGGAGAAGAACAGAATCGGACACTATAATCTCCCCTAGTGCCGTCAATGGCTTTGGCCGCCGTTGGCGGACAATTTGGTTGCCATATTGCACGAGCTGATGCAAGATGGCAAGCGTCAACGTTACAGGAGGCCTAAATGAGCACAGGGTGGTCTTACGGAGTGGGCAGCGGATCGGGTTTCACCGGGGGGATGAACCAGAACATCGCCGCCCACGCCAACCCGATGCTCGACTACTTGCAGGGCTTCCAGGCGCGTGACCTGAAAACGCTTTTCCTGTGGTGCGAGTATCTATTCTACCAATCGCCCCACATCTTCGCCGCGACCCGGAAGTTCTCCGAGTACCCCATCACCGAAATCACCTACAAGACCAGAAGCACAAAGCTCAAGGATCGCTACGAAGGCGTCCTGGAACACATCCTTTACATCAAGGCGGTCCTCCAGCGCGCAGCCATGGACCGTCAGGTCTACGGGAACTATCTGGCTTCACCGTACTTCCCGTTCCAGCGGTTCCTCATCTGTCCGAACTGTGGCGCCAAGACGAATATCGAAAAGATTGACTACACGTACCGGTGGCAGTCGGTCACCTTCGACTACGTGTGCCCTTCCTGCGCGGAGAAGGCGGTTGGAGCCACGATCGAAGACCAGGACGTTCTCGACGTCTCCAGATTCAACATCATCCGCTGGGATCCGAAGTACATCGACATCGACTACAATCCCCTCTCGGGACAGTCCGTCTACTTCTACACCATCCCGGGATACATCAAGGAATCCATCAAGAAGGGCAACAAGCTCCTCATCAACACCACGCCAATCTCCTTCCTGGAGTGCATCAAAGAAGGGATGCTCCACCGCTTCCACAAGAACCGCATCTTCCACATGAAGACACGCGCACCGGCAGGAATCACGATGTCTTGGGGAATGCCCCCCATCGTGGCCACGCTGAAGCAGTTCTTCTACACCGCGATCCTGCGCAAGGCCAACGAAGCGATTGCTTTCGAGTACCTCATCCCGTTCCGGGTGATCTCGCCGGCCATGAGCACACCGAACGCGGACCCTGCGATCACAATGCAGATGTCCAAGTTCATGAACAACTTCAAGGACGAGTTCAGCAAGTTCCGCAAGGACCCCCTGCACCTGATGTTCGCTCCGTTCAAGGTGGACGCCACCTACGTGGGCGGCCAGGGGCGCACCTTGATGACCATCGCGGAGATCCAGGAAGCCGAGAACAACATCATCGCCGCGCAAGGCATCCCGCGCGAATTCCTCTTTGGCGGGCTCTCCTTCACCGGGTCCGCCATCACGCTGCGCATCCTGGAGAACCAGCTCCAAAACGATACGGCGGATCTCAACAAGCTCCTGCAACAGATCGCAGACTGGATTGCATCGTACTTCAGGTGGAGGAGAATCACGCTGGAAATGGTGCCGTTCAAGCTGATCGACGACGTCCAGCAGAAACAGCTCCTCCTGATGCTCGCACAAGGAGCGACAGGGCAACCCGTCGTTTCCAATACAACCTTGCTCGATTCGTTCGGCAAGGACATCGACGAAGAGCGCACACGCCGCAACAAGGAAACCCTGGAAGAGATGCGTTCACAGATGGATCTCGAGATCCAGATGACCGAACTACAGAACAACATGGCACTCGGAGCACAACAGCAATCTGCACAAGGGCAGGCGGGTGGGGGTGTCGGCTCCTACGACCAACAAGCCATCATCGCCGAGGCTGATATGATGGTTCAGGAAATCATCATGATGGACCCGGGCCAAAAGCAGAGCATCCTCGATGGACTTGCCACCGAAGACGCTGTCTTCCACGCAGTCGTGGTCCAGCGCCTTCAGCAGGCCCAGCAGAACATGACAGCCGATGCCAAAGCACAGATGTCCCCAGAACAAAGCGGAGGCATGGCGCCCCCCGCGGGAGGAATGTAAATGGGCCGCCCCGAAGACGAGCGCGTGCAGGGAGACTTCGCCTCATTCCTGGGGAGTGCCGCGAGCCTCGGACAACAAGCAGGCCTCGACATCCCCCTGATGTCACGAATGCCGCAGGCCGCTTCGATGCCCTTCAACTCCGAGAAGGGGGTCTACGATAAGGAGCTGTCTGTCCCCCAGGAGAAGTTTCGCGTCAAGCGCTTCCGTATCGGTCCCGAAGATGAAGAGTGTGAACCCCTCAATGAGCTCCTGGACAATATCTCAAACCACGACAACTGGTTCCTTCGTAACCAGCGTGAACAGATCATGAACGACGGGTCCATCGTCGTGCTCGTTTCGTACATGATTGTCGAGATGGTGAAAAAGAAGAAGTTCAAGCTCGCGGAAGAGGAAGACACCAAGAAGAAGGGTAAAAAGGGAGCCCCTCCCCCCGTCAAGGAAGAAGGGGCTCCCGAGGACCGAACGGCTGACGAAGACGAAGACGAAGACGACGACTCGTCAGCCGAAGCTGACTGATCTGATTGCTGCCCCTCTAAGGGTCAGCAGTCGTCATCGACCTCGTCGATCTCCATGATCGTCTCCTCGAAGCTGATGCGCTCCTTCTTGGGAACGCTGTCCTTTGCCAATTCGGAGCCCTCGAAGCACTCGTCGAGAAGGCTCCCCAGGTTGTGTTCCATGTCACCGTTGCGCACGATCAGACAGTCACGCGCGCGCCGGTGGGGCCGATCCAGGCCCTTGTCGGTCAGGTCTTCCGCGAGCTTGAAGTACTCGTCACGCAGGTCTTCCGCGCTGAGCGAGTTTCCGTCCCACTTGGGCTTGAGTCCGGGGTGGACCAACTCAGGTCCCGGAGGGGCTAACCCCCGGGCCTCCTCACGTATCCTCTCGAACTCTTTGTTCATTCGTCCTCCTTTCATCGTGGGGCTGTTCATTTCCTTTTACCACTACGCGTCTTCGCGTTACGATGGGAAGCCATGAGCGACGGAATCTACCCGATCCTGGCGCGTCCGAGTGAGCGCCAACAGAGAATCCGTGAACAAGCCCTCGCCGGCTTGCGTGACGTCTTCCCCATGCAGCTCGACAAGCACACGCTCGAGCTTGAGGACGTCCTGCTAAAGCCGCAGGACTACAGCCCGTCTCAACAGAAAAAGGCGATCTTGAGCGGGGGCAATCTCTATGAGCCCGTCCAGGCCAAGCTGGCACTCAAAGATGCCGACGGCAAGGTCGTCGACCGCCTCAAGACAAATGTCCTGCACCTTCCCTACCTGACTCCCCGCGGGACCTTCGTGGTCAAGGGGACCGAGTACGAAGTCCCCAACCAGCTCCGCTTCCGTCCAGGCGTCTACACGAGACACCGCGTCAACGGAGACCTGGAAGCCTGGTTCAACCGCTCACGTGGTGCCAACTTCCGCGTTGCCATGGATCCTTCCACCGGACACTTCGGGATGGAACTTGGAGCAACCCGGATTCCCCTCTATCCGGTTTTGAGCGGGCTCGGCGTCCCGGACAAAGACATCCAGAAGCAGTGGGGCACGGAAGTCCTGGCACAAAACCAGGAATGGGCAGGAACTCCGAAAGCCATGCAGACCGCCATCGGGCGTCTCTACAAGAAGATCACCCCCACGCACGCGCAGACAGCCAAGTCACTGGATGAGAAGAGAACCGCGATCCACGAACATCTGGCGCTGGATTCACTGGACTCCGAAGTCATGCGCACGACACTTGGCACTCCCACCCGGACCGCCGACCCCACAACCATGCTTCAGGCTTCGGGCAAACTCTTGCGCGTGTTCAAGGGAGAAGACGAACCCGACGACAGGACAAGTACTCCGTTCCTCTCCATCCACAGCGCGGATGACTTTTTCCGCGAGAGGATGAACCTCGACGCAAGAGCTTTACGCCGTAAACTCGCCTTGAAGCTGCGACAGAAAGGTGCTGACCTTCAGCAGGTCATTCCTCCAGGAATGTTCACCCGAGGACTGCGCAACTTCGTCACCACTTCGGCGCTCTCTGCGAACCCAACCCAGATCAATCCGATGGAGATGATTGACCACGCCAGCAAGATCACCTTCCTCGGGGAGGGCGGCATCGCTGATGATCGCGCAGTGCCCCCGGAGACGCGCCGCATCCACTGGTCGCAGATGGGAATCGTGGATCCCATCCGCACCCCCGAGAGCTTCAACATCGGTGTTGATGTCCGTGCCACCATCCGGGCAGGCCGCGATCAAGATGGACGTCTCTACACACGCCTCATCAATCCCAAAGGACACCAGCAATGGGTCCCAGCAACTGACCTTCCCGGAAAGAATATTGCATTCCCCAATCAATCGGACACGGGCCGCATCGACGTAATGAACACAGGGGAAATACGCAAAGTTCCTGTCGCCCAAGTGGACTTCCGGGTTCCCTCCGGCGCACATTTACACGGCGTAGCCGCGAACCTTGTCCCGTTCGTGGAAAGTTCACAGGGAAACCGTCTTCTGATGGGCGCCAAGATGGCAACGCAAGCCGTCCCGCTCATCGAACGTGAAGTCCCGTGGATCCAGGTAGGCGAGCGACGCGCAGGCCGTTCCTTCGAAGACCAGTTCGGACGCATGGTCGTCCCCACTGCACCGCAAGCGGGCAAGGTCGTCAAGATCGACAAGGACTACATTTACATCCAACCCGACCAGACAAAGACTGCATCTGTTTTCGAGAAGCTCGGATGGGGTGTCGTCAAGTATCGACAGTTCAAACACATCCGTATCGCCATCGAGAACCCCGCAGGCTCAACCCGTTCCGGAGAAGATGCTGACGGACACACATGGTCCACCAAGATGAAAGACGACTACGGCTACATCCCGGGTACAACGACATCCGCGGACAAAGAGGGGCTGGATGCCTTCGTCGGCACAGACCTGAATGCAACACACGTCTTCGTTGTCCACCAACTCGACGAAGAAGGAGAATTCGACGAACTCAAGGTGATGATCGGGTATCCGAACGAACGGACAGCCAAGGCGCACTATCTCCACAACTACGATGACACGTGGGGCGAACATCGCATCAAGAAGATCGACAAGTTCACCAATGAAGAATTCCGGGACAAGTACATCCCCGAGTTCAAGAAGGCTGCCGCGGTGATGCAGAGTCTGATTCGTGTCCCCTACGACACGGATTTTCCGCTCTCGTCGAAGACGTTCCTCCACAACGACCTCCAGGTAAAGGTTGGGGATCGTGTCAAGGCCGAGCAGCCCTTGGCAGAGTCCAACTTCACGAGAGGACATACACTCGCTCTTGGGAAAAATTTGGACGTTGCCTACATGCCCTACCGAGGGCTGAACTCCAATGACGCAGTCGTTGTCTCCGCGGCTGCTGCCAAGAAAATGACATCGCGACACATGTATCAGAAGCGATATGAACCAGATGTCGATTCGGTCCCTGGGAGAAATCTTCACCAGACGTACTTCGGCAACAAGTACACCAAAGACCAGTACCAAAACCTGAACACCCAAGGCGTCGTGCGTCCAGGAAGCCTTGTAAACTACGGAGACCCCATTATCGTTGGCGTCCGGAAAACCAAGCCTACGGCTGAAGCCCAGATCCTGGGCCGCTTCCACAAGTCCCTTGTGAAGCCCTACGCAGAAGAAGCAATCACGTGGGACCACGAAGAGCCTGGCAAGGTCGTCGACGTTGTTCGCCAGGCCAACGGGCGCACCGCCGTCACCGTGAAGATGGACGCTCCGATCAACGTGGGAGACAAGGTCTCCAACAGATACGGGGGAAAGGGCGTCGTTGCCTCCATCATCCCTGATGACCTGATGGTCAAACGTCCCAATGGAGATCCCGTCGATCTTCTGTGGTCCGGGCCCGTCATCATCAGCAGGATCAACCCGGCACAGATCATCGAAACCGCAGCAGCCAAAGCCGCACAGAAATTGGGGAAGCCCATTCTGGTGCGCCCCTACACCGACCACGATAACGTGGCCTGGGCAAAGAAGCTCCTGAAAGACAACGGCCTCACAGACAAGGAAGACCTGTTCGACCCGGTGACTGGAAAGACCATCAAGAACGTGATGGTCGGACCGCAGTACACCTACAAACTGTTCAAGTCCACCGACACGAACTTCTCAAGTTCAGGTGTGGGGGCTTACGACCTCAACCAGCAGCCTGGATCCCACGGAGAAACCGGAGCCAAGCGCCTGGGACGCATGGAACTCAACGCGTTGCTCGCACACAACGCGCGAAACATTCTTCGGGAGGCCACGACTATCAAGTCCGACAAGCAGGACGAATTCTGGCGCGCAATGCAGCTTGGCCAACCTCTCCCGAATCCCAAGGCGAGCTTCGCCTATGACAAGTTCCTCACATTGCTCCAAGGTGGAGGCATCCGAGTGAAGAAGGACAAGGACGTCCTGTCCTTTGGGCCTCTCACCGACAATGACATCAACAAGCTGGATACCCGTGCCCTCCAAAATCCGTTGATGGTGCGTGCCAAGGACCTCCGTCCCGAGAGAGGTGGGCTATTCGATCCCGCAATCACAGGTGGACCACAAGGACAGCGATGGTCCCACATCGACCTCGAAGAACCCGTGATCAATCCCGTCTTCATCGAGCCTGTTCGACGTTTGCTCGGAGAGACAGAGAAAGGGTTCAGAGAGCGCTTGTCGAAGACGGGCGCCAGTGCGATCAAGAAGGAACTCAATTCTATCGACGTCGAACAGCGCCTCCGCTCTTTGGGACAAACAATCCCCGAAGCGTCCGCTTCCGCCCGCGACGATCTGATCAAGCAACGCAAATACCTCGAGGCCCTTCAGTCTACCGGACTCAAACCGGGGGATGCCTACGTGGTGTCACGTGTACCTGTGGTGCCACCGGTTGCCCGACCGTTTGTACCTACCAAGGGCTCTAAGGACTTGCTCATCGCAGACGTGAACTACCTGTACCGTGACGCAATGCTGGCCAACGACTCGTTGCGCGAAGCGAAGAAACTGTTGCCCCCCGACGAGGTAGCCAAGGCACGCGGGCACCTCCAGGATGCTGTCGGCGCAGTGTTCGGAATGAACGATCCGGTCAGCCCGCAACAGCAGGGAAGAAACGCCAGAGGCCTCCTCGGTGTCGTGTTCGGGAGTTCCCCGAAGAGTAGTTATTTCCAGTCACGCCTGATGCGCCGGCCGCAAGTGCTGTCTTCTCGCGGAACCGCTGCACCCGACATGTCCCTCGAGATGGATGAATTCGGAATGCCTGAAGAGATGGCTTGGGCCAACTACGGTCCTTTCGTGATGCGGCGTCTCGTACAAAACGGTTACCCTGCGACCGATGCAAAGCAGATGATCGAGAACAAGGTGCCCGCAGCATACACCGCGCTCGTCAACGAGACGCGCGATCGTCCGGCCCTCATCAACAGAGCACCCACGCTCCACAGGCACGGCATCGTGGCAGCGTATCCGCGCCTCATCCCGGGAAAGACCATTCGCGTAAACCCGTTCATCGAGGAAGGCCTCAACCTCGACTACGACGGCGACACCCTGCAACTGCATGTCCCCGCGACACCCTCGGCCAATGACGAGGCCAAGAAAATGACGCTACCGAACATGCTGTTCGCGGACAAACAACGTGACAACCTTCTGGTCTTCCCCCAACAGGAAGCGATCCTGGGAACCTGGCTCGCATCGCACGGACCTCGCCCAGGCGTGAAGACGAAGACGTTCAAGACCCAGAGCGATGCGATGTCGGCGTACCACCGGGGAGAAATCCGGTTGGATGATCCGGTGAAGATTGGAGGAAAGTGATGGCCTTGGACTTTACGAAGGTGGGACAGGCTGGTGGCTGGCTCAACAGGACCGCGCGCGGCCTCGTTAACTGGGGCAGCCAAGGAGCAGCAGGTTCCTTGCGTAGGGGAATTCCCGCAGCCGCGCAATCAGCGAAACCCGGTGCGGGTTTCTGGGCGAACTTCATGGGAGGTGCCCGGCAAGGGTACCGGCGCGGGGCCAACCCGATGGGCGCACAGATGCAAGATATCATGCAGAACACGTTCCGCAATATCGGGCGCTGATGTTCAAGACCCAGAGCGATGCGATGTCGGCGTACCACCGGGGAGAAATCCGGTTGGATGATCCGGTGAAGATTGGAGGAAAGTGATGGCTCTCGACTTCACCAAGGTGGCAGCGGGACTTTCGGGTTCCCGTCTCATCCGACACCTCCGCGACCTCATGGAGATCGGGGGACCTTCGGAGGTAACGAAGTCTCTGCGCCCGGCCCTCCGGAAAATCCCTCGCAACACGTTGGAGCATGATCTTGGAAAAGATGCCATCCGAAACTTGTCGACCCATCTGACGTGGGCCTTAAAGGGGCGTGAATTCGGACAGTACTCCTCAAAACGCCTGAACAGTCCCATGCGTGTCGCGTGGAAACATTTGCAAGACCAAATGGAAAGGAGAGACCTTCTCTCTACTCCGTTGTCGAAATTCACCCAAGATCTAAAGGCAGGCCTGCCCCCAGAAATACAAGCGTTGTCGTTGGGTGGAGGAATCCCGCGGCCAATTGCAGGCCCTCTAGGAAAGTTGCCGGGGTAAGATGTCCAACCTCCTCCCCGGCCTCACCCGCTCCCAGGTTGAGGATTACTACGCACAGCCCAGTGTCCAACTGGAACTGCTCAACCAGTTCGGATCCCGGCCCGTCTCCGTGGTCCAGGTGCAGGAGGACGGAGATCCGATCTTCAAACGGAAGCACGGTGGCAAGTACATCAAGATCCCCGACGCACAGGACATCACCTACTGGGCGACACGACGTCACGCCGAGTTCCACCCGACCACGGGTAAGACGACTGACCAGTTCATCGTCGACATCGATCCTGGTCCGAAGACCTCGTTCTCCACTGTGAAGGACATGACCCAGAAGGTCGTCGACACCCTCAACGACAAGTTCCCGGGCTCGTCCGAAGTCGCGTTCTCCGGGGGGAGGGGATTCCACGTTCGCCATCCCATCGGAAAGAAGATGCGCACCTCGGGCGCGCGCGTTACCCTGATGAACACCCTTCGGGGAATCGCTGGGACGACGTTCAAGAAACCTGAAGGGGGAGATATTCGGCTCGACATGGTCGCGATGAAACCCATGGGCTCTGTCCGCGCCGTCGGATCGTTGAATGCAGCGACGGGGTTGAAGGCGATGAAGGTCAACCTGAAGGACATTGGCGGCTTTGAGAAGGGGATGGCGAAGGTCGCCCGCGACTGGGGCGCCATGTGCAAGAAAATGGAACGCCGGCGCGACCCGGACGGACTCGAGAAAAAGAAGGAGGGGCGCTTCGTCACCCGCGCAGAGCTCCTGTCATTCGCTGACCGTTTGAAGAGTGCCCAGTTCGCTCCGGGTCTCCCCGACCAAAGAGTCATGACACCCATCCGTCCCAACGACATCGGAGACCCATTCTCCCTCGCCATCCAGAAGCACAAGACCGACCGGCAGAATGGGCGTGCGCACTACGACATGCGCCTGGTCGATGAGGAGTCAGGCATCGCGCACTCCTGGGCCATCCCGAAAGCGCGTCTCCCGGGACGCAAGGGGGAGAAGCTCCTGGCAGTGCAGCAGCCCGACCACACGGCCGACTACGCCACAGGGTTCCAGGGACGAATCCCCGAAGGGCAGTATGGAGCGGGAACAGTAACGACGAAGACGCCACACCCTGCCGACATCCTCAAGGCCGACCTGAGCAGCATCATCTTCCAGGTGATGAACGGCAGAAAGAATGTCTACAATATGCGCCGGATGGGCAACGATCCGAAGCAATGGTTCATCCAGAAGCTCGACGCGCGCAGGCACGGACGTCGCCCCTCACGCCTCTCGGCAGCCGGGTTGGGTGGTGGGGAAGGCTTGGACCGACCCGAGGTGGAGGAGATCAAACCTCCGAAGATTGCTGAACCGCCGAAGGTCTCGTAGAATACGGGGCAGGGGCAGGAGGAAAAGGCGATGGCTCTTGATTTTACAAAGATTGGGTTCAACGTTGGACGCCACGTCAGTCTCGGGTCCCAACCAATGAACCTGATTCGTGACCTTACAGCTACTCAGGCTGCCGGTATTCCCGCGGCGGGCGGTGCTTTGGGTGCTGTCCTCGGAGGCGGGGTCGGAGGTGGTGAAGGGGCCCAGACCGGACTAGGCATGGGTGTCGGGGGTGGCCTGGGAATCCTGGGCGGAGGGGTTGGCGCAAGCATGGCAACTCAGCCAAACGCACTGTTCCCTCAGATGTCCCGCAGTCCCGTAACGTTTTCCGGAACGCTCCGCAAAATACTGGATACACGCAGTCCTGCGGACATCGTGCGTCCCGGGGGTCTCCGGGGGTCCGTTGCACGTGCAGCAAGGAAGTATCCCTGGCTGTTCTCACTCATCGGCGCCACCGGTCTCGGAACCGCAGGAGCAATTGGGGGCGGGCGAATTGCGTCGCCCGACGAAGGAATCCTCGAACAACTCGGACTGGGGTAAGGCCATGAGAATCGCTTTCTTCATCTTCACCATCGTGTGGGTCATCGGCTTCACGGTCGCAGCACAGACCATCACCAACAAGCCCCCGGAGATCACCTCCGCTGCGGACCTCGCTGCACAGACTGACACCGCCGTAAACTTCGTCAAGACCGGCCAGTGGGCAGGCATCGTGATGCTTTTCATCCAGCTGGCCATCTTCATCATGAAGAAAATCGCCGCCGTGAAACCCTGGTTCAAGAAGTGGGGGCCCGGTATCATCCTCATCCTGAGTGCTGCTGCCTCCTTCTGTGCCTTGATGGTCGCAGGGATTCGGTGGTATGAAGCACTCCTCGTTTTCGCCGTAGGCCCTCTCATGAACTACCTGGACAAGTTCTGGAACTGGGTGCAGGAAGTCCGGGGCAACCGGGAGCCCAGCAAGAAGGTAGCCTGATGTCTCTCGACCTCACCAAGATCGGATCTCCCGATAGTCCTCCACAGGAGGACTTCATCGGAGCCCTGCGTACCTTCGCAGGGTCCGGTGTAGGCCTTCCTCCCGAAGGCCAAAGGTACGACAATACGTCAGGCTTCCGTGGAAAACGTCTCCTGCGTCGTGCTGCGCGTTACCCCAATAGTGCGTCCCTCTCACGGTCGGTCCCTCTTAGTGTCGGGCAAGCCGATAGGCTCCCGGGAGATTGGGGAGGCGCGTGACCCTTTCCTTTGGGCAACACCTGATCAAGGACTACCTTCCACCCGGCACCCGCTTGGACCGGGGTCCTTTGACCAAGAAGCGCCTTCGATCCGCATTTCTGGATATGGCCAAGAACGACCCGACTGCCTACGTCCACAACATGCAAGAACTGAAACACGTCGCAGACGAGGTCGCCACGCTTGAGCCACTCTCCCCTGGTCTCGATGACATCACGCCAGACTACATGCAACAGCGCGCCATCATGCGCAGCGCTCAACAGCGTCTGGATGCTGCAACGACCTATCCGCAACAGCTAGCCGCTCTCTCGGAGGCCCAATCTCGCGCGGTCAACTTGGCCATGTCACACAAGGGAAGTATGGCACGCGAAGTCGAAGCAGGTGCCCGGGGTTCACCCAGTCAACTCGTGAAGACCATCGTGTCCCCCGTGGTCGCGATGAAGCACGACAAGACCATCTTCCCCTACCTCATCCGGCACAGCTACTCGGAAGGCCTGTCCCCCGCTGAATCCTGGCTTGCAAATTCAGAAGCCCGCATCAATGCAATGGCCGCCAATCTTTCCGTCTCGGAACCAGGAGACCTGAGCAAGATCTTCATCAACAACATGGCAGACCAGGTCATCTCCAAGACAGACTGCGGAACATCCAACGGGATCGCCCTTCCCGCGAGCAGCCCCGAACTCCGAGACCGTTACTTGGCAAAGCCGGCAGCCGGGTATCCCGCAGGAAAGCTCATCACCGATGATGTGGCGCGAAAGCTCGCACGCGGACAGGGCCTCGTTATTGTCCGCTCCCCCTCGACATGCGAGCTTTCTCAAGGGGTTTGCCAGAAATGCTCGGGACTCAATGAGATCGGACAGCCGCATGAAATCGGCACCAACATCGGAGTCCGTGCAGGACAGGTCCTTTCCCAGCCATTAACCCAGATGGCCTTGGACTCCAAGCACGGTGTGAAACTCTCCACAACCAAGGGACGTGAACTGCGCACCATTGAACGCCTCCGCCAGATCGTTGAAGTGCCGTCTTCCATGGCGAACATGGCCATCGTTTCGGAAGACGAAGGAGAAGTCGGCAAGATTGACATTGCCCCGCAGGGAGGACACTACCTCCATGTTGCAGGGCGCAGGTATTACACGCCTCCCGAGGCTCCTCCCATCGTGCGCCTCGGACAAATGGTGGAAGCGGGCGATGCTCTCGCAGACGGAATCCCAAGCCCCAAGGATGTCACACGCCTGAAGGGAATCGGAGCGGGGCGTGATTACCTCATCCAGCGTCTGGACGATCTCTACTCGTCGTCAGGACACGACATCGATAGACGCCACCTGGAAGTTCTTGCCAAGTCGCATCTGAACTACGCAGAGGTCCACGACCCTGGCAGCATTCCAGGACTCCGTGCGGGGGACATGGTAGCGCATTCTGCCCTGCGTGGAAGCATGCGGGCTGCTTCGAAAGAACGCCCGCTCGCGGACGTGCGCGGGCATGTGCTCGGAGATGATTACCTGCACTTCACGGCGGGCTCTCCTGTGACCAAGAGCGTTCAGGAGAAACTTCAAGAGGCTCAATTCACCAAGGTCAGAACGCTCCCCCCGGGAGATGCCCCTCGCCTTGAGTTCGTGATGAAGCCTTTGTCGCGCAATCCCCTCCTCAATCCGGATGTCCTCTCACGCATGGGCCACCGATACCTCAAAACAGCTCTGCTCGACGGCGTGCATTCGGGAGGCACCTCAAGACTTCGAGGCTACAACCCAATCCCCGCCCTTGCCTATGGCGCGAGTTTCGGGCTACCCTCACCAGGAGGAGAATACTGATGCCGCCCGTCCCTCTCCACGTAAACCCCGGAAAAATCCTTAGCGGGCTGCGTACTGCCCTCTTCGGTAAAGGGTTGCAAGGAGCACGGGACGTAGAGTTGGACGCGCTCGCAGCACTACGCCAAAAACTCGTGTCCGCGGGGAAGCCTTCCGACTATAACGCGCTCGATCGTGCCCGCTTCATGAAATGGATCGAGACGGCGGAGCCCAAATCTCTCGGACACTACCGAACCCCTCCTGGTCAAGAAGCCGGGCTAGCCCGGTCTCTCCTCGTGGGAAACCATGGGTTGCAGACACTCAAGGGCCGCTACCACACAGGTGGTTTACTCGGTAAAGGGGGCATCGTTCGCGGAGAAATGGCGTGGAGTCCCGGCATCGTCAACGCCGCCCGTGACCTCAAACAGAAAGGGTTTTCTCCTGAGAGAGCGTGGTCTCTTGCCAAAGCCGCCCCCGGCGACATGCTATCCAAGGGATTCCTCTTGGGGATGCCTGCCTACGGGATTGGCAATACATTGATGACCGGAGGAGACCCCAGATATTCAACCGGCCAACAGGTCGGCCGTGAACTGGGAAGCTCTCTTGCTTGGTCCCTCGGAGGACCTCTCGGAATGTTGGGGTTCCTCCCTGCCGCCGCAGCCGGCGAGGCCCTGGGGGAATCCGCAGGAGGGGCGTTGGATCCTCAGTCTCCGCACCAAAGACAACTTGTAAGACAGTATGGTCCCGTACGCCCGACTCTGCCGTCTCGATACGGAGGGCTGGGTGAAATTGCCCGAAGGAGCTTCGAGAGCTTCCCCGAGTAAGGAAAATAAACTTGGCACTTGACAGCGGCTTTTGTAATATCGGGAACCAGGATTGAGAACAAGCCTGGACTACCAGGGAGGACAAGAAAATGCCGATGCGGAGAGCGTACACAAGAGGGATCGCCGCCTGCCTCGCAGATGCAGGAATCCTCAAGTTCGCCCAGGAGGAAGAGGCCAACGCGATTGCGGACGCGACTGCTGAGGCCATTCCCGAGGAGGGCCAGGAAGAGCTGATGGAAGCCGCCATGGCCGACGACGCTCTCGCCGGCGGTGGCGGAGAAGGTGGGATGCCTCCGGGCATGCCAGGCGCCGAAGGTGGGATGCCCATGGGTCCCGAGGCCCCGTCCGAGGGCCTCGCCATGGAGCCCGAGGAAGTCGCGATGCTGGCCGAAGCGCTCGCCAACATCACAGGCAAGGCAGCCGCTGCCCGCGTGATGCTGCACCAGAAGAACGCCAGTGCCGACGACTGGAACAAGCTGGCGTCCCACGGGCCGACCAAGCTGGCCCACGTCAACATCGCCCTGGCCCAGTTCCACGACGAGGTCAAGCAGGCCGCCGTCACGCAGGGCATCGGCATGGGCGCCGCCAACGTCGACGGTCCGCTGATCGACAGCACCCCGCAGAAGCCGGACACCCTGGCCACCGCAGCGAAGCAGACCCCCGAGGCCGGGCTCGAGGCCGGACAGCGTCCCGAGAACTACGCCAACGAGGGCGAAGAGGGCGTCGGCACGACCCCGACTTCCATCGGCATGGGTGCGGGCATGGTCGGCGTGCAGGCTCCCTACCCGGTCAAGCCCCCGAACTCGGCGCCCCAGGCATCCGAGGTGGTGGCGGTTCCGGCGCAGAAGGAAGCCTCGCTCAAGATGGCCCTCCGCATGCTCGAGTCAGTCAAGCAGGCTCAGATCACCACGGGCATCGGCATGGGCACTCCCCGCGTGGAAGGCCCGCTCATCGACGGACAGCCGACCAACCCGATCGATCTCGCCGTCGCCGCCAAGCAGACCCCCGAGGCCGCGCTCGAGGCGCAGGAGCGTCCGAAGAACTACGCCAACCAGGGCGAAGCCGGTGTCGGAACAACTGCAACGCAGATCGGCGAGGGCGCTGGCTTCATCGGCGCGGCAGCACCGCACCCGAACCAGCCCCCGAACACAGCGCCGCAGGCGAGCCAGGTCATCAGCTTCGTCGGTGCCAAGACCGCCGAGGAGTACCAGGCGGCCTTCGACAAGATGGCACGCATCGCCGTCCCGCACATGCCCGCATCGATGTCGAACGAGAAGAAGGCCGCGGCCGTCCAGGAACTCCTGAAGCTCTCCTCGGACGAAGAGAAAGCCGAGTTCCTCGCCTCGATGAAGGGCGACAAGGAAGAGGCCAAAGGCGAGGAGGCCGAGTCGAATCCGCCGAAGGCCGAGAAGAAGGAAGAGGAAGACGCCGAGAAGAAGGCATCTGCGCGCCTCGGCGGCCTGATCGCTCGGCTCTCCTCGTAGGCCATGGGGCTCACGCGCGCGCACAAGCTCGCCGGCATCTTCAAGCTCGCCGCACTGGCCGAGTCACAAGCAGCCGGTGTCACCCCGACGAATGAAGCGTTGGAAGCCGAGTCCATCGCGCGCATGATCGAAGAGCAACGGACTGGAACATCACCACGGGAATCCGCCAAGGAGCCGCTCTCAACCGTGGTTCCGACGCGGGTTCCAAAGCTCTGAGATGAATGGCCACCACAAACCAGGATCCCATCCAGGCACTTCGGGCTCTCATTGACCCCGCCCTGGTAGCTACATCTGGCACCGCCATCAAGCCCTCTCTTCCGCAATCCGCGGCAATGGCACAAATCGCCCAGGCATTCTTGAAAGCTCGGCCCGACCTCGCAAAACTCCCCGTTGCATTTCGTCCCACTCCGCGCCGTGGGATGTACATGTCCAACGCGGAAGGC
>Ga0307377_10001233_pt1 | contig 33412 bp, 58 predicted proteins | sample TR3MG_FD_202535 | JGI IMG/M metagenome (GOLD analysis project Ga0307377, IMG submission 202535) | Soil microbial communities from Risofladan, Vaasa, Finland - TR-3 | ecosystem: Environmental > Terrestrial > Soil > Coastal area > Acid sulfate soil | place: Finland: Risofladan, Vaasa | collected... | reverse complement strand
GAGGGGGCGGCTCTTCTCGCGGCTCGTGAACAGGGCCGTCCCGGTCCCGTTCGACAACGGGGAGGGCGGGAAGTTCACGATCGACGTCAGGCTTGCCTCCCCGGAGATCCGGCGGCTCTACGGCGAGCTCCAGATGCTTGCTCTCACGTCAATGGCCGCGAAGGACCACGAGAAGCTCAAGAAGATCGAGGGCGCCACGGCATGGTTCCTCGGGGAGATTTGCATTGACGATTCCTTTGACGAAGCCTTTTGGCTGGAGGGGAAGGGGTACGACGTCGAGATCCCAAGGGCGCTGATCGACGCATCGATGGGCATCACAAAGCAGATGGTGGACAGCGCCAGACAGTTTCGCGAGAGCCGACTCGGGGAAGAGCCTGTCGCAGAGACTTAGGTGGCTCGGGATGACGATGCGGGCCTGGCTTGAGCTGGACCCCGCCGAGCGGGCGTTCTGGGACGCAAGCTGGGTCGAATATATCAAGGAGTTGAATGAGCAATGAGCGAAGAGCGGATTGGGATACTGATAGAGGCGATCAACAAGACGCAGCCGCAATTCTTGGAGATCAAGGACTCGCTCCAGGAGCTTGAATACTACCGGATGCGGGCAAGCCGACTCGCGTTCACGGAGCAGCGGTCTGTATCGTATTTGGTCGCCGCCTACCGCCAGAACTATTCGGCAGTCTACGACACAGTTGGAGTTCTCAGGACGGTCGGCTCCATCGGCGGTCAGCTCCTGTCGATGTGGAACTCCACGAACCTCGCCCAGCTCCGCGTTGCGCAGTCAATCGAGAACGTCTCGGATGCCCAGGACTACCTGAACGAGATGATGTACCTGTTCGGCACGGACAGCGCCCAGTACGAGGACGCCCTCGACCGGCTCGACACAGCCCACGACAGCCTCGCGGCGGCGGAGGATTCGGTGAGGGACGGGAACATTGCGATGATCCTCCAGATGGTCGGGGTCGTCGGAACAATCACGTCGTTCGCCCTCAACATTGGCGAGCTCGCGCTGAAGTACGAATCCGTCGCGGCAGCCTTAACCATTATCTCAACGATTGGGAGCATCGCAATCCCGATCACGGTCACGCTCGTGGGATATGCTGCCGCGGTGACGGCGATCGAATACTTGCAGACGACGGCCCAAGTTGCCGCCGGCGAAACGGCTCCAGGCGGAACTCAGCCGGACTTCCCAGCGGGCTACATCGAGGGCGAATACCTGGACATAGGGGAGACGACCGGGTTCAACCCCATACCCGCGGAGATTCCCTTCGACCCGACCGCGGAGGACTGGCAGGGCGGGTTGATGAGGCCGCCGGGCCACGAGGGTGGGTTTGGAGTCCCGCGCCCGGATGCAGTGGGATCGACCGTCATAATCAACATCGACACGGTCGAGACGGAGGCCGACGAGGAGCGGATCGCCGACAAGGTCATCAGGACGATCGAGGACTACCGGAGGAGCATACTGTAGATGGAAGACATCGAGGTCCTGATTGACGGAGTCCCCTACCCATGGAGCCGCGTGAAGTTTGCGCGGAGCTTTGGTGTCTCGGGGCAGATTCTCAACATCGAGGTTCCTGGCCGTGAGGTCTTCGACCACATGGACCCGCTCGAGGTGAAGATTGGCGGCACGACCCTGACGAAGGGGAACCTGTACAAGTACGGGTGGAAGGAGGGCAAGACAATCATCACGGGGTTCAACTACAAGCGGAAGCTCCAGCAGCTCCCGGGTATTGTCACCGCTGGCGGGACCGAGGCGTCGACTCACCTCGAGAACCAGCTCGTGAACACAAGCATCACGGAGGGAACCTTCAACACCTACGGGGCAGTCTCCCTCGACTATGGGGCGACGACTCAGGCCCTGTTCATGAGGCGGACGCCCATCGAGGACCTCCTCTTCGCGACGGGCTGGGAGTGGAACGTCCTGCCGAGCGGCGTCTCGAACTTCAAGACGCAGTGCGGGACGGACAGGTCGGATCCCGGCGCTGGGCAAGTGAAGTTCAGCAAGCAGGAAGGGACTCTCCTCTACTGGGAGGAGGACTACGTCGTGAACGGCCTCGAGAAAGTCGCGCGCGTCAGGGTCCTCGGGAGGGGAATGGGGGACGCCCAGGCTGGAGGTCTCGCCTCGACCGGGGGCTACTCGGTCGGGGACCCGGAGATAACGATAAACAGGAGTTCGCTCCCGACAGATGCCATGTGCGCCTCGGCGGCAGCGGCAATACTTGCCGACCTCCAGAACTCGGTGAAGTACGGAGTCCCAAGGGTCGTCTACGAACCGACCACCGCGTTCGACGTCTTCGACACAATTAACATCGTCGACGAGTCCCTTCAGATCGACGAGGACCTCAGGGTCGCTGGCATCGATATGGACATCAAGCCCACCGGCATGACGACCCTGCTCTCAGTCTGCAACCTCGCCCACCTCCAGACGACCGGCGAGAGGTTCATCTCAAGCCTGAGGAGCCGGGTCGAGGACAACTACGCCCGGACAAAGTCGATACAGGACTTGGACGACATAGACGATGGGGCAAACTTTGCGCGGGTAGACGTGCTCAGGGGCCGGCCGGTCTACTTTGGAGTACCGAGGTTCTACAGGTTCAATGGCGAGCATGAGTTAGGATACACGATCACTGAGACTCTTGGCGGAACTGTTGAGGTTCTCAAGGACAAACTCACGGTGACTACAGGGACTTCGTCGACCTCAGAGGGTCTAATCCAAGCAGCCGAGAAGCGGGCCGACTTCACAAAAGAACCGACCGTGAAAATTCGCTTCAAGATTGGCGACGTGGCAAGCCACCGCTACCGGCAGCACTACTTCGGGCTATACGGCAACACTGGCCACCGCGCATATTGTGTCATAAATTCCGTCCCAGATCCATACGACGATTCCCTGTTAAAGTCGTACACGGCCGACAGCGTCAGCACCGAGACGCAGACAATGGAGTCACCGCTGGCTTCGGATGTATTCCATACGGTCGACATCTATGTCAAAAGCGGGAAGGTCGAGTACTACCTCAATGGCACATTGGCGACGACCCACACAACTCGGGTTCCGACAACGGGCGAAGCGGCAACGTTGTTCGTCTGGAGCTTCGCCGGCTGGGGAATCGCGGAAGCGTTTCCGATTGAGGTTTCGCAGTATGAGGTGAATCAAAAATGGTAGAGCGCCCTAACGATGAAGTTGGAATCAATCCCCTTGAGTTCGATGGGAGGAAGAAGAAACACCACATGACGGTCCTGACCAAGGGGAACCGACGTGAGCGAATCAAGGCGAAGCTCGGGGAAAATCTCGTGAGCATTCGGCAGGTTGGCGGGAAGATCGAGCTCATGACCAAGAACCCGTTGAGTGAGGGAGTCAGAGTTGCAGTTGAAAAAATTTGGAGGCGTGAGGAGTAATGGCGAACAAGCTTGACAACATAGACATCGGGAATCCACTGCGGCCAGAGCCGCGACTCAGGAGGAGGCAGAACGAGCTCGCGACCGCCGCGGGGACGTTCTGGCAGAACATCTATGGGAGTCCGCTCGACTGGCAGATTTCCGGCTACATGAAGGCGCCAACCCTTGCGGTAGTCCGGAGCTTGCTGAACCTCAAGCATGGTCTTCCCGTGCTCCTCGACCTCAACGACAGGTGGGCGGGCTTCATCCATTGGGGGCGGGTCGGGGAGATCTCGCTTAGGAAGCAGCGGGCCTCGACGCTCGTCTACTACGACATACTCTTCCACCAGATTCCCGCGATAGGGACCACCTACCTCCAGACGCCCGAGATGTGGCTCCACGACCTCGACTACAGGGTGAGCCACCGGATGTTCGACCCCGGGATTGGGAGCTTCAACCAGTCGGTGTCGTCGGACCGCCTCGACTGGACCTGGGAGTATTTCCTGGACAACGACAAAGTCTCGATCCAAACCGGCATCCTGGAGTTCCAGGTCGGGGACGACATCGACAAGCTGAAGATATGGGGCTGGAAGCTGGACGGCACCCATGACTGGTCCCTGATAGGCGACTGGAACGGCGCGGACGCCTGGGCGGCCTCGAAGACCTTCACGGACGACGGCGCGATCTCCCATGTCCTCAAGCTTGACGAGGGTGTGCGCGGAGAGGTAATTGCCGGCATCGGGACAATCAGCCAGATGCTTGGGCTCACGAGGAGATGCCTCCTGAGCGTCACGCTCATGCAGGCCCACACCGACAACGACTACAGCACCGACCACTCCCTCGACCAGATTCACCTCAAGGTCACTGCGGAGCACAATGCAAGGGAGACGCTGCGGCCGAACCCGGTCCTGACGTATGTCGACGGGAGCTTCCCGCCGGGGAGGGCTTGAGATGAACAACACGCTCGTCCTCCCGGGCGGCATCGTCATCCCGCTCCCTCTCCCCCCGCCCGCCCCGACCATGGCGGCGTTCTACTACTTCCTCATGGCCGGCCTCGTCTGCCGGTCGTTCTTCAAGAAGCTCGACTGGGAGATTCAGCAGACCCCCTGGTTCAAGGAGAGGGAGGCATGGATGCAGGCGCTCGTCTGCAAGTTCCTCGACTTCTTCCACCACTGGTGGATGGGGTACGGGCTGATGGTCTTCCCGAACGAGGTGGCAGCGACGATCCGGCTCACAGCCCTCGAGGTGTATTGGGTTGGCTTCGCCGTACTGTTGGACGATCTCCCGGACATGCCCGAGCGGATCAGGAAGATGTTTGAGCAATATGTTGTGTTCAAAAGGGTTGAATAAAAATGGCGAACAGCAATGTGAAGAGGGATCCCCAGGTTATACTCCAGAGGGCCACGCACAAGAAGCTCAAGGAGCTGTCGTTCAAGACGGACATCCCGCTCTACAAGCTCGTGGCAAAGATGCTGGAGCATTGCCTCAAGGACAAGGAGTTGCTCGAGAATTTGGTGCTTGAGTCCAAGGACAAGAGGTAAACGGACTCCTAAACCAGCCCTTTTGGTTTAGTTAAAACAGTGCCACCGCACCGTCAAACTATATTTTAACGGCATGACGGCGCCGTTTTAACTAAATGCTAAAAAAGGAAAAAAGTGGGTTAAACGCGCTCAATCTTCAAGAGCATGTTGGGTTCTTTCCGGAAGACTGTCACGTTTATATGAGTACCAGGTTCAAGACCAAGCTCGGTAGATACTGCGGCAAGGATTGACATGGTCCCATCCTTTCGCACCTTGATCATCCCCCTTGGCGCCATTGAGTGCGAGCGCCAAAGTTTTGGATCAACCTCGCCTATGATGAGGGCGAGATACAGCATCCCTATCCCATGCTTCTTCGCTATCTTCGCCTTTGCGAGCTTGCCTTCCCTGATGTCCGCGATTATCAATTCCTTTGTCTCGGAATTGACTTCAAAGCCTTTCATTGTCCAACCTCCAAATTCCATCAAATCCTTCGTAGTCTTTCGCTCTGTAGCGAATCGACTGTTCCTCTTCCTCGATCATGGCCACGACGAGACCCTTCGTTTCCGCTGAAAGAATTTTTACAAACTCCCGGCTGAGCAGCGTTTCCGCTCTCAGCGCTTTCGTTCCCTTCTTCGCTCCCTGCAATGTGAGGATTGAATACCTTAAAGTGTTGACGTTGAGGGGCAGTCCATTAGCCGCAAGATACTCTTTTCTCAGAAGCACCGTTCGCTCCTTCACGACGGTCCCTTCCTGGGGCGACTCGACCTTGAAGTACAGCTCGATGTGTCCGACATCGGTTCCAAAGTTGCAGCATTTCCGGAATGGAAAGTCGGGAATCGCGAGCGCCATGCTGCTGATGAAAAGATCGTACCCTCCCTTCTTGACGCTTCGCTCAAGTATCTTATCGAACCTTGGTGGCGAAAGCTGACTCTTCTCAAAGTTGTACGTTAGAAGGAGCTGCTCGCGGGTCTGCCGAGTGCATGAGAGACCATTGCCGAGATTTTTTTCTTCCTTGGTGCTGTACCATCTGCCTCTTGCGTTTATCCCGCGCGTCATTACAGCAAGGAGTTTAGCGTCAACCTTCGGATTGCGGACTATCTGGAACAGACTGTTCGTGAATATTCCCGCTCTGTAATATAATTTCATCTAAGTCACCGCCGGGTTGAGGTAGACGAGCTTGCAGCCGTCCGCCTCGATTGTTTCTCGCATGCTCTCGAGGGATGAGTCCCGGTCGAAAAGCGCGGAGCGGGGGACAGCCCTGAAGCCGCCCTGGACGAACCAGAACTTGCCGCTGTCGTTGGCCCGCTGGAACTCGACAGCAACCCCGGGCTTCTCCCACCGCTCGATGACCGAGCCGCGCTTGGGTAGACTCATCCAATCAGCTCCAGGAGCCGCTTGGCAGCTCGGACTATCTGGCTCAGCTCCTTCACGTGCAGCTTGGTGGCGTCGTCCATGATCGCCTTCGTCGCGGGGTGGTTCGGGTACCAGTTGTGGTTCCCCGCCTTTGCGATCTTCCGGTCGTAAATCTTGACGACCTGCTCGATCTCGCTCTTCACCCGGGAGATGTGCTTCTCGTCGTGGTCGGTCGGGGTGCTGTAGCTCCTGACGTACTCGAGGGCCGACTCCGGCGTCTCGAGCGGGTCATGGATGCTCATAGTTTGTAAAACCTCCCCATCGCCTTGGTGTGGGACCGCAGCCCCTGCTCCTCGTCGCCGTAGAGGTCCGTCCAATACTTGAGCCCGCTGTCCGGGTAAACACATCGGATCCCGAACCTGTGCCACGGAGTCCTGACCTCGGCGCAGTGGGCGCAGCCCGTGCATGTTGCGAACTCGACTAGATTGTTAGCCTCGTCGCCCGTCTGGTTCTCGATGAGCTTGCACCGGTAGGCTTCCACCGGCCTCAGCGTCCTTGATTCAACCATAACTTTGTCTCCACTTGCAAAAAAGAGATTGGCCCTACTCGGGCTTGGTTATTCCGCCGAGGACCACCGCGTCCCCGGGCCTCCAGTCGGGCTGGATCATGTCGGCGTCGATGCCCATCTCCGCTGCCTTCGCCTTCCGGGCCTCGAGGATTTCCCCGGCCTCTTTGGCGGTCGGCTTCTTGACCTTCGCGACCTTGGCGGCTTTGGGCTCGGGCTTGTTGTCGTTGATTCCCTCGGGGAGCGCGTCTCCGACCTTCCAACCCTTGGGGAAGGCGTCGATGCTTTTGCCGCTCCTCAGGGCGAGCCTTCGCATCTCTTTCTCGTCGGGGGACATCGCTGCCTCCCTCGCCGCAGCCTCCTTCTTCTTGGTCGCCTTCTCGGCTTTCGCCTTGTCGGCTTCCTTTTTCTTGGTGGCTGCCTCGACTGCCCTGGTTTTCTTTTCCTCTTTGGCCAGTGCCCTTGCGGCATCTGCGCCAAGGAGGGTCGCCAGCTCAGCCGAGCGGTCGACGGGGTTCACGGTCCTGACGATGATGGTCGTCGGGTCGTTCTCGTCGTAGTCAACAGTCACGTCGACTCCCCGCGCCAGGCCTGCGCGCATCGCAATCTCCTGGGGCATTGAGACGAGCATGCTGTTGTGGGACTTTATGATGTGCCTCACGGCATCCTTTCCGGCATAGCCGGCCACTTTAATGGTTTGAGCCATTCACTTCACCTAATCTATAAACTGCGCTCGTTTTATTTAAGCTCTTCTGCAATGACAACGATCCTCAGGAGCATTTCCCGCCGATAGCTGTCGTCATAGATGAGCTTCCGCTGGAGGTTGGAGATTTTGCCGGACTCGACCCTCCCCTTCTCGTGGTCGGTGAGCTTCGTCCGCATGAGACAGCGGGCGTCGAAATGCGACCAGCCGAGCGTGAGGAGGTACTTGGTCACCTTTTTGCGGTCGTAGGAGAGGGTTGTCTGCCTCATTGCTGCTCCTCCAGGTCCAGGTCTGTCTCCACGAAGACGTCCCATTTGCACCGGCAATTTCGGATTGCAAGCATCGAGTCAATGATCGGGATGACGTCGGCGAGCTTCGCGCTGACCACTCCATTGCGGTCGACTTCCATGAGGTAGAAGTTGTCGCCCGACATCTCGAGGGACATCCGCTGGAAGAACTCCCTCACAGCCCGCACCCCCTGTACTCGCACTGTATGTGGGCCACGAACCACAGACCGGTCTTCGGCCCCTCCTCGATGCGGTGGACTTGATTGACCGCAAGCTTGAGGTTGTCCTCCGCCGGCCCGACGTTCTTGTCGCCGCGCTTCATGAGGACCCGATGTAGGTGGACGACCTGGGTGACGACCTTCTCCTCCGTGATGAGCTTGTCGAACCGAGCGGCCACTTCCTCATCGAATTTGCCGTCAAAGATGTCGTTGGAGACCGAGTCTCTGTAGGCCTCAGCGGCGTTCTCGTCCATCATATCCTCCACTCCTCATAAACAAGATCATATTTATGACCGCACTTCGGGCATTCTAAAGCACCATGTGAACCACAGTCTGGACAGCAAACCTCGGATTCAATGAAGTCTTCCCTTTCTCCTTCAAAGCTGCATTCTGGGCATTTCATTGCTTGGCCTCCTCCTGGATCTGGATGGCCGGATTCTCGAACCACTGGTCGTACTTCAGGTTGACGCAGGTGGTCCTGGACCTCGGGGACATGTCGCAATCCTCATTCCCGCACTCGGCGCAGAAGTCGGCAACGGTCTTCTCCGACTTGCCGAACCATTTCTCGTACCAGTCCAGGAGGTCGCGGTCGAACGCGGCTTGGTTGTAGAGCCCGGTCTCAACAGCCCTTGGGCCGTTCCAATACTTGTCGCCGTCCATGTCTGGGAACTCTGCCTTCGCCTCGTCGAGCGTCTTCTCGATGTGGAGCGGGTAGGTGAACTCCATCCTGCCGACGCACTCCTTGTGGAGCCTGCCCCCGCTCATTGCTGGAGCCTCCCCCTCAGGAGCGTCAGCGCGTTCCTCTCCTCCGTCCTGACCTTCCCGATCAGGTTGTACAGTATCGCCGACTCCTCGTCCAAGCCTAGGTCCTCGCGGCCGACCTTGATCTTCAGCGGGTCGATGCCAAACGTCCTGGCGACAGCCCGCAGCGCCTCGAGGGCCGCGTCCGCCCCGCCCATCCCCTTCTCCGTCAGGGCGAATGCCGGCTCGATCTGCTTGTACTTCTGGAGAGTTGCGTCCCTTGGCGGGAGGAAGTACATCTCTCCGACGTCGGCCTGCTTCCACCCGCCCATCCGCTTCGTCGCCGCTGAGCCTATCAGTGCCTCGGCGATGGTCCGGAACCTCTTCCTGAAGTGCGTCGGGGTGAGGCGCTTCCCCGCCCTCTTCCCGACCGTGTTGATCATTATCGTGAACTGGTCCGGCGTCATGGGCTGGGTCGTGTCGAGCTGCTGGGCCAGGAGCGGAGACTCGTCGACCATGACCTCGCCGCTTGAGACCCTCTCGGCGATGCTGAGCCTGAGCGTCTCGGTCGCCTCGAGGCCAAGGAAGTTCGCCGCCCAGACCTCCTCCTTCTGGCTCCTGTAGATCACGTAGAGCCTCGTGAGCCCGCCCTCGAAGTCCTCCCGGACGTTCTTGTAGGTCAGGTTCACGATGTCCGACCGCCTCCACCCGAGGCTGTTCGCGATGTCGATGCCAAGTTTCTCGCGGAGGTTCGCGACCTTCCTGACCGCGATGAGGTCCTCCTTGCTCGGGGGCTGTATCCGGTTCTCGGCCCACTGCTGCGGGGTCTTCTTGATGAAGAGCATCCCGTTGGCCCGGAAGAATCCCCTCATCGTGCCGTACAGGGACGCGCATGTCTTCCGGGTGTACTTGAGAGTCTCCTCCATGTAGTTGAAGAAGTCGTCGACCTGGTTCTCGGCCCATGTTATCTTGCCGAACTCGTGCCCCTCCTTGATCGCGGTCTCGGCGAGCACGTTCGGGTCCATGTCCATCCAGAAGCAGAACTGGGCGAGGGTCCTCGAGTAGCCGACCCTGGTCGCCATCGACCTGGTCTTCTTCGAGAACTCCCTGTACCAGTTCTTCACCGATGGGTACTCGACGACCCCCTCCGGGGTGCGGCCGGGCTGCATGTTGGCGCGGATGTCTGCCTTCATCTTGCTCTGGTAGGGGAGCCTCCCCCCGCGGACCTTGCCGCTCTTCTTGAGTTCCTTCTCCATCTCAATTTTCCTCCGGTATTACTAGCACCCCAGCTTTTATAAGGATTTCCTCGTCCTTCATGACGGCCCACTTCTTGCCGTGACTCAGCGTGACTAAGCCAACCACCGTGCCGTCGAGGGTCATGATGAGCCCCTTGTTGAATACAACTCTGATTTGCTTCGCGTTCTGCGGGCAGTAGTCGAACCCGAGCCGGCCGTCCCAAAAGTTGATGAGGTGGACTTTGCCGTGGAGCTTCTTGCCGTCGACTGTGTGCTGTATCTCCATCTTCGCCATTTTCCTTCAATTATCTTAAGGAGCTCTCGTTTTATTTAAGCTCTTCCATCGTGCAGTTTAACTGAAATAAAAGTCTCCGCTATTTACTCCAGCTTTGGGGAGCCGAAAATTCGCATTGTCAATGCAAAAAGTTGGGGGGTAAAAGGCGGAGTAAATAGCGGACGAATGAACGAGGTCAAATCCCCAATGCCTTGTATCCCATGACTGCAAGCAGCGCGGAAATCAGGGCGACTATCAACTGCCTCGCCCATATCTCCCAGCCGCCCCCGTTGTTGGCGTCAAGCTTGGACAGCCGGCTCTCAAGCTTCTCGACCCTGAGGGTCAGGTTCTTCAGCGATATGATGATTGCGTTCCTCCGCCTCATGTCCTCGCTCATAGCACCAGCTTCCCCGTCTTCATTATCGACAGCTCGTAGACGCAATTCGCGGCGCAGTCAGCGAGGTCGTCGGTGTGGCCCGGGCTTGCGAGCACCTTGAACCTTGCCCCGGACTCCACCCGCTGAAGGTGCTTGATCTCGTTGAGCAGTTCCCTTGAGTTGGTGTGGAACTTGCCGGAGACTATCGCCTTCCTGAGCTCCGAGTATATCAGCAGGTTCCGCACCACCGTGAAGAACGTCTCCTCGCACTTCAGCCCCGACTTGTTGAACTTCTGGATGGTCGAGGCGCTTTGGTGCTGGTCGAGGACCGCCTTCACGATCCTGTTCGCTGGGTCAAGGACCTCGAGCACGTAGTCCTCGATTGTCTCGATGTCCACCGGCTGCCTCTGGGTCCCCTGCCACCACATCACATGGTCTATGTAGTACTCGTCCTTGATCCTGTACCCCATTGCAAGTCCATACCTGCTGTGCTTGAGCCCCGGGTCCATTGCGAGAATCTTCGACCTCCGAGGGCTGGTCGGCATTTTCTCCATGTAGCACCTGTCCACAAGCTCGTCGTTTATCCATGCGTCCACCACCTCAGCGAACTCGCCCCCGTACTCCATCGAGAATACGAACTCGTCCTGGAGGTACTCGTCGACGAAGTCCTTGAGGTCTAGGGTGTCATTCACAAGCCAGCTTGGCGCCTGTATCACAAGGACCTTGCCCTTCCTGGCCACCAGGATTTCCTTGAGGTACCGGTTCCGCATCTCCTCGACGACGACCTCCACAGGCCGACCATCGCGCGCGCATACTTCGGATGTCATTGAGACTTACCCTCCTCCACAACTCTGCCGGGCTGGACAACGTCGTCGAACGTTTCCCAAAACATCCCGTCCTTCCCGGCCGGCGTCGAAATCAGGATGAGCTTCCCGTCCCCCTTGAAGGGCTTGAGGTTCGGCCTGACCGCCGCGACGATCTGTCCGCCCGACTGGTTGCCGCCGGTGCTCTGGAACCAAGCGGACTCGTCAAGCAGCGCGACCTTCACGGCCCAACCCCTGCCCGACTTCGAGCTCGAGGACATCGCCTTCAGCTTGACCTGCTTGGGGAACCTGAGCTCGTCATAGGGCATGACGGTCTGGCGCTTGACGTTGTAGTTCAGGAGGTACTTGCGGAACCACCAACTGTTGAGGGTGAGGGCGACCGCGTAGTTGACCGTGATCCCGATTGCCTGCCCCGCTGTCGGCGCGAAGTTGAGGCAGTAGATGTTCTGACCAGGGAGGAGGTTGTACTTCCAATGCGGCTCGGGCATTCTCAGCACCCTGTACACCTCGAAGAGCTCGATGATTGTGGCGATGGTCGACTTGGTCCCTTTGCGCCCGACGACTATCTCCACGACCTCCGTCTCGAACCGAGGGTCGTAGACCGCCTCCAATATCTGCCGCTGGCCGCTGGTGAGCTTGTATGGGAAGTTGAGCACGTACTTCGTGAAGGCGATGGGGTCCTCGCCCGACCGCTTGAGGATTGCTAGTAGCTTCTCCTTGTCCACCAGTCCCCGACCTCCTTCAACTTCCCGCTGAGCCACTTGGCGACCTCGTGCCTTTGCCACCCGAGCAGGTACCCGATGACGACGCCCGTGAGGATGTCCCCCATCTGACTTGACATCAGTCCACCTCCTCGGGCGAGATCCACCCAATGGTGGGATCTTCCTGGTTGTAATGGTCCCAGACGAACCAGGCGAACACGGTCCCCTTGACCTTGCTCAGCTCCTTGGGGTCGGACTTCTTGAGGCATCGTATTCGGCGGCTGAACACGTAGACCGCCTTCAGTGGCGCCCACTTGTGGAGCTTGTATCGTCGTTGACTCTCAAGGAAAGACAGGGGCAGCAGCATGGCGACCTTCCTGCTGGCGTGCTTCAGCGCATGCTCGACGAACTCCTGAGCAAGCTTGTAGGGCGGATTCGTGATGATACACTTGACTTCGGGGTACGGGATGTTGCATTTGAGGAAGTCGACTCCCTTCCGCCCATGGACGTGGTCGGCGGTTTGTATGTCGGAGGACATCACATTCTCCTTCCCGTACTTCGCCTCAAGGAGTGTTGAGATTGCTCCATCGCCGGAGGCTGGTTCCCATATCATTCCCTCAAACTCCTCTCGTTCAAGCAGCGCGAGCGTCGCCTTTATCGGTGTCTTGTAGAAGTCGAAGGGCTCGGAGTTGGTCCTCGTGTGCCCGCTGTACGCCTTGCCGGTCATACGACATAGCCTCCCTTCTTCATCTTCCTGAGCTCATGCTCGGTGTGGGCGCTTATCGCTATCGCCAGGGCATAGAGGCCGAGCCTGAAGCTCTCGAGGTCCACGAGGAACCCCGGTCCATAGACCTCCGATTCGGTGAGCTGCCTGAGGAGCTCCATCGGCGCAAGCCCCTCGGCGAGGTCCTGGGCGCAGGCCGGCATGAACTTCGCCAGCACCTTGCTTGCCTCCTTGGCCCACAGGGCGAGCTGCCCGATGTCGTAGAATGGCCGGTCCAATCTGACGGTTTCTTCTTCGCTCAATCCTTTTTCTCCTCCGTAAACTCTGCGATGATCTCCTCCGGAAGCTTTACTTCCACGTCCTCGCTCTGGCTCACTTGTCTCCGCTGCGAGGTGTACGTGATCCCCATCCTGGAGCCCAGCAGGCTGCACGACTTCGTGAGCCGCATGATCCTCTCAAGAGCCGACCCAGTCTCCGCCGCCGGGAAGTCCGGCACCATGGTGCTCTCCCACATCCTCTCGATCTGGCGGAGGAGCTTGAGGTAGCTCGACAGGAGGTCGGCCATCGCCGGCTCCCTCAGGTGGGGGTAGTGCTCGAGGTAGACCCTCGCCCTCTCGACAATCCAGTCGCGGTCTTCCTTGCTCATGTAGTCTGAGTAGCCCCCATGCTTCCAGTTCGAGTTCGCCGGCCCGTTTGGCTGGCCGGGCTTCTTACCCGCCATTTTCCTTGAACTCCCTGAGGATGAACCTCGTCAGTATCCTGACAAGCTGCTCCCTGCTCTTGTAGGCGTTCAGCTCGTGCGCCTCGAAGAGCTTGTTGACGAGGTGAACATACGGCTCGACGAACCCAGCCAGGAGGTGGCACTCGATGAACTCGTGGATGAGCGTCTCCTTCGCCTTCTCATAGTCGGGCCCATAGATTGTTATCTTCCCCCGTGTCTGTCCGTCTGCCGCGCTGTGCATCCCTGTTTTCTTCATATTGTCGGCGACCTCGATGTTCTTGATATGAGGCCACCACACCAGCTCAAGCTCGCCAGGGAAGCCGAAGAATCCCTCAAGCTTCCTGAGGAGCTTCTCCAGCTCGATGGTCCTCTCACTAATCGACATCTTCAGGCATCTCCCATATCCCCTCGATCCCGTCCGGACCTATAATCCGGTACAGTATGCTGCTCCCCTCCTTGTTCGCGAAGATCACCTTCCGGTTCATGTCGGCCGCAATCGCCGCCACCTTCTTGATGTCGGTGCTCCAGAGGTTGGAGTAGCTCTTGCACTCGACGAAGTCCGTGACCCCGTTCGGCCAGATGACGACGAGGTCCAGCGGCTTCGAGCCAGCGCACCGGAACACCGTGGCGCCGGCCGCTTCGAAGAGCCTCTTGACCAACCTCTCGAAGTTGGCGCCCTTCCGGTAGTTGCTGAACCTCAGCAGTTCGATCACGTTCAGAACGGCTCCCTCCCATACTCCCTGAGCTCCCAGCCGATGTCCATCCGCTTCGCGATGTCGCCGTAGCTCCTCACCTCAATGTTGTATCGGCCGCAGGACTTCATCCCCTCCGGGCAGAACCCGAGCTGCCAGCATGACGGCCCCGCTCTTGCGAACAAGTTTGGCCAGTGGGTCCGGCAGACGTCGAGCATGACCCAGGCGAGCTCCTTGATTTCAGGCGTGTTCCGGTGGCAGCATCTTATGGCGAAGAAGTTGTACAGTGACCGGGCGTTCATGCCCACGCAGATTCTTGATGCCGTCGCGTTGGGCAGGACCTGCCTCGCGATGTAGAAGTCAATCCCCGTGTCGATGAGCGCCTGGTAGTTCCAGAGCGACTCCCTGCACGCCGTGTAGAAGAGGTCCTCCTGCTCCTCCGTGAGGCCGTGGGGCTCGACCACCGTGATAGTGTCGTAGTCGATGTAGTGTTGGGACTCCTGCGAGTAGTTCGCCATCCTGTGCCGGACAAGCTGATGGGTGAGGCTCCTCGAGACATTCCTTATGTCGAAGACAATGTACCCGAACTCGGTCATCGCTCCGTGGCCGGCCCTCGTCAGGTTGTTGCAGAGAGCCTTCGCCCGCTTGTCGCTGACGTCCTGGACGCCCTCCGCCACGTGACCCTTCCAGGTCGCCCTTGTCACGAACGCGATGAGCTTCTCCATCGTGTCGACCTCTCCGATGACGTCGACCTTTATCGGCCCCGCGCGGACAACCCCGCCGTCGTCCACCCTCTCATTCATCCTCTTGATCCCATTCCTCGAAGTAAACGTACTCGCATTCTCGAATCAAATCCTCGTCGGACCTGTCGATGCTTCCGATGATGAAGCAGTAGGTGTCGCTGCTTGTTTCAATCCAGATGCACTTCAATCCGAGGGCATTGAGCACGACGTTTATTTCCTCCATCGGATCTTCCTTCCAGTCGTACCAAAGCATCCGGCTCTCTATTTCAGCGATTATTGGATGCCCCCAGGGATTGCTTGTTCTCTTCACTTCCGAGGAGATTCTTTCAAATTTGTTAGTCATTTTCATTTCCTTCCATGAGCTTCAGCAGCGCCTCGACGATCGCGTTCTCGTCCGGCTCCGCCCAGTCCCTCCGCTTGCGGACTGTGACGGTCCCGCACTTCTTGCAGTGGCCCGGTCCGCTTCCCCAGCGATTGTATCGGTTGGATGAGCCTTCCCTCCAGCCGACCTCCTTGTTGCCGCATCCGGGACACTCGAGCCAGCAGAAGCGTCTCTTCCATGTCATGGCTTGTACGCCTCCACGACCTCGTCCGGCGTGAGCACCGGCTTGCCGATGCGCCTGGCGAACCCCGCCTCCCACACCATCCCCGGCGAGACTTCGTAGTCCAGCTTGCAGCCGAGCACGAAGAGATCGCACTGTTCGATGACGGCGAGCTCCCAGTCGATGACGAACAGCCAGTTCCCCTGCTCGATGAAGTTTATCAGCATCATGTCGAACACGTAGTGCGGGACAATTGTCGCGACCCTGGCCTCCGTCCCGAGGACTATCTTCGACGCTATCGCGGCGACCTCCCTCGTCCTCCTGGGAGGGTCGTCGGAGTAGGGGTAGCTGATGTAGGCGGTGACGACGTCCTTGGGGAAGAACCCCAGCTTGTACCCCGTCAATGCTGACCGCACTCCAGCCACAACATGAACCCCTGGAGGGCCATCGACAGCAGCCAATCCTTGTAGTCCGGGTCGATGCCGTCTCCCTCCTTGAGGATCTCCAGGAAAGAGTAGCCGGCCACGTCGTAGAGCTCCTGCCTGAGCTCCGCAAGGAGGTCGACATGCTTCCACGATCCGGGCCCATACTTGAGGCCCCCGTACAGTATCCGCCCTTGGAGGCCGGTCAGGAACTCCGCCACCTCGGCAGTGGGAGCACCGTCGAGGAGCGTTGCCAGCTCCTTCGCGAACACAGTGTATCCCTCAATTTTGGTGTTGACGTCGCCAAGGATGTTGGCGGAGACTCTGCCTCTCAGGATTTCCAGGACGCTTCTTGCTTCCCTCATCATATCATCAGCTCCTTCATCATCTGCCTCTCAGTCAGGCCCAGCACGGGCCACAGCGCCTTGGACAGCTTCTTCGCCAAGGCGAGCCGGTAGTACTTGAAGTCCAGGTTCCTGTCGCCGGCCAAGACAGTTGGCGCGTACCCGTCGACCGTCTTCACGTAGTAGACCGAGTCGTTGATTGCAACCTCGACGTTCGCTGCCTTCAGCTGGTCCGCGAGCTGCTTCATCACATGGTTGCTTTCGTAGTCGCTGGGGTTCTTGCCGAAGTCGGACGATATCTGGAACTGCCTGGGGTTCATCGTTGGGAACTTCAGGACATAGTCCCTCAGCGCCGAGATTGGGTTGTTGCCGGCGAACACTTCCCTGAGGCCAATCTCCAGGCCGTCGGACACCGCATAGGGGACATGCCGCCCCTTGAGGCCGGACCCATGCACCATGATCTTCCCCTTCTCCTGGGTGACATAGTTCTTCTCGTCAACCGACAGCATGACCTCGATGGGGTCTGCGTCGAGCTGGAGGAGGTTGGTCTGGTAGTAGTCGGGGATGAGTCCCTGGATTGCCGCCTCGATGCCGCTGAAGTTCGGCACCTTGCCGGCCCCAACGACCCCGTCCGTGTCGACGCCTATCGGGTTCTCCATCCTGTCCCTCAGCTCCTTGACGACGTAGCGCCCTATCGCGCACGCGAGGACTGCGACCCATATCGAGCCCCAATTCGCCCATGGGGATCCGTGGTATCCATAGGTTGCGTTGAGGAGGAGCTTGACGACCCAGTAGTTGCTCCTCGCCTTTGCGTTGAACTTCGACTGAGGCTTGAGCTCGTTCTTCCATGAGAGGAGGTTCAGCATCTCGGTCCTCGTCGTGCTGTCCTCCCCGAGGTAGATGTCGAGGGTCACACGGCCGATCTTGTCGTCCGAGAACTCTATCCGTCCGGTGTCTGCCGCTGCCCGCGAGAACCTCGGCGGCAAGTCGACCCAGCGCTCAATCTTCACGACCTCGATGGTCTTCGGGTCGGCGTTGAGCATTGCCATGATCGCCGGGTAGAGGCTGTTGAAGTCGAGCTTGTGGGCCGGCTTGAAGAGCCCCTCCCTGATCATCTCGACGAAGCCGCCCTGGTACTTGACGCCCTTCTTCTTGAAGACCTCCGGGTTCCTCTCCTGGTTGTTGCCGTAGGACTTCCCGCCGCCCCTGTCGAGGTGCTCCCTCCCGTAGAAGTAGTCCCCGATGTGGGTGGGCGTCCTTGAGACGGCGAGCTTCAGCGGTATCGAGAGCTTGTCCGCGAGGGCGGTCAGAGACTCAAGGTACATCGTCCCCAGGATGTACGTCAGCCTGGCGTCGGAGACGTTGTAGTTCATCCGCGCCTCCGCCGCAAGCCTGTCTATCGCGCTTGTGTCCTCGATGATTATGTTCTTGATCCCGAGGTGCTGCGAGACCGGCTTCAGCCCCTTCCGTACACCGTTCAGGGACTGGTCGAAGCATGCCTCCTCGAAGACGTCGAAGTGCACCCGCCCGCGGATCTCTATCGACTTGATCCCCCAGCGGCCCTTCTGCTTCCCGCTGATGACCTCCGGCTCGGACCCGTCCCTGCCCAGCCCGAAGTGGATGTCGAGCCTCCTTGACTCATTGAGGAGGACAATCATGTCGTACCGCTTTCCGAAGTAGTCGGCGAGGACATCCGGGTCGTATCCCTGGACCGCGGCGATGAACATCTCGATCGCCTGCACCCTCTCGGCGTCGTCCCGGCAGTCCATGCACCAGAGCTGGTTGTCGGCCCACCAGGCGATGGACTTCAAGGTGTCCCTGTCCGGGTTCGGGCTCGCGCCCGGGACAAGGGTCTCGATGTCGTACGCCATGACCTTGAGGGTCGTGCTCGGGATGTTGTAGCCGTACGCAATCGCGACCCTCCGGTTCCAGGGGATCACGGGCGGCAGCTTGTCAACCATCCCATCCTTGGGCAGCGAGATCATCCGGCTCTGCCCGCCGGGAATCCAAACCTCGAACACCCCGTTCCTCATGGGGATCGAGTCTAAGACGAATCCCCTATTCAACTTTATCGGTTCCATCATACATCCACCCACAATATTTCGACGTCGTAGATCGACCCGCCTCCCCATTTGGAGACGGTGTACCTCATGATCAGCCTGAGGCCGTCGTGCCCCAGGAGAGGATCCTCGACGAGCATCCACCCGCCCGGCAATTTCATGCCGAAGTTCTTGAACTGCACGGACTCCGAGTTGACGTCCTCATCCATCTCGAGGAACCCGCCCGCTTCTAGGACTATCTGCATCATCGACAGGCAGCTCCTGACGTCCTCGGCCTGGTCGCAAGGCCCCTGGGTCTTCTCGCACCAGCGGCACTGCTTGATGGTGACGATGTTGTCCGCGATCCTTGGACAGCGCCCCTTCATCCTGATTGCGTCGATTCTCACAGCAGTTCCCTCAGTGCCTCTAGCGTCCCCTGGAACTCGTCGCGGAATTTCTGCTCGTACTCGTTGTAGATCGTGTCTATCTGGCCGCGGTGCCTGCCCTCGAGCCGGTTCATCAGAGCCTTGCCCGGATCAACGCCGATGGCAACGAGCTCCCTCAAGCAGATGATGATTATGTCGGGGAGCTCCTTGACGGCGGACCTCTTCGTGTAGCCGGCCTCCTTCATCTCCCTCAACTGCGTCTCGATGAGCCAGCAGACCTTGAAGATGTCCTTGGCATGGTAGTTCTGCCAGAGCGACAGGAGCAGCTCCACGGCCGGGTCCACGGACGAGATCGTGACGCCCTCGCTCAGGTCCTCCCGGTGCCGCCAGAGCTCGATGGCCGTCATGACTTTGGCCTCCCGAAGACTTCGCTCGAGTCGTGCTCCTCCTCCACGTGCTCCTTGCCGATTCCCTGGAACGACGGCGAGAGGTTGGTCTCCGGCTTCCCGGCGATGGACGCGTTGAGGGCGCTCGGCTTCTCGGACAGCCAGAACTCCCAGGAGCCCCTGCCGGCCCCGTCGCGGATCCGCTTGTCCTTGTTGACCAGCTCGAGCGTCATGAGTGTCTCGAGGTCGCGGTAGACCTGGCTCGTCGAGATGTTGATCCTCTGAGAGATCTCGCTGACCGTCAGGGACTGCCCCTTGATCGGGCTCAGCGACTCAAGGACCCTCATCGACTTCCCGGCGACCCGGAATATGATGCTCGACTCCGTGCTCGCCCACATCCGGCGGGCATTCATGAAGTCCTCCTCAATTGCGATGATCTTCCCGTCCTTTATCTTGCGCTGGCGGTAGTTGACCTTCGCAGATACTTTGAGCGTCGACAGGAATATCGGGTAGAGCCGCCTCTGCCTCTGGTAGGGCCAGTCTATCGCGAAGGGTATCTTCACCATCAGGCCGGCTGTGTCTGCGATTATGACCTCAGTCATGGCGCCGATGATCTCGAACGCCTCCAAGTTCGGTCTCTCGCCAAGCCTCAGCTGCTTGTCCTGCTGCTCGAAGACGCGCTTGTCCTGCTCGGCCCCATCGTCCGGGTTTGTGCAGACGAACCGCTTCTGGATTTGGTCGGACCCCCTCACGTGGACGCTCGTGAACCACACGGACCTCTTGCCGCGGATGACGAGCTCCATCATCTCCTGGTCCTTGACCGTGAGGTGCCTTGGCGTGATTTCGGTCTGGCCCGTCAAGTTCCTCAGCATCGGGAGGGACTGCTCGGACGCCTCGACCTCGTCCATGTAGATCAGCGTCTTGTCGAGCGCGAACTCGCCGTAGTTTTGGACGTAGTAGAACAGAGACAGGGGGCTCGTGCTCGTGAATATCTCGAAGAGGTTCTGCGGCATCGCCTCGAGGAGCGTCGTGAAGAGGTGGGACTTGCCCGTCCCCGACTCGCCGATTCCCCAGAGGTTCATCATGATCGTCTCGATGTGACTGCACAGGAACGACGTCCAAGAAAACTTGATGAGCTCGTCATCCCCAACGTGCTTGAGGTGAATCGCATTCACGGCGTACTTGTATGGGTCTTCGTCGTTGAGGACCTTGTTCGCCGTGTTGAGGACCTCGGCCGAGTATATCTTCCTGGGCGGCTCATCGAACTGGTACGAATACCCGTCCTCCCTGTCGAAGACTGTCGCAAACTGGTAGGTCACGTCGCCCTCCGGCAGGGGCGGCTCGTTCCTCGAGTTCCACTCCAGGACCCTCTCGAGCGCCGTGTCCCTGTCGGCGCGGCAGTTCTTGAACCACGCCGTGATCCTGACAAGCCGGTCGTGCCTGCCACCCTCGGAGCAAGGCTCAAGGATCTCTTTGACCGACACCTTCTCGGGGGTGTAGTCGAAGTCGATATTCTCCTTGAGGAGGGTCATGAAGTCGGCGAGGAAGTCCCCGTCCCACTCCTTCACGGGCACGAGCTCATCCCTCTCAAACTCGTAGCAGAGCCCGGTCTTCTCGTCCCTCAGCGACGGGACCGCCTTGACGTAGGAGCCCTCGCCCTGGATGTCTATCGCGACCCCCTTGTGGCTGAGGTGCATCGTCTTCACGGGCCACTTGGTCCGGAAGTAGACGTGCCTCTTCCTGTCCCTCCCCTGCATGGAGGTCTTAACAACGGTCGTGCTCTTCTCGGTCCCCTTGCCAAAGGCCTTGTGGTAGAGCTTCGGGTCGTCGAAGTCGACAACGACAAGGTTCCCGCTGATCTCCCCGCACACAATCGCGATGTCAAAGTCGTCCTTGGTGGCGAAGCCCCACCAGGCTCGCGCCTCCTCATAGGTCGCCCTCTCGGACTGGTACTTCTTCCAGCCCTCAATCGCCGGGAACTTCTTCCCCTTCACGATCGGGATCAGTGAGAAGCCCTGGTCAATGTAGAACTTGATGATCTCTTCCGGAGTCAAAATCTATCAAGAACAACAGTAGGCCGGTGGGTATTTAAACGAGGCTAAAGTTGACTGTTAAAGAAAATGAGAGACTGATAAAAAAGATTAAAATTTGAATGATGAGAGATAAAATTCCCGCTGGATCTTGACTGTATGGCTGACTGAAATGGTGGCGTCGAAGGGATCGATTCTTATGTTGATGGGGGTGTTTGGTATTTGCATCCATATTGGGTATTGATTTCCATGATAAATTTCTGCGTTCTTCATGTATCTTACTTCCATCCGTTTCACTTCCAACATTGATATGATCTATGTTGTTAATAAGTCTTTCATCTATGATCTGCTCCAGTCTGCAAGGGCGCGCAGCTCGGTCTCGTACTTGACCAGGAGCCCCCAGAAGACCAGGAGGAAGGTTATTGCCTCGTCGAGTCTGAGAGCCCAGAGCGGCGCCACCTAGAACACCTGCCATTCGGCGCGGTTCATCAGGACCTCCAGGAAGGACCCGAAGCTGTCGTACTCCTGCTGCGACGTGTGCTGCTCGTCCAGGGTCTCGAGTATCACCAGCTTGAGGTCCTCGTCGAGGCCCATCTTCTTGGCGCACGCCATCTGGTTCCGTATGCTGTACCAGAGGTAGGTCGCCGCTCGGTCCCTGAACTCCTCCATGCTGTCGGACTCCGCGAAGGCGACAATCAGCTCCTCCTTGACCTTGGGGAAGTCGTCCGCGATTTTGTTGATCATTCTTGTGGCCCTCCAGGTCTCTCTCTCCGTCGGGAAGAATTTTTCGCTCATACTTCATTCACCTCCGACTCATCGATGTACCAGAGCTCGACGGCGCAGTCCAGGCAGTAGATGCGGTAGGTGCTGCCCTCGTGGATCAGGGTCGTCCTCTTGCGGAAGTACCTGGTCCCCACGGGGATGTCCTCGTGGCAGTTGAGGCAGTCCGCGTTCCCGGTCCTGTTGGTCCTGCGGGTGTGGGTGCTTTGGCTCATGACGAGGATTGCTTCTGCGTCTCCGCTCATTGCCTCGCCTCCCTTTTCAAGAAGTCAGCGTGCCAAATCTTCTCTCGGATTGCCGCGTTTTCTTCGTTCCAAGGGCACATGATCCCTGTCGACAGAATGTAGTTGACTTCTTCGATCATGTTCGCCAGGGACTTGGTTTTCTCTTCTTCGGACAGCTTGTATAACCCCGTAACATGATGTTCCCATGCGATGAGGATTGGGTATGCCGACCAAAATAGACTTTGCATTCGTATATCAGAAGATTCTTGGCACAATCGGATTGCAGCATTGAGCGCTTCAACGTCCTCAAGAGTCTCGGCAGTTCCGGTTATTTTAAGAGTCATTGTTCGAGATCACCCGCCACATATTCGCGGCAGCTCAGGACTGTCGGGATTGATCCCCTAACCGACCGGAACGTGCTGCCGCCCTCACACTCGTAGAAGGGGGCATCCGGCTCGGAAGCTTCCAGGTCGATGTGGAAGACTCTCCACTTGCATCCCGGGCAAAGCCCCTTGGGTTGAAAAGTTGCTTTCATCATTTTTACAGCCTCGAGATTTTCACTTCGACCGCGTCCTCGTGGACCTCGATGTCCTCGTTGAGCGACCGCTTCCCGTCGTACTGGACGTTCCGCCAGTAGTAGTTGTACATTGATGCTTTCCTCCGCGTCGCCGTCCCGAAGCTGTAGGCCCCGCCGAAGGTCCTCAGGATGAACTCCTTGACCCCGCCCTGCGGGCCCACGTGGAGGCTGAAGCTTTCCTCCAGGAAAAGATTGACCGCGGGGTCGGAGTTTATCCGCCCGTAGATGTACGCGCCCACGGCCTTCTCCTTCCTCTCGGAGTAGTAGATTGCGACCTCCACCTCTTGGATCCTCAGCTTGTGATGGGCGCCCAGGAAGCTCGCGCCCGCGATGACCTTGGGGAGCATGTTGATTGTCCCCATGAGCCTGTCGCTCGCGTTCGCCTCCATCAGCGCCGTCCTCGTCTTCTCGTTCATTCCTTTCCACCAAATAATTATACGACATCGTCGAATATAAGCTCTTCTGCGTTGTGTGTGACTTCCTCGACTTTTAGGATGTCCCATTTGTAGGCTGTTGCCAGCGGTCTTATTTTGAAGAAGAAGGCAACGCTCTCCTGGTAGATTGCTCGAACTTTGTTCACCTCGATTTCGACCCGTTCTCTGCTGCTGAGTCCTCTCCTTATGGACATCTTGTAGGTTTTTCCCACCTCAATGGTTTTACCGTTTATTTCCGTCTTCCTCTCATTTATCATTTTAGTGCCTCAGGTAGAAGTCTTTGATGCACTTCCGGCAGTTGTCCTTGAACTCCCCGCACCGTATTGAACACAGTCCGTAGCAGTCCATGTTGAGCTCGCTGCTCGGCGGCAGTGTCACGATTCTGCCCTTGCTTTTGTTGTCGGTGATCACAACGTCCAGGATTTCCCGGAGCGTGAGGACCAAGTCCGCCGATGCCCCGCTCCGCGTGCTCGACAGGATGGCGACAAGCTTTTTGCCTTTGAAGAAGGCTTGCCTCTCCGCAAGGCGCTCCCGCGCGCGCTGGTCCTCCTCCGCCATCTCTTTGATGAACTGGGCTATTTCCGTCTTCGTCGTTATCTTGGTCATTCGTTTAGCGCTCCAGACCTCTCTATCAGGGTTCTCAGCTCGAACCCCACCCACCTGTTCGCGGTGGCGTTGAAGTACGTGCTGCCTCCCTTCATCTGGATTGCGGCCAGCTTCTCAGTCAGCTTCTCGGCCTTCTCCAGGGTGGCTACAAGTCTCGCCTTCGTCTTGTCGAAGGTTTTCGAGTTTGGCTTCCTCATATCTCTTCACTTATTTATGCGACAACGTCGAATATAAGGCCTTCTGCGCGCAAATAAAAAAGGGGGTTGGCTACTGTTGGGACTTGCGCTCGGCGATCTCCTTCTGCTGCCTCTTCGACGGCTTGACCCGCCTGGCTTTGTAGAATGTGCACTCGAGCATGATTGGTATCGGGCACATGTAGCACTTGTGCTTCCGGGGCTGGATTGTCTCCCTCTCGCCCCTGATGATCTCGAAGCATTCCTCCAGGAACAGCTCGGACGCCTCGGGGCTGTACTTGAATGTCCGGTAGTCGATGACCTTGTCCTTGCTCCGGTCGTAGAAGATGACCGCATGCGTGTCTGCAATCTCGTAGCCGAGCCGGTAGATGATTGGCTCCATGATGTACGGGTAGAGGACCGCCGCCTGGATCTTCGCCGTTGCGAGGATGAACTTCCTCCACCATTCGTTGTCGCTCGCGACCGTCTTGTACTCGACCACGGAGACCTTCTTGCTGGGGGTGACTTGGAAGTCGTCCGGGTGCCCCGTCAGGTGGTCGAAGAGCTCGATGCCATGGAACTTGCGGACGAAGCCCATGTCGTCGACCATGTACTCCGAGATTGTCGTGAGGAACTCCTCCTCCCAGGGGTACCTTCGGGCCGTGTTGTAGAGCTCCTCATGGAGTCTTGTTCCCTCGCTCGCTGCTGCCAGTTGGCTCGCGGGCTTCATGTCGTCAGTGTTCATGATCTCGCCGATGACCTTGAGCCTCATCTGCTCGTCGCACCAGTACCGGCCCGCGAGGATGCTTGACCTGTACCGAGTCGGGTCGCTGGTCATGAGCTCCATTCGCTTGAGCATTAGTCGCCTGCCGATACTTTCGACCATCTTAGAGAGCCTCGATTAGCGCGCGTCCCTCTTCTGCCGTCAGGATGGTGTAGTCGTAGTAGGAGAATCCGCCCGCTCCCTTCCGCCGCCCGTGGTTGAGGACGAACAGCTCGAGCCCGACTGGTATCCCAAGAAGGATCTCGCCGTTGAGGTCGATCGTGTCGGCCTGCTCGTGCCTGAACTGCTCCATCTTGCTCTTGAGTACCGACTGGGTCAGCCACATGGTGCATTTGAGTCCCTGCTCCTGGGCCGGGTCGGTCGTCTCAAGGATCTCGACGTCGAGGACCTCACGCGGGCCGTACATCGTCTTTGGGATCACTCTTGAGCCCGTGATCGTCTTGATGAACATCGGCACGTCTATTGGGAAGGTCAGGTTGGGGAGCTGTTCGCGCTTCTCGTAGTCGCCGCCGCCCTTCTCTTGGGCCGACTCCCTGAGCCGCTCGACGGCGTCCTTGTTCTTCCGGAACTTCTCCATCCAATTGCTCTTTCCTGCGCTCATATTCTCACAACTTTCATCTTTTCGTTCGTTGCGTCATGGGCCATGAGGAGCTTGAGTATTGCCGAGACAAGGTACTTGACACTTTTTTGGTTGATAGAGTGCTCCCAGATGCGGATGACTAGCCAGCCTTCCTTGGTGAGCTCCTCTTCAGATTTGCAGTCGTTCCTCTTGTTCCGGCGGCTCTTCGCCTGCCAATACTCGGTGTTTGTCTTCGGCTCTTTGTAGTGCCATGGGCAGCTGTGCCAGAAGCAGCCGTCGATGAAGATTGCTGTCTTGGGGTATTCCCAGGAACCGAAGTCCGGACTGTGTGGGATGTCCTTTGGCTGATAAACGAAGCATTCTGCCTCCAGCGCGTCCTTGAGTAACAACTCGGGAGCCGTGTTCTTTGACCTGATCCTGGACATTAGCCTGCTGCGTTCGGGAGTTGTCTCGAGCTTCTCATGACCCATACAACATAAATACGGCATGTGCTTATAAAACTTTTCATCCGCTATTTACTCCAGCTTTTGGGCTGGGGGAAATTGCAAATTCAATGCAAAAAGTTGGGGGGGAAAGTATGGAGTAAATAGCGGATTAGGCTATTGTCTCCGGGTCCATGTCGAGTATGAACAGGCCTCCCGAGGGGGCGTCTGGCAGCAGTTCGATCATGACTGTGAGGTCCATGGGCACTCCCGGCTCCATCTCGAAGATTCCTTGCCTTCCGTTGAAAGCCTTCCCGGCAAGAATCCATTTGATGTCGCCCTTGAAGTGCAGATGCGGCAAGATGGTGACCTCGGGGATGATTGCTGGCCCAGGTATTGAGGTGCACAGCCTCGCGCTGCTCTTGGGCGCTGCCTCGTCAAGTGTCAACTTGAAGTTCCATACGGCAGTCGCTCCTGGCTTCGCCCGCTGGGCCTCCTCGCCATCGACATGTATCTTGTATGGGGTTGTAAGCGTTGCTCTGACTATTTTCCATTCACCTCCCCTTCCTTAATGGCTTGTGCCGATACAACATACACAACAGCTCGTTTCACCGACACAATGTTGAGGGCGGCACAGGAGACGCACTTGGCTTCTTCCGTCCAGCCGTCTGCTTCTTGGTAGCGTTCAAGGGACTGTTCGTGCTCAAAGAGCGTGGACGTTGGCTGCTCGCAGCCGCATTCCGAACAGGTCCATTGAAAGTCTTCTCCTCTTCTAAAACACATCTTCATTGCTCCATATCGTTTAATCATGTTTAGACGGCGTCTATGTCCTCGGGCATTGGGCAATTTGGCGGCATCTCTGTCTCTGACGTCTCGAAGGCTTCCGGGCCACATATACAGGCGCTACAGCACCCGAAGCACGGGTCCGGCCACATTGCCTCCATTTCCAGGCCGTGGGTCGCGACCTTCTTCTCGTAGTCAATGGTCCAAGCGTCGTATGGCGAGCGGCTGCCGTCCATGTCAATTATTGCGTACACCGGGCCCCATGCGTCGACCAATCCGCGCCCCAAAGGCTTTTCGCCTCCCAACCGCGAATACGGGGACAGGTGGCCGACCTTCCCGTCGACGGTTATCCTGATGTCCTCGCCGTCGATCTCGATTGGGTACTCCTTCGCTCCATTCATTGAGTCTTGCCCACCTTCACTGCCCACCGTCTGAGCAACGCAGCCATGGCAAGCAGGTCCCTCTCCTGGCAGAGCTCTGCCGCCCTGTCGAGCACAGCCCCGTCGTAGCCGCCCGCCTCGATTGCGCCCTCGATGATCCCCGGGAGCTCGCCCTCGAACTCGTGCCTCGCCTCGGCGGCGACCTCGGCGTTGTAGTCGCCCCGCGCATCCTCCCTCGCCTCGTAGCCCATCAAATCACCTCAACCGTGACCAGCGTCTCGAGCCGGCACCGGCAGTTCGGATGGACGTTCGGCTTGATCATCGCCCGCAGCTTCTCGGCCCACGCCCACTTCTCCGCGACCTCCTTCGAAGTGTAGATGTTCCCGTTGTACCCCTTGCACTCCGCGCAGACGTCGTCGTCCATCTCGGTCTGGTAGACCCAGATGTTCCCTGGTCCAAACTCCTCCTCGGCCTTCTCGATGTCGGCCTGGAGGAGCTCGTCCATGAGCTGGACGTCGAACATCTCGGACTGCTCCTCGAGGGTGCCGGGGTTCACGGTGATCTGGAAGCTCATGGCCGGGAGATCCTCACGCGGAAGCTCGGCTTGCTCGGTTTCTTGGCTTCGAAGATGTCGAACTTGGTTATGTCCTCCCAAGTGTCGTACCCGAGTCCGATCTCCCTGGGCGTCTTCTGCTTCAGGTCCTCGCCGCAGTTGGGGCAGACCCAATCGTTTGAGAAGAGCGACACGTTTGAGAAAATTCTGTCACACCACGGGCACCTGCTGTTCGAGCCCGCGAGGAACCCCTCCTCGACCTTCTTCTTCGACTTCTCGCCGTTCCCGTCTTCGCCGTTCCCGTCTTCGCCGTTCTCGCCGTCCTCCTGGGGCGGGACCTTAACCTCCTCGAGTTCGAGCTCAATCGACTGCGAGTCCTCTATCATCCCAAGGTGGAGCACGTCCCTCATTATGGACCGGAGCTCGCTGGTCTTGATGCCGCCCTGGAGCCACACGTTCGCGAAGCTCGGGAACAGCACCTTGACGACCTCCGGGTCGACCGCGTCCGGCGGGCCCCAGCTCAGCTCCACGTACTCCTCGACGTCATCGTAGCCGCCGATTGCCGAGACCGCCTCGAACAGTATCTCGACGTCCCGCTTGAAGAACCTCTGGAGGGACATCGTCATCCGCTCGGCGACCTCAAGGGCTGCTCTCGCCGACGCCTCGGTGAAGCCCGTCTTCGAGATCAGCTTGGGGAGCGGCGTGTGGAGGGCGATGATGTAGGCATCCGTCAGGGTCTCGAGGCCCGCGTCCCAGCCGCCAGGCCTCCTCGACTCCGCCTGAATGATCGTCGCCCCCTCGATGTTCGTCGCCCACCTAGCGCCCCTCCTCGGAGCGTTCCTGAGCTTCTTCCCCCAGTCCTCGACAGCCTCGTCGTCCTCGCCTGGGAAGACAAACATCTGGTTCGGGGCGCTCCAGGTCTCGGAGTGCTCGATGATGTCCTGGTGGAGGTTCGCGATGGCCTTGTAGAGCGGCTCCCTCGTCCGGTCGCCGACCTTCAGCGCGAGGCAGACCGAGCTGAGTATGCCGATTCCGCCGGGCGTGTTCCCCACCGGGTTCCACCTGAAGTGGAGGACGGTGTCAACTTCAAGTTTCCCGCCGCCATAGGCCGTGGTCTGCTTGTAGTATTCGAAGGACCCGTCCGCCTCCCTCTTCGGCATCTCCATGCTCATGATGGGGATCAGCGTTATCCCGAACACGTCGATCGCCTTCCCGCCCTTCACCTTGACCGCGACTGTCTCGGAACTCTTCTGCCAGTAGCTGTCGCCGAACCCGATGACCTCCCGCGAAGTCACCTGGAGGAGGGCGTCGAGGTTCACCTTGCGGCACCACTCGTCCACGAAGGCCTTCTTCTCAAGCGCCCTCGGGTCGTCGGAGTCGATGGTCGTGTAGAAGCCCGGCCCGGACACCATGTCGGACTGGAAGTCTATTGCCGTCCGCGCGATGTAGTCCGCGAGATAGACGCCGTACATCTCGAGGTATGTCACAAGCGGGGGCTCGCCGGTCTTGGCCTTCCAAGCCGGGACGACGACGCCCCTTGTCCCCGTGATTGCCCTCCTCGCAGAGTAGAGCAGACCCGAGATCCCGCCGCGCCTGCGGCCCTTGAGGAAGTCCTCGTCACTGGCCAACTTTGGGCATCTCCCTCTTTTCCTTCTCGAGTATCGGTAGGCCAACGTCAATTAGCCGCCGCAGCACAGAGGACCTCGATTCGTCGCCCCTTTTCAATTCCTCGACGCGATCGACGACATTGGACTCCAATGTGTGACAAACTTGAATCTTTGCCATTTTTATCTCCTGATTTCCAATTAATCTAATTGATAACCTTATATATAAGATTATCAATTAAATGGTTGAACAAGATGGCAACTCATGACGATTGGAAGCCGTTGTTGACCACTTTTGAGGAGCACCATGGTTCCGAGGTCGATGCCGGCGCGCTTTTCAGGGAGTTCTGTGAAGGGAAGGGGATCAACCCCGAGGAGCCGAGGCTGAAAAATGCCTTTGGCTACGATTGGAGCGGCACCGTCCTCCTCGAGGGGGACTGGAAGGAGCTCGCGGAGGAGATTGGAGCCGTGGCCGAGGAAGGGATGTTCCTCGTCGGCGGCCGGGCGATACACCCCTGCAAGACTCACCACCCGAACGAGTGGCCGGAGGAGAGAATCTACCTGGAGGCGGAGCTTGCTCTGTCCGCGGCATCGGCGAAGGGGCAGCCCTTCTGGATGGACCACGCAATTCCCCTCGGCGGCAAGAACACGATCCTCGGCGCGAGGTACTACGACGGCGAGCTCCAGTATGTCGGGCAAGTTGAGGCATACTTGAAGAACATGATCGAGCGCGGCGAGATAAAGCACATCAGCCCGGGCTTCGACTGGACGATCCTGGAGAAGCTGAACGGAGTCGCCCCGCGGGGGATACAGTACAAGGAGTTCAGCCTGCTCAAGAACCTTCTCCCCGGCGACGGGTCGACGACCGTCGAGCTCTGGGAGGGGCTCGTCCAGCACTGCGTGGAAGCGTCGGCGGCGAAGGGTGAGATTGTCGAGGCTGCTCTATGGGCCGAGAAGGCTCTGGAGTTGGGCTCGAAGCTTCATGAAGCAGTGGGTCCGTCCGGGACACCATACTTCGAGAAGTTCGGCGAGCTCGCGGACAACGTCCAGGTGGTCTGCCCCAACTGCGGCTATTTGTCCGAGAAGCGGCTCTGGTTCGGCAGCGAACTCCACGCGGGGACCTGCCCGATCTGCGCCCATGCCCTCGAGCACAACTCGTTGGCCGAGAGCACGCAGACGGCGCCCAGGAACGAGGAAATGGCGGAGGCGCTCGGGTTCACCGCGGACGAGTTCGAGGTGCTCACCTGGGAGGAGAAGTTCAACGCCGTTGCAACTCTATTCGATGGGAAGCTCATGGAAGCTCGATCCGGGATGTATGGTTCGCTTGCGGGCGACAACATGGTCGTTTGCCCAAAGTGCGGTGCCGCGAACGAGAAGTACAACTGGCAGAGCTGGGGCGCGAGCGTCGGAGCCGCTGGAGCATGCTACATCTGCGGCTACGAAGTTCTTCCAGAGGAGATCGTCCAATTTGCTTCCGCCGAGGAGCTTGGGATAACTCCTTGGGAGCTTGGAAATGTCGCCATCCAGCAAGAGGCCGTCAAAAAGCTCCACAAGGAGATTCGCGCCTTGAAGATCAAATTCGGTGAGGCGGTGTTGTCCCCGGTGACGGGCCACCTTGAGATCCTCAACTACATCCGCGCGGACGCCATTGAGGCGATCATTCCGGCGCAGATGCACCACAGGGCGCAGCCCGGCTATCAGCGGACCGTCAGGGAACTTCGCTCCCTCGTAAGGGACTCCAGGGAGGTGAAGTGATGCGGAACGTCAAGATCGACAAGGAGACCTTCCTGGTCCTCAGGGCGCTGAAGATCGAGGAGAGCCGGCAGGTGCCGGAGATCCTCAGGGACGCCGTCGAGGCCTATGCGGATGGTCGCAAGACTACCCTCGCGAACCTCGCGAAGAAACTCGCCGCCAAGGCGAAGAAGAAGATGGAGCCCAAGGCTCCCGCAGAGACCGTCGCAGCGGCTCCCCCGGAGTAGCTGGGGGAAGCCAACTTACCTCACATCATTCTCCAAGCATGGGGCATCCGCCGGGGGCGAAGGCCAAGCCCGCCGGTGAGGGGACACGCTTTGCGTGAAGCGGAGGAATTTATGAAAAATGGCAGCTGAAGACTTATTCCCTGATGTAGAAATCGGGCAGACCATCGGCATGGTGGACGAGCAGTCCATCCCATGCGTCGTGGGAGCCGGAGGCGTTACCAAGGGCTACTTCGTCGGAATCAGCGATCTAGACAGCTTCCCGCCAACAGTGGTTGCGGCCGGTGCCGCCGCGTCTCTCGGTGCTGCGATGCAGACCGGAGTCGAGGGCGACACCGTTGACGTCCTTGTCGAAGGCGTCATGAAGATGGTGGCCGGAGGGGCGTTCATCGCGGGCGACACCGTGAAGAGTGATGCGACCCACAGACCCATCACTGGCGGGATCTACGCTGACGGAGGCGGAAAGTCCTTGCAGAAGGCCGGAGAACTTGGCGACGAAGTCCTTATTTGGGTGGGGGCGAAGTAGATGAGCGGACAAGGCAACAGGCTACAAGAAGCCATCCAACTTGACGACAAGGGATTCCCAGGGGGCTGGGAGACCGTCGTCGCGAAGGCCGGATTGAACCCGTTCTATCAGCGCGTGATGAAGGAGGCCAAGCTCTCCGACATCGCCAGCGCGCTCGGGACGGTCCATGACAAGGTGTGGGAATCGTCACAGAGGGCGATGATAGGGCGCGAGCTCATCAACGTCTTCCCGACGACGGACGCCATGGTCAGGTTCTACAAGCAGGTCAGGGGCAAAGCTTACCACGTGGGCGAGCGGTCGATTCCTGTAGTCGGCGAGAAGGTCGCGAAGCAGGACATCAACGCCGACATTGAGATCGCCTACGAGGCAGAGTGGTCCCAGACCTACCTTGAGGACGCGAACTGGTCAGTGCTCGAGAGGGACGTCGCGGAGGGCGGGTACCAGATAGGCTACCTAGAGACCGCGGACATCATTGCTATGTACGAGGGCATCACAATCACGGACGCCGCCAGCGGGGCCCTGATGGGCTGCAACGACGGCGCTGCGTTCGTGTTTGCCGATGTCCTCAAGGCGTACTTCAAGGTCTGGACGGAGGAGTACCCTCCCACGGACCTGATAATTGCGCCTGCCGAGGCCGAGAGCCTCATGGGCGAGGACGAGCTCATCAACTCCCTCTACCACGGGACGGCGGACGTCATACGGACAGGAGTTCCGATCGCGAAGATCGGGACAGTCAAGATGCTGGGGATGGACATCTGGTGCACCCCCTTCCTGGCCGCGGCGCACAAGATCTGCCTCTCGAGGCCGTACGCAGCGGCTTTGATTGACAGACGCCCAGTGACGTCGACCCCGTACGAGGACCCGAAGGAGAGAACCTTCGGAGTCGCGATGTCCGAGCGAATAGGTCTAGGAGTTCTTCGACCCGCGGCGGTCGGCTTGGACACCTAGGCCCCTTCCGGCAAACCGAGCTCCTCGCCACGGGAGCGGCCTGATCAACCAGGACCGCGGCGACGGGCCAAATCCCAAGGCTTTTCATGCCTTCTCAACCTAAATCTGCGAGAAATCTTGTCTTTTTTAATTGAAAGCTTTATATAGACAGGAAGCAAGTAAATAAGCAAGAATGACTTCCATACAGGCAGCACAACGTTTAACAATGGTTGGACGGTGCCTTCAATGAGCGTCCCGCAGATTGGCCAGGCTTCGGGCACTTGCTCGAGGTGCGGCAGGACATACTTCGCCAGGAGACCGGCCCGCGAGGTAGTCTGCGAATGCAGCAAGATTTGCGAGCGGTGCGGGGGCAAGATGTCTCCTGTGACGGATCTCCCAGACCCCAGGACTTACGGGAAGGTGGAGAATGTTCACGGGCAGAGGGTCACACTCGAGACGACCGGGAAGTGCGACGACTGCGGATGGCTCACGGAGGACAAGCCGGTGGAAGTCAGACTGGAGTAATTGAAAAAAATGTCAGTAAAAGAAGGAGTGGGCTTCGGCCCCAACCGAGTAGTCTTCGAGATCAGGCGGGCGATGAGGGACGACCTCGGCGAGGCGCTGAGGGACCCAGCGGGGAACATCCTCTACCATGAGGAGGTGGAGGTTCTCGAGAGCTGGAACATCATCGTGAACGCCGGGCTCGAAGCCGCAAAGGACAGGCTGTTCAACACGGCCACCACGCAGACAGTCGCCAAGTACATCGCGCTGAGCTGCTCCACACACTCACCCGTGGTCGGGGACACGACGCTCGACGCCGAGATTGCAGCGGGCGGCTTGAGCAGGGCCGAGGGTACCTACAGCGTGTCGGGTTGCGGAGTCGGCGAG
>Ga0307377_10001232_pt1 | contig 33415 bp, 32 predicted proteins | sample TR3MG_FD_202535 | JGI IMG/M metagenome (GOLD analysis project Ga0307377, IMG submission 202535) | Soil microbial communities from Risofladan, Vaasa, Finland - TR-3 | ecosystem: Environmental > Terrestrial > Soil > Coastal area > Acid sulfate soil | place: Finland: Risofladan, Vaasa | collected... | reverse complement strand
TTCGCGCGGTCTATGCCCATCGCAGGCGTGTCGTGGTATTCGAACAGCATGGTTGCGAGATCGAGGTCGCGCACGCCGGCCGGAACTGGGTCGTCGAAATTGCGGATCAGCTTGACCACGTTCCTCATCGCCGGCTTGGCCGCACGCTGGTCGAAGCGCGTCTTGATGAAGCGCGCGATCGCCTCCGCGGAATTCTGCGCGTACACCACGCCCTGCGGCCCGACGCAGCGTGCGAGCAGCTCGGCGTTGTAGCCGGCGCCGGCGCCGATTTCGAGCACTTTCATGCCGGGCTTGCACCCGGCAAACGCGAGCATCATTTCCGGCTTGCGCCGCTCGTCGGTCTTGCGGTCGGCATCGCTGCGGTCCGGACTGGCCACCACGGCGCGGATCTCCGGGGTCACTTTCCAGCCATGCGGCGCCATGCCGGCGCAGCCGGCGAGCGCGCCCGCTGCGGCGAATGCGGACAACAGATATCTTGCATTCATCGCGTATCCCTTTGATCGTCTATGTCGAGGCCGCGTTCTTGCCGCAGCGATGCCGCACCGGGTCATGTGCCATAGCGCACCGGCGAATTGAACTGCTTGAACGCGGCGAGCGCACTATAGCAGGCGAGCATGGCGGTCTTGGGGTTGTCGGGGAAGGGCACGCTCTCGAACTTGATGCTGATGGTCCCCGTCTTGCCGCGGATGTTGATGTAATGCGTGTTATAGACCAGGGCCGGATCAGCCACCACCTTCAGCTGGGTGCGGTCGAAGCCGATGCCGGCCATGGCGAGCGCCGCGGCGATGTTCACGTTGGCGGGGAAGTGCGGCACGCCCGCGCGCGCGCTGCCCTCGAACAGGGTTACCGGCCCGGGCAGATGATCGAGGTCGAGCTTGAGCCTGTCGACAAAGGGAATGCCCTTCCATGCCGCTGGCGGCTTGGTCACGGCGATCTCGACCGAGTCGGCGCCGGCCACGCATGCCGCCTTGAGCGCATCGAGGCCGCCGATGCCGCCGGAGGGCACGTAGAGCAGGGCCTTGTGCTTCGCCGCCGCGGCCTCCAGCTGCGCGCGCAGGGCGTCGTCGCACAGCGCGCCGCCGGACAGGATGATCACCGGAATGCCCTGCTGCAACAGCGACTTGGCAAACTCGCGCACCGCATCGTGCGAGGCCGCCTCGATCACCACTTCCGGGCGCTCGGCCAGCAGCGCGGGGAGGTCGGTGACGAAAGGCACGCCGTATTGCTCGGCCAGCGGCTTGCCGCGTGAGGCCGCGCTGCGGCCCTGGATCGCCACCACGCGGGCGTCGCCCATGTCGCCGCGCGCGATGTGTTCGAGAAACAGGCGCGCGATGACGCCGCCGCCGATGATGCCGATGCGCATATTGGAGTGCTCCTGAGCAGGCGCCGATTCTGCCATACATCGGGGCCTCTCATTGCGGGTGCCGTGTTCGAGGCGGGGATTCTCGGTTGCGTAGATCGTCTTACTGCCGCTTCGCCCTCGCTCGTGCAAGTTCGGCAAAGCTCGCGCAGTCTCCCGCGTTGTCCCTGCGTTTGTAGTCCTGTCTTTCCGGTCGAGCAGGGCCGGCGAGTCGTAGCCGCAATTGGCGCTCGAATAAGCGCCCGCACTGCACACATAATTACATCCATTGACATATACTGCCATTGGATGTAACGTTTTTCGCCTGATGTCAGTCAATCCCCGTCACCTCATCCTGAACCTCCTGCTCAGCATTGGCGGCGAGCCGCTGACGGCGCGCGACGCCGTGGCGTCCTGTACGCTGTTCGGCGTGCGCGAAAACAGCGCCCGCGTCGCGCTGGCGCGCCTGCTGGCGGCGGGGCTGATCGAGGCGGCCGGACGCGGCGCCTACCGGCTGGGGCCGAACGCAGCCGAATTCGCCGCCGAAGTCGCCACCTGGCGCCGCGCCGAGCAAAGGGTATGTGCGTGGAACGGCGCCTGGCTCGCAGTGCACGTCGGCGGGCTCGGGCGCATCGATCGGGTCGCGCTGCGCTCGCGCGATCGTGCGCTGGGCATGCTGGGCCTGCGCGAATTCGACCGCGGCCTGCATCTGCGCCCGGACAACCTCGTCGGCGGCGTTGGCGCCGTGCGCGAGCGGCTGCTGAAGCTCGGGATCGAGCGCGACGCGGTCGTATTCGTCGCGAAGGATTTCGACCCGGCGCGCGAGCGGCGCGCCCGCGCGCTCTGGGACGGAAAGGCGCTTACGCGGCGCTATCGCAAGACGAGCCGGCGTCTGGACGATTGGCTCGCCCGCGCCGGCTCGTTGCCGATCGAGACCGCCGCACGCGAGTCCTTTCTGCTGGGCAACGATGCGATTCGCGAATTGGTGTTCGACCCTTTGCTGCCGGCACCGCTGGTTGACGTCGAGGCGCGCCGCGCCTTCGCCGACGCGGTGCGGCGCTTCGACGCCGCCGGCCACGCGATCTGGAGCCGTTTCTTCGAACACGGCCGATCGCGCCGGCCGGCATTGCGGGCTCGGCTCGCACCTACGACAACCCTGGAGGCTACGACATGAACGCACCCGAAACTGTTACCAAGAACACGCTGTTTCTCGCCGACACGCATGAAGTCATCAACGTCGCGCATGAGCTCGTCGACTACAACCTGTATCTGCAGGACGCGGCGCTGCAGGAGGCGGCCAGACGCGAGGGCGCGGCCTGGGCCCACGACGACCTCGCCGCGTTCGGCAAGCTGGCGGGTTCCGCCGATTACCTCGAACTCGGCGTGCTCGCGAATCGCTTCGGCCCCGAACTGGAGACTCATGATCGCTTCGGCAACCGGGTCGACCTGGTGAAATTCCATCCCGCCTATCACGTGCTGATGAAGTCGGCGATCGAGCACGGCCTGCATGCGTCGCCGTGGACCGACCCGGGCCCCGGCGCGCACGTCGCGCGCGCCGCAAAGAACTACATGCAGGGGCAGGTTGAGGCCGGGCACGGCTGCCCGGTCACGATGACTTTCGCGGCGGTGCCGTCGCTGCGCACGACTCCCGCGCTGGCGAAGCTGTGGGAGCCGAAGATCACGGCGCGCATCTACGATCCGCGCAACCTGCCCGATGCGCACAAGCAAGGGATCACCATCGGCATGGCGATGACCGAGAAGCAGGGCGGCTCGGATGTGCGCGCGAACACCACACGCGCCTACCCGATCGGCGCGGAGGGGCCGGGCGAGGCCTACGAACTCGTCGGCCACAAGTACTTCGTTTCGGCGCCCATGTGCGACGCGTTCCTGGTGCTGGCGCAGACCCCGCGCGGGCTGTCGTGTTACCTGATGCCGCGCTGGAGGCCCGACGGCAGCAAGAACCCGATGCAGGTATTGCGCCTGAAGCGCAAGATGGGCAACGTCTCGAACGCGTCGAGCGAGACCGAGCTGCGCGGTGCGCTCGCCTGGATGGTCGGCGAGGAAGGGCGCGGCGTGCGCACCATCATCGAGATGGTCGCGATGACCCGCTTCGACTGCATGGTCGGTTCCTCGGCCGGCCAGCGCGCCGCGGTGTCGCAGGCGCTGCACCACTGCTCGCTGCGCTCCGCTTTCGGCAAGCTGCTCACGCAGCAGCCGCTGATGCAGAACGTGCTCGCGGACCTGGTGCTCGAAAACGAAGGCGCGCTCGCGCTGACGTTGCGCGTCGCACGCGCGATGGACAAGCGCAGCGACCGGCACGAGGACCTGCTGGTACGCCTGTGCACGGCGGTGGGCAAGTACTGGATCTGCAAGCGCACGCCGCATCACGCCTATGAGGCGATGGAGTGCATAGGCGGCAGCGGCGTGATGGAGGACGGACCCTTCCCGCGGCTGTTTCGCGAGTCGCCGGTCAACGCGATCTGGGAAGGCAGCGGCAATGTGCAGTGTCTCGACGTGCTGCGCGCGATGCAAAAGACGCCTGAAGTGGTCGAGGCCTTCTTCCGCGAAGTGAAAAATGCGCAGGGTGCGAACGCGGCGCTGGATCGCTGGGTCGGCGCCCTGCGCAAGGAATTCACCGACCTCGCCGAGCTCGAGTACCGCGCACGCGACCTGGTCGACCGGATGGCGCTGGCGATGCAGGCGGCGCTGCTGGTGCAGCATGCACCGGCGTACGTCGCCGACGCATTCTGCGCGTCGCGCCTGGCCGAAGGCGGCCACCGCAACTACGGCACGCTGCCGCGCGGCGTGGACTGCGCGGCGATCATCGAGCGTGCTACGCCGCGCGCGTGACGATGGGCTACGTCACGATCGCCGACGATGGCGCCATTTGCACCATCACGCTGAATCGCCCGCAAAAGCGCAATGCCGTCCACCGCCCCATGGCGGTGGAACTGCGCGCGGCGTTTATGCGGTTCGAACAAGATTCCACGCTGCGCGTAGCGGTCCTGACCGGCGCCGGCGGCCATTTCTGCGCCGGTGCCGACCTGGCGGCGGTAGCCGACCCGGCGCTGCGCAATGAACTCGACCCGCAAGGGGGCGGCACAGGGCCCATGGGGCCGACGCGCATGGCGCTGTCGAAACCCTTGATTGCCGCAGTGAACGGCTATGCGGTGGCGGGCGGCCTGGAATTGGCGCTGCTGGCGGACTTGCGCGTCGCCGACGAGGACGCCGTCTTCGGCGTGTTTTGCCGGCGCTGGGGCGTGCCGCTGATCGACGGCGGAACCGTGCGCCTGCCGCGCATCGTGGGCATGGCGCGCGCGCTCGACCTGATACTTACCGGCCGTCCGGTGCTCGCGCCCGAGGCGATGCAAATAGGCCTGGTCAACCGCATCGCGCCCGCGGGCAAGGCGCTCGAGGCTGCGCAGGAACTGGCGCGCCTGATCGCAGGCTTTCCGCAGCAATGCATGTTGTCGGACCGCGCTTCCGCCTACGCCCAGTGGGACTTGCCGCTCGACGAAGCCTTGCGGCGGGAAGGCGCGCTCGGCGTGCCGATGGTCTTTGCCGAAGGCGAGGCGGGCGCAGCCCGGTTCGCCCAGGGCGACGGGCGGCACGGCAACTTCGACGCTTGATCGCGGCTACATCCTGCGCGCGTCGCAGAGCAAACCCGGATTGATCGTGTAATTGCTTGATCCTGTTTGCGGAGTCGCTCGGGCAACGCCAGCGGCAAGGTCCGGCAACAGACTCCCGCATGGGCATCCTTCGTTCGAGACGAAAGAGCCATGCCATGCGGCGAGACTACACCGATAGCGCGCACTGTCTGTGCGGTCGCACTCGTTCGTGGTTCGGCGGTTTTTCCCTGTAGGCGCCCAGTGGCCGTAAGAAGCGGGCTGGAAACGAGCGTAGTCAAGCGGGCGCAGAAAAACACAATGCCCTGAGTGTTGTAACGCACAGACGCGCCCAACGCCAGAGGACAATCTGCTGAAAATAACCCCAGGCTCAAGCGTACCCGGAATCAATAAGGTGCGCGCTCGGTCGGCGGTGTGCGTTTGTTTGCATGATTACTGGGCGAGGAATAGTCGCACCATTACCCAATGGAGGATATCCAATGCTGAATCACGAATTGCGACAAGACGACGGGATACTTGCGCTGCATCCAGAAAGGCCGCTTGAAGCGGCAGACTTCACGTCGCTGGCGAGCGACGTCGATGCCTATTCGGAGCGGCATGGGGGCTGCGCGGGGGCCGGAGCAAACAGTGCAGTGCGATACAATTCGGGGGGTGAGTAACTGGCCGGGCGAAGCGATGAACACCCCCACCACATCCCACGCCGGCGCTTCTGCCTGCGATGTACTGGTAATCGGCGGTGGACCCGCGGGTGCGACAGCCGCTGCGCTGCTGGCTGAGCGCGGCTACCGCGTGACCCTGTTCGAAAAAGCGCACCATCCGCGATTTCATATTGGCGAATCGCTGCTCCCCGCCAATCTGCCGCTTTTTGAAAAGCTTGGCGTCGCCAGCGCCGTGAAGGCCATCGGCATGGAAAAATGGGGCGCGGAATTTGTATCGCCTTGGCATGACCACAAACAATCGTTCGAATTTGCCGATGCCATGGACAAATCCATGCCCATGGCCTACCACGTGCGCCGCGCCGAGTTAGATGAAATCCTGATCCGCAACGCCAGCCGCAAAAATGCCCGTGTAGTCGAAGGTTGCCAGATACGGGACGTCGATTTCCTGCGCGGCAATGCCGGTGCGATGGCGCAGGCGCGCCACGATGACGGCAGAATGGAAACAGTGCATGCACGTTTTGTGCTGGACGCTTCGGGCCGCGATACGTTTCTCGGCAATCGCCTGAAGGCCAAGCGGCGCAACAAGAAACACAACAGCAGCGCCATCTACGCCCACTTTTCGGGGGCCGAGCGCAATCCGGGCAAAGCTGCAGGCGATATCACCATTTACTGGTTCGAACATGGCTGGTTCTGGTTTATCCCTCTGTCCGGCGGCACGGCGAGCGTCGGCGCGGTGACCTGGCCGTATTATCTGAAGACGCGCAACAAGAAATCGCTCGAGCAGTTTTTCCAGGAAACCATCGCACTGTGCGCGCCGTTGCGCGAGCGGCTGAAGCATGCGCAACCGGTCTCGCCGGTTGACGCTACCGGCAATTACTCCTACGTCTGTGACCGCACCCACGGCAGCAATTATCTGCTGCTGGGCGACGCCTATACGTTTATTGATCCGGTGTTTTCTTCAGGCGTGATGCTGGCCATGCACAGTGCCTTTGTCGGAGCCGACACCGTGGACATCTGCCTGCGCCAGCCGCAGCGGGCGGCCGCAGCGTTGAAGAAATTCGACGACACGATGCGGCTTGGACCGAAGGCGTTTTCCTGGTTTATTTATCGGGTCACCAACCCCACCATGCGCGATATGTTCATGCAACCGCGTAATATTTTCCGCGTAAAGGAGGCACTGCTGTCGGTGCTGGCCGGCGACGTGTTTGGCAAAACCCCGATTCATCGCCCGTTGCTGTTGTTCAAAGGGCTGTATTACGCGACCAGCTTGCTCAATTTCAGGCGCACATTGACGGCATGGCGGACGCGCAAGCGCAACATCCGGGTGGTGGATGAAATCGGCGGGGCGATAAACTGATCATGCGTGCCGCGTTGCGTGTGTTGCTGAACGGCTACGATTGGCTGGTACTGTACCTCGGCCTGGCCTGGCTGGGGGTGTTGTGCCTGGCCTGGACGCCAATCGCGATGATTGCATACCCGCTGCTGCCTGAGCGCCGGGGGCGAGCGCTGGGGCGCTATGTAATCATGGGAGCATTTCGGCTTTACCTTGCCAGTCTGGGCGCGTCGCGACGCTGCAGCTTCGATTTGGGGGCGCTGGATGCCCTGCGCGGTGAACCGCCGCTGATCATTGCGCCCAATCATCCGAGCATGCTCGATGCGGTGATGGTGATTTCACGCTTGCCGAATGTCGCCTGCGTGCTTAAAGCCGATCTGATGGACAACATTTTTCTCGGCGCGGGCAGCCGGCTGGCGCGCTACATCCGCAATGAACCAGTGCGGCGCATGGTGCAGCTGGCAATCCGGGATTTTGCCTGCGGCAGCCATCTGCTGCTGTTCCCGGAAGGCACCCGCACCATCCGGTGCCCGGTCAATCCGCTCAAAGGCAGCATCGGCCTGATCGCGCATCATGCGCAGGTGCCGGTGCAGACGATACTGATAGAAACCGACTCGGCATACCTGAGCAAGGGCTGGCCGCTGTTCCGTAGGCCGCCGATGCCGATCCATTATCGGGTGCGCCTGGGCAAGCGCTTTGATCCGCCGCAGCATACCCGGCGTTTCATGGCTGAACTCGAGCATTACTTTGCGCACGAGCTGGTGCAAGGCACGGCATTTTACCCGGCCGATTCCCTGCCGCGGCAGGCTGAGCGCGCGCCGGATCTCAGTTCCCGTTCGCCGCAATGATTGCCGCCTCGACCACGCATCTCGTCCTCATTCCCAGCTATAACCCCGGCGCCAAGGTCGATGAAACCGTGCGTGCAGCACGCCAATATTGGACCCCGGTGTGGGTGGTGGTAGATGGCAGCACCGACGGTAGCGCCGAGCGCTTGCTCGGGATGGCAGCGAGGGACGCGGGCCTGCGCGTGATCGTCCTGTCGCGCAACCAGGGTAAGGGCGCAGCGGTGCTGCACGGACTGGAACAGGCGGCAGCCGCGGGGTTCAGCCACGCATTGACCATGGATTCGGATGGCCAGCATCCGCCCGAACGCATCCCTGTGTTCATGGCGGAATCCTCAAGGCAGCCGGCCGCGATGATATTGGGTGTGCCGGTATTCGATGCCGGTGCGCCGGGCTTGCGCGTGAAAGGGCGGCGCGTATCCAACTGGTGGGCCAATCTGGAAACGCTGTGGGCAGGCATTGGCGACTCGTTATTCGGGTTCCGCGTGTATCCGGTTGATGCGCTGCGGAGCGTGATGCGCGGTACGCGGTGGATGCGCCGCTTCGATTTTGACCCCGAGGCCGTGGTGCGCCTGTGCTGGCGCGGGACCAGGCCCGTCAATCTGCCCGCGCCGGTGCGCTACTACCGCGCCGAGGAAGGCGGCGTGTCGCATTTCCGCTATCTGCGCGACAACGTGTTATTGACCTGGATGCACGCGCGCCTGTTTGTCGGCTTTGTGCTGCGTTTGCCCGTCTTGCTGGCGCGACGTGCGTTGGGACGATTTTGAATCCACGATTTTCAACAGTCCGCCTTGACCGCTAGATATTCTGAAAATACGCCGAGTTCCAGGTGCCGTTTAACCTGCGTCAGCCCGGCAGCGCTTAGCGTCGCCAGCACTTGGTCCGGGGGCGCGCAGGCTTCTATGCTGTCCCAGTGATAGCGCCAGATCGTCGCGGTATCTTTTTGCCGGGAAACGAATCGCGTCAGGAACGGTAGCACGCCGCGCATATAGGTTTTTAGCAGCCATCGCCCAAGGCGGTTTTGCGCCGGGGTAATTTCAAGCAGGCATAAACGCCCGCCGGGCTTCAACACCCGCTCAAACTCTGCAAAGGCCACGCCCAGATCGCTGATATGGCGCAGCGCATAGCCCATGCTCAAAAAATCAAAATGATCGTCCGGAAAAGGCAAAGACTCAGCGCGGCCTTCGATCAAGGCCATTGTGGCAGGTAACTTTGCGGCGCCCATCATGCCGGGGCTGGGATCGACCCCGGTGACCAGGGCGGCATCGCCGGCCAGAATGCAGGCTTGCGCTGCAAGCAGGCCGGTGCCCACGCCGACGTCCAGTACCTTCATGCCGGCCATCAAACCGCCCCGAACGAGCGCCTGGCGCCGATAGCTGGAACCCGATCCACAAGCAAATATTGCCTCGATATGGTCGTAATCCGGCGCGGTCTTGTCGAACATCTCGCGCAAATACCCTTGCCGATCCTGCTCGGTCCGGTAGTAATCGGTCAGCGGGACGTGCGGGGCGTGCACCGGAGTCGGTCTCGAGGGGGTCATGTTTTCACTCGCCGTTAAATGATGCCGCCGTTGATGGAGATAATCTGCCCGGTGATATAGGCCGCCTGCGTCGAGGCTAGAAAGCCGATAAGGTCGGCCACTTCGGCGGGGGTGCCCGCGCGTTTCATCGGCACCATGCGCGCGATCGCCTCGGCGTCGAACGCGGATGCGCTCATGGGGGTGTCGATGATGCCGGGTGCGACGGCGTTGACGGTGATGCCCCGGCTGGCGACTTCCTGCGCCAGCGACTTGGTGGCTGAATTGAGCGCGCCCTTGGCCGCGGAATAATTGACCTGACCGCGATTGCCGGTCAGGGCAGCGATGGAAGACACATTGATAATGCGCCCCCAGCGGCTGCGTATCATCGGCAGCAACAGCGGCTGGGTGACGTTGAAAAAACCGTTGACCGATACGTCAATCACCCGGTGCCACTGCAAGGCAGTCATGCCCGGGAACACGGCGTCGTCATGGATGCCGGCATTGTTGACCAGAATCTGGACCGGCTGGTGCTCGACGAGGGGGGTCAGGACATCGGCCGTTCCCCGGCTGTCCGTCACGTCGAATGCCAGCGCCTGCGCGCTGCCGCCGATCGCACGAATGTCATCGGCCAGCGCCTGTGCGGCTTGCGCTCCGCGATGGGCATGGATGTACACATGGCAGCCATCGGCGGCGAGACGGCGGCAGATGGCAGCGCCAATGCCGCCGCTGCCGCCCGTAACCAGGGCATTTTTCATGGTGCCTCTCCCGCATTGGGTATGAGTGCGCCCGCATTGAGCACGACCGCGGCGCGCCCGTCGAGCAGCACGCGACCCGCGGCACTGACGCTGAACTGATAAAGAACATTGTTTTCGCTGCGCGTGATGCAGCTGGCTTCGACCAGCAGGTCGGCCGCGATGTCGTCGAGCCGCGGCACCTGCAAGTGCGCGGCGCGTACGCTGACCAATAATCCGGCCCGGGCGCTGCTGCCGTCCGGCGGCGCCAGCAAGGCGCCGTGCACGGCCATGGCCTGTGCCGCGTATTCGATGCCGCAGGCGGCACCAAGCCGGCCGTACGCGCGCAAGGGGTTGTCGGCGGCGCGGTGGCTGCTCGCGCGGCACCGGATGCGCTCTCGATCCCACGCGTCGACATAATCCAGCAGGCACATGGTGCCTTTATGCGGGATGTGGCTGGCAATCCAGTCGTGGTCCAGGCCGGTTTGATTCAGCACAGCGTGATCGCCACGGTTACACGCGTGCTGTCGAGGTAATCCAGCACGACGTGTTGGTCCTGCCGCAGCGCGATAGCGCGCAACAGCGGCAAGCCGCGCGCGGCGGGGATAGCTAGGCGCAGGTGTTCGAGCGCGGCATCGGCTAGCCGGTCGGAGCCGGCGTCAGTCAGGCCGACGGCAATTTGCGCCTGCGCCTTTGCGCTGCGCTGCGGCGCCAGCACCAATGCAATGCCGAACGCATCGGGAATAGGGCGGGCGCTGTACAGCGGCTCCGGGTAGGGGGTGTCGCACGCCAGCAAAACGGTGCGTGTGTTATCGACCACAACCTGGCTTAGCGCTTCCAGCAGGCCTGCGCCGAAGCTGGCGTCGAAGGCACTCAACACCGATGAGGAGGTCATCGCGCCGGTGGCGATGCTCCAGTAGCCGGCGGCGACGTTATGCACCGAATTATGAAAGCGCGTCGGCGAGATCTGCCGGTCATCCGAGGCGAGCATTTCACAAATGATGTGACAGTTTTCCCCGTCGCCGCCAGACGCGGAAAACACGCTGGGCAGGCTGGCCGCGTCCAGTCCGGCCGCTGCGATCGCTTCCAGCCCGGTCGCCAGGGTGAGTTTGACGATCGCGCAACTGCGCCGGCGTTCTGCCGCTGGCAACAGCGCGGGCGAGGGCAGTACGGTCTTGGTTGGCTGATAGGGCTGCTGCCCCTGGAAGACCGCCTGACCGGCCGGCCAGTCGGTCAGACCGGGGCCGAGTAAGCCGATGCCCTCGATGTACGCGGTGAGAGGGTGCATATGTCTAACAGGCTGTTGAAAAGCCGCGGAAGAAGCCAATAAGCCGCTCAATGGTCATGATGTTCTCCTCTCAACAGCCCCTGACCTGGGGGATATAGAAGGGGGCGTGCCCCTTTTTTCAATATCCATAGTGCGCGCGCGCAAAAACCAGGCTGCAATTGGTGCCACCGAATCCAAACGAATTGCTGAGCATGCGCCTCACCGCCTGCTCGCGATTCTGCAGCAGATAGTCGAGGCCCAGCGCCGGGTCGAGCTGCTCGGTGTTCAGCCCGGAGGGCAGCAAGCCGTGTTGCAGCCCCAGCGCGCAAATCACCGCGCCCACACCGCCTGCAGCGCCCAGGGTGTGGCCAGTCGCGCCTTTGGTGGAGCTGCACAATGTGTCCGGGCCGAACACCTGTCGAACTGCCTTGGCCTCCGCGGCGTCGTTGCTTTGGGTGGCCGTGCCGTGCAGGTGGATATAGTCGATTTCAGATGACTTCAATCCTGCCATCTTCAGCGCATCCTGCATCGCCATGCGCGCACCCAGGCCATCCGGATGCGGCGATGACATGTGATGGGCATCGCTGGACTCGCCTATGCCGAGCAGCAGCACGGCGTCGGCATCCGGCTGTTCCGGGGCGCGCTCCAGCAGCGCGAAGGCGGCCGCCTCGCCAATCGAGATGCCGTTGCGTTGCGCATCGAATGGGCGGCATGCGCGTTCAGAAAGCAGGCCGAGAGAATTGAAGCCATACAGCGTCGTCAGACACAGCGAATCCACGCCTCCGACCACGGCCGCATCGATCAGCCCCGCCGCCAGCATGCGGCGCGCTGAGCCAAATACTTTGGCGCTGGACGAGCACGCCGATGACACTGCGACCGCCGGACCCGTCAGCCCAAAATAATGGCGCGCAAAATCCGCGACCGAGAACGTATTGTGTGTGGTGCGGTAATTGAAGTCCGCCGGGAGTGCGCCGGTCACCGGGTCGCGTCGCCGGTAGGCCAGCTCGGTTTGCAGAATGCCTGAGGTGCTGGTGCCGAGAAACACGCCGATGCGCTGCGCACCGTATTTTGCGATGGCAGCGTGGACCGCCCCGGCGAAACCGTCCTGAGTCAATCCCAGCAACGCAAGCCGGTTGTTGCGGCAATCAAAGCCGGCCAGGTGCGCCGGCAGCTGCACCGCATCCACCTCCGCCACTTCGCCGATGAATGTCGCCAGATCCACCGTCTCGAACGCGCACGGCGCAAGCCCGCCGCGACGCTGGCGCAGCGCGGCCAGCGTCTGGTCGAGGCCGCGACCGATGCTGCTGGTCGCAGTGAAATGAGACAGCCAGAGCGGGTTCAAGGAAGGGCAGGCCGGACCTGAGTAAAGGAGGAGTTTAGCAAGTTCCGCTGGCTGGTTTGGATCAAATGAATGGGTCGCGGACTTTGCCGATTACGGCCGCGTCCGCGCGATACCGCAGTGACAGAGCGGCAGCCGGCAAGCCCAGCGCCAGGCCGGCCAGCACATCCACCGCCACATGCTGACGTGTGGCCAGGGCGGAATAGACGATGCCGATACACCACAGCCAATTGAGGGCGAGTATCCACGACGGCGCACCGAAGCGGCGCAGCAAATGATGCAACCAGACACCCGAAAAAACGGCTGTAACCACGTGAAGCGAAGGGCAGGCGTTGCCGGAGGCATCCATGCTTTTGAGGAAAGCCACGTCGGGATACCGGGCCCAGTCAATACCGGCTGCGGGGACTGCCGTGGGCCAGAAGTAGAACACGATCAGCCCCGCAAGGCAGGTTCCGGCCATGGCCATGGCATAGCCATACAGCTCGCGCCGCGTCGTCAGCAATGCCGGGGGAAGGGAAACATAGACCCACAGCGACAGATACAGCGGCAGGGCCAGGGGTTGAAAACCGATCAGCCGATCGATCAGGGTGCGGGGCATCACCGTTGTCGGGTAGGCCGGGTCTTTGAGCAAATAGAAGTAAGCACCGAAAAACAGGCTGATGAAAAATGTGGTTCCGATGCTTTTGAGATACAGATGGCTGAATATTGCAGCCGCAACTTGATGGTTCCAGGAGGGCGGCTGCTGGCCATCTTCGTACAAGGCCTGTCCTTCGCCGGATGCCGCAATATTGGGACGCGTCATGAAAGGGCTAGCCGCAAGGTGACAAAGCGCAGATTAGCCCGTTTAGCTGCGGCCAGCACAGTCGGAAGTACTTCCAGAATAACAGGGATGCCGTCGAGCGTGCGCGCCGCGTTGCCATCGTGCAACAGCAAGATGGCACCCGGGCGCAGCCCGCGCAACAGTCTGTGTTTAACCCGTCTGGCGTCGCCAATGCGGGTGTCGAAACCGCGCGCCGACCAGCTCGCAAGCCGCAGCCCCAATCGGGCGAGCACCGGGTCGAGCAAAGGATTACGCAAACCGGCTGGGGCACGAAAAAACAAGGGACACTGGCCGGTGATCGTGGTGAGCGTGTCTTGGGCGGCTTGCAATTCACGCATGAAGCCGGAACGTCCCAACAGCGCAAAATGATGGCGGTGATGCTGGCTGTGGTTTTCCACGGCATGGCCACGGCGCGCGATTTCGCGGCATAAGTCCGGGTAGCGCGCGGCTCTTTCCCCGATGCAGAAGAAAGTAACCTGCGCGGCATGGCGATCCAGAATATCCAGTACCTGCGGCGTGACGACGGGATCGGGGCCGTCGTCGATGGTCAGGGCGATTTCATTCCTGCTGGTGGACGCGGCGGGCAGTTGTGTCCAGTTCGGACCGAGCCACTGGCTGCGCGGCCACAGCCCGACCAGCACGAGCAGGGCCTGATCGGCAAGCACGACGCCCAGCGCCCAGGGCCATTGCCCAGGTTCAGCGATGACGCCAATCAGGGCCAGCAGATGCAAGGCGATCGACATGCGTATCAACGACGTGGGGCGCCAGCGTGAATTACGCATTGGCTTGCCTGGCGAAAATAGCAGAATAAATGAGCGCAAGGATGACGCCCGGTGCCACGGTCACGCCCATGGCCTGCAATATCGACACGCTGGAAAACGAAAGCAGCCCGAAACCTGCAACGGTAGTCAGGCTGGCAAACAGCATCGAGGCAAGCGTGCGGGGCGAGATGCTGTGGTCAATTGGCTGGGGCTTAGCCATTGTTCCTTCCCGCGGCGGGAGATGCTTAGTGGGAGGGTGATCAGCCCGATCGAAAAACAGGGCGTAATTGGAGCCCACCGCGACCACCAACAGCAAGCCCACCAGATGCAAAATAATCAATTGCTGGCCGAACACCGCCAATCCCGCCGTGACGGTGATGACCGCCGCGGCAAGCGGCGCGATGATTCGTACCACGCGCATGGGCGAGCGTAAAACCGACAGCAGCAATACGATGATCGCAAGCAGCCCGCCCAGCGACAACAGGATGGCTTCATGCAAGTAGCCCGAATACAGTCGATCGGACTCGGCTTTCATATCCACGAACAAAACATCGGGCAAGCCCGTCGCGCGCGCGGTGCTAAGGGCAGCGCGAATCCGGTTTGCATTGATGCCGGCACCCTTGGGTGCCGTAAGCGGCAATAAGGCGCTCCAGTGATTGCCTTGGCGGACGAGCAGCGCATCGACTGCCATGGCCATCGAGGTGTGTGCGAGATCGGCAGCCTGCAGCAAGGGCTGGCGGCGCGCGGCTGCGACATCGGCGAGAAACGGCGCAAACAGTTGTGCACGCACCGGTAAGCCCCGAACAGCTTGCGCCAGCCGCGTTTCCAACACGCCCGGGGGGGGCAGGCTGGCCTGACGGGCGCGCTGCGTCGCGATGCTGGGAAGATAACGGCTGGGAGTCTCGAACCCGGCGAGTTCGCCTTGATCGACTTGCGTTTGCAGTATCGTGGAAACCTGTTCGGAAGACCTTAATACGGATTCCCGGCTCGCGCCCGATACCACCACCAGATAACGCGCATCAGGCGCACCCATGTCGGCGCGCAAACTCTCATCGAGCGCGATATCCGCCTGCGATACCGGACTCAATGAGGATATCTTGTCATTCCACAAACTGCCACGGTGCAAGACGAGGACGGCACAGGCCGCCAACACCAGTATCGCGGCCGCCCATCGCAGTGCGGCGGCGCGCTGTACCAGATGCAATAGGACGAGGCCGATAGCCGATACATCATGAATGCGAAAGTTCGTCGGCAGCAGATGCGGCAAGACGAAGCGGGTGACCGTTGCGGCGGCGATGAGACCGGCAATCGAATACAGGCCGAGTTGCGCCAGGCCCGGAAAGTCGGACAGCAGCAGCGAAGCAAAGCCGCATATCGAGGTCAGCACGCCCAGACGGACGGTCGGCCAAAAGCGCTTGATCCAGGTCTGCTGGTCTGAACCGCCCTGTTCTGACTGCACAAACAAGTAGATTGAATAATCCACCGCCTCGCCGATCAGTGCGGTGCCGAATCCCAGGGTGATGCCATGCACCACCCCAAAGCCCAGGCTGACTGCTGCGATGCCCGCCAGCGCGCCGCTGATGACGGGCAGGAAGCCCAATACCAGTGCGGTGAACGAACGATAGACCAGTAATAGCAGCGTCGCGATAATCGCGACGCTGATGACGGCCAGGCGGCCAACCTGACTTTTGATGGTGTCGCGCGAGGTCACGGAAAACACGCCGGGGCCGGTCATCACCAGTCTGGCGGCAGGGGTTGCGGCGGGTGCTGTGTCAAATGCCTCCCGGATGGCGGCCATGGCGCGTTGCTGGGCGTCGATATCCGAGCCCGAAGCGCGCGTCTGCATCAGCATCAAGGCGCGCGCGCCGTCGCGTGAGGCCCATGCGCCATCGACCATTTTCGGGCGGGCGCCGCTGTTTAGCTGTTCCAGCAATTGCACCATTTCGCCGGTCGGGTCGCTTGGCAACAGCGACTTGACCAGCAGCCCGGCGGGCGAGGCGAGCAGGTCGATGCTGTCGCTCAAGGCGGCATGCAGGCCGCTTACGCTGAAGCGTGCAGGCGTTACCGCGGGGCTTAGCAGGTAGCGATGGTCGAACAGAAAAGCGCGGTCGCGCTCGGCGTTGACGGGCTCGCCATTATTGACGCTGACAAAAGCAGGATCGGCGCGCAGGCGCGAGGCGATTTGTTTGGAAAGACTGGCACGGGTGGATGCATCGGCGCCTTCGATGCCGACCAGAATCAGGCGCGAGGCCAGGCCGTCGCGTATCTGCTCCAGGAGCAACTGCTGTGCCGGCGTGGGGCTGCGTGGCAAAAAAGCCGATAAATCAGTGGTGACCCGGCTGCGGCTGATGATGATGCCGCAGGCGAGGATAAACGCCAGCCATAAGACGATCGAAGTACGGGCTATCGCTGCCCGGCCGCGCCGCGCCGGCGCCTGCATCACGGTGTGGCCAATTGTTGGATGAGCATCACCGAGCTGTCACCGTCGGACTGGGTGATTTCGATGCTGCGCACTGCGTCGCGCATCCCCGCAATCCGGATGCGTTTCACCATCGCCTGCATCTTTTCGTTCAGCGGCAGCAGCTGCAGTGTCCAGTGCTCGGCTGTGCCGTCCAGGGTCAGCCGGTAATTGCGTTCCAGCGCCTTGCGGTCACCAGCCAGGGTGCCGCGAATGCTGTCGATGAAAGCCGCGAGCTCTGGGTAATCCTGCAATTGCAGTTCGTGCTTTTGGCGGCCGCGTTCGATCACCAGGGTGCCGTGATCCAGGATCATGGATTCGGGTTTGGGTTTGATCGTGCGCTTTTCCAGATAGTCAGGTGCCGTATAGAACAACTCCCCGGAAGATTCCACCGGTTTGTCGAGCATGGCGATGAATTTTTTCTCGACAAAGCTGGCATGGTCGGAGCGGATCTGCGCCAGGCCGCGCATAAGCTGGTCGATATCCCACCCGGCGGCGTGACTGACGACGGGCACCAGCGCCAAGGCAACGAGCAGGTGCCGCATGACGCGCGGCGAAAAGAAAGAGGAGGAGGCCAGGATCATCATGGGTTTGGACGCGTTGCAGCGGGCGCAGGCTGCCAGAAATCGAAAAAATTAAACCAGTTGTATGGCGCCTTGCGGGAGTATTGATCCAGCAGCGCGGCATAACGGGAAATGGCCGCTTCCAGGGCGGCATCGCGTTGGTCGCGCGCAACCGTGGAAAAATCCGCCAGAGAATCGAAATGAATGGCATAGCGGTTGCCGCCCAGATACAGGCCGGTCATGAATACCACCGGACGCCGCAGCAATGCTGCCATGCGGAACGGCCCGCCGGGCAGGTTCGCGTCGGCGCCGAGGATTTGCACCGGGTAAAGGGTGTCGTTGCCAGGGGTGCGATCCGCCAACATGCCGACCGCACAGCCCTCGTCCAGGCGCTCGCGCAGCTTGAGCATGGAATCGACCTGCCCCAGTCCAATGATTTCCTGTACCGCCTCCGGGTTAATGGCGGCCAGCATGGCGTTGATATTTTTTGCGTTATCCTCGTGCATGACCATGGCGACGCGCAAATCCGTGTTCTTCCTGGCCATCGCACGGATGACTTCAAAGCTGCCCAAGTGCGCGCCCATCAGGAACAAGCCTTTGCCGCCGGCAAGCAGGCGCAGCAGCATATCCTCGCCGTGCACTTCGAAATCGAACAGTTCGAAGCGGTGATTGATCAGATAGACGCGGTCATGGATGGTGGCGGCAAAGGCGAAAAAATGCCGGTACAGATCGAGCCAGCGGGGAGGATGACCCAACGCGCGCCTGAGATAAGCACTCGAAGCGCGACGGCTGGCCGGTGCAAACAGCAGAAAATAAGCGGTGATCAGGTGCAGCACGACACGCGCTGCGCGCCGTCCCAGACGCAGTGATATCCAAGTCATGACGCGCAACATGAGCATGTTGCTGCGCTCGGGGGTATGCGCCCAGGCGACCTGGCTGGCTGTCGGGCGCGAGGTCAGACGGGCGATCCCGGCACGATACTGCCGCTGGCAATTTTGCGCGTGCCAGCCACGACGTCGAAGCGTATCGCGCCGTCGGCCGAGAGGCTGTGCTGGATCACCAGTTCTTCGCCCGGACTGGTCCGGCCCAGAAACTTGACCGAGCTGATCCCGCAGGTATCCAGCCCGATTCCAGTGGCGGCGGCGATTGCGTGCAGCACGGTATCCAACAGCATCACACCGGGGAGAATGGGGGTGCCCGGAAAATGACCGGCAAAGGCGGGATGATCCGGCGGAACCGTCCAGTGTGTGGCGTTATTCATGCGGATTTGCGTGCGCTGCGCGTCTCAAACAGGGCTTGCAGCACTGCGCGCGGCAGTTTTCCCGTGCGGTTGCGCGGCAGCGCATCGACAAACAGCAGGGGGCGCGGCAGGAAAACCGGGTCAATATGTTGACGTAGCGCCGCCAACAGACGTGGCGCATCCATACCGGGAGCCACCACACACGCGGCGAGCCGCGCAATGTGAGCATCGCCGGCTTCGTCCGGCATGTAAAATGCGCCGTCCACCACGCCGGGAATGCTATTGAGCAGGTGGTCGAGACTCGCCAGCGAATGCCTTTTGCCCGCGATATTGACCAGATCGGCCATGCGCCCATGCAACAGGAAATGCTCGTCTGTAACGGGCTCAAGGATGTCGTTCATGGTGATCGATGACTCGATGTGACCGCCGCAGGCGCGCACGCAATCACCCTCCACGATCAGCTTTACTCCGGGAAACAGCTGCCATTTTGCGGTTTGCGTGGGGCGGCGGCTGGCAATCTGGCCGGTTTCGGTGCTGCCATAGATTTCCATCAGCGGCGCATGGCAACGTGCCTCAAGCTCCTGCGCAAGTTGCTCAGACAGCGGCGCAGTCGCGGAAAGCAAGCGTGCGATCTCCGGCAACGCCAGTCCCGCATCCAGCAAGGCGCGAAGATGCACCGGCGAGGACACCAACATTCGCGGCACAGGCACAGCAGCCAGGGCCTCGCATATGTCGGCCGGGTAAAACGGCTGCGCATGGCTGAGCGCGTTGCCGCTGTGCCATGCCATCAGCACCGTGGATTCGAACCCGTACATGTGTTGTGGCGGTACGGTGCCAATAATGGTGCAGGGTGTGTCGTGCAGCAACCCCAGGGACAATGCTTCAGCCTGCACGCAGCTGACCAGTGCGCCCCAGATTTTTGGATGTGGTTGCGGGGTGCCGGCCGAGCCCGAGGTAAACACCACGGCGATGCGCTGTTCGCTGTCTATTTGCGGAATTGCGAATGCTTCCGCTTGGCTGACGCGCATGACCGGATAGCGCAGCTGGGGCAGATCCACCGAGCACAGGTCGCTGTCGGTCAGACAAAACACATCCGGAGCAAAGGCCCTGATCTGGCGCACGACTTCCGCTGTGGGGGTGGATGGCAGCAGGCTGACTTTGCCGGCCACAATGGCGGCCGCCAAACCCACGCTGAAACGGTAACGATCGCCGCACATATTGAGCAGGTGAGCCCCTGCGGGCAACAGCGCGACTAGCTGCCTGACCTCGGCCAGGAACTGGCGCAGCGTGACGGCGCCGTCGGCGCGCCAGGCGATGATGCTGTCTGGGGAGGTGTGTGATACCAGCGGCAGTAAAGACATGACTCAGGCTGTGACAGCTAGTGTGGACCCGCGTTCCTGTACGCCCGCACCGCATCGAGGATGTGCATGTCGCGCGTTTCCGGCAGTATCCGCCTGCGTACCGCGTATTCGCCAACGAACATCAAAGCGACCAAAGGCAGCGTCAGAAAATTGGCAAAAACCGACCATGTGACCAACGGTGTCAGAAAAAAGAGCAAGGTGGAAGCCAGCGCCATCGCGGCAAAAAACAGGGTCCAGGCGATGGTGACCTGGCGCGTGTAAATTTCATGCTGCGGCGTCACTACTGCATGCACCGCCTGTGCGAAGCGGGTACAGAGCGGTTGCCGCCCTGCGATCAAAGTACGGCCAAAAGTAACGAACAGCACCAGCAGCATGCCCATATTTTGCAGCCAGTACACCAGCCCGAAATGGTTTTCGAGCGCCGACCATCCGACCCACAGGGCGATACACAACAGCACCAGCACACCCAGCATGATGAAGCGCCGGGGTGATCGCCAGGCCAGCACCAGCGCAATAAATACCAGGGGTGCAATGGCGACCAAAGCGCCCAAATTGCCGCCGTGCGCCGGCTCATTGGTGTAGTGCGCCAGCAGCGGATAGCCGATCACCACCGCAGCAATGCCCAGCCAGGGCACGATGCGGCGTGCCATCAGCGCGTTCTCTGCGCTGCGATATAGTCGGAGAGGCTGCGCAACGAGCTGAAAATGTGCTTGTTGTCTTCGCTGTCGCTGCGCAGTTGCAGGCCATAACGCTTGGAGACCTCCAACGCGACTTCCAGCACATCGATCGAGTCCAGGCCCAAGCCTTCGCCATACAATGGGGCGTCAGGAGTGATTTGCCTTTCTGTAACCTCGAGATTCAGGCACTCGATCATCAATACAGCGACTTCGCGCTGCAAATCTGCCGAACTGGAGGCTATGGGTTTCTGATTATTTTGCATCGTGTTTATAGAGACGCCCTGAACAACTGAATTCCAAATGCACGTTGAGGTTCTGAGGTGATGAATTGGTTCGGTGCATCGGGTTTTGGTCTGCCCTCGAGGCCTGTTCGCGCTCAAGATATATCGCTTTAACGTTCTCCACAATCTGAGTCCGGATCAAGCTTGAAATCGCGTGGCCCAGTATACATTAAAAACGAATAGGGCGAGACAAGAGCGGGTCGTAACAGCGTGATTATGTTGATATCTTCTGGATTTGAGCTCAGCCGGCGGCTAAACGCTCGCCGTGTGCAAAGATCACGATCGATCGACATTTGATCAGTGTGGCGCGCGTTGCTTACGCTTACTTCTTGTTGCCTTTTGCAGCGTCCTGTACGCTTTCGCCGGCATGCTCGATTTGCTGTCCGGCCTTGTCCATCGCCTTGTCTACCGCTTTGCCGGCCTGCTCTGCCGGGCCCTCCTTGTGCGAGCAGCCGACGAGGCCCAGGATCAGGGCGCCTGCCACCGTTGCGATCATCACGTTGCCACCGAGTTTCATTGTTTGCATCTCCTTTGCGTCAGCTGTGCGGCATTGACCCGCGTTGCGGACCCCGGACCTGGAATTCGCACGCCGCGCGTTACGAACGCGGCCCCGGAGCCGGTTGCGCTGGCAAACATCCCTGTTCTGTTCATGATTTCCTCCCCCCTTGGCTGACTGCCGCTTGCACGTGGCTTGGGTAGTACCGCAGGTTCGTCATGCTGCGTAACATCTGCCCTTTTCCTTCGAATTTGAGATTGCCAGACAGCGTCCAACACAGGGCTACTAATACGCCGAACGGCCAGCCCGTTCTGTGCGGTGGCGCACACAGGGCCTGCCGCGATCTGACGACGAACCTCGCCGGTATGCGCGATGGAAATAGATCTATTCCGCGGGCGGACACATGGTTCCGCCGAAAATAGAAAAGCCCCGCTTGCGCAGGGCTTTTGAAGGGTTACGGAAAGCTTACTTGCTGCTTGAACCCACCACCTGTATTTCGACACGGCGATCCGGTTGCAGGCACTTGATTACTTTCGCGCTCGTTCGCCCTTTGCATTGATCCGGCCGAGTCACGGGATTCTGTTCGCCCTTGCCCTCGGTGTAAATCCTGTTGGCAGGAACGCCCAAGCTGACAAGGTAGGCTTTGACCGCTCCGGCGCGCCGTTCGGATAGCTTCAGATTATAGGCCACGCTTCCGATTCGGTCCGTATAGCCAATCGCAATGATGGTCTCTACATCGATTGCCTTCAGCTTGCCGGCAAGGTCGTCGAGTTTCTGCTTCCCTTCTGGACGGATGACAGCCTTGTCGAAGTTAAACAGGGTATCCGCGGACAGCGTGACCTTCTCCGCGACGGGCGTGCGCGCCGCGGGCGGAGCAGGTTGCGGTTCCGGGGGCGCAACCACCGGCGCAGGCGCGGCCTCGGCTACCTTCGGCATCAGTTCGGGATCGCATTCCCTAGTCGCCATGGCGGGCGTCCAGTAGCCCGTGCGCCAGCACAGGCCAAACGGGTCTTTTACGGTGACACCGGAGACCGGAGCCTGGACATAGCCGTTAACCTGGGCAAAGGCGCTGGTCATACCCATGCCGAGCGCGAGCGCGGCGGAAAGGAGTAACGCGGTGTGTTTTACGATTTTGTTCATGTTTTTTCCTTCAGTAAAGTTCGAAACTGATTTCACGGAAACTCCGGGTACTGTTGCAAGACTAACTGCATGATCAGGCGCAGTCGGTACGGTACCGAACATTGTGCGAACTTCGCTGATGACCCTGGCGCGGGTACCAGCAAGTTCCCACGGCCCAGGGCGCCGGTGTGGACGGGCACGACGCCGGCCTTTCAACCCGCTCGCGCAATTCCCTGGCAGGTTTGTGCATGCTGACACATGGATTGTCAGTTGCACTTTGGGCTCTAAATTGTTGTATTAACGGCCCACTCTCACTTATATAGTCTCGCCGAGACTGGCCAGGAGTCCTGCGTTTTTTCCCACGTTCTTAATTCAACCTGAGCGGCCGGATCCGACAGTGGACCTTTTGCCGCTGGCCGACCCGGTCTACGGTTTTCAGCCCGGCATCGTGCCCTATTCCTGCATCCGCAGCACGATCTTGCCCAAATGGGCATTCGATTCCATGTAGGCCTTCGCCGCCGGCAACTCGTCGAAGCCGTACACGCGGTCTATCAGCGGCCGGATGCGGCCGTCGGCGATCGCCGGCAGGATGTCGGCGACGAAACCGCGCGCCGATTCGGCGCGCTGGTCGGGGCTGCGCAACTTGTTGGAAACGCCGAACAGCACCAGGCGCTTCGAATGCAGCGCTTCGATGTCGATCTCGGCTTTCAGCACGCCGTCGACATAGCCCACGGTGGCGAGCCGGCCCTGGAACGCGAGCGCACGCACGCATTCGGCGAACACCGAGCCGCCGACGTTGTTGACGACGAGGTTCGCGCCCTTGCCGCCGGTCGCGCTCATTACCGCATCGCGGAAGTCGCCGGCGCGCGTGCGTATGCCTGCATCGAGTCCGGCCGCTTTCAGCCGCCCGAGCTTGTCGGCCGAGCCCGAGGTGCCGATCACTTTCGCCCCCAGCGCTTTCGCCGTCTGCAGCGCCGCGACGCCGACGCCCGAGGAAATGCCGGTCACCAGCAGCCATTCGCCGGCGGCGAGCCGCCCCTGCGCGATCAGCATGTCGTGCACCACCATGAAGGTCAGCGGGACGCTGGCTGCCTCTTCCCAGGACAGGCGCTGCGGGATCGCGACCGCCTCGCGCGCGTCCATCAAGGCGTATTCGGCGAACGCCCCGGGGCAGCGCCCCATCACGCGCTCGCCCGGCGTGAGACCGGCGACGCCGGCGCCGAGCTTGACGATCTCGCCCGCGCCTTCGCCGCCCGCAGGCTTCGCCGCGCCCGGCTTGGCCGGGCCATGGCCGGCGATGAACTCGCCGCGGTTGAGCCCGGCCGCCTGCAGACGCAACAGCAGCTGACCCGCCGCGGGCTCCGGAACCGGAACCTCGCGCCGTTCCAGTGTGGTCTGTCCCGCGCCCGATTGAACAAAGTAGGACTGCATTGCCATGCCTCCGATTGTTGGGGGTCCGCTGACGTCCGCGCCGGACAGCGCCATGGTAACGCATCGGCGCGGTAGCGGAGCTCTGCAGTCGGCCGGCAACTGCATTCGGCGCAGCGGCCGGCCGGGCCTACATCTGCTTGAACAGCTCGGCGAACAGCCGGCTGACCGGCAGCGTCTCCTTGCGCGCGCGCAGTTGCAGATGCAGCCTGCCGGCGTCGTCGCGCACGGCAGCGGAGACCGCATCCAGGTTGACGATGACGCTGCGATGGACTTGGCGGAACTTGTCCGCAGGCAACTGCTCCAGCAACTCCTTCAGACTGACGCGGACCAGCGCTTCGCCATTGACCGTGACGACGTTGACGTACTTGTCGGTCGACTGGAAGTAGCACACCTCATCGAGCGGGATCATGCGCACCGTGTTGCCGCTGCCGGCGCGGATGTGGCGCAGCGTGGCCGCCTGCGCGCTGCGCTGCACCGCGGGAAGCAGGGTCTGCAACTGGGCGACCAGCCGCCCGAGCTCGGCGGCCGGCGCCCGGCCGGCGTCGGCCAGGCGCAACTTTAGGCGCGCCACCGTGGCGGCGAGCCGTTCGTGCGTGACCGGTTTCAGCAAGTAGTCGACCGCGGCATAGTCGAACGCCTTCAGCGCGTATTCGTCATAGGCGGTGACGAACACGATCTGCGGCACGCGCTCGCCTTCGCCCAGCGTGTCGGCGATTTCGGCGGCGACCTCCAGGCCGGTCAGGCCCGGCATGCGGATGTCGAGGAAAGCGATGTCCGGCGCATGTTCGCGGATCAGGCGCATGGCGTCGACCCCGTTTGCGGCGAGGCCTGCAAGGTGAAGTTCCGGCCACAGTTCCCGCAGTTGCGTTTCGAGCTGCGCCGCGAGCAGCGGCTCGTCTTCGGCGATGAGCGCGCGCGGGTTCATGCGGGCATGGGCAGGCTCAGGGTCACGCTGGCGCCGCCCTGCGCGTTATCGGCGATGTCCAGCGATGCCTGCGCGCCGTAGGTCGCGGCCAGGCGCTCGCGCAGATGCGCGAGCCCGACTTTGGTGCCGGAGGTGGCGGCGGCGCCGAATCCCAGGCCGCTGTCGGCGACCTGCAGCACGACGCGGCCAGCCTCGCGGCGCGCGACCACGGTCACTTCGCCGCCATCGATCTTTGGTTCGAGGCCGTGCTTGACCGCATTTTCCACCAGCGGCTGCAACAGCATCGGCGGCACCTGGATCTGCGCCAATTCCCGCGGCAGATCGAGGCGAAACGCAAGGCGCGTGCCCATGCGGATCGAAAGCAGTTCGAGGTAATCGCGCAGCAGAGCGAACTCCTCCGCCAGCGTGTTCCTGTCCTTGCGCGCCGCAGACAGCGATGCGCGCAGAAAATCGTTCAGGTGGCTCAGCATCGCTTGCGCGCGCGCGGGGTCGGCGCCGATCAGCGCATGCAGGTTGGCGAGCGTGTTGAACAGGAAATGCGGTTCGATCTGCGCCTGCAGCAGCGCCAGCCTCGCCTGCGCGGCCTGGCGCTCCACGGTCTCGGCCCGGCTTTTCTGCAACGCCGCCTCGGTCTCCAGCTCGGCCACTTTTTCGCGCTCCCAGAAGTAGAGTACGGCGACGAAGCCGGCGGCCGCGGTGATCACCAGCGACGTCAGGTAGCTCTGCGCGCGCCAGGGATGGCCGAGCAGCAGCGCGCCGAACCAGGTGCCACAAAACCATGCGAACAGCATGGACGCGGCAAGAAGCGGCAACAGCAGGGCGAGGGGGGCGCGCCGGCCCGGCCACAACAGCCGCCGCCCACCATCCGCGAGCAGGCAGGCCGGAAGGCCGATGCACTGGCTGTAGACGAAGTTGACGCCGAACCCGCTACCGAAGCCGATCGCGGCAAGCAGCGCCGCGATCACGGTGCAAAAAATCGCCGTGTACAACACGTTTCTCGGCAGCGTGGCGCAGGCGGCGAGTCTGTTGGGGGGCGTCATTGGGCGGCGATGCCTGGAGTGTCTGAGAATACCAGACGATCGCTAGTGACGACTATGCGCCCTGTGCGGCGAGGCCGGCGGGGGCGTATTGCGCCGTGCGCAGCACGGCGCGGGCGCGGGCGAAGAAAGTCCAACTCAACAGGCCGTAGACGAGGCCGGCGGCGGCGACCAGGGCGTTCGCCTGCCGCAGCGACGCATCGATCGCCGTGGCCGCGGCCACAGCGTAGCGCGCAAAGAAAATGGCCAGCATCAGCATCAGCGGCACCCAGCTTCCCGGGACGGTATAGCGGCGCGTGTCCGGCGCATAGCCTGCTCCCGCGGGCGGTCCGAGGACCCGATGCAGCAGCAGGGTGAGCATCCCGCCCGCCAGCCAGGCCAGGAGGCCGAGGCGTAGCGGGCCGAAAGTCGCGACCAGGCTGTGCAACGACAGCGCCAGCATCGCCGCCGGCAGCGCGAGCAGCCTCGCCTTCGGCACGGTGCGGGTTCTGCTTTGCAGGAAACCCAGGCAGATCAGCGCAAGGAACAGCAACCAGACCCATCCGGGCGTGTGTTGTATCGTCTGGGCCATCATGACGTGCCCCTCAGGTGGTTGCGATGGAGCGAATTCTGCACAGCGCCGGCCCGCCCGGCGAGCGGCTTGCGACCAAACCGGAGAATCCGGCGACGGGCGGCCGTCTGCCGCGACGGGCGCCCTGCCGGAGGGGCCTTCGCGGGCCGCGCCGGGAATGCGCGATCTTGCCTTGCGTCAAGGCTTTCGCGCTGCGCATCCGCTACGATTGGGCACCTGTCCACAAAGGCAAGCGATGAACGCTATTCCCGGATTGACGCTGGGCCTGAAAGGCGCGGCCGAATTGGTGGTCGGCGAGCAGCATACCGCGCCGAAAGTAGGCAGCGGCCGCGTGCATGTGCTGGCGACGCCGGTGATGATCAACCTGATCGAGGCGGCAGCACTGGCCGCAGTCGAGCATCTGCTGCCGCCGGGGCAGCAGAGCCTCGGCACGCGGCTGGATGTGAGCCACACCGCGGCGACGCCGGTGGGCATGCGCGTGTCGGCCGAGGCCGAGCTGATCCAGATCGAAGGGCGACTGCTGACTTTTCGCGTGTCGGCGGCCGACGCGGTCGAGCGCATCGGCGAAGGCACGCACCAACGCGTCATCGTGACCCTGGAGCGCTTCGATCAGCGGGTGCAGAAGAAGATCGCCCAAGTTCGCTGACGATCGCGCAACGCGACGCTGCCCGACCGCGAGCTCGGTTTGGGTTCAGGGCTTCTTCCCCGCCGCGACCGTTTTGATCCATCGGGAGATGTCGGCGACGGCCTTGTCCTCGATGCCGACGATTGAAGAACACAGGCAGTTCAATGCCGCTATGCACGATTTAGCGCAAACGCCGCTCAGGACGAAGGCGGGCGTATCGCATGAAGCGATTAAGATTGCTCACAAGCGGTTGACTGAACACATCACGACGAGCGACATGGATTACGCAAGGGTTTTTGCGAACCCGGTGCACAAAAGCGGAAATATGAAACAGGGCCCGCTTTACGCGTTGCAGGCACCTGCCGGCGCCGCAAGCCGTCCTGCTCCAGAAGGGGGTGCGGTCAGGTCGGCCATGTAAGCTTGCACCCGGTCTGCGCGACCGGTGATGCCGCAGTGACACCCCTGACGATTTCGTCGACTTGAAACAGATCGTCGGGCTCGGCCCCACGCTTCACCGCATGCCCGATGTAGAGGTCGGACATTAGCTGGTGGTCGCCAGCACGGTAAAATATCTCGTTTGGCGTCAACGCTACTTCGGGTGGCAGCTTGAAGCCTTCGAGCGCTTTGGCAAGCTTCACCGGGTCAAGCGTCTTTTTCTCGTTGGCAACCAACGCGCAAGTCCAGACTGAGACGTAGCCGAACCAAGTACGCGCGGTCGGAACCCGTCCGGACTTTTTCTTAACGGCTGCTACAAATTCTGCGACGTGCGGCACCTTCGGCTGCTTCCAATACCATTCGAACACCCACGTACCAATGCGCGCGTCTGGTGTTAGCGCCTCGAGGACCTCGAGCTCCTGCTGCGCACCGGCGATGTGAAACCTGTTTTGCAGACCAAATTGCGCAGCTTGCATCAGCGAGTTGACAGCATCATCGCCAGCAGTAAGAAGAATGATGACGTCCGGATTTTCCGCCTGTGCCGCGATGAAGTACGGCGAGTAGTCCGTGATGCCGGGTGGTGCCAGGGAAGCACCAACCTCGGCGCCTCCGAATGTTTTGAGGCTCGCCTCGAAGCCTTTTTGCAAGGTGTGGCCGAACGCGTTGGCCGTGGTGATGAAGTACCACTTCTTGCCATATTTGCTATACAGCGTCTGTGAAACCGAGTTAGTCTCCATGCGCGCCGTGTTGCAGACGCGGAATACATTCCAGGGGCAGTCGGTCCCGGTAACTGCATCTGTATGGCCGCCGGTCACGATATGAAGTGTCTTCAGTTCGTTCGAGACCTGCCCCAGCGCCAGCGCCATCGCCGAGTTCACGTTGCCAAGGAGGAAATGCACTTTGTCGCGCTCGATCAGCTGGCGTGCCTTCTGCACTGCGGCGCCAGTATCGGTGCTGGTCGAATCCTCGGAGATTAACTCTACTCTTCGACCAAGGATACCGCCCTTGGCATTCACCTGCTCCACCGCAAGCTCACAGCCGATCTGCTCGTTCTTGCCGAGCTCGGCGTAAGTGCCAGTAAAGGGTTCGTTGAGACCTATCAGGACGGATTCACGGGATTGCGCCCCATGTGCTTTGCCGATGAACGGAAATGCCGCTTGCGCAATGCCGGCGACGGCCGCCGCCTTAAGAAACCCACGCCGCCCGGACCTGCAATCATCTTGGCTCCGGTGTTCCATTTATCCAACTCCTTTCGTGTTAACTTCTGCCGTTCATGGATCGCGTTCTGCCCGGCAGGCCTCACGATTGCCTGCGGTTTCTGCTTTCTTCGCATCGACCTGTAGGGCATACCGCTCCCTGCATCATTGCTGCGACAAGTCGCCTGACAAATTGGGCGGGTCGTTTATATGGACGTTCCCCGCTTTGCGAGCAGATTTTTCTGTTCCGGCAAAGCGGGTACGACTGCGCGCTTGCATTCGGCGCCAACGTGACCAGGCCCATGCCCATAAGTGAAATTGACCGGATTTCGTTTTGAAGTATCACGGCATCACCCTCATACATGTATGGTGGAACGGCAGGAACGCCAATTTCCTCTTGAAAGGTGTGCTCATCAAGAACAAGCCTTATCCAAAGTGGTATGAGCCTCTGTATTACAATATATCACAGTGTGATATATATTGTTATAGACCTCCCTTCTGGAATCCGCATGAGACCGCACATCGCCGCCCCGCGCCCCCCGGTGCCACCCCGCCTCGGCGACTATTCGGTGCATCCGCGAATCGTGCTGATCAGCGCGCTGGCGCTGGCGGTGGGCGCAGTGGCGGCGGTCGTGGCCGATGCGCTGCTGAAACTGATCGGCCTGATCACGAACCTGGTCTTCTACCACAGGCTCGCCACCGCGCTGGTCGCGCCGGGTGCCGACCATCATGCGTGGTGGCTAATCGTCGGTGCGCCCGTGCTCGGTGGCATCGCGGTCGGACTCATGGCGCGCTACGGCTCGGAGGCGATCCGCGGCCACGGCATGCCGGAGGCGATCGAGGCGATCCTGCGCAACGGCAGCAGGATCAGGCCGCGCATCGCCTTGCTCAAGCCGGTCTCGGCGGCGATCACTATCGGCACCGGCGGCCCGTTTGGCGCCGAAGGGCCGATCATCATGACCGGGGGCGCGTTCGGCTCGCTGCTGGCGCAGACGCTGTCGCTCACTGCGGACGAGCGCAAGACGCTGCTCGTCTCCGGCGCGGCCGCCGGAATGGCGGCCACGTTCAATGCGCCGCTCGCCTCGATTCTGCTCGCGGTCGAGCTGCTGTTGTTCGAGTTTAGGCCGCGCTCGTTCGTGCCGGTGTCGCTGGCGGTGGTGGTTGCCACCGCCCTGCGCTGGCGGCTGCTCGGCCCCGCGGCGATCTTCCCGACCGAGCACGCGCTGCCACCGCTGGTGTGGCCCGACCTCGTGCTGTGCGCGGCGGCGGGGATTGTCGGCGGCTTCGTCGCTTGGCTCGCGACCTCGCTCGTATACCTGTCCGAGGATATGTTCCGCAAACTCCCGATCCATTGGATGTGGTGGCCGGCGATTGGCGGCCTGATCATCGGCATAGGCGGCCTGTTCGAGCCGCGCGCGCTCGGCGTAGGGTACGACGTCATCGGCACGCTGCTCGCGGGCCGGGCGACGCTGGCGCTGATTGTTGGCATTCTCGTGGTGAAGACGCTGATCTGGAGTCTGTCGCTCGGCTCCGGTACCTCTGGCGGCGTGCTGGCGCCGGTGTTCATGATCGGCGCGGCGCTCGGCTCGCTGCTGGCGTACGTGTTTCCGCCGGTCGCGCCCGGGTTCTGGGCATTGATGAGTCTGGCGGCGGTGGTCGGCGGGGTGATGCGCAGCCCGCTGACCGGGGTGGTGTTCGCGATGGAGCTTACCCATCAATGGGACGCGGTGATGCCACTGGTCGTGTCCTCCACGGTCGCGTTCCTGCTCTCGGTGCTGGTGCTCAAGCGCTCGGTGCTGACCGAGAAGGTCGTGCGCAAGGGCACCCATCTGACGCGCGAATACTCGGTCGATCCGTTGGAGGCGTACCTCGTAAGCGAGATGATGCCGCCGAAATTCCTGTGTCTTCGCAGCGGCGCGAGCCTGGAATCCGCGCTGAGGGCGGCGTTCGGAGCGCAGTCCGGCGGGTTAAAGCGCAGCCGCACCCACGTACAGCGACTGTACCCGGTGCTCGACGACGCCGGCCGGCTCACCGGGGTGGTCACCGGCCACCAGCTCTACGGCGCGTCGTTGCGACCCGGTGCCGACCCGCCAGCGAGCGTCGACGCGCTGATGGCGCGCGAACCGGTGGTCGGCTATCCCGATATGACCCTTCGCGAACTGGCCAACCTGATGGCCGAGTTCGACGTATCGAGCGTACCGATCGTAGACCGCGCCGACCCGCAACGGGTGATGAGCGTAATCGCGATGGATCAGGTGCTCGAGGCGCGCCTGCGCGATGTCAACGAAGAGCACAAGTCCGAGCGGATGCTGAACCTGCTCCACTTCGGCGCGATCGGTGGCGACCGCATTCTGGTTCGCGACCGGCCGCGAGGCAAGGGCCGTCCTGATGGGGAATAGCAGTCGGAGCAACTGCGGCCGTTCGCGCTTTGACCGTACAACGATTCAACCGTAGCCCTACGCGAAGCGTCGGGATTATGGTGACTGTTTAGGCTTTGTCTTTTTGCACCCTGTGAGAGGCCGGGCTATGCACGATTTCACCGTCACTGAGGCGGGTGTATTCCACCCCTTTCAATGTCAAGAAAGGAGATGGCTTATCCAATATTTCAAGCTTCGACGCTAGCGTCGCCACCTTAGATGCGTCACCCCCTAATGCTATAGCGGCGCATTGCAGGCATACTTGGCCAGCGCTGTACTTGCCTTCGGACGAATCCAGACCCATGACCTTGGCAGAAGCACCGCATAGGTCACAGCCGCCGTGACGCATATAGACCACGCCGACTCGGCCGAAGCCGCCATCATAAGTGCCCATGAGCGTTGCCCCCTTGGGTAGCGCGCGTTTGACCACTTCTTTGACCTTCGCCTCACTAATTTTGAATTTCTTATCCATGCAACGGCTATCCCATAAGTGTTTCAAGTGATGTTATCGGTCTTGTAAGGATGCCTTCACGCGTAAAACGCTGCGGAATGACGGCCTTCGTTGACCGGCGACCCCGCCGCCATGCGTTCGTGTCGAACGTTTAGACCGGTAGTTTTGCGCCGCCACCTTTCAGTAGCGTTGCCCTTGGGCTGAGTAAGCGACTATTCAGGCCAAAAGTAAATGGGCCAAATGGACATATTTCAGACGTTTACGTTTGGGCCTGCGCCAATGCTTGGAGTGGGTCTACACCAATCCGCAAACTAATGGACATACCGCGCACCGCGTAGACCTTTGACGGCCGACATCGCCTGCCAGATCGAGTCGCGACGGCCAACTGTTAGTCAATCTACACCAGCGCCTTGCTCACGATTTCGGCGACATCTTTCGACAGGCCTTGCGCATCGCGGATGCGCTCGAGCGCGGCGCTCGCGTGCTGCCTGCGCCCGGCGTCGAACTTGCGCCAGCGGTCGAAGGCGCGCGCCATGCGCGCCGCGACCTGCGGATTGAAGCCGTCGATCGCGATCACCTGGTCGGCGAGGAAGGCGTAGCCGCTGCCGTCGGCGGCGTGAAAGCGCACGTGGTTGCCGCAGAAGCTGCGGATCAGCGCGTACACCTTGTTCGGATTGCGGATTTCGAACGCGGGGTGCGCAAGCAGCTTCTGCACTTCGGCCAGCGTGCCGGGCAGGCGCGAGCCCGCCTGCACCGCCAGCCACTTGTCCACCACCAGCGGCTCGTTATTCCATTTGGCGTAGAACGCATCCAGCGCCTGCATGCGCTCGGCGCAGTCGCAGTTGGCGAGCGCGCTGAGCGCGGCGATGGCATCGGTCATATTGTCGGCGCGTTCGAACTGGGCCAGCGCGAGCGCGCGCACCTCGGCGTCATTGAGTTCCAGCAGATAGCCTAGGCACAGATTGCGCAGCGCGCGCTTGCCCGCTGCCTGCGCGTCCGGGCTGTAGGGGCCGGGCACGGTCTGCGCATGGTACGTGGCAAGCAGTTCGTTCTTGAGAGCCTGCGCCAGGTCGCGGCGCAGGCGGTTGCGCACCGCATGTATCGCGTCCGGATCGACTTCGTCCAGCTGCTCGGCGATATAGACTTCGGAGGGCAGCGCCAGGGCTTCGGCGCCGAAAGCCGGATCGCGCGGCGCGTCGGCCAGCACCCGCGCAAACGCGCGCACGAAGGCCTGCGGTGTCTCCAGGCCGCCGCCCGCGCGGTGCGCCGCGATGCCGCGCAGCATCAGTTCGAGCGCAAGCCGCTGGCCCGCCTCCCAGCGGTTGAAGGCATTGGCATCGTGCGCCATCAGATGCGTGAGCTCGGCTTCGCTGTAGTCGTATTTCACCACCACCGGCGCGGAAAAATCGCGCAGCAGCGAAGGCACCGGGGGCGAATCCACATTGACGAACACGAAACTCTCCTGCTGCTGCCGCAGCGAAAGTACGCGCGTGGTTTCTTCTGCTCGCGGTGCGCTCGCTGGCCGGTCAGCGGGCTGTTCGCCGTCGAGCGTTAGCGGCAGGTCGGAGCCGTCAGGCCCCACCAGGCCCAGCGCGAACGGAATGTGGAACGGCAGCTTGGTTTCCTGTCCGGGCGTGGGCGGGCAGGACTGCTTCAGCGTGAGGGTATAGCGCTTCGCGGCCGCATCGTACCGGGCCTGTGCCAGCACCAGCGGCGTGCCCGCCTGCTCGTACCAGCGGCGGAACTGGCCGAGGTCGATGCCCGAATCTGTTCCCGCGGCGTCCTGCATCGCCTGCACGAAATCGTCGGTGGTCACCGCCTGGCCATCGTGGCGGCGGAAATAAAGATCCATGCCCTTGCGGAACAGCGCCGGCCCGAGCAGCGTGTGCTGCATGC
>Ga0307377_10001231_pt1 | contig 33416 bp, 28 predicted proteins | sample TR3MG_FD_202535 | JGI IMG/M metagenome (GOLD analysis project Ga0307377, IMG submission 202535) | Soil microbial communities from Risofladan, Vaasa, Finland - TR-3 | ecosystem: Environmental > Terrestrial > Soil > Coastal area > Acid sulfate soil | place: Finland: Risofladan, Vaasa | collected... | reverse complement strand
CTGGCAGGCGTTGAAGCAGGCCTCGCCGGCAAGGTATTTGGCCGCGTTGGCTTCGGCGCCGCAGGGCCGGCCCTGGTCATACAGGCTCGCCGCCTTGAACACCATGAGCTTGGCCGCTTCCAGTTCCATCCAGGATTCGGCCAGCGGATGCTGAACGCCCTGGTTCTGGCCTATGGGCCGCCCGAACACGATGCGTTCCTTCGCGTACTGCGCCGCGCGCGCGAGCGCCGCGCGCCCCAGCCCGACCGATTCCGCAGCGATGAGAACGCGCTCCGGATTCATGCCGTGCAGGATGCAGGCGAAACCCTTGCCTTCCTCGCCCAGGCGGTCTTCCACCGGCACCGGCAGACCGTCGATGAACACCTGGTTGGAATCGACCGCCGCGCGACCCATCTTGTCGATTTCATGCACTTCGACGTAGCGCCGGTCGAGGTCGGTATAGAACAGCGTCAGGCCCTCCGCGGGCTTGCGGCATTCCTCGATGGGCGTGGTGCGTGCCAGGATCAGCATTTTCTCGGCCACCTGGGCCGTGGATATCCACACCTTCTGCCCGGACAGGATATAGCGCCCGCCGTCGCGCACCGCGCGGGTCTTCAGCCGCGTGGTGTCCAGGCCGGTGTTGGGCTCGGTCACGGCGAAGCAGGCTTTCTCCCTGCCCGCGATCAGTGGCGGCAGCATGCGCCGCTTCTGTTCCTCAGTGCCGAACACCACCACCGGATTGAGACCGAAGATATTCATGTGCACCGCGGAGGCGCCGGAGAAGCCCGCGCCCGACTCGGCGATGGCCTGCAGCATGACCGCCGCTTCGGTGATGCCCAAGCCCGCGCCGCCGTATTCCTCCGGCATGGCGATGCCCAGCCAGCCGTCGCGCGCCAGTGCCCGATGGAAATCGTGCGGAAACTCGGCCGCGCGGTCCTTTTGCAGCCAGTAATCGTCGCCGAATTGCGCGCAGATTTTCGCGATCGCTTCGCGTATCGCCTGCTGTTCTTCGGAAAGCGAGAAATCCATGCTCATTTCGCCGCGGCGGCGGAGCCGAGTATGCGCTGCACCTCGTCCTGCGCAAAGCCGAGTTCCTGCAGCACCGCCGCGCCGTCCGCGTTCAGCGCCGGTGTGGCGCGCCGGATTTTGCCGCCGCGCCGGCCATTGGCCCAGAGCGGGAACAGGACATGACGTTGACCGTCGACCTCGGCCACGTCCTCGCGCGCCTTTGCATACTCGGTGCGGCTCGCCTCGGTCGGCGTCAGCGGCAGTTCGAGCGGAACGTCGAGCGGCTCCAGCAGATCGTGCCATTGCCGCGCGGTCTTGTTCAGAAAAAGCCGTTTCAGCAAACGCGACAGTTCGTCGCCATGCTTGCGCCTGCTGGGGTCGGTATCGAACCTCGGATCCATCACCGCGGGTTCCATCTCCTTCACCGCGGCGCGGAAATTGTCCCAGAAATGCTGCTCCACGATGCCGAGGATGAGCACGCTGCCGTCGGCGGTTTCGAACAGATCGTTCACCGGCCAGATATGTGCACGCGGATCGGTGTGCTCGGCGATGCCATGGCGCAGTGCGGCGCAGAACAGACCCGCTTCATACAGGCTCAGGTCGAGCTGCATCCCTTTGCCGCTGCGGCCGCGCGCATGCAGCGCCGCGAGAATGGCGATGGTGCCGAAGCTGCCGCCCTGCATATCGGCGATCGGTATGCTCGAGCGCGCCGGCTTGCCCAGCCAGGACCCCGGATAGGAAAGGCCGCCGCTGGCGCCGACGTAGCCGATGTCGTGTCCGGGCCTGTCGCGCCAGGGGCCGTTCTGGCCGAAACCCGACAGCGAGCAGTAGATGAGCCCGGAATTCAGTGCCGACAGGCTGGCGTAATCGATGCCGAGCCGCGCGCTCACGCCGGGGCGGTTCGATTCGATCACGACGTCGGCCCAGCGCGCGAGCCGCTCGACCACGGGCTTCGCCTCGGCATGCTTGAGGTCGAGCGCGAGCGAGCGCTTGTTGCGGTTGATTGCATGGAACACTGCCGGCAGCAGGCTTCTGCCCGAATCGCCCCGCGGCGGTTCGACCTTGATCACGTCCGCACCCAGGTCGGCCAGGATGGCGGTGGTGAACGGTCCCGGAATCAGTACCGAAAAATCCGCGACTTTGATGCCCGCGAGCGGCAGCCAGCTCATGGCGCCGCCTCCTCTAACACGGCGCGCAGCTCGACGAGCAGTTTCGCGTGGCGCTTCAGCGCGGTTTCCATGCGGTGCATCGGTCCGGCCAGCGCGACGCTGTAGGTCTCGCCATTCAGTTCGATCGGCACCGCCACCGCCATCAGATCCGCCACGGTTTCGCCGCGCGTCACGTACCAGCCGCGCGCCTGCGCCTGCGCAAGATCGGCGGCCAATGCCGCCCGCGAAGTGATGGTGCGCGAAGTCACGCGCGGCAGCTTCACGCCGCGAAGCAGTTCATCGCGCAGAGCCGGCGCGAGGCTTCCCAGCAGCGCCTTGCCGCTCGCGCTTGCATGCAGCGGCCTGAACTCGCCTACCTTCGGGCTGTAGCGGATGCTATGGACGCTGTCGAGCACTTCCAGGTACACCGCCTGCCGCTCGAGCCGTTTGGCGAGCAGCACCGTTTCGCCAGTCTGGTCGCGCAGCTTTTCCAGGCGCGGCACAAAACGCTCGGCCAGGGGATCGCGACCGGCGATGGCGCGGGCATGCTCGAACAGCAATTTGGTCGGGTAGAAACCGGCTCTGGCTTTGACTTCATACAGGTAGCCGCGCGCCTCCAGCGTGCGCACGATGCCGAAGCAGGAAGACACCGGCGTGTCCATGGCGCGTGCCAGCTGCGACAGCGACAGCGGCTTGCCTGCGCGCGCGAAGGCTTCGAACAGGTCGAGGGTGCGGCCGGCTGTTTTCACATTCATGAAAATATTTTAGCATATGTGAAAGATCGCATGCAGCCGCGCGTGCGCAGGCATGTCCGGCGCGAGGCGTTGGTGGCAAAAAGGGAGACGAATTCGTTCTGCCGGCATCACGTAGCCGCCAGTTGAATGGCGATTCTGCGAACGTAGCAATTTCGCCGATCAGACTCAAATCGTCTCCTTCCCTCTTGCACCCTAGGCCATAGCTTGTAGCCCACCCCGGGGCTGCGGCGGGGAGTGCCCATTTGGCGAACCCGGCCTTGACAGTTCCGACCTGCGGCAGAATGATTCTGGAGAAAGTCCGATCAAACGATCTGGAGGAAGCGCCATGACATCACTGCTCCGAAGCGATTCAATTGGAAAACTGGTACTGCGCCTGACGCTGGGATTGCTCATATTGTTTCACGGCGTCGCGAAGCTGATGCATCCGGCCGGCGCCATCGGCTACGTCAGTGGGCAACTCGCGAGCGCGGGATTTCCGACTTTCCTAGCCTATGGCGTCTTTGTCGGCGAAGTGCTGGCTCCGATCCTGATCGTTCTCGGCATCTATTCGCGCATCGGCGGATTGCTCGTCGTCATCAACATGATCTTTGCGGTGCTGCTGGTTCATTCGAGCCAGATTTTTTCCGTGGCGAAGACAGGCGGATGGACGCTCGAGCTGCAGGCGTTTTATCTGTTCACCGGCCTTGCGCTGATCTTCCTCGGCAGCGGCAGAATAGCGGTCAAGCCCGACTAGTCAGCGCGCGATGAATCCGTATTTCCTGCCGATGCGCACGCGCGCCAGACCTTCGCTGTACGAGTAAGCGTCGCTGAACCTGGGCGCGATGACGAACTTCCCCGCCTTGTCGATGAAACCGTATTTGCCGCCGACGGAAACGTTGGCCAAACCGTCTGAAAAGTTGGATGCCGAATTGAAGCTGGGCTTGATCGCTATGCTTCCGCTTTTGTCCATGAAGCCGAACTTCCCGAGCGGCCCTGCAAATTTCGTGCTCCCTCCGAGTTCGACCGCGACCAGCCCTTCCGAAAAACCCTCTCCGACCAGGTGCAACACCTCCCCGTTGAACTGCGGCTTGAGGACGATCTTTCCGGTCTTGTCTATATACTCGGGCTTCTCCCCCACGCGCACCGCCGCCAAGCCGTCGGAAAAGCGCGACGCCATGTCGAACCGCGGGGCAATGACCATATTGCCCGACCGGTCTATGTAGCCGTAATAGCCGTCGATCTCGACCGCGGCCAAACCTTCATGAAAAGGCGCCGCGCTGCTGAATCGCCGTGCGCTGATGTAATCACCCTTCCTGTCGATATACGCGCGCTTCCCGTCCGCGTCCTGCACTGCCGCGACGCCTTCGGAGAAATTCGACGCCTTGTCGAATCTCGGCGCGATCACGAATTTGCCGCTGGTATCGATGTAACCGTACTTGTAGTTCTCGCGTATGGCGCACAGGCCTTCGGCAAAGATGGGCGGGCTGTATTCGTCCCCGGCAAACCTGGGGCTGATCACGATCTTGCCTGTGCGATCGATGAAACCCCATTTGTCTCCAATCCGAACGGCCGCCAGGCCGTCGGAAAACCTGGTATTGAACGGGACGTCGTCTTCCACGAACCGGGGCCGGATCACCATGGTTCCCGATTTGTTTATGAATCCCCATTTGCCGCCTACCCGCACGGCGGCCAAGCCGTCGGAAAAATCACCGGCGGCGTCAAAGGCCGGCGCAATGGCCACGCGGCCGGCCTTTTCGGACCTGACGGAGCCCGCATGGCTCGTTTCGGCGGCATGGCCGAAGGCGGAGATCGCGGCCGAGAGAAGCAGAAAGCCGAAACATCTGATGACGCGGTTGCTTGAGCGCTGCATGCCTGGCCTTTGATCGAGCGGATGCAAAGCTTACTCCGTTCCGGCTTCCCTTGGGTGCAGGGCTCAGCCTTTGGTCTTCGCCGCCGGCATCACGCCTGTCTGCTCCAATCCGGCGATGCGCTCCGCATCGTAATGCAGCAGTTCCGACAGCACCGCGTGCGTATGTTCGCCCAGCAGCGGCGCGCCGCGCGGCGCGACGATAGGCGTGCCGGCGAGCGTCAGCGGCAGGCGCAGGTTGGGCACCTCGCCGACCTTGCTGTGCGGCGCCTTGCCGAGGATGGCGCGCTCCTTCACCTCGGGCGAATCCACCGCCGCGGCGATGCTGCGTATCGGTCCGGCGGGCACGCCGCCCGCCCGCATGCGCTCTATCCATTGCTCCAGCGGCGCTGCCTCGAAGTGCTGCTGCAAAATCGCAGTCAGTTGCGCATCGTTGCGCACGCGCGCGGCGTTGCTGGCATAGTCCGCCCCCAGCAGCTCGGGCGGATTGCCCAGGACTGCCAGCAGCTTGCGCCACACGCCGTCACCCGCCACCGTCATGAAGAACCGCCCGTCGGCGGCGTAGAACACGCCTATGGGCGCGGCGACCGGGCTCTTGTTGCCCGGCGGCAGCGGATTCTTGCCGGTCACCGCGTAGTTCAGGGTGTAGAAGCCGGTCAGAGCGAAGGCGTTGTCGAACAGCGCCGCCTCGATGTATTGCCCGCGTCCGCTGGTCTCGCGCGCATACAGCGCGGCGAGTATCGCGTGCGCGGCGAACATGCCGGTGGTGAGGTCGATCATCGCCAGCGGCGTGCGCAGCGGCTCCTCGCCCGGATAGCCGTTCAGCGACATGAAACCGCTTTCGGCCTGCACCACCTGGTCGTAGCCGGCGCGGCTGGCGTAACTGCCGCTGCGCCCATAGGCGGAGATGGAGCAGTAGATCAGGCGCGGATTGATTTTCTCCATGGCCGGGTAATCCAGCCCGAGGCGCTGCATCACCCCGGTAGCGAAGTTCTCCACCAGGATGTCGGCGCGCGCCACGATATCGCGCGCCGCCTGCCGGCCCGGCTCTCCCGCCAGGTCGAGCACCACGCTCTCTTTGTTGCGGTTGTAGCTCAGGAACAGCGTGCTGTCCCCGCCCAGGTCGGGCGAGGAGTAGCCGCGCGTGGCATCGCCCTGGGGCGGCTCTATCTTGATCACCCGCGCCCCCATGTCGGCGAGGATCATGGTGCAATAGGGCCCGGCGATGACATGCGAGAAGTCGGCGACGCGTACGCCTTCGAGTGCGGTGGCCATAGTCAGGGCCGGATGCCGAAGGCGGTCCTGCCTGGGGTGCGCAGCGGCGCGGCGAGGTCGGCGAATTCGCACAACAGGCGGCGCGTGTCGCGCGGGTCGATGATCTCCTCGACGATGAAGGACTCGGCGCTGCGAAACGGCGAAGTGAGCTTTCTCAGACGCGTCTCGATCTCCATCATTTTCGCCGCGGGATCGGGCGCAGCCTCAAGATCGGCCCGGTAAGCCGCTTCCAGCCCGCCGGCGATCGGCAGCGAGCCCCACTCGCCCGAGGGCCAGACGTAGCGCACGTTGTACCTTCCCGAATTCTGGTGCGCGCCGCCGGCGACGCCGAACACCTTGCGCACGATGATGGAGCACCAGGGCACGCTCGCCTGGCACACCGCCGCCATCGCGCGCACACCGTAGCGTATGGTCGCCGTGCGCTCCGCCTCCAGGCCGATGAGAAATCCCGGGATGTCCACCAGGTGCACCACCGGCAGATGGAAGGTCTCGGCCAGGTCGACGAAGCGCGTGACTTTTTCCGATGCCTGCGCGGTCCAGGCGCCGCCGTAAAAATACGGGTCGCTCGCGAGCAGCGCCACCGGCCAGCCGTTCAGGCGCGCAAACCCCGTGATCACCGAGCGACCCCACAGCCTGCCGATTTCGAAGAACGAAGTGCGATCGACCAGCGATTCGATGATGCTGCGCATTTTGTACACCTTGCGCGTGTCCTTGGGCACGGCTTCGATCAGCCAGGGATCGCTGCGTGCGGGGTCGTCGTCGCAGGCGCTGCGCGGCGGCAATTCGTAGACCGAACTCGGCAGATAGGACAGGAAACGCCGCGCGCGCGCAAACGCATCGGCCTCGCTCTCCGCCTCGTCGTCGACGGCGCCGTTGCGCGTGTGGATGGCGCTGCCGCCAAGTTCGTTCTTCGCGTAGCTCTTTTCCACCCGCGCCACCACCGGCGGACCGGCGACGAACAGCTGCGATGTGTCCTTCACCATGACCGAATAATGGCTTGCCGCCACCCGCGCCGAGCCCAGCCCGGCGACCGAGCCCAGCGCGAGCGAGACCACCGGCACCACCGACATGTTCTGCACCACCTGCTCCCAGATCGCGATGGTCGGAATCTGGGTCCTGCCGTCCTGCTCGATGTTTTTCACCGAACCGCCGCCGCCGGTGCCGTCGACCAGGCGCACCATCGGCAGGCGCAGTTCCCAGGCCATCATTTCGACGCGCTCCAACTTCTCCTTCAGCCCGCCGTCGTTGGCGCCGCCGCGCACGGTGAAATCATCGCCCGCGATCACCACCGGCCGCCCGTCTATCCGGCCGCGTCCCATCACCAGGTTGGTCGGCACCATGTCGACGAGTTCGCCCGACGCGTCGTAACGCGCCTTGCCGGTAATGGCGCCGATCTCATGGAACGAATCCGCATCGAGCATGCCCGCGACGCGCTCGCGCACCGTCAGCTTGCCGCCATCGTGCTGACGCTTGATCTTGTCCGCCCCGCCCATTTTGCGCCCGAGCTCCTCGCGCTTGCGCAGTTCGTCTATTTCAGGTTGCCAGGTCACGATGCCCTCTTGCCGTTGTGATGGATAGCAGCGCTAAACTGTACCATCAACAGAGCGCTTGCCGGCACCATGGGAACGCGTTACCTTCGCTGCGGAAACATCCACGCGGAAAAGGACACCCCATGCAGCAAGATATACGCCTCGACGGCAAAATCGCACTCGTCACCGGCGCCTCCAGCGGACTCGGCTGGCGCTTCGCCCAGATTCTCGCCCAGGCCGGCGCCGGCGTCGCCCTGGCCGCGCGCAGTACGGACAAACTGGAACAACTCAAACGCGAAATCGAGAGCGACGGCGGCAAGGCCAGCGTGGTGAAAATGGACGTGACCGACGTGGCGAGTGTGCGCGCCGCCGTGGTCCTGGCCGAATCCGCCCTCGGCGGCATCGACATTCTGGTCAACAACTCCGGCGTCAACAAGCAGCAGCGCGCCGTCGAAGTCGAAGAAGCGGACTACGACTACGTAACCGACACCAATTGCAAGGGCGCGTTTTTCGTCGCCCAGGCGGTGGGCCGCAGCATGATTGCGCGCAAATGCCCCGGGCGCATCGTCAACATCGCATCGGTCGCGGGCCTGCGCGTGCTGGCCCAGCTTTCGACCTACTGCATGTCCAAGGCCGCGGTGGTCCAGATGACCAAGGCCCTGGCCCTCGAATGGGGACGCTACGGGATCAACGTCAACGCCGTCTGCCCCGGCTATATCGAGACCGGGATCAACCGCGACTACTGGCAGACCGAGGGCGGCAAGAAGCTTGTCAACATGCTGCCGCGCCGGCGCGTAGGCCAGCCCGAGGACCTGGATGGGCTGGTGCTGCTGCTCGCCTCGGCGCAGTCGAACTTCATCAATGGAGCGGTCATCGCCGCCGACGACGGACTCGCGCTGGGTTGAACCGCCGGGCGCGGCCTATTTGGACAGGTACTGTTTTTCGAACTGCTTCGCGGCGGCGGGATCGAGTTTGCGCAAGCCGAGCAGGGCCTCGTCCCTGTGTTCGGATTGTCCGGCGAGATCATAAGCGCGGGCCAAACCATACCAGCCGGGTTCCAAATCCGGTTCATAGCGCACGCTCTCGCGGTAATTTGGAATGGCGAGCTCCGTTTCCCCCCGCCGCAGATAAAGGTCGGCCAAGGCCAGATAAGCGCGCGCCGATTCGGGACGATAGCTCAGCGCCTGCCGATATGCCTGGATGGCCTGTTCGGGCCTGCCCAGCGCTATCTCGCTGCTCCCCAAGGCCAGCCAGGACTCCTCGTCTTCCGGGCTGAGATGCGTCGCCTGCCGAAACGACTCGGCCGCCGCTTCGTTCTGCCCCTGCCGCGCCAGCGCGTAGCCCTGCAGGAACCACCAATCGGATCGGTCGGGTTCGCGTTTCAGTTGTGCCCGCGCCAGGCGGAGCATGCCGGGCCAGTCCTTTTTCTTGTCCAGTTCGGTGATGCGGCTCGCAGTGCTTTGCTCGAATCGGCTGGCGAATATCGCGATCACCGGCGGCGCCATGTCCAGGGCAATCTGCGCACAAGCGCCGCAGGCGACAAGGCAGGCGATGCCGCCCGCCCGCTTAAGCGCGCCGTGGATAAGAACGCTCAGACTTTGTTCTGGTACACGTAGGGCTGCTGCTTGACGCGCGATTGCTTCGCGCGCTCCAGGGTCTCCAGGTCCTGCTTGTGGTCCCACCAGATGGCGCGGCTCTTGCGCTGCTCCGCCTCGAGCTGGGGCTTTTGCTGCTTCATCTCGCGGATGAACTTGGTGAACTCCGATTCGTAGCTTTTCGGCTTGAACTGGTCGAGGAACCTGCTGAGTTTTGATTCATTCGTTGCCATGAGTGACCCCTTTTAGAACTGCTCTTCGCTTAGCGCCATCACGCCGGCGGCGCCGCGCACGACGGTGTCGCGCAGCCCTGGCGCCTGCGCGAGGATGTGGTCGGCATAGAAACGCGCGGTCGCGATCTTCGCCTGGTAGAAGCCGGCGTCGCCGTCCTTGGATGCCAGCTTCTTCTGCGACACCAGCGCCGCGCGCGCCATCTGCCAGCCGCCGCAGACGACGCCCATGAGCTTGAGAAACGGCACCGAGCCCGCATGCACCGCCTTGATGTCTTCGGAGTAAGTGGCGACGATCCAGCTCACGCACTCTTCCACCGCCGTGATGCCGGCGGCGAGGCGCGCGCGTATCGCCGCCATGTCCTCGCCCTGCGCCTGCGCCAGTTCGCCTTCGACCACGCGCATCGCCTTGATTACTTCCTTCGCCGTCGCCCCGCCTTCGCGCGCCATTTTGCGCCCCACCAGGTCGTTCGCCTGGATCGCGGTGGTGCCTTCGTAGATGGTGGTGATGCGCGCATCGCGCAGCAGCTGCGCCGCACCGGTCTCCTCGACGTAGCCCATGCCGCCGTGCACCTGAATGCCGATCGACGCCACTTCGATGCAGGTTTCGGTGCTCCAGCCCTTCACCACCGGGATCATCATGTCGGCGAAGGCCTGGTGCTTGGCGCGCAGCGCCTTGTCCGGATCGCTGTGGGCGATGTCCATCGCCGCCGCGGTGACGTAGGCCAGCGCGCGCATCGCCTCGGTCTGCGCTTTCATGCTCATCAGCATGCGGCGTACGTCGGGGTGGCGAATGATGGGTACTGCCTTGGCGCCGCCCGCGAGGTCGCGGCTTTGCACCCGCTCCTTGGCATAGGCGAGAGCCAGCTGGTAGGCACGCTCGGAGATCGCCGTGCCCTCGAGGCCGACGGCGAAGCGCGCCGCGTTCATCATGATGAACATGTAGGCAAGGCCCTTGTTCTCCTCGCCCACCAGATAGCCGATCGCGCCTTCGTGTTCGCCGTAGATCAGCACCGCCGTGGGGCTCGCATGGATACCCAGCTTGTGCTCGATCGAGACGCACTGCACGTCGTTGCGCTTGCCCAGACTGCCGTCGGCGTTGACCAGGAACTTGGGCACGACGAACAGCGAGATCCCCTTCACCCCTTCGGGCGCGTCGGGCGTGCGCGCAAGCACCAGGTGGACGATGTTCTCGGCCAGGTCGTGCTCGCCGTAGGTGATGAAAATCTTCTGGCCGGTAATGCGGTAATGCTCGCCCTCGCGCACCGCCTTGGACTTCACCAGCGCCAGGTCCGAGCCCGCCTGCGGCTCGGTCAGGTTCATGGTGCCGGTCCAGCTGCCTTCGACCATTTTCGGCAGAAAAGTCTGCTTAAGCTTGTCGGTGCCGCTCAACAGCAGCGCCTCGATCGCGCCGCCGGTCAGAAGCGGGCACAGGGAGAACGACATGTTGGCGGCCTTCCACATTTCCATCACCGGCGTCGCCACCAGCTTGGGCAGGCCCTGGCCGCCGAACTCGGGCGGGAACTGCAGGGCGTTCCAGCCGCCTTCGACGAACTGCTTATACGCGGCGATGAAGCCTTTCGGCGTGGTGACCTTGCCCTGGTCCCATTTCGAGCCTTCGGCGTCGCCCGACTGGTTCAGCGGCGAGAGCACCTCGGCGCAGAATTTGCCGCTTTCTTCCAAAATCTGCTCGACCAGCTCGACGCTGACATCCTCGCAGCCCGGCAGCTTCGCCACCTCGTCCAGTCCGGCGAGTTCGGTCAGCACGAACTGCATGTCTTTCAGCGGCGCGACGTAATCACTCATGATGGCCTCTAAGAATTGTCATTCCGAGGCTGTCCCCCGAGGGGACTTTCCCGTCGAGCGGGATCGAGACCTTCGGGGCGAAAGCCGAGGAATCTGCTTGCTGCTTCCGCCCAAAAACAGATTCCTCGCTCCGCTCGGAATGACAGACAACGCCGTTGCGAACAACGGCGATCACCCCAGTTCTTTCACCAGCTCCGGAACTACCTTGAACAAATCGCCGACGATGCCGTAATCCGCGACCTGGAAAATCGGCGCTTCCTCGTCCTTGTTGATGGCGACGATCACGCGGCTGTCCTTCATGCCGGCCATGTGCTGGATCGCGCCGGAGATGCCGATCGCGATATAGAGCTCGGGCGCGACGATTTTTCCGGTCTGGCCCACCTGCCAGTCGTTGGGGACGAAACCCGCATCCACCGCGGCGCGCGATGCGCCCATCGCCGCACCCAGCTTGTCCGCGAGCGGCTCGAGCAGCTTGAAATTTTCCGCCGATCCCATGCCGCGGCCGCCCGAAACAACGATATTGGCGGCGGTCAGCTCGGGCCGCTCCGACTTGACCAGTTCTCGCCCCACCAGGCTGGACAGCCCTGCGTCAGGCCCTGCGGCGAGCGTTTCCACCGCAGCCGAGCCGCCGCTGGCCGCCGCCGCGTCGAAGCCGGTGGCGCGCACGGTGATGACCTTGATCGCGTCCTTGGACTGCACTGTCGCCAGCGCCGTGCCCGCATAAATCGGACGCACGAAAGTATCGGGCGAATTGACCGCAACGATCTCGGAAATCTGCGCCACGTCCAGCAGCGCGGCGATGCGCGGGGCCACGTTTTTACCGAACGTGGTCGCCGGAACGACAATATGGCTGTAGCCGGTTGCAATCGACGCGACCAGCGCGGCAAGACTCTCGGCAAGTTCGTCTTTGTACTGCGGCGCATCGGCGACCAGCACCTTCGTTACCCCCGCGATCTGCGCGGCGGACTGGCCGACGGCGGCGCAAGCGCCGCCTGCGACCAGCAGTACGATGTCGCCGCCTATTTTCGCGGCAGCGGCGACGGTGTTGAGCGTGGCGCCCCGAAGGGACTTATTGTCGTGATCGGCAATAACAAGTATGGGCATTTAGATCACCTTGGCTTCGTTGCGGAGTTTTTCGACCAGCGTTTTCGCGTCGGGCACTTTGACGCCGGCCTTGCGCTTGGGCGGCTCTTCCACTTTGAGCGTGGTCAGGCGCGGGCTCACATCGACCCCGAGCGCATCGGGCTTGAGCGTTTCCATCGGCTTTTTCTTCGCTTTCATGATGTTAGGCAGCGTGACGTAGCGCGGCTCGTTCAGGCGCAGGTCGGAAGTGATCACCGCCGGCAGCTTGACCGCAATGGTTTCCAGCCCGCCGTCGACCTCGCGCGTGACCTCCGCCTTGCCGTCGGCGATTTTCACTTTCGAGGCGAAAGTGGCCTGAGACCATCCCAGCAGCGCCGCCAGCATCTGGCCGGTCTGGTTGCAGTCGTCGTCGATCGCCTGCTTGCCGAGAATGGCGAAATCCGGTTTTTCCTTTTGCACCACGGCTTTGAGCAGTTTCGCCACGGCGAGAGGCTGCAATTCGGCGTCGGATTCGACCAGAATCGCACGGTCAGCACCGAGCGCAAGGGCCGTACGCAGCGTCTCCTGGCTTGCGGTAGTGCCACAGGACACGACCAGAATCTCCTTGACCACGCCGGCCTCTTTCAGGCGCATCGCCTCTTCGACGGCGATTTCGTCGAAAGGATTCATCGACATTTTCACGTTTGCGGTCTCGACGCCTGAGCCGTCGGCCTTGACGCGCACCTTGACGTTGTAATCGACCACCCGCTTGACGGGTACTAGAACTTTCATCGACTTGCTCCGAGGAAAAAGAAAAAAGGTCAGATGCGAATTATAACTTAAGACGACCATGACCGAACCATGGGCGGTGGCTGCAGTAGGCAAGTAGGCACCCGGTCAGAGGGACGATTCCCGCTTGCGGGTAAGCCGACCGCAGAAAGACGACGCGGCGCTGCCCTTGGATCACTCTTTGGGGGAAGTCACTAAGCGCCACGGTCAATTCACGTACACCCTGCGGCGCGCAATCGCGCACCAACCCGCACGGTCCGGTCAAAACGCCGGCCGACGATGCAAGAACCGGTATCGTCGGCACCGGCAAAAGCATTGGCATCCTCAAGCGGCGCGCCGTACAGTTGTCCACGCGAGATTGCTTCAGATGGAAGCGGATTTCGACAGCCCCGAATAGAGGGACAAATAAGGGGGGGTGCGCCGCTATTTCAACACCCTGTTAGACTAGAACGATTGGTGGGTTTCAGTAGCTATAAGCAGCTTTAGTTTCAGCGGAACATATGCCTTAAGCGCTGCAAAGCGAGTGTCGTACACAAAAGAATACTGGGACATTCCGTTCCAATAGATCGCAAAGGAGAAAATATGATGAAGCGTTTTTCTGGTGCTGTCGCACTGTGCATGTTGGCCTTGGGCGTTGCATCGCAGCCTGTCGAGGCTGCACCGGCGAAGCCGGCGAACTATCCCGATCGGCCAATCAGTTTCGTAGTTTCCTACCCGCCCGGCGGCGGCATGGATATTACTGCCCGTACGCTGGCCGCGCAGATGGAGCGTGTGACCGGCTATCAGTTTCGCGTCGAAAACCGAGCGGGTGGCGGCGCCATCATTGGCAACAGCTATATGGCCAAGCAGGCGAAGCCGGACGGTTATACGGTGGGCATCCTCGCCAATCCGACGCTTTTTATCAACATCCTCAAACAAGGGGCGCAATTCAAGAAGAGCGACCTCGAAGCGATTGCAGGCATCACGTTTGCTCCGGTGGCTTGGTTCACTCGCACCGACTCCGAGTTCGGCAAAATGGACTTCAAGCAAGTCATCGATTACGCGAAGAAGAATCCCGGCAAACTCAAAGTCGGCGTCATCCCCAATGCCTCATTCGATATGGCCACGCGTATTGTGGAAAAACAAAGCGGCGCCAAGTTTACGATCGTTCCTTTCCAGGGCGGGAAGCCGTCGATCGTGGCCCTGCTCGGCGGCAATATCGACGTTTCCGCCGCCTACTTCAGTGAGGTGTCTCAGTATATTAAGGCGGGAACTTTGAAAGCGCTGGCCGTGGCCGACAACTCGCCGACATCCCAGCTTCCGAATACGCCCACGATGAAGGATCTGAATATCAAGATGGCTTCCGGCACCTGGGGGGCGGACCGTTTCGCGGCCGTGCCGAAGGGAACCAGCGAAGACGTAAAGCAGTATCTCGCCTACCTTATCCAGAAAACGCTGGACGACAAGACGACTCAAGAGGCTTTTGAGAAGGTTGGTATCGCGGTTGCGCCGAAGACGATGGCGCAGCAACAGCAGGCCTACGACGAGGGTTATGTCGCGGTTCGCGACTATCTCAAGGCAACCGGCGCGTTGAAAGTTTCGCACTAGGCTGATCCGGCCGGAAACCGCCAGGTGCCCGGCCCAGCTTTCTCCGGTAAGCCAATTCGGGGGTTGCAATCCGATCCGGGAACTGCGCCGTGCCGCGCACCGCGAATGGCCTGTGGCGATAAGGCGCGGCGAAGCGTGAACGTTTGGCTGGCTCCGGTTTGAACCGGAGCCAGGTCCCATAACTCTTGGTCTCGAGGTCCCGATGTTGGAAGGATTGTTCGCTGCCATGTCTCCGACAAGTCTCTTTGTCGAGATTTTGGGCGTAATTATTGGGATAATTTTCGGTGCCATTCCCGGCTTGACCGCGACCCTGGCAATCGCCTTGTTCGTACCGGTCACGTTCCTGATGAGCGCCGAGCACGGCATGATCATGCTCGGCGGCATCTATGCCGGAGGCATCTTCGGCGGAAGCATTTCGGCCATACTGATCAACGTTCCGGGCACGCCGGCCTCCATCGTCACCGGTTGGGAGGGTTATGCCATGGCCCGCGAGGGCAAAGCGCCCTTGGCACTGAGTCTCGCCGCACTGAGCTCGGGCATGGGCGGGCTCTTGTCCGCCTTGGCCCTGCTCTTCCTTACGCCGCTGCTGTCTTCACTCGCATTGAAGTTCGGTCCGGCCGAATACTGTGCCCTTCTGCTGTTCAGCTTCACCATCGTCACCGTCATGATGGAAACGCCGCTGATGCGCAACCTGCTCGCCTGCTTCATCGGGCTGCTCCTGACCACCATCGGCCTCGATCCCGTGACCGGTGCGGCGCGCTTCACGTTTGGGAGCGTGGACCTGATGTCCGGTTTCAATCTGGTGGCGGTTCTAGTCGGCTTTTTCTGCATGACCGAGGCCGTTTTCCTGGCGTTCGACAGCCTGGACACGTCGAACAATAAGGAAACGATCAAGTTTGGAAAAGGAGCCTCGGTTAAGGAACTCATGCAGACGCTCATCACGCGCCCGATGACCTATTTGCGTTCGTCGACGATCGGCGTATTTCTCGGGATTCTGCCGGCCGTTGGGCCGGTTGAAACGCCTTTCATCGCGCATACGGTGGAACGGCGATTCAACAGGCGGGACGAAAAGTTCGGCAAGGGATCCATCACCGGCCTGATCGCCTCCGAGTGTTCGATCAGCGCGAACGTAGGCGGGTCTCTCATTCCGCTGATCTCCTTGGGTATTCCAGGCAGCGGCGCGGCCGCCGTATTCATCGGTGCGTTGACGCTCCACGGTCTGCAGCCGGGCCCCCTGCTCATCCAGAGCGAGCCCGTGCTGATCTACACGTTCTTCTGGGGTTTTATCGCAGTCAACCTGTTCATGATGCTTTTCGGCTTATTCGGTGCCCGGTACTTTGCCGCGGTGCTGAAGTTGCCTAAAGCGGCGCTCGCAACGTTCATCGCCGTTTTTTCAATTTTGGGCTCCTACGCCATCAACAACAGCATGTTCGATGTCGGCGTGATGTTCGGCGCCACCGGCCTTGCGCTCTGGTTGCGCGCGCTGCGCGTACCGATCCTGCCCATCGTGCTGGCGGTGATTCTCGGCCACCTTCTCGAACAGCAGGCATCGGTTCTGTTCACGACCTCGGCCAGCGTGGCCGAGGTACTGAGGCGCCCGATTGCCGACGGCTTCTTTGCAATAACCATTCTCATGATTGGATTTAGCATTGCCAATCGGCTCAGAGCAGGCCGAGCGAAAGCATGAGCCAGCCCAAGTGCTCGGCAGGCACGCGCCACCTGACCAAGGAGTAGATGCGGACGTGCTGTATTTCAACTTGATATCGCTTTTGCTGATAGTCTGCGGCGCAGCTGTACTTGGCCTGCAAACGAGTCATATCGCGGAGACGGCTCGCGTATACCCCTCGATCCTTATAGGCCTGGTGATCGTCTTTAGCTTGCTCATCGCCGTGAAAGAAGTCGCCGGCCGCGCCGCGACGGCGCCCCTGGATTCCCAACTTGCAAAGCTATTGCGCGCGCCTTCACCCTTGCGCCTGCGCTTGCTGGCATTCTGCGCCGCTTGGCTGATCTATCCCTGGGGGCTTAGCAACGCAGGCTTCATAGTCGCCACGACTTGCGCTATTTCGCTTTCGCTATGGCTTTTGAAAATCAGAAGACCGCTTATCGGCGTCCTTGCCGCGCTGCTGTTTTCCGTGGCATTTTCGATTTTGTTTGCCACGGTGCTGTTTATCCCGACTCCTTTGGGTCCTCTGGACGAGATGCTGTCCCGACTGCTCTTCGCCATTCATCACTAATCGGCCCTGCAAGCTTCACCAGCGCTGCCTGGAGCTGCAACAGGGCGGGATAAAGCCCTTGTCTGGAGTCGGCCCAGTCTAAAAGGCTACGTCAACATGAGGGAACACGCCCCCTCATGCTCCCCAATATCGGAGGCCAATTCGGTAATTGTGAAATGGCCTCCAAGTCACCGGTGCTCGGCGATTCCAATATAATTGCCGCTCCGACGATACCGAAATTTGCATCGCCCGCCATGGTCAATTCACGCGCGTCCTCGAGACCTTCCAAACAGACGGTGCTGTCCGACTGGTACTTGCGTTCCCGCCTCAAGCTGCGCCAGCTGTTGTTGCTGGTCGCGCTCGACGAGCACCGCAATATGCATCGTGCGGCCAACAATGTCGCCATGACCCAACCGGCGGCGACGCGTTTGCTCGGCGATCTGGAGCGGCTGCTGGGCTTGCGCCTGTTTGAGCGCAGCGCCCGCGGTTTGCTGCCCAACGCGTATGGCGAAAGCCTGATCCGGCATTCGCGTATGGTGCTGGCGACGCTCGATCATGCCCGCGATGAATTCAACGCCATTTCCGCGGGCACGACCGGGAAGACGTCGATAGGCACTTTGCTGGTCGCCGCGCCGATGCTCGTTCCCCGCGGCGTCGCCCGTTTCAAGGAGCATCACCCCAACCATACGGTACTGGTGCGCGAGGGCACCGCAGCGACACTGGTGCCGGCGCTTCGGCGCGGCGAACTCGACCTCGTGGTGGGGCGCGCTTCCAGCGATGTAGCCAGCGAAGGGCTGAAATTCGAGGCCTTCTACGATGAGCCGATGTGCGTGGTCGCGCGCGCCGGGCATCCGCTGGACCAACGTCGCACGCTCAAGCTCGCCGCGCTCGCCCGGGAGCAATGGATCATGCCCACGCCGGAGGCTGCCTATCGCCGACGCCTCGACGCGGCGTTCAGGCAGGCGGGCGTCGAGCCGCCGCAGCGCATCGTGGAATCGCTGTCGATCCTCACCAACACAATGCTGGTGCAGGAAACCGACATGCTCGCGGTGATGCCCGTCAAGGTGGCGCGGCATTACGTTGACCTGGGTGCCATCCGGATCCTGCCGGTCAAGCTGCCGGCGCCGTCCGGACCGGTAGGCGTGATCACGCTTCTCGGCGTTCCTCTTACGCCGGCCGCAACCTATCTGGTCCAGATGCTGCGCGAAATCGCGCGCCAAACCGCGCTGTCCGGCTGAAACGCCGGTCCACGATGCAAAAACCGGTATCGTCGGCATCGGCAAAAGCATTGGCATCCTCAAGCGGCGCGCCGTAGAGTTAGCGCATGCCGCCGTTCAAGCTGCAAAGGACAGGATATGCGGTGCTGCGCGCTCGTCGACCACGGACGGCGGCGCACGCATCGCCGCAGTCCGCTCGCCGATGCGGCGGGCCGATCGATCCAGCCGCGGAGCAGAGGTAACAAACCCGGGACCGCTGGTCTCGAATTACTCATTGCGGAGTTCAACTATGATCATCGATTGCCACGGGCATTACACCACCGCCCCCGCCCAGCTGGAACAATACCGGAAGCGTCAGATCGCCGAACTCGAGGGCGACCCGGGACACATCGCATCGGCCTGGCCGCTCGACATCAGCGACGATCAGATCCGTGAAAGCCTGGAGAACGCGCAGTTGCGGATCCAGCGCGAGCGCGGCACCGATCTCACCATCTTCTCGCCGCGCGCCATGGGCATGGGCCATCACATCGGCAACGAGAGCACGAGCAAATACTGGTCCGAGACCTGCAACGAACTGATCCACCGGGTATGCACGCTCTACCCGAAGAACTTCGTCGGCGTTTGCCAGCTGCCGCAGACCCCGGGCGTGCGGCTGGACAACTGTATCGCGGAACTGGATCGCTGCGTCAGGCAGTTCGGTTTCATCGGCTGCAATCTGAATCCGGACCCTTCCGGAGGTTACTGGACCGGGCCGCCGCTCACCGACAGATGGTGGTATCCGCTGTACGAAAAGATGGTGGAGCTGGAAGTTCCGGCAATGATCCACGTGAGCGGCTCCTGCAACCCGAATTTCCACGCAACCGGGGCGCATTACATCAACGGCGACACCACGGCATTCATGCAGCTCATCACCGGGGATCTGTTCAAGGATTTCCCGACTTTGAAATTCATCATCCCGCACGGCGGCGGGGCCGTGCCCTACCACTGGGGACGCTATCGTGGCCTGGCGCAGGACATGGGCCGGCCGCCGCTGAAGGAACTGCTGCTCGACAACGTGTTCTTCGACACCTGCGTCTATCACCAGCCGGGTATCGAGCTGCTGCTGAAAGTGATTCCTGCGGACAACATCCTGTTTGCGTCAGAGGTGGTGGGCGCGGTGCGCGGCATCGACCCGGAAACGGGGCACCACTACGACGACACCAAGCGCTATATCGATGCGATAGACTGGCTCAGCGCCGCAGACCGGGAAAAGATCTTCCACGGCAACGCGCGCAAGGTATACGGCTTGCTCCGCGCGTAATCGGCGATCCGCCGATATGGATCGCACCGAACCGCCGAGGCTGCGCACGCTGCTCGGCGACCATCCCAACACCCTTGCCCTGAAAAAGGGCGAGGTCTGCTCCGATCTGTTGGGCTTCGATTTCGACGACGCGAAAGTCGCGCATACGGCGTTCAAGCGCGTGGTGCGCGATCTAGAATTCGACGTGGCCGAACTTGCGATCATGACGTTTCTCCTGGCGAAACACTGGGGCAAGCCGCTGGTTCTGCTTCCGGCGGTCCTGATGGCGCGATTCCAGCATCCTTACCTCGTATGCAACGCGGAGCGCGGGCGACTGACGCCGCGCGACCTGGCCGGACGCCGCGTCGGCATTCGATCGTACTCGGTAACTACCGCAACTTGGATTCGCGCAATCCTGGCGAACGATTATGGCGTAGCGCAGGACAGCATTCGGTGGGTGAGCTTCGAGGACGCCCACGTGGCCGAGTATCGTGAACCGCCTACGGTCGAGCGTGCCGGGGCGGGCAAGAACGCGCTGGCCATGCTGTTTGCAGGAGAACTGGACGCGGTGGTTGTCAACGATGCCGCATTGGCGGATCCGAGGCTGGAAACTGTGATTCCGGATGCCGCCGCCGAAGCCCGGCGCTGGCACGAGCGCAACCGGGCGATTCAGATCAACCACATGGTGGTCGTCAGTGAATCGCTGTCGAAGTCCAATCCGATCGCGGTACAGGAAGTGTTTCGACTGCTGCAAGAGAGCAAACAGGCTGCGCCGCATGCCGTTCCCGGTGGCATCGACATGCATCCGTACGGCCTGGAGGCAAACAGGCGCAACCTCGAAGCCGCCATTGAATGCGCCCATCGGCAAGGTCTCATTCCCAGGCCTTTCGAGGTGGACGAGCTTTTCAGCGACGTGACGCGCGCACTGGGCAGCTAGGCCCTAGTTCGATGGCACGTTGATTTCGAAGCGTGCATGCCGAGTGTTTGTGTGAGGCCCGCCCCCGGGCCGATCGGTGCCCGTTCGTGGCAGCTGGCGCGGCGGTAGCGCCCCTCCTACATTCGGGCGCCCTTCCAACTCCACCAGCGCATCGGCCACCACCGCGCCCTCCCCTTCTGCCTGGACCATCACCGGATTGAGGTCGATGGAAGCGATGCGCCCCCGGCCCTAATTTGGTGCAGGGTTGACTGGTCGCGCACTGAACCTGGGCGCGATATGTCGATTGGTCGGGGCTTGATCGACTCGACTAATCAAAAGTAACCGCAGCGTAATCATCGCAATACGCAAAATCATCGGCGCCGGGAGCTGGTTGGCATAGCGTTTGCTAACTATGACTTGTCATTACAAGTGGACGGGTCTCCGGAAGGCGAACAATGGTTGGTTCGAAAAAGGTGATTTCCATTTCCCCTGTGCCGTTCTATACGCAGATCAAGGAGATCCTGCGGATGTGGATTCTTGATCGCAGAAAAACCAGCGCAGAAAGGCCCTTGCAAACCGACGAGCGCTTATGTAACCTAGCGTCGCTACTTGTTATGACAACTAGAATAGCTCAACTCGGCGCGTAAGCTGGCGCATTGGTGACGACGATGAATCCTCCGCACAAGATGCTCCCGGCATCCGGGGAGAAGACAGCCCGGACGAAACAATCGCTACGAGGAAGGCGTACGCACCCGCTCTTCTTTTCCCTTCTCTCAATCGCCGGGGTCCTCCTTGCCTGGGAGGCGCTCAGCCGGCTCATTCATTCGCCCGTCTTGCTGCCCTCGCCCAGTGCCGTCGTGCATGCGGCGATCGGGCTGGCCTTTGGCTCTTTCCAGGGCGTTTCGCTCTGGGACGACATCGTGATCAGCACGGTGCGGGTCCTCCTCGGCTACTTCATCGGCCTTGCGATCGGCCTACTGCTGGGCTTGGCGATGGCCATGAACCGGACCATCAAAGCGCTGGTCGACCCGCTTATCGAGGGTCTTCGACCCGTCCCGCCGCTCGCATGGATCCCGCTCCTGGTGATCTGGTTCGGTATCGGCGAGTTTCCCAAGGTGCTCCTGCTCGTCGTCACGACCGTGCCCATCGTCTCGATCGCCACAATGGGCGCCGTGCTCGGCGTCCAAACGGACATGGCGATGGCCGCTCGCAGTATGGGCGCGAGCGGCCGACAGGTCATGCTCCACGTCGTGCTCCCGGCCGCGCTGCCGGGGATCCTCACGGGCGCGCGCATCGCGACTGCGGCCGGCTGGAGCTCGCTCGTGGCCGTCGAGATGATCGCGGCCGAACGCGGTCTTGGCTGGCTGATCTGGCAGGCGAGCAGTTACCTGGAAACTTCGGTGGTGTTTGTCGGCATGGTTTGCATCGCGGCCATCGCGCTGAGCATTGATCGACTGCTGCGCGCAATGGAAGCGAAGTTGGTGCCGTGGAAGGGGAAGGTGTGATGGGTCGGGTTCTATCTAATCGGTTTAACATCTGAAGAAAGGGAGGCACAGAAAATGCACTTGACTACGAGCCGTAAATTTACCCGGATCCTTGGGCTAGCACTGGTGGCCTCGCTCGCGGCCGTTGCCTGTGGCACGGTAACTGCGCAGGCAGCTACCGACACGCCCGCGCTGACGGTCGGCTACTTCAAAGGCCCGAACCCCGAAACCGTGGGGCAGAAGTACGGGCTCTTCGCATCGAACATCCGCTTTTCCAGCGTCGAGTCGGGAGTCACCGCCTTCCAGGAAATGGTGGGGGGGTCGATGCAGCTCGCCGGAGGGATCGGTACGCCCCCCCTGGCCCTTGCGCTTCTGAAGTCTATGCCGCTCAAGGTCATCTACGTGGAGTATACGTTCAGCCAGGCGCTCGTCGTCGGCCCCGCGATCAAAGGGCCGCAGGATCTCGTTGGCAAGACGATCGCCGTTACGACCGGGACGACCGGCGATCAGTCCTTCAGTACTTACCTGAAGAAGAACGGCGTGAATCCCAGCTCGGTCAAGACCATCAACATGGCCGGGACGGCCATGCTCGGAGCGTTCAAGCGGGGCGACATCGCGGGCGGTTACATCTGGGATCCGGTTCGCAGTGCGATGCTCGCAGCTGGCGGCCATGCGCTCGAAACGACCACGCCGTTCGCGGCGGTCGTGGCGTCCGAGGCCGTCATCAAGGATCATCCGGCTGCCATCCAGTCCTATGTCTGCGCCATCGCGAAGGCGAACGACTTCATCCAGACTCATCATCAGGAGGCGTTGAAGGTGTTCACCGCCTTGCTCAATGGCGATCAGGCGACGGCCGAACAGGTGTTCAAGACGCGGGAGTACCTGTCACCCAAGGACGCCATGACCAGATGGATGGGGAACAACGCGACGAACCTCGCCGGCGCGATCAAGGACGTGGTGGCGTGGGCGAATGCCAAGAGCGCGACCCCGATGACCCAGCTCCCGGATGCTCACCACATCATCGATGCGAGCTTCGTCACCGCCGCAGCGAACGGCGCGTGCAAATAGAGGCGCATGCAGGTGAATGACACACCGACGGCCGCGCCCGTCGGCGCCAATTCAGTGTCCAGCACCGACCTGCTCGCGGTACGGCAGGTCAGTCACTGCTACCTCGCGGGCGACGTTGTCGTGGAAGCCCTGGCGGATATCGAGTTGCACGTCGCCAGCGGCGAGTTCGTGGTGATCCTGGGCCCCTCCGGGTGTGGGAAGACCACGCTTCTACGTCTCATCGCCGGCTTTCAATCGCCCAGCGAAGGCGAGATCCTGGTCGACGGGCATCCCAGCCATGGTCCCAATGCCGACCGCGGTGTCGTCTTTCAGCAACCGACGCTCTACCCTTGGTTATCGGTGCGCGAGAACGTCGAGTTCGGGCCGCGCATGCGCGGCGTGGATAAACGCGCGCGGCGGCAACTCGCCGACGAGTACCTCAAGCGGGTCGGTCTCGAGGGCTTCGAAGAACGCGCGCCGTATGAACTCTCGGGGGGGATGCAGCAGCGCGTGGCCATCGCCAGGGTCCTCATCAATAAGCCTGCGCTCCTGCTCATGGATGAGCCTTTCGGGGCACTCGACGCCCTGACGCGCGAGGTGATGCAGGACGAACTCCTGCGGATCTGGCGCGAGGAGGGCGCGACCGTCATCTTCATTACCCACAGCGTCGATGAGGCGATCTACCTCGGCACGCGCGTCCTGGTCCTGTCGAAGCGGCCGGGGCGCATCGCGCTTGATCGCAGGTTCGGTTTCTCCGCGAAGGCCGTAGGCGGCGAGGGTCGCCACGTGCGCGCAACCCAAGCCTTCGGGCAGGCGCGCGAGGAGCTGCTTAATGCGATCCTGGGCTGACTTGGAGCGCTTGTCATAATTAGTCGCGCACACCGCAAACCAGTCGCTGCGGCAATCTCGCACCTGCCGCTGCACACGCAGATCCGCGAAACGCTGCGCACCCGCATCCTCGACGGTACCAACGCGCCGCACTCGCAGCTTCCGACCGAGAGCGAGCTGACTGCGATGTTCCGCGTGAGCCGCATCACAGTGCGCCAGGCGCTGCACGATCTGCAGAAGGAAGGCTTGATCTTCAAGATCCACGGCAAGGGCGCGTTCGTGTCCAAGCCAAAGGCCTTCCAGGAGCTGGCGCGCCTGCAGGGTTTCGGCGAAGCCATGGATCGGCACGGGTATGAAACATTCAACAAGCTAATCGGATTGCGTTACCTTGCGCCCGACAAACAGGTCGCGGCGATGTTGAAGACCGCGCGCGGCGACAAGGTCGCCGAGATCCGTCGGGTGCGCTACCTGAATCGCGAGCCGATCTCGCTCGACGTGACGTACCTGTCGCGTGCGCTGGGTGAACGCCTTGCGAAGGAAGACCTTGCCACACGCGACATTTTCCTCATCCTCGAAGACGACTACGGCCTAGCGCTCGGCCACGCGGAACTGAGCATTGAGGCGACCACCGCCGACGAGCGGCTCGCCCGGCTGCTTGGCATCAGCGACGGCGCGCCGATACTGCGCATCCAGCGCCTGACCTGCACCGCTGACGGCGCACCGCTCGACTTCGAATATTTGTATTACCGCGGCGACGCATTCCAGTACCGCGTGCGCGTCAAGCGCAGCGCCATTTAACGCCCCCGACGAGACAACATCCCGTTCGATGCAAGCAGAGCAGCACAAGGATTTCATGCAACTAAACCAGAGCAAGGCATGACCGAGCGCATTGCAATTCGCAACGGCAAAGTCCTTGCCTGGATGGACGGCGCACACCGACTGCTGCAGCGCGCGACGGTAATCGTCGAAGGCAACCGTATCGTGTCGGTAGGCGAGGACATTCCCGCTGCGCGGGAGATCGACGCGACGGGCATGGTGGTGCTGCCGGGCTTCGTCAACATGCACTCTCACGTCACCGATACCGCCTTCACGCGCGACTTCCTGGAAGAAAGCTCAGGCCCGAAGGATCATGCCAATCTTTATCGCGTGCTGCCCGCGGTGCGCAAGGCCATCGATGCGCGCGATGCCTGCATCGGCGCAAGACTGCTGTTGCTCGAAGCGCTGCTCTCGGGCACGACGACAATTGTCGAGTTGGGCTATGACATGGAGCTCACTGGCTCGGCCGACCTCGACAACGCGCGTGAAGTCGCGGAGACCGCCGTCGGGCTCGGCCTGCGCTGCTACAGTGCGCCGCGCTACCGCCGCGGCTACTGGCGCGCAGACCCCGCGGGCAAGGTCGGCTACTACGACTACCCCGACGGCGGGCGCGCGCGCATGGAGGCGTGCATGGCATTCTGCAAGGCGTTGAACGGCCGCCATGCCGATCTGCAGCGCACCATGCTCGCGCCAGGGCAGGTCGACACCTGCGATTCCGACATGCTCGTCGAGACCCGCCGCGTCGCTACCGCAACGGGGCTTCCTATCCAGCTGCACGCCGGACAGTCGCCCTCCGAATTCCGCCGCATTCGCGATACGCAGGGCCGGTCCACTATCCGCTACATGGAACGCGTTGGCCTGCTTGGGCGCGATTTCATGATCGGGCACGGCATGTTCCTCGCCGAGACCAACGACATCGGTACGATTCCATCAGAGGAACTCGCTCTGCTCGCCGACTCCGGTACGAGCATCGTGCACCTGCCATGGGTAAAGATGCGACAAGGAACCCTTATGAATTCCTATGCAAAATTTCTTCGCGCCGGTGTAAATGTGGCGCTGGGCACCGACACGCACCCTATGGACATGATTCACGAAATGCGCGCCGCGGCCATCGGCTGCAAACTGGCCGAGCAGAGCCAGCAGGCGACCACCGCCATGGAAGCTTTCGACCTGGCGACGGTGCGCGGCGCGCGCGCGCTCGGTCGCGACGATCTGGGTCGCCTTGCGCCGGACTGCAAGGCAGATATCGTGGTGGCCAGCCTTTCGAAGCCGCGCGCTGCGGGCTACGACGACCCGATCAAGTACCTCGTATATAACGGCGACGGCTGCGATGTCGACACCGTGATGGTGAATGGCGAAGTCGTGGTGCGAGGCGGTATGCCCTTATCTGCCGACCTGGCCGAAGCAGTGGCACAGCTGAACGAAGCCAAGGCCCGCGTGAGGGTGAAGATCGCGCTGTAAGGCGCCAACTGTGCCGGCTCAAAAAGGGGGAAAGCGTGATCAAGTGGCGTATGGGACTGAAATACCGGCAGCGGCAATGTGCCGTGCTTCGGCTACCTCGAACTGACTGGCTACTGGCAGCCGCTGCGCTGGTGAGGCGGGCGTGAGCGTCGGCGAATGGTCGGAGCTTGCTGCAATTGCACTGGCGGTTGGATTCTTCATAGGCGGCGTGGGCGTGGGCGGTATCCTGCTGATTCCGGCTCTGGTCTGGCTTGGCGGCGTGCCCATCCATCAGGCCACGGCCACGGCGTTGTTCTCTTTTCTGCTTACCGGTTTCGCCGGCACTTGGCTGTTCCAGCGCCGCGGCTCGATCGACTGGACCATCACGCGCCCGGTACTCGCCGGAGCGCTGATTTTCAGTTACCTCGGGGCGAGGGTGAATGCCATGGTCAATGCACATGCGCTGACGCTGATCATCGCGGTCATCATCGTCTTCGCCGGGGCCTACGTTCTGCTGCCGACTCGCCACGAAAAGACGGGCTACCGCGATGGCCGCTCCCGCCGGCAGCAATCGTTGCTCCTGTTCGTGGGCGCGCTCGCGGGTTTCGGCTCCGGCCTGTCCGGCGCGGGCGGGCCGCTGTTCTCGGTGCCGATGATGCTGGTATTGGGCTTTGTTCCGCTTGCGGCCATCGGTGCGAGCCAGGTGCTGCAGATCGTTGCTGCGCTGTTTGGCACTTTGGGCAATCTGCAGTTTGGCTCGATCGATCTCCAGCTCGCCGGCTGGGTAATGTTGTTCGAACTGGTGGGCATGCTGGCCGGCACACGCGCTGCGCATGCAGCCAGCGTGACTGTGTTGCGGCGCACGGCTGCGGGTTTGTGCGTGATTACGGGAATGCTCATGCTGGCGCGATCGCGATGATCGGGCGGCTGCTGGCGCAGGCGACCAGCGCGCGCCTGCGCCCTGATTCGACCATTTTTTGACAAGCTAAATTGAGGTAATGCCACCGTGATCAATGACAGGAAAATCTCCCAGTGGGTCGACACTCACGCAGCCGAAATTGTCGAACTTCTGCAGGCGCTGGTGCGCATTCCTTCGATAACCGGCAATGAAACTGCGATTGCGCAATTCATCACCGACTATCTCCAGTCGCTGGGCCTGAGCGTGGAGCGGCTGGAAGCAGAGCCGGACCGACCCAACCTGGTCTGTACCTGGGACAGCGGCAAGCCTGGTCCAACATTATTGCTGAACGACCACCTGGACATGATCCCGCCCGGGCCGCTCGAATACTGGACTCACCCGCCGTTTGGCGCCGAAATCCACGACGGCAAGGTGTACGGCCGCGCGACCATCGACACCAAGTCGGGGCTGACGACCATCCTCATTACAGTGAAGTTGCTGAAGGAACTCGCCGTGCCGCTGCGCGGCAAGCTGCTGTTGATTTTTAGCTGCGACGAGGAAGTCGGCGGAAAACTCGGCATGCAATACCTGGGCAAGCTCGGCCGCCTGAATGCCGACATGGCGCTGGTCGCCGAGCCGACGACGATGCAGGTCGAGATCGCCACCAAGGGCCGGCTCACCTTCGGCATCACTACCAGGGGCGTCGCGACCCACGGCGCGCGTCCGTGGCTGGGACATAACGCGATTGAGGACATGATGCTGGTGATCGCCGAACTGCAGGGGCTGGCGCGCGAGATTGCCGAACGCGACAAGCACGCCCGGCTTGGCATTCCGTCCCTCAGCGTGGGGACGATACACGGCGGCACGGTATCGAACATGGTGCCCAACAAGTGCACCATCGAAGTCGACCGGCGGCTGCTTCCTCGCGAAAATCCTGCCGAGGTCAGGCAGGAATTCCAGGCGCTGCTCGATCGCCTGCATGCGCGCCATCCCAAGTTCGATGCGACGCTCGAGCAACTGGTGTGGTGGCCGGGTTACGAAATCAGCGAGGATGAACCGATCGTAACCGCGGTCTGCGGCGCGTTCGAGAAGGTGATGGGCCGCAAGCCTGCCATCGGCGTCAAAGACGCGGGCACAGACGCTTCCTGGATCAATACGCTGGGCAACATCCCGGTGGCGATGTTCAGTCCGGGCGACGGCATGCGTGCTATGAACGCCGACGAGAACGTCACTATCGCAGACCTGATTGCCGCAGCCAAAGTTGTTGCGCAGGCAACCATCGACGTCCTGGGTGAAAAATAGAGCGATTCGCGTCAGGACCGCTATGCCGTATGTATAGCCGGCAACATGAGCGCTGTTAGTAAATCCCAGCCCGAATACCTTTAGCGGTTCTTTTTCCACCATGAAAAATACACATATTGACTTTGGCATTGATTCCTTGCGTCACGCCTATGCCAGCGGCAGTCTCACGCCCGTCGAACTGGTCGGTGAAGCTTATCGTCGGATACGCGCTTATTCCAATCCGCACGTCTGGACCGAGCTGGTCGATGAAGCGCAGGCCCTCTCCGCTGCCAGGTCATTGATGGAGCGCAGTCGTGAAGAACTGCCCCTTTACGGAATTCCGTTCTCGATAAAGGACAATATAGACGTTGCAGGGATGAAAACGACTTGTGGATGCAGCGGTTTCGATTCGCTCCCAGACGTCTCAGCCATTGGCGTCAGCAAGGCACTGAAAGCGGGTGCGATCCTCCTGGGCAAGAACACCCTGGATCAATTTGCCACGGGACTGAACGGTACCCGTAGTCTTAATGGCTATTGCCGCAATGCGTTCGACGAGCGCTATGTGCCCGGTGGTTCCAGCTCCGGCTCAGGGGTTGCAGTAGCGGCCGGACTAGTTTCCTTTGCGCTCGGCTCAGACACAGGCGGGTCCGGTCGGGTACCTGCTGCCATGAACAACGTGGTCGGCGTGAAACCCAGTTTAGGTTTGGTAAGCAGTCGAGGGATAGTCTATAACAACCGCTTCTTCGACTGCATACCCGTTTTCGCGCGCAACGTCCAGGATGGCTACGCCGTACTCGCTTGCATTCGAGGCTACGACGCGCAGGATGCTTTCAGCCGCGAGGACGCCGACGCCATTTCGCTAACGGCGAAGATCGCCCGCAACTTCCGCTTCGCCGTTCCTCGAGCAGACCAGCTGCAATTCTTCGGTGATGAGTACGCGCGCGAAGCCTTCGAAAGGGCTGTCCGCAACCTGGAAGCAATCGGCGGAACTCGCTACGACATTGATTTCTCGCTGCTCCGTGAAGCTGCGCATCTGCCATTCGACAGCGGCCTGCTGGCCGAGCGAACCATCAGCTACGGCCGAATCCTAAATGACCGGCCCGAGACCATCCATCCGGCCGTCGCGGCGATGCTATCCAAAGGCGCCGCTTATTCGGGTAGCGAGGTTCTTGATGCCATTTACCGCATGTTTAGCCTGCGTCGTGCCGCTGCCCTCCAGCTTGCACCGTTCGATATAGTCGTAACCCCGACAGTCGGGCGCGCTTACACCTGTGAAGAACTTGAAACCAACCCGATCGACCTGAATAACAACATCGGCTACTACACCTATGGCGTTAGTCCACTTGATTTGTGCGCCCTGGCGGTCCCATCCTGCATTCGTCCCGATGGAATTCCTTTTGGCATTTCCATGCTGGCGCGCGCCGGACGCGACGGAGTGCTGAACGAACTCGGCACGCGCTACCAACGTTACGTGGCTCTGCCACCTGGTATCGAAGCGAAGACTGTTCTCCGAGCGTCATAAACTTGACCGTCCCGAGTCGACTAAGACAGCCTTTATCGCTATTCGAAAGCAGCCAATCGGACATAGACTAAGCGCCGACTCGGCTGGTAATGCCATTTGCGCCAGCGGCTGCTATCTGTAAGCGCGACCAGACGGCAGCTGACATGATGTTCAAGTTCCGGGCGCGCGTACGGTATCCTGTCTCCCTGCAAGACTTCAGAACCGATTTTTCGCAATATCGTTGACGTCGTTTGCGAGAATCATTTGACATGGGCCCGAAAATGTCAGTCGTCATGCTGTCCGTCACAAACATCGAACGCCGCGACCCGGTAAGCGGAGTGGTGCTGCTGCACCCTACCAGCCTGGATTTGCGCGCTGGAGAACACGCCGTCTTGATGGGCCCTTCTGGCACGGGAAAAAGCGTGCTGATGCGCAGCCTCGCTCTGCTGGATGCCATTGACGGCGGCGACTTGCGTTTTCTTGGTGAACCGGTTGCCGCCAACGACGTGCCCCACTATCGCTGCCACGTCGCCTATATCGCGCAACGGCCAAGCTTGTTCGCCGGGACCGTGGAAGACAACCTGCGACTCCCCTTCACCCTCTACCAGCATCGCCAACGCCACTTTGATCCGGATGCAGTGGTGACCCTGCTCGAGGCGGCGGCCCGGCCGGCAAGTTTCCTGGGCAAAGCCGCCCGCGACCTTTCCGGAGGCGAGGCGCAATTGCTCAATCTGCTGCGCGTGCTCCAGCTTGAGCCCTCCATCCTCCTGCTCGATGAGCCCACGTCGGCGCTGGACGAGGCGGCGACGGCCATGGTCGAATCGCTGGTCAGCCGTTGGGCCGGGCGCAAGCCCGCAGAGACGGCGACGCTTTGGGTGACCCATGATGCTGCTCAGGCATGGCGCGTGGGAAACCGCTTTTTTCGCATGGAAGGCGGTCAACTTGAAGAGCTCACCGAGCCTCCGGCGGGTTCCACGGCAACGGTACGCGAGGCCGCTCCATGAACGCCACGTACCTCGAACTCTCCTGGCCGTCGCTGGCGGTTGCCGCTGCGCTGATCCTAATCAACGGCGCGATTTCCATTGCTCTGCGTTTGGGCCTGGAGAGGAAGCTGGCAATCGCGGCGCTACGCACCATCGTGCAATTGCTGCTGATCGGCTACATCCTGAAATGGATATTTCAAGTCGATCGCTGGTATGTCGTGCTGGCCATCCTCGCGCTGATGACACTGATTGCGGGACGCGCCGCCGCCGGGCGCGGTGCAGTCCGCTATCACGGCATGGGCTTGGACGCCATGCTTTCGGTCTCCGCCAGTTCCTGGCTGATCACGGCGCTAGGCCTGTTCGCGGTAATCCATATCGACCCTTGGTACCGGCCGCAATATGCCATCCCGATATTGGGCATGATCCTGGGAAATACGCTTACAGGCGTTTCGCTGGGTCTGGAGCGGATCACCGACGAGTTGTCGGCGCGGCGCGCGCAAGTCGAAACCCTGCTCTCCCTCGGCGCCTCGCGCTGGGAAGCGTTTCGCCCGTCTGCGCAGCAGGCGATAAGGGCCGGCATGATGCCGGTGATCAATGCAATGACCGTGGTGGGGCTGGTAAGTCTGCCAGGCATGATGACAGGCCAGGTGCTGGCGGGGCAGGCGCCCGAGCAAGCCATCCGCTACCAGATCGTCATCATGTTCCTGATTGCCGCGGCTTCCGGTCTTGGAACCGTCTCCGCGGTGCTCTTGGTCTATCGCCGGATTTTCAGCCGCGCGCACTGCTTTCTGTACTGGCGGCTCGAGGAACGCAAAGCAGGAAGCTAAAGCGCAGTCAGATCAAGTCGCGATCACTGCATTGGGTCTTGGCACAGTTCCACCAGCGCATCGGCCACCACCGCGCCCTCGCCTTCTGCCCGGACCATCACCGGATTGAGGTCGATCGAGGCGATGCGCCCCCGGCCCGCCTGCATGATCTCGCCCAGGCGCATGGCGATCGCCGCGACGGCTCCCAGGTCGAGCGGCGGTTCGCCGCGCACCCCATGCAGCAGCGGCGCGATATGCAGGCGATCGAGCGCCTCGAGCACTTCCTCCGTGTCGAACGGCGGGACCAGCAGGATGAAGTCCTGCAAGGCCTCCACATATTTGCCGCCGTCGCCCAGCATCACCACCGGGCCGAAGCGCGCATCGATGCGCGCGCCCAGCGCCAGTTCGCGCTGGCCTTCGACCATAGCGGCGACAATGATGCCGTCGCGCGCGACTTTCATTGCCGCAAGCTTGCGCCACTGCGCATTGAATGCGGCACCCACTTCGTCCGCGTTATCAAGCCCCAAAGCCACCAGGCCGAACTCCGACTTGTGCGGCACCTCGACCGAACAGGCTTTCACCGCCACCGGTCCGCCGAGCGCGCGCCAGGCCGCGCGCGCCTCGGCTTCGTTATGGCACAAGCGCTGCGGCACCACCGCAATGCCATTCGCGGCGAGAAGAGCCAGACTATCGGCTTCGTTGAGAAAGCGCGCGCCGCCGCCCGCCGGATCGATGCGTACCGGCGCCGCAGCGCGCGTATTGCGCACGCGCCGCATCAGGGCGCTGTGCGCAGCAAGCTGATGCAGCGCCCGCAAGGCCTGCCGGTCGCTGGCGAACACCGGCAGCCGCAATTTGACGAAAGGCGCCGCCACTTCGTCCTGCGGCACGGCCAGCGCCAGCGGCTTGCCCGTCGCCGCGATAAAACCGGCCGCGTCGCGCGCGAACGCCTCGACATCGTAACCGGTGCCGGCAATCGGAATGCCGGCGAAAAACAGATCGGCGCCTGCGTCCCCGCCCGCGATGTCCAGGATCTTGCCGAACAGGCTGCTGTCGCTGAGCAGAGCGCCGGTGATGTCGATGGGATTGGTGGTGGTGGCAAAACCCGGCAGCACGGCTTTCAGTTGCGCGCGCGTCGCGTCGGCCAGCACGGCCAGCGGCAGGTGCAGTTCCTCGGCCATGTCGGCCGCCATGACGCAGGTCGCGCCGGAATTGCTCACCGCCACCAGCTTCCTGCCCCGCGGCCGCCAGCCCTTGAGGTAGAGCTCGCTCGCATTGACCAGATCGTCCGGATCGCTGCAGCGCCAGATGCCGTGATGCCGCAGGAAAGCGTCGACCACGCGGTCCTCGGTGGCCATGGCGCCGGTATGCGAGCTGGCCGCCCTCTGGCCGCTCAAGGTGCGCCCCGATTTCAGCACCAACAGCGGCAGGTCACGGCCGCGCGCGATCGCGGCAGCCTCGGCCAGACTGTGCGGGTCGTTGACCGTTTCGAGATACAGCAGCAACAGCTTCACCTCCGGGTCTTGCGCGACCTGGGCCGCGAGTTCGGCGACGGTGATGTCGGCCTCGTTCCCGGTGGCGTGGCAGTGCCGCACGCCGATGCCGCGTTTGCGCAGCAGGCCGTAGATCAGCTGCGACAGCGCGCCGCTCTGGCTGATGATGGCGGCGGGTCCGACGCTGTTCGGAAGGTCGTTGAAGATGGTGGAGAAATTGGCGATCGCGCCGTTGCCGAAATTGGCCAGGCCCTGGGAATTGGGTCCGACCATGCGCATACCGCCGGCGCGTGCCTTGGCCAGCATCGCATCCTGGACCTTCTTGCCGGCCGCGCCGGTTTCGCCGTAGCCGGAGGCCATGATCACCGCGACCTTCACGCCCATGCGCGCGCACTGCTCCACCGCCTGCACCGTGCCCTCGCCCGCGAGCGCGACGATCGCCATCTCCGGCACTTCGGGCAGCGCGCCGAGATCGGCATACGCCGGGTAGCCCTGCACCTCGGCGCGCCCGGGATTCACCGGGAACACCTTGCCGCGGTAGCCGTACTTCTTCATGAACAGGATAGGCCGGCCGCCCACTTTGTGCGGATTGTCGGAGGCGCCGACTA
>Ga0307377_10001228_pt1 | contig 33451 bp, 28 predicted proteins | sample TR3MG_FD_202535 | JGI IMG/M metagenome (GOLD analysis project Ga0307377, IMG submission 202535) | Soil microbial communities from Risofladan, Vaasa, Finland - TR-3 | ecosystem: Environmental > Terrestrial > Soil > Coastal area > Acid sulfate soil | place: Finland: Risofladan, Vaasa | collected... | reverse complement strand
GCGGCGGCGGCCTGGCCCGGGGCAGCCGTAGCGGCGGATTCCGAAGGCGCGTTCGATGCGGCCGCGGCGATCCCGGCGGTCGGCGATCCCGGCGACTTCGTCGTGAAGGGATCGAACAGCAACACGACGACAGCGGCCGCGGCGATGGCGATCAGGACCGGAAAGAGGATCCGCGGAAAGGGAATCGGCCCGCGGGCCGGGCGGTCAGGCCGATTTTTCGGTGCCTGATCGCCCTTCGCCGAAGCGCCGCAGACGGGACAATCGCCGGTGGAAGGGAGTTCGAAACCGCATCTCGGGCAAAATGCCATGGGACACCTCAGCTTTGTGACACGGGGCCACTTCGATGATCGTCTGTCAAATATACGAATCCGTGCGGCGCTCCGGCGAGGATCGCCCGAATCCGGCTCCGAATCCGGTACCGGTCATGCTAGTGAAGCGACTTCTGCATGGCGAGCACCCGCCGCAATTCGTCATTCGAGTTGACGATCGTATCATGGCTGCATGAAGAAAAGATGAAAGCCGCCCGGTGATCGCGCAAACGCCGATAGTCCGCGGGAGTGTCCACGCCGGTCTCCACGGGAATGCCGTCTTCCTTCAGTTCGGCGATGAGGCGATGGGCGTTGTCGGCCGGATCTCCGTCTTCCGAGCTGATCGAGACGAAGCGCCGGTTTCCGCCCGAGATCCAGGCGGCGTAGCGCTCCACATCGTCGTACAATCCGTCGAAGAGGCAGACCTCGCGCACCTTTTTCGCCGCTCCGTCCTGGCCGAGTATGCAGGCCATGACCCGATAGGCGCCGCTGTGTCCCATGAGGGTGATGGAGCCGACCTTGAGAGGGGGCGTGGCTCCCGAAGCGTGCAGCTTGCGCAAGAGCTCGGCTACCAGGCGGTCGAAGCCGCCCGGGCTTTCGAGCTTGCCGCCGTAGGAATCGGGGGCGTCGCGCGCGGTCTCGGGCAGGACCAGGAGGGCTCGTGCCCCGCTCTCGGAAAATTGTCGGAGCAGAGAGAAAGCCTCGATAGCCTCGGGGACCGAGGAGTACCAGCCATGGAAGAAAAAGACGAGGTTCACGGTTCCCCGCGGCTTGAAGCCGGGAGGGATGAAGACATCCACGGTGGAGTCGTCGTAGTGCCCGGCGAGGGGGAAGTCTTCGCCGTCGTAGCTGTAGCCGCGGCTCCTGGCGGGGTCGGGAAAGGGCGCCGATGCCAGATGGAAGGAGCAGAGCCTTCCCGTGGCGACCTTCGACGAGCCTTCGACGGGACGCTTTTCGACGGCGCGCGAGGGGAGGCTCTGCACGGCGAAAGCCGCGAAGGCGGCGAGCAGCAGAGCCGAACTCAATATGAAAGCCGCGCGCGGCATCCGCATCCCGAGGCCCCCCTTCGCTCCGGGATTCTATCACGCCGAGCGGAAGGACGCTAAGTGCCGATGCGGAAAGCCGAGCTACCCGACGCCCTCTCCCGTGCTATGATGGCTCATGGCTTCCACCATCTTCTGGTACGACCTCGAGACTTTCGGCCTCGACAGCCGATACGACCGGATAGCCCAATTCGCCGGCATAAGGACGAACCACGAGCTCGAGCGCGAAGGCGGCGAGCTCGCCCTCTACTGCAAGCCGACCTCCGACTACCTGCCCAGCCCCTACTCCTGCCTCGTCCACGGCATCACGCCCCAGCACGCGCTCGAGTCGGGTGTGAGCGACTATGAGCTCGCCAAGGCGGTCAGACGGGAGATGTCGCGGCCGGGGACCGTCGTCGCGGGCTTCAATTCGCTGCAGTTCGACGACGAGTTCGTGCGCAGCCTCTTCTTCAGGAACCTCTTCGATCCCTACGAGCGCGAGTGGAAGCACGGCAACAGCCGCTGGGACGTCATCGATCTCATGCGCGCCGCCCACGACCTCAGGCCCGAGGGCATCGTGTGGCCCACCCAGGAGAACGGCCGTCCCATCTTCACCCTCTCCGCCCTCGCGAAGGCGAACGGGATCGGGCACGAGTCGGCCCACGACGCGCTGCACGACGTGCAGGCGACGATAGGCCTGGCGCGCCTCGTGAAGACGCGGCAGCCCAAGCTGTTCCGCTGGTATTTCTCGCACCGGAGCCGCGATTCGCTCAGGCCCCTCGTGGACCTCGTGGAGCGCAAGGCCCTGGTCCACAGCTCCGTGTCCTACACCTCCGACCGCGGCTGCACGACCCTCGTCGCCCCGGTGGCCCTCGACCCGGAGAACCGCAATCAGCTCATCGCGATCGACCTGCGCTTCGATCCGGCCTCGATCCTCGACCTGGGCGTGGAAGAGCTGCGCCGGCGCGTGTTCACGAAGGAGGCCGAGCTCGACGCGCCCCGGCTGCCCCTGTCGCGCATCCGCCTCAACCGCTGCCCGGCGCTCGCCCCCCTGGGCACCCTGAGCGCCGAGGCGGCCGAGCGCCTGGGCATCGGCGTCGAGGCTTGCCTCGCCAACCTCGAAATGATCAAGCGCCGCCCGGAGCTGATCCAGAAACTCGTCGCCGTCTACGAGACTCCTCCCCCGCCCCTGGAGTCGGAGGACCCCGAGCTGCGCCTCTACGAGGGCGGCTTCCTGCCGGAGAGCGACGCGGCCCAGCTCGTCGAGGCGCAGGCGCTGCTCGCCGAGCTGGAGCCTGCCGAGGCGAAGAAGCGCCTGTACGAGATGCGGTTCCGGGACGACCGCCCGGCCCAGCTCGTGCGGCGGTTTTTCGCCCGGAACTTTTCCCAGACCTTGGGCGAGGCCGAGGCGGCGCGCTGGCGCAGTTTCTGCGCGGGGCGCCTGCAGTTCCCGCCCGTCGAGGGCGCCGCCGATCTCGCCACCTACACCAAGGTGATAGAGCAGCGCCTGGCGGATTCGGCCACTCCCGCGCGGGACAAGGCCATCCTCCACGCCCTGCTCGAGTATCGCGGCACCCTCGAGCGCGAGGTGCTCCGGTACGCCACAAGCTGAAGGCGGCGCCGGACACGGACAGGCTCCTGCCGGGCTTGGGCTTCGGCCCGGACTAGGCTCCTGCCGGGCCCGCGAGGATGCGCTCGATCGCCGCGAGCTCCTCGGCCGAGAGCGGCGGCGCGGAAAACGCGGCGGCATTCTCCTCGACCTGGGCGCTTCGGCTCGCTCCGATGAGGGCGCTCGTCACGCGCTCGTCGCGCAAGGTCCATCTGAGCGCCATCTGCGCGAGGCTCTGTCCCCGGGCGGCGGCCAGGTCGTTCAACGCGCGGGCCTTGGACAGCTTCTCCTGCGTGAGGCCCTCGGGCGTGAGGAAGGGGCTTCCCGAGGCGGCGCGCGAGTCTGCCGGCAGGCCGCCGAGGTAGCGCGAGGTCAGGAGCCCTTGGGCGAGGGGCATGAAGGCGATGACGCCCATGCCCTCGGCGGCGCAGGCCTCGAGGAGGCCGCCTTCGAGGGCGCGGTCGAACAGGTGGTAGCGCGGCTGGTGGATGAGCGGGGTCACCCCCATGCCGCGGAGGATTTTCGCGGCCTCGGCCGTGCGCTCCGCCGGATAGTTCGAGAGGCCGACGTAGAGAGCCTTGCCCGAACGCAGGGCCTGCGCCAGGGCGCCCATCGTCTCTTCCAGGGGCGTGTCGGGGTCGGGACGGTGCGAGTAGAAGATGTCCACATAGTCGAGGCCCATGCGAGCGAGGCTGGCGTCGAGGCTGGCGAGCAGGTACTTGCGCGAGCCGTGGTCGCCGTAGGGCCCGGGCCACATGGTGTAGCCGGCCTTGGTCGAGATGACGAGCTCGTCGCGGAAGGGGGCGAAGTCGTCCTTGAGGAGGCGGCCCAGGCATTCCTCGGCCGAGCCGGGCGGCGGCCCGTAGTTGTTGGCCAGGTCGAAGTGCGTGATGCCGAGGTCGAAGGCCGTGCGGGCTATGGCCCGGGCGTTCTCGTAAGGCGAAGTGCCGCCGAAATTGTGCCAGAACCCGAGGGAGAGCGCGCTCAGGCTGAGGCCGGAGGAGCCGCAGCGGCGGTAGGGCAGGGTCTCGTAGCGCCGCGCCGAGGGGAGGTAGGCCGTGCTTCCGTTCATGGCAGCACCATAGACCGGGCCGCTTGGCCGCGTCCACTGTCGCGCGAGGCCGGGGCGCGCTCGGCTTTTCCCTGTCCGCCTCTCGGGTTCCGCCCTTGTGGCCGCGCCGGGCCAAGCATACAATCGTCCCGTATGGAAAAGGACAATGTGAGGATCTTCGAACCGGGAGAGCGGATCTTCACCGAGGGTGAGGAGGGCGATGTCATGTACGTCCTCCTCGAGGGCTCGGTGGACCTCAAGAAGCGGGTGGAAGGCGGGCAGGCGGTGCTCAAGACCGTGGATACGCCGAACGATTTCTTCGGCGAGATGGCCCTTCTCGACGGCAGTCCGCGTTCGGCCACGGCCGAGGCGGTGAGGCGCACGCGCGTCCTGGCCGTGGACGGCCCCACCTTCGAGTCCATGATACTCTCCAACGGCAAGTTCGCCCTCAAGATCATCAAGGTGCTTTCGGCCCGGCTGCGGCGCTCGAACGATCAGGTGTCGGATCTCATCGAGACCATGCCCAGGGAGCGCATAGCCCGCGGCATGGTGGACTACGCCCTGCGCCACGGCGAGAAAATCCACGGCGGCGGGCTCAAGGTCAACGCGGACTTCATGAAGGCCTGGATCAACACCCATCTCGGCGCCGCGATGGACGAGATCGAGGCCGCGATCTACCGCCTGCTCAAGTCGGAGGCCGTCGCCTGGGCGCCCACCAGCGCGCAGACCAAGGAGAACCTCGTCCTTCCCGAGGAATTCGTGAAGGCGAACGATCGGCGGACCCAGGTCTGAGCGGCCGGCCTTGCCCGCCGCTGCCTTCCCGCGCGATCTTCGTAGGCATGGAACCAGAAGAGAAGGCCGCCGGTAAGGATGATCCATCCGCTCCGAATAGGGCCGCCCTCCCGGCGCGCCGACTTGCGACCGGCTGGAGGCTGGCCGCGCGTTCCGCCGCGATAGCCGCGGCGGCCATCCTGGCCTCGCTCCTCATATCCGCCTCTCTCTCCGAACCCGGCTCGTCCCGGGACGAGTCGGGCCTCCGGGGCATAGAGCCGATCCCGCCGGAGCTTCAGCCGATAGAGCCGCTGACCGGGCCCTTCGTCGTCGCCATCCAGGCGGGGCACTGGGAGGAGGCCGGGCTGCCCGACGAGCTGGAGCGACTCCGAACCGGCACGGGAGCCGAATCGCACGGCGTGCGCGAGGTCGATGTCAATCTCGCCGTGGCGCGCGCCCTCGTCGCGCTGATCGAGGCCCGAGGCTGGAAGGCCATCCTCCTGCCCGCGACCGTGCCTCCTGGATTGCGGGCCGATGTCTTTGTCGCCATCCACGCCGACTGGGGCGCGAATCCCGGCATCCGGGGCTGGAAGGTCGCGGCGCCCTGGAGGCCGAGCCCGGCGAGCCTCGAGCTCGCGGCTTCCCTGGACGCCGCTTTCGGCGCCCAGGCGGGGCTGAGCGAGGACGGTTCCGGCGTGACGATAGGCATGCGCGGCTATTACGCCTTCAGCTTCCGGCGCTTCGTCCACGCCGTCAGTCCCTTCACCCCTTCCGCCATCGTCGAGCTGGGCTTTCTCACCAATCCCCGCGAGCGCGAGCTCCTGGCCGATCGCCCGGGCTACTGGGCGGGTATCCTCGACCGAGGCATCGCCCGGTTCCTCTCGGGCTTCGACCGGAGCCGCACGGCTTCCTTGAGGCCGATGGTCCTGCCCCGCCTGGCGGCGGGCCCGAACGGCGCCGTCGTCCGCGACCGGCCGAGCCCGGAAGGCCGGCGCCTGTGGAGCCTGGAGGCCGGCGCCGACGTGATCGGCGTGGACGAAAAGGCGGGCTGGTACGAGATCTTCTCGCGCGAGAAGCGCGCCTCGGGCTGGGTGGAGACCTCCGAGCTTACTGCGCGGGCCTAGGGGCGCCGGCCACGATCCAGTCGTAGACGAGCTTGCGCTCATTCGAGGTGAAGGCCGGGCCTCCTCGGGGCATCCGGCCGCTCGAGATCATGGTCCAGACGACGCTCGATCCGGGCTTGCCCGGCACGATGCCGCCCGAAGCCATGAGCGAGTCGTAGTCCGCGGCCCAGCCGTGGCAGGCCGAGCAGCGGGCGATGATCAGGTCGGCCCCTTTGGAAAGCCGGGGATTCGCCGCCCCCTGCGAACTTTGGGCGACGGCGACCGCCAGGGCGAGAACGAGGATGAGCGCGAAGGCGAAGGTGGTTTTCATGCTGATAATCTTAAAGCCGCGTTCGGCGAATTTCGAGGAGCGATTCGATCATATTTCTCGAATTTCGCGCGGCCTTCCGGTTTTTCCCGGTGCGCCGCGGCGAGGCGGGTCGAAGAACTCCCATCGGCCGCGCTCCTGGCTCGCAGGGGCGTTCAGAGACGGGCCGAAAGCTGTATACTACGTAGCATGACGCATATCGAGCGGGGGGAGCTGGACTACGCCCCCTATTACTGCGAGGAGAACGTGTGGCGGCTCCTGGGGCGCGAGTCCCTGAAGAGTCTGCGCGCCTGGGCCCTCCTCATCTCGAATGCCGAGCGCCGCGTCGTGTTCATGCGCCAGCGCTCCGGCAGGCCCGTGGACGGACTCGTGCAGTGGGACTATCACGTCGTCGCCCTCGTCGAGGGCGGGCTCGAGGGCTATCTCGTCCTCGACCTGGATTCCGACCTGCAGTTTCCCTGTCCGCTCGGCGCCTATCTCGAAGCCAGCTTCCCCGTCGATGTCCAGAGCGCCCAGGCGCCGCGCTTTCGCGCCATGAGCGCCCGGGACTATGTCGTGAATCTCGTCTCGGACCGCTCGCACATGCGGCGGCCCGACGGCTCCTACCTGGCGCCTCCCCCGCCCTGGGCGCACCCGGGCGCGCCCAGGGCGGCGAAGAACAACCTCTTGGAGTGGGCTGATATGGGACTCAAGAAGCCCGGGAACCTCTTGAGCCTCGAGGCGCTGCGCTCGATAGCGCTCTCGGCCCGCGTTCCGGACCGCCGCCTGCCCCTGTAAATCCCGCACGACCAATGTGGAGGAGAGCGAAATGAGTGGGAACGAGGAGATTGAGCGCGTCGCGGGCGGCCTGGTCGGACTGGCGGTCGGGGACGCCCTCGGGGTTCCGGTGGAGTTCGCCCCGCGCTCGGAGCGCGACGCCGACCCGGTCGTGGGCATGCGCTCGGGAGGGGCCTGGGCCGAGGAGGCGGGCACCTGGTCCGACGACACCTCGCTCGCTCTCTGCCTGGCCGAAAGCATCGTCGAACGCGGCTTCGACCCCGAGGACTTCGGGCGGCGGGCCCTGGCCTGGCTTCGCGAGGGCCGCTGGAGCGCGCGGGGCGGCGCCTTCGGCGTCGGAGGGGCCACGCGCCGCTCGCTCGAGAAGATAGGCTCCGGCATGCCGGCCATTCGGGCCGGAGGCAGAGGCGAGAACGACAACGGGAACGGCTCTCTCATGCGCTCCCTGCCCGCCGCGATCTGGCTCGCCGCGAGCCCCGAGCCCTTGCGCCTGAGGGCCCTGGCCGCGTACTCGGCGGTCACGCACGGCCATCCCCGCAGTCTGCTCGGGGTCTGGCTGCACGCCCTCGTCGCGGCGGGGCTTCTCCGGGGGCAGGGCCCCGCCGAGGCCTATGCCGCGGGCATGGCCGAGGCGCGGAATCTTCTGCCGACTTTGCCGGCGAGTTTTCGGATCGAGTCGAGAGCCTACGAGCGCGTGCTGGGCGGCGGCCTGGCCGGGCTGCCGCGCCGGGATCTGCGCGGCTCCGGCTATGTGGTCCACTGCCTCGAGGCCTCCCTTTGGTGTCTCGCGACGACGGACTCCTTCTCTTCCTGCGTCCTGGCCGCGGTCAATCTCGGCGAGGACAGCGACACGACGGGGGCCGTGGCGGGAGGGCTCGCCGGACTCGCCTACGGCATGGACGCGATACCGCCCGAGTGGCGCGGCGTGCTCGCGCGCCGGGATGAAATCGAGGCCCTGGCGGCGCAGCTGGCGGCCGCGGTCTCGGCGCGGCCCCCCTTCGCGGGCAGCTATTGGATCTTGCCGGGACGGCTGCTCGCGGGGCCGCACCCCCTCGCCGTGCCAGAGGCCGAGTCGCGGGCTCGGGTCGAGGCTCTACGCGAGGCGGGCATAGAGGTCGTCGTCGACCTCACCGACGATGGCGAGAAATTCCCCGTCGACGCCGCGGCCTATGAGGCGCTGCTCGGCGGCGGCGGCTCCTCGGGCGGCGGCTCTTCCGCGGGCGGCGGCTCTTCCCGCGGCGGGGGAGCTTCGGGGGCGAGGTCGGAGAAAGGCCGCATCGAGCGGCGGCGAGCCCCCCTGCGCGATTTCGGCGCCGAAGCGGCCGGCGTGCGCCGCGCGGTCGGGCAGGTCGAGGCCGCGCTCGAGTCGGGCTGCAGGGTCTACCTGCACTGCCGCGGCGGGGTCGGCCGGACCGGCATGGTCGCGGCCGCCTGCCTGGTCGAGCGCGGACTCGCCGCTCCTTCCGAGGCGCTCGGCCTGCTCGCCGCCCTGCGCGCCGCGGCGGGGGAGAGTCGGCCATCGCCCGAGACGCCGGAGCAGCGCGAGCTCGTCGCCGCCTGGCGTCCGGGGCCCGCCGCCCTGCCGCTCTGAGAAGCTCCATGTTCCGCCTCGTCGTCGCGGCCATGGCCGTGGAATCCTCGCCCCGCTCCGCCCCGCTCGGCGCGGCCTCGATAGTCGCGGCGCTGCGCGCGGCGCCTGCCCTGGCCGGCAAGCTCGAGGCCCGCGTCGTCGAGTGCGAGATAGGGGCCCGTGCCGAGGACCTGGCGGCGCGCCTCGAAGAAGGCGGACCGGAGGCCGTCGGCTTTTCGGTGTACAGCTGGAACCGCCGCGCCTTGTGCGCCGCGGCCCGCTCGCTCCGAGCCCTGCGTCCCGAACTCCTGCTCTTCGCCGGAGGCCCCGAGGCGACGGCGGGGCCTCGGGGCCTCCTCGCCGAGGGCGGCTTCGATTTCGTCGTCGCGGGCGAGGGCGAATCGGCGAGCGTGGCCGCCGCATCGGCCCTGCTCTCGGCGGGGCGAGGCGCTCTGGGCGCGCTGGCCTCGATTCCCGGCATCGCTTTAGCGGGCGACTTCGCGAGCGCGGAGAGCCCGCCGCGCCGCGCCCCCGTCGAGAACCCGGAGAAGCTCGTCTCGCCCTGGCTCTCCGGGATCATCGACCCCGCGCGCTACGACGAGGCGCTCTGGGAACTCACCCGGGGCTGCCCCTATCGCTGCGCCTACTGCTACGAATCGAAGGGCACGCCCGGGCTGCGCCCCCTGCCTCTCGAGCGCCTCGAGGCCGAGCTCGAGCTTTTCGCGCGTTCGGGCGCGGAGCGGGTCTTCGTGCTCGACCCGACCTTCGACGCCGACAAGGCGCGGGCCGCCAAGATCCTCGACCTCATCCGCGACAGGGGCCGGGATATCAGCTGGAAGTTCGAGGTGCGCGCCGAGCTTCTGGACCGGAGCCTGGTCCGGCGTTTCGCCGCCATAGCCTGCTCGCTGCAGATCGGGCTGCAGAGCGCCGACCCCGCGGTGCTGGCCTCCATCGGAAGGAGCCTGGACCGCGATCTGTTCCGCCGCAAGATAGGGCTCCTCGACGAGGCGGGCGTCACCTTCGGCCTGGACCTCATCTTCGGCCTGCCCGGGGAAAGCTATGCCGGCCTGAAGCGGAGCCTCGACTTCGCCCTGGAGCTTCAGCCCAATCACCTGGACCTCTTTCCCCTGGCGCTGCTGCCCGGGACCGAACTCGCCGACCGTGCGGGGGAGTTCGGCATCGAGGCCGATCCCGAGCCGCCTTATCTCGTGCGCTCGACGCGCGAGCTGCCGCCCGCCGACCTGGCACGGGCCGCCGACCTGGCGGGGGCCTGCGACCTGTTCTATTCGAGGGGTCGGGCCATGTCCTGGTTCCTCCAGGCGCTGCGGCCGCTCAAGCTGCGACCTTCGGCCTTCATCGAGCGCTTCGCGCGCTGGCTCGCGGCCTCGGGGCCGGGGGCGGGGCCCGGGGCGCGCGGCGAGGATCTCCCGCAGCGCCGCATCGAGGCCCTGCAGCTGGGTTTCCTGGAGGAGAGCTATCGCTCGGCCGGCCTGGCGAAATTCTTGCCCGCGTTGCGCGACATCGTTGTCTTCAACGGAGCCTGGGGCCGGGCCGTCGCCGAGGGCGAGTCCGATGATCTGGAGCTGTCCTACGATCCGGACGAGGTCTTGGGTCCGGCGGCCATGGACCTCGGGGCCTTCGTCCGCGCCGCCGCGCCGCGCCGGAGCCGCATCCGCGTCGCGCCGGCTCCCCACGGGGAGGTCGGGGTCACGCGCCTTTCCGGATCCGCGGCGCGGCGCGGGGCGCCGCCGGGAACCTCATCCGGGGCGCGGCACAGGCCGCCGGCCGGGCCGCGGGACGGCCCTGCCCGCGGCCCGGCCCGCGGACCGAGCGGCGGCTCCGAGCGGGCCGCGCGGCCCGGCCCGCCGCGGGACCCGCGCCGCGGCCGCCGGCCTCAGTAACAGCTCTCGAGGAGGGACAGGCAGTCCGCGAGGCTCGCCTCCTCGGGATTGTAGGCCATGGAGGCGTCGTCGATCGCCGCTCGGGCGATCAGGGGAAGCGCGGAGCGGTCGACCTTGCCCGTCTCGGACAGGCTGCGGGGCAGGCCCGTCAGGTCGTGCAGCTCCCGGCGCAGGCCGACGACGGCGTCGATGAAGGCCCGCGGGCGCTCCGCCGCGGCCACGGCGCGGTAGGCCTCGACCCCGGCGAAGGGCAGGTACAGTTCGCCTATCGCGTCGGCGCGCCGGCCCAGGTTGTACTCGAGCACGGCCGGCAGGAAGACTCCCATCGCGACGCCGTGGGGCACGTGGCACACGGCCCCGGTCGCGTGGCCGAGGCTGTGCACGAGCCCCACCATGGAGTTCGAGAACGCTATGCCGGCCATGGTCGAGGCGAGGGCCAGGTCGAGCCTGAGCGGGACGTCGGCGGGACGGCGCACGGCGCCGACGAGGCTCGACGCGATGAGCGAAACGGCCTGCGAGGCGTAGGCGTCCGAGAGGGGATTCTTGCCGAGGCAGTACGAGGCCTCGACGGCGTGGGTCAGCGCATCCATGCCGGTCGCGGCGGTGACGATGGGGGGCAGGCTCAGCGTCATGCGGGCGTCGAGGATGGCCGCGTCGGGCAGGAGCGAAGGGGAGACGAACAGGAGTTTGCGTCCGGCCGCATCGCCGCTGCCCGGTACAGCCCCGCGATCCGGCGCATCCCCGCGATCCGGCGTATCCTCGCGGATGACGGCCACGAGGGTGCACTCGCTGCCCGTGCCCGCCGTGGTCGGCACCACCACGAAGGGTCCCAGACGTCCGGTGATCGCGCCGGCGCCCGAATAGGCCTTGAGGTCCTCCCCGCCCCTGGAGACGAGGACGTTGAGCGCCTTGGCCGTGTCGATCGATGAGCCGCCGCCGACGGCCACGATGCCGTCGCAGGCCTTGGCGCGATAGACGCGCGCCGCCGCCGCCACGGTCGCGGTGCCGGAGTCGGGCGGCACCTCGTCGAAGATCGCGCCGAAGACGAGCGCCGATTCGCCCGCGGCCCGCATGACGATGTCCACGAGTCCCGCGCCGCGCACGCCCTTGTCGGTGACGAGCATCGGCCGCGAACAGCCCAGGCGTTCGAGCTCGCTCGGCAGGCGCTCGAGGGCGGCCGCGCCGGCGAGAATCTTGACGGGATTGTGGAACTCGAAGTAGCTGCCTTTGTCCATGGTCATTCCTCCTGGGTCGAAGCGGCGAAGGGCAGGGAAAGGTAGAGCGCGAGCCGCTCCCGGATCTTGCGCCAGCGGGGCAGGGGATGGGGGCGCTTCAGCACCTTCCTCGCGACGAAGGCGGGCAGGAGCAGCGTCTCCACGATGCCGAGGGCGCGGATGATCGCCATGGTCGCTCCGAGGTCGCCCGTCACGGCGAGCCCTCCCTTGGCGTAGACTTCGAAGGCGCTGGCCGAGAAGCTCAGCACGGAGAGCGCGGAGCTCATCGTCGTGAAGCGCATGCGGACCTCGCGTTCCGAACGGTCGGGAGCAGCACCGAGGCCGCCGAGCCGGCCGGAGGCGCCGCCGAGCCGGCCGGAGGCTCCGCCGCGGAGCCGCCTCAGTCTGCCGTCGGCGCCCATCGCGAGGCGAACCGACGGCCCGAAGGGGTGGACGCCGAGCTCGAAGCGGAATCCCGGTTCGAGCCCGGAGAGCTCCGCGGCCAAGTCGGGGTCGACGCGTTGGGCGGCGCAGAAGCCCCGGCCCACGAGGCCGAGGGCCATGCCCGCGTAGGCGGCCGCGAGGGGGCGCCGCGGCGGGCGCTCGTCCGGGTAGGCTTTCGCGATCTCCGGGTCGACGCCGGACATCGTTTCGGCGCTTCCGCCGCCGCGGACATCCGCCGCGGGCCCCGGCCCGGCGGCGGGCTTCGGCTCGATGATGCCGAGCCGCGCGAGCAGGGCCGGGCCGGGCACGCCGTCGGGGCCGTAGCCCTTCTTGCGGTAGTAGGCCCGCACGAGCTTTCGGATGGGCACGACCGACTTGACCGGATGTCTGGTCTCGGCCTCCTTCACGAAGCGCGCGGGCAGATCGTCGTCCGCGGCGCGCACGCCCATGAGCACGTTCATCCACCGCTCGAGCACGTGGGCGCGCCTTCCCGCGAGGAGAAAGCCGCGCCTGCCGATCCTCCGCCCCGTGATCGCCGACAGGAGGCCCGAGAGGGCGCCCCAGTCGAGGAGACGTTGCGCGACGCCGGGTGCGAAGGTCATGGCCGCCTTCAGGAGGAATCGCGGCGTGTACTTGGCGACGGGCGGCTCGAGGAGGATTCCGAAGGCGGTGAACTGGCAGGTCTGGGTCGAGTTGATCGCCGTGAAGAAGTCCTCCATGAAGGCCACCCAGCTCGCCTTGGAGAGGGTGGAGTAGGGCGGGATGAAATGGAACAGGCATTCGAGGCCGATGGGATAGGCGTTGAGGTGGCATCCGCCGCGGTTGGCCACGGCGTAGTTGAGCGCCTGGCCCCAGCCCGCCCGCGGGTCGTAGGCGGGAAGCTCGAGCCCCTTCACCTGAGGGGCGAATTCCAGGCCGCCGTAGCGCGAGGCGAGGCGCTTCGTGCCCAGGGCGAGCTCGGCCCCCTCCCCTCGCCGGAAGGCGACGTCGTCGAGCGCCGAGGCGATGTTGTCGGTCCGGCCGAAGGCGAGGGCGCTGGGCCGCAGGCCCTTTTCGGCCGCCTCCATGGCCCAGCCGAAGGTCGCGCCGCAGGAGACGGTGTCGATGCCGAGTTCGTTCATCCGGTCGTTCCAGGCCGCGACGAGGTCGGGGTCGAAGTTCATGATGTTGCCGCCCCAGAGGCCGACGGTCTCGTACTCCGGGATGTGCCGCATCTTGCCGTCGGGATAGGTCCCTTGGTGCCCGCAGAGCACGGTGCAGGGTGCGCAGGTCGCGTGGCTGGTCTTGTAGCGCTCGGCCATGGACTCGCCCGAGAGGGCCCGGCAGCGCTCGTCGGTCCTGTCGCGGAAATTGCGCACGGGCAGGAAGCCGCTTTCGATGCCGGAGGCGCAGTTGTAGTTCGTGCCGAAGGCGTCGTAGGAGCGCGTGAAGGAGTTGCGCTTGATGTGGCGCTTGGCCTTCTCGTCGAGGCGCGCGAAGGCCGCCTCGTCCGCGGGGAGTATCCGGTACGATCTTCCGGCCGCCACGATGGCCTTCAGGCGCTTGGCGCCCATGACCGCGCCCAGGCCCGCGCGGCCGAGGAAGCGGTGGCCCGAGCGGATGTTGGCGTAGAGGACTCCGTTCTCGCCCGCGGGCCCGATCACCAGGGCGCCGAGCCGCGGACTGTCCACCAGGCGCGACTGCGCCTCGCCCGTCTCCAGGCCCCAGAGCATGTCCGCCTCCTCGAAGGAGGCGCCCTTCTCGTCGATGCGGAGCACGAGGGGGCCGGCGGCCGCCCCCGACACGAGGAGGCCGTCCCAGCCCGCCGTCTTGCAGGCCATGCCGAAGGGGCCGCCGCAGGAGGATGCGGCCATGATCCCGGTGAGCGGCGACTTGGCGAGGCCGGCGAAGCGGGCGGAGCAGGGGGCGCCCGTGCCCAGGAAGGCCCCCATCATGAACGCGAGGATGTTTTCGGGGCCGAGGGGATCGATAGCCGCGAAAGCTCCGGGGCCGCGCTCTCCGAAGCGATCGTAGATGAGCTTGAGGCCGAGCCCCTTGCCGCCCAGGTAGTCGCGCAGATCGTCCTCGGAGGGCGAGAAGACCGAAAAGCTGCGGGTGGACAGGTCCACGTCCAGGTAACGCTTGGATTCTCCGCGGATTTCCGCGATGGGCGCATTCATGCTGCTGCGGCCTCCGGCCCCCAAGGCTAGTGCGCCCGCGACCCCGGGTCAAGCTCGCGGAGGCGCCGCCTCCGCGGCCGATCCGGCGCGGCCGGTCAGACGATGCGCGAAAGTGCCAGCAGCACCGCGTCGCGCCTGAGCATGCCGCGGAAGACTCCGCCTTCGTCGACCACGGGGACGCGCTTGAAGCCGCGTTCGGTCATGAGCGCCAGCGCCTCGTCCAGGCTCGAGTCCTCGCGCACCGAGGCGGGGCTTCGCAGCATGATCTCGCCGACCCCTCCAGCGCCGCCCCTCCCCAGGAACCGGGCCAGGGCGCCGCCAGGCTTTTTCTCGTCCATCGCCTCGATGAGGATGTCGTCGGAGACGAGGCCGAGCAGGACGCCGCGCTCGTCCACCACGGCGGCCCGCTGCAGCGAGGCCTTCGCGAGGGCGGTCACGGCCTCGCGAAGCCCGGTGCCGGGACGCAGCGTCAGGAGCTCGCGGTCGGTCACGTCGCGCACGAACCGGGGCTCGCCGGGCTCGGCCGCCGCGTCCCCTTCCTCGCGGCCGCGCGCCTTCGACTCGGCGATCGCCGACAGGAGGTCGATGCGCGAGAGCATGCCGACGATCCGGCGCGAGGCGTCGACGACGGGCAGGCGCTTGAGCTTTTCGCGCGCCATCAGGTGCACCGCCTCGGCGAGGCGCTGGTCCTCGCGCAGGCACCGCGGCGAGGGCGTCATGATCTTCCCGACGGCGATGCCTTCGGCCTCCTCGAGCCACTTCTCGCGCCGGTCGGCGGGGATCGCCCGCAGGAGGCCCACGCGGATCGGCATGCCGGCGCGCCGCATCAGGTCGCCCTGCGTCACGATCCCCGCGAGGCCGCCCCCCTCGTCGGCGACGGGGAGGGCCTTGAGCCGGTGATCGAGCAGGAGCTCGGCGAGGGTCCTCGCGCTGTAGTCCGGTCTCGCCACGACGGGCTTCCGCGTCATGGCGTCGGCGACGAGGAGATTGCGGGGAAACAGCCGCCGGGGGGAGCGGAACGACCGCACCTCGGCCGGCAGGAGCGCCACGACGCCGTCGGAGACCATGGCCGCGAGCCTGGAGACGAGCGCCTCGGCCTCGGCGGCCGGCAGCACGATGTCGACGACGAGCGGCATGTCGTGCGAAAGGTCGACGATATGCGAACTCGCCAGCTCGCCGCTCTCGTAGCAGCCCTCGACTCCGCGCAGCACGGTGCATCGGGCGCTCAGGCGGAGGGAATGGACGAAGCTCACGATCGCGGAGGCCGCTTCCCTGCCTTCGAAGCGCGCGCCTTCCCTCGTGTACACTCGAATGACGGCATAGTCGATCATGGCGCTCTCCTTCAGGCGCGCGCCGCGGCGGCGAGACCGGCCGCCGCCAGGGCGAGGCCGACGATCACGTTGGCGGCGACATTGGCCCCCGCCTTGAGATACTCTCCGCCGGCGAAGTACCGGGTGGACTCCAGCGAGAAGGTCGAGAAGGTGGTGAGGCCGCCGAGGAAGCCCGTGACGAAGAAGATCCTGAACTCCCGCGACAGCAGGGCCCGGTCGGCGAGTCCGACGGCGAGGCCTATGAGAAAGCAGCCCGTGAGGTTCACCGCCAGGGTCCCCCAGGCGAACTCGTCGCCGAAGAGCCGGGCGGCGGCGAGGGACACGAGATAGCGCGCCACCGAGCCGAGGCCGCCGCCCAGGAATACGAGAGCGATGGAAGCGGGCATGAGATCCTCCTACCGATCGGCCGAGGCCGCTCGACAGCGATGCGGCCTCGGGAAAGCATTCTGTAGGAGTCATCAGCCTGAGAGGCGGTTCTGGAACCTGGCTCGGACCATCGAGCGCGGCACGCCGGCGAACTCCATCGCCGGCTGAACTCTAGTCAGGGCGCCGCCGGCCTGTCAAGCGAGCCCTCCGCTCCCGGATCGCCGCGAGCCGCTCGCGGCGCCGCGCCGCTGCGCCGCCTGGGGACTTTCAGTCCCAGTCGAGGAGGCGCCGCTCGCCCTCGAGGGCCCGCAAATCGGTCGCGTCCTGGCTCACCTCGAGGGTTCCGCGGTACCTGCCCTCCGCGTCGCGGAGCGCCAGGTACTCGATCACCACCAGGCGCTCTCCCATCCGTATCCAGAACTCGGCCTTGTCGCGCCGCCCATCCTTGAAAGCCTGGAGAATGCGCTCCACCGCGGCGACGCTCTTCTGGGGGTGGCAGTTCTGGACCGTCCTGCCTATGACGGCCGGGCTTCGCGGGAAGACCCGCTCGGGCGAGTCCGAGTAGTACAGCACGCGGTCGCGCTCGTCGACCACGCTGATGTCGACGGGCAGCTTGCGCAGGACGAGGTCGAGGAGCTCGGGCGAGAGGCTGCCCGTGCTCAGCCGAAGCCCTTCGGGCACGACGCCCTCGGGGCCGCCTTCTGCGGCCGCCTGAGCGGCCGCGCCCCCGGTTCTGGCGTGTTCCGCCGGGCCGTGGCCCGCCTGGGCGGAAGCTCCGCGCTCCGCGGCCAGCCGCTCCATGGCGGCCAAGGCGCCCGAGCCCGGCGCCGCGGCGCTCGAACCGGGACCCGACGACATGACGATGCCCGCGTCGTACTCGGCGCCCGGCTTGATCCAGGCGAAGCCGATCGCGTCCTCGCCCGATCGGATCTCGGCCCACTCGCGGTCGGAGAGGCGCTTGAGGGCATTGGGGATGAGTATCCGCTCTTCCATAAAGAACATGCGCCGCATGGCTGCGGAGAGGGCGTGCACGGAGCGGGCGAAGGGGGCCGGGCCTTCCCGGACCGCCGCCGCGGCCTCCTTGAAGAGCGCGCGGATCTCGTCGTGCTTGCCCCACATCACCCGCGAAGGCCCCGTGAAATCATGGCGTTCCAGGTAGGGGAAGAGCTGGTTCTCCTTGCGGACGTAGTGGATGAGGAAAGCGGAAAGCTCTTCGAGCCCGGCCGCGGCCGCGGCGCGGTGCCGCTGGGCCGCGGCTCCACGCCCCAGGCGCCCTTCCCATAGCCATCCCCTCGCCGCGGCGCGGAGCCGCCGCAGCCGTTTCGCCGCCTCGCGGTTCTCGTCGGACAGGGACCGCGCCGGATGCCCGGGCATCTTCCTGGCCGGGCGCCCGGAGCGCAGCGAGGACTCGAAGACCTCGACGTGGACCTCGCAGAGCCGCTGGATCTCCTCGACGGGGAAGCCCTCGTCCAGGAGCGACTGCTCCATCGCCGCGATGTCCTCGGCGCTCACCCCGCGGATGAGCTCGGCGAAGTCGCGCTTCAGGTCCTTGGCGGGGACGCCGGCGTGGAGCCGTTTGATGATTTCCTTGAGGCCGGCTTGCTTGCCGGCTCCGCCGATCGCGGCTTCGCTCAACGTAGGTACCTCCTCGACGGTACGCAGAAGTCCGTCAGGCCTCTCCCTCGGGACGCGGGTTCTTGACGGCCAGGACGCGCAAGGGACCGGTTCCGATATTGCGGATCCCGTGTGGCACTCCGCGAGGGTTCGGAATGCAGACCCCCGGGCCCGCCTCCATCGACTCCTCGCCGAGGATGAACTGGCCCCGGCCTTCGATCACGAAGTATTCCATGTCGATGGCCGTCACATGCGGCTTGACGAAGCCTTCCGGCCGGATGTCGATATGGACGATCATGGCCTCCGGGGCGCTGTAGACCACCCGGGCCACTACGCCGGAGTCGTCCTTGATGATCCGGCCGTCTTCCACTTTGACGCTTTTCATCGCTCGCTGTCCTCCTCGCGGTTTCCGGCAGGACTATGGCAGAAAGCCGCGGGGGCTTCCAAGGGGCTTCGCCTCACGAGGGGGCGCCCCCTCACAGCTTGGCGGCGAAGGCCCGGCCGTACTCGTAGGCGGCGGCGAGCTCTTCGGTTCCCGGCTCCCACAGACAGCCCAAGCCCTCCGACACGACCTCGAAGCCGCACTCGCGCAGCTGCTCGTCGAGCTGTCGGACCGACTCGCCCGACCAGCCGTAGCAGCCGAAGGCCGCTCCCTTCTTGCCCTTGAAGCGCAGGCCCTTGATCTGCTCCACGATGCCGGCCATCGCGTTCAGGATGCCCTTGTTGATCGTGGGCGAGCCGAGGAGCACGGCCTTCGACCGGAACACGTCCGTGATGACGTCGTTCTTGTCCGTCTTGGCGACGTTGTGGACGCGGACCTCGGTCGAGCTCGAGGCGTCCGAGATGCCGTGCGCGATCTGCTCGGCGAGCTTCCTCGTGCCGTCCCACATGGAGTCGTAGAGCAGCACGACGCGGTCCTCGCGGTAGTCCGCGGCCCATTCGGCGTACTTGTTAACGATCTGCAGGGGATCCTCGCGCCAGATCACGCCGTGGCTCGGGGCGATGACCTCCACCGGGAGATTGAGGCCCACGACCTCCTTGATCTTCTTGGCGACGAGGCTCGAGAAGGGCGTGAGGATGTTCGCGTAGTATTTGACGCACTCGTGCCAGAGCTCGTCCTGATTCACCAGGTCGTTGAACAGGGCCTCGGTGGCGAAGTGCTGGCCGAAGGCGTCGTTGGGGAAGAGGACAGCCTCGCCCTGGAGATAGGTGAACAGCGAATCGGGCCAGTGGAGCATGGGCGCCTCGACGAAGACGAGGCTTTTTCCCTTGCCGATGTCGAGGGATTCGCCCGTCTTCACCACGCGGAAGTCCCAGTCCCGATGGTACTGGCCCTTGATCGACTTGACCGCGTTGGCGGAGCAGTAGATGGGCAGATCGGGGCGCCTGGCCATCAGCTCGGGCAGGGCGCCGGAGTGGTCTACCTCGGCATGGCTCTGCACCATGAAATCGAGGTTTCGGAGGCCGACCTCGGCCTCGAGATTGTCGACGAACTCCTTGGCGAAGGGCGCCCAGACGGTGTCGAGGAGCACGGTCTTGCCGGCGCGGATGAGGTAGGAATTATAGCTCGAGCCCTTGTGGGTCGAGTACTCGCTGCCGTGGAATTTCTTGAGTTCCCAATCGATCTTGCCCACCCACGAAACGCTCTCGGTGATTTTGCGGATCATGTCCCGTTCCTCCTTCGCCCGCCCCGATTTCGCTCCAAGTATACTGTGATTTTCGAGGGTCGGGGAGCCGAATCGGATAAATGTATCCGAATTATCGAACGCCCGGAACTCAGAACGAGAACCGCATGCCCTCGGCGACGAGCTTGTCGCAGAAGGCGATGAAGTCCTGGTCGGTCAGCGGCTGGGCGATGAGGAAGCCCTGGAAGCCGCGGCAGCCCATCTTCCAGAGGATGTCCAGGGCCCGCGGGCTCTCCACCCCTTCCGCGACCAGGCTGAGCTCCAGGCCCTTGGCGATTTCCACGAGGGAGCGGACGATGATCCTGTCCTGCCGGTTCGTCGCGATGTTCTCGATGAAGAGGCGGTCGATCTTGATCTCGTCCAGCGGGAAGCGGTGGAGATGGCTGAGCGAGGAGTAGCCCGTGCCGAAGTCGTCCACGGACAGGCGCACGCCGAGAGCGGTGAAGCGCTCCAGGATGACGGCCGTCGCGGCCGGATCCTCGAAGAGGCTGGTTTCGGTGAGCTCCACCGTCAGCTGTCCCGGAGCCAGGTTCGAGGAGGCGAGGGCCGAGGCGAGGATGTCGGTGATGTCGTCCGAGCGGAATTGCCGCGCCGAGAGGTTGATCGAGACGGGTATGGCCCCCTTGCCCGCGCGGATCCAGGACTGGAGCTGCCGGGCGGTCTGGTAGATCAGCCACTTGCCGAGCGGCAGGATGAGGCCGGTCTCCTCCGCGAGAGGTACGAAGGTCGAGGGATTGATGAGACCCTTCGTCGGATGCCGCCAGCGGATGAGCGCCTCGGCCTCGATCTTCTCGACGCTGATGACCCGGCCCTCCACCGAGGAGGCTATCAGCTTGGGCTGGTAATAGAGGACGAACTGATCGCCGATGGAGTCGAGAGCCGGCTTCTCGATGGCCCGGATGATGGAGTTCTGCAGCTCGATCTTCTCGACCGCCTTGCGCAGAAGCTCGGGCTTGAAGAGCACGAAGGGAAGGTGTCCTTCGCTCGCGAAGCCGGCCGCTATGTCCGCGTTGTGGAGCAGGGTCGAACGCTCCGTGCCGTGCTGGGGCCAGTAGGCAGCGCCCATCGCCACCTTGATCGTGACGTTGAAGCCGGAAAAAATATGGGGCTCGCCGAGGCTCCCGAAGAGGCTTTTCACGAAGGCCGCGAGGGGAGGCCCCTTCAGCGCGGGCAAGATGAGGACGAATTCGTTTTCGCGGGTGTGGAACACGCGCCCCGAAGGAGAGAGGAGGGCGTTGATGCGGCAGCCCATCTGGTAGAGCACCCATTCGCTGACGCTCGACTTGAGCGTCTTGCGCACGACGGTGTAGGTCTCTCCGAGCTGGATGATGAGGAGGCTGAACCCCGCGCGATCGGCTCGCCGGTGCAGGGCCTCGATCATCTCCTCCAGTTCGAGCTCGAGGCGGAAGTGCGTGGGAAGCCCCGTCTGCGGCTGGAGCGAGAGCTTGCGCTCCAGCTGGACGATCCGACCCTTCAGCGCCTCGTTCTCGGCCTTGAGCCTGACGAGCTCGTCGGCCGTCTCGACAGGCGATTCCTTGGTTGTCTCGTTCATTCTGTACCTCGGGAATCGTCGTCTAACGCGGCTGGAGGCACGTAGGCCGATGCCTCCTCATCCACTCTCGATAGGAATTATCGGCGCGACCGCCGGATTTGTAGAGACCTCCCCGGCCAAAAAGAGCATAAACCGGGGAATGCGCCATGGGGCCGCGCCTTGACCGGCCCGCGCCGTCGGGCGCATGATCGCCCCATGAATAGCCGACTTCTCGCCATCATCGTCCTGGCTGTGCTGGATATTCCCCTCTATGTTCTTTTATTCAGGCTCCTTTTCCGCAGAGCGTACCGCGAGGAGCGACGCGGAGCCGATGGCGTTTCTTCCACGGTGAGGCGGCTTCCCCGCCTGGGCGAGCTTCTCGATCCCGTCTTCCTCAAGGAAGTGGGAGGCGAGATGAAGCTCCTCCTCCTGCTCTTCGCGGCGGCCATTCTCGTCCTCGCCGAGTACTCTCTCGCGACCCGGCTCCTGCCGGGACTCTTCAGCTAGCGCCGTGCCGCGGCGCAATTTCCTGCTTCGCCTTGCCTACGACGGTTCGGGCTTCTCCGGCTGGCAGCGGCAGGGTGAGCCGTTCCGGACCATCCAGGCCGAGGTCGAGGCGAGTCTGTCGCGGGTTCTCGGCGAGGAGACCGAAGTCACGGGCGCCGGGCGGACCGACGCCGGGGTGCACGCGGAGGCCCAGGGCGCGAGTTTCCACTCCCGCACGGCCCTGTCCTGCGCGGCGATTCTCGAAGCGCTCGGCCGCGAACTCCCTCCGGACATCGCCTGCACGGAGTGCCGGGAAGTGGATCCGCGGTTCCACGCGCGGTTCCGCGCCAAGTCCAAGACCTATCGCTACCGATTCGTTCTCGCCGCGGACGCCGATGCGGGCGCCGGAACGCGGGCGGCCGATCGCCTCGGCTCGGTCGCGGCTCGCCGGACGGCGCTCGGCGTGGCGCCTCCCCTCGACATCGAAGCCATGGCCGCGGCGGCGGCGCTCTTCGTCGGCGAGCACGATTTCCGCGCCTTCACGAACGCCGAGGAGGGGGGAGATCGTCGGCGGAAGATCGACGAGGCGCGCATCGTGGCCGTCGGCGATCGGATAGACTTCGTGGTCTCGGCGCGCGGCTTTCTCACGAACCAGGTGAGGATCATGGCCTCGGCCGTGCTGGAAGCGGGGCGGGGCCGTCTGAGCTCGGCCGAGATCCGGAGGCTCCTGGACGGGGCCGAGCGCAGATCGGCTCCCGGCATGCTTCCTCCCTACGGACTCTGTCTCCTCGATGTGCGCTTCTGAGGGATTGACGCGGCCGCGAAGGCTCGGATAGATTCACGACATGATGTTTCTATCGATCGAATTCTCCCCGACCAACTCGAACAACAATAACCGGCCCTCCGCCGCTGCGGGCCCGGTGCAGCGCGCGTAGAGAAGACCATGAACTGCAAAAGCCGGCCTTGAAAGGCCGGCTTTTTTTTTCGGCGCGCCCGGCAGGGCGCACCCGCCGCGCTTCGGGCGGGCCGAAGCGGAGAGGGCAAGGGGGCTATGGTGGATAGGTCTGAGCGTACGAACGAACAAGCCGTCGATGCCGAGGGCGCCGCCTCCGGCAACCTCGGCGACGCGAGGCTGCGGAGAGGAATGGCCTCGCTCGAGGAGGAGCTTTCCATCGCGGCCGACCTCGCCTATCTCGATCTCGGCGACCGGGAGCGACTGGCCTTCGCCGAGTCCGTGGGGAGGATGCTCGAATTCTTCGCGAAGATGGACGAGTTTCCCGCGCCGAGCGGTCCGCGGGCGGAAGCGGACGCGAAAGCCCCCCGCAGGCTCAGGCCGGACAGGCAAAGCGCCTTCGCCGGGCCCGACCCGATCGAGCTGGCGAGCGAACGCGAGGGGCGCTTCGTCGGCATCCCGAACATCCTATGAAAGCGAGGCTGTCAATGCTGGACGAGCTGCGACTCTGGAGCGGCATTCTCTCCGACCCGAAGAAGCGCGCCGCCTACGAGGACTACGCCGAGACCTGGGAAAGCCGCATCGGCGCCTTTTTGCAGTTCTCGCCCGATGGACCCGCGGCATCCCCGACGACCGAGCAGGGCCCGGCGGGCGCGCTGGCGCTCGTGCCCTTCGCCGTCAAGGACAACATAGCCGTCGAAGGCTTTCGCATGACCTGCGGCTCGCGCATCCTCGAAAACTACCGGCCGCCTTACACCGCGACCTGCGTCGCCCGGCTCCAGGCCGAGGGCGCCCTCGTCGTGGGCAAGACCAACCTCGACGAGTTCGGCATGGGCTCCTCCTGCGACAACTCCGCCTTCGCGCGCACTTCCAACCCCTACGACCCCGGGCGGGTCGCGGGCGGCTCCTCGGGCGGCTCGGCGGCCGCGGTCGCCGCCGGCCTCGTGCCCTTCGCCCTCGGCACCGACACGGGCGGCTCCGTGCGCCAGCCCGCCAATTTCTGCGGCGTCTACGGCCTCAAGCCGAGCTACGGGGCCGTGTCGCGCTTCGGGCTGGCGGCCTACGCCTCCAGCCTGGAGGGCCCGGGCGTCCTCAGCCGCTCGATCGACGTGGCCGAGGAGGCCTTCCGCGCGATGCGCGGCATCGATCCGCTCGACCAGACCACGGCGGCTCCCCCCGCGCTCCCCGAGGCGGAGGCCGCCGAGCCGAGGAGCGTCGGCGTCGTGCGGGGCCTCGGCGGCCTGGACCCCGCGGTCGAGGCCGCCTATCGCGGCGCGCTCGCGGCCCTCGCCGACGCGGGCCTGCGCCTCGTGGAGCTGGACCTGCCCCTGCTGGACTACGTCCTGCCCGCCTACTACACCATCGCCACCGCGGAGGCCAGCGCCAACCTCGCGCGCTACACGGGCATAGCCTACGGCCGCCGCTGCGCCGGGGCCGAGAACCCGGACGACCTCGTCCGGCGCTCCCGCGGCGAGGGCTTCGGAGACGAGGTCAAGCTCCGCGTCCTGGTGGGGACCTTCGTGCTGCGCTCGGGCTTCCAGGACCGCTACTACCTCAAGGCGCAGACCCTCCGCCGCGCGATCCGCGACGAGCTCGCCGGGGCCCTGCGCGAGGTCGATCTCATCGCCATGCCCGTCTTCCCCACCCAGGCCTTCGCCCACGGGGACTCGGGCATGGACCAGTTCCAGCAGAAGATGGCCGACAAGTTCACCTGCACGGCCAACTTGGCCGGGCTGCCGGCGCTCGCCGTGCCCACGGGGCTCTCGGGCGGCCTGCCCACGGGCATCCAGCTCATGGCCGCCTCCTTCCGCGAGGACAGGCTCTTTTCCTGCGCGCGCATGCTCGCTCCGGCCTTCCCCCTGCCCGAGCCGCCATCCTTCTCGCGGGAGTTCCTCAAATGAAATACACCTCGTACGTGGGCCTCGAGATCCACATCCACCTGCTCGCGAAGAGCAAGGCTTTCTGCTCCTGCGCGGCCCGCTTCGGCGACGAGCCGAACACCAATGTCTGCCCCGTCTGCCTGGGCCATCCGGGCGTGCTGCCCGCGCTGAACGAGGAGGCCCTCTTCATGGGCTACCGCGTGGCCCGGGCCCTGGGCTGCGAGCTTTCGCGGCGCACGGTCTTCGAGCGCAAGAACTACTTCTATCCAGACATGCCCAAGAACTATCAGATTTCCCAGTTCGCCGCGCCGCTCGGCCTCAGGGGCGGTTTCGAGTTCGAGGTCAAGGGCGAGACGAGGCGCCTCGCGATCCGCGAGTGCCATCTCGAGGAGGACGCCGGCAAGCTCATCCACGCCGGCTCGGTGACCCTCATCGACTACAACCGCGCGGGCTTTCCGCTGCTCGAGATCGTCACCGAGCCCGACCTCAAGGACGGCGAGGAGGCCGAGGCCTACCTGCGCTCGTTCCGGCGGCTCGTGCGCCATCTCGGGGTCTGCGACGGCAACATGGAGGAGGGCTCGCTGCGCTGCGACGCGAACGTCTCGGTCAACGAGGAGGGCAGGGGCCTGGGCGTCAAGGTCGAGCTCAAGAACATGAACTCCTCGCGCTTCGTGCGCATGGGCCTCGACTACGAGATCAGGCGCCAGACCGCGCGGTTGGCGGAAGGCAAGTCGATCCAGCAGGAGACTCGTCTCTGGAACGAGAACCGCGACGTCACCGAGACGATGCGCAAGAAGGAGAGCGCGAGCGACTACCGCTTCTTCCCCGAGCCCGATCTGCCGCCCTTCGAGCCCGACGAGGCCTTCCTCGCGCGGGTGGCCGGCCTCGCGATCGAGCCGCCGCTCGGCCGCAAGCGTCGCTTCGTGGAGGCGCTGGGCCTTTCGGAGGAGCAGGCCGAGCTCCTCGTCGAGGAGAAGAGCGTCGCCGATTACTTCGAGTCGGCCCTGGCCCAGGGGGCCGAGGCGCGGACCGCCGCGTCGTGGATCAGCGGCGAGCTTCGCGCCCAGCTTCTCAGATCGGGGCAGGACATCGCCGCCAGCCCCCTCGACCCTCGGCGCTTCGCCTCTCTCCTCGGAGCCCTCGCCGAGGGCCGCATCCAGGGCACGATCGCGAAGCAGGTCCTGAAGGCCGTGCTCGACGAGGACAAGGACCCCGAGACGATCATAGCCGAGCGGGGTCTGGAGCAGATCACCGACAAGGGCGCGTTGGGCGCCATGGTCGACGAGGTGCTCTCTCGCGAGGCGGCGACCGCGGAGCGCGTGCGCTCGGGCGACAAGAAGGCCCTGGCCTTCCTCGTCGGCGAGGCCATGAAGGCCTCGTCCGGCAGGGCGGCGGCGGGTACGCTCAAGGAGATCGTCATGGAGAGGCTGTCATGAGAGTGCTCGCGAAGGATGTGGCCGCCCGCTCGGGCGAGCTGGTGGAAGTCTCGGGCTGGGCGCACCGGATCCGCGCCATGGGCAAGCTTTCGTTCGTGGTGCTCCGGGACCGCTCGGGGATGGTGCAGCTCGTCTTCCAGGACGCCGTGGATTTCGGCCAGGAGTCGGTGATCCGCGCCGAGGGGCTCGCGCGGGCGAACGAGCGGGCCCCCGGCGGCGTCGAGATCGAGGTGCGGGAGGTCGAGTGCCTGGCCAGGGCCGACTCGCCCCTGCCCATTCCGGTGAACGGCAGCCTGGATCAGGTTTCGCTGGAGACGGTGCTCGACAACCGCATGCTCTCGCTGCGCAATCCCAAGCTGCTCTCTATCTTCCGCCTCCAGTCGGAGGTCCTGCGCTTCTTCGCCGAGTACCTGCGCGGCGAGGGCTTCGTCGAGATAAAGACGAGCAAGATCATCGGCACCGGCACCGAGGGCGGCACCGGGCTCTTCGAGCTGCAGTACTTCGACAAGAAGGCCTTCCTGGCCCAGTCGCCCCAGTTCTACAAGCAGGCCATGGTCTCCTCGGGGCTCGAGCGCGTCTTCGAGATCGGCGCCGCCTATCGCGCCGAGAAGCACGACACGCCGCGGCACCTCAACGAGTACGTGTCGCTCGACGTGGAGACGGCCTTCATCGAGGACGAGCGCGAGCTCATCGAGCTCGAGAAGAGGATCCTCAAGAGCGTGTTCGCGGGCGTCGCCGCCGAGGACGCCGAGACCCTGCGCCTCTGGGGCGCGACGGTGCCGAGCCCCGAGTCGGTCGACGCCGCCCCGACGGTGAGCTACGAGGAGGCTCTGTCGATCGTGGCCAAGTCGGGCAGGAAGATCTACGAGATCAATCCCGAGGCGGAGCGCCTGCTCTGCGAGTGGTCCTCGGTCGAGCACGGCTCGGACATCGTGTTCGTCAACGACTTTCCGCGCAAGGCCAGGCCCTTCTACGCCTATCCCAAGGGCAAGGGCACGCTCAGCTTCGACTGCCTCTTCCGCGGGCTGGAGATCACCACCGGCGGGCGGCGCATCCACGAGTACCCCATGCTGCTCGAGAGCTGCGCGACCTTCGGCCTCGACCCGGCCGCACTCTCCGATTACCTGTCGATCTTCCGCTACGGCTGCCCGCCGCACGGCGGCTTCGCCATCGGCCTCGAGCGCCTGACGCAGAAGATCCTCGGCCTGTCCAACGTGAAGGAGGCCTCGCTCTTCCCGCGCGACCGCCGCCGCGTCTCGCCCTAGCCCGCGCCGCGCCCGAAAGGCGGCACCGCGCCGCCGCGGCGTGCGCTAGCCCGCGGCGTGCGCTAGCCCGCGATGCCCGCGCCGATCAGGTGCCCGAGGCCGAAGGTGCAGGCCGCCGCCGCGAGTCCGATGAGGACCTGCCTCAGGCCCTGGGTGAGGGGGTTCTTGCCGGTCATGAGCGTGGCCAGCGCGCCTATGGCGAAGAGGCCCGCGGCGCTCACGACGGAGCTCGCGGCAATGCCAGCGGCGCCCTGGAAGAACAGGTAGGGGATGGTGGGAAAGAGCGCGCCCACGGCGAAGAGCCCGAAAGAGGTGAGGGCCGCGATCCAGGCCGAGCCGCCCAGCTCCTTCTGGTCGATCGCGAGCTCCTCGCGCACGAGGGTGTCGAGGGCGCTCTCGCTGCCGCCGTCGATGATGCGCCGCGCCGTCTCCTTGGCGCGCTCCTCGTCGAGGCCCTTGGCGCGGTAGATGAGCGCCAGCTCCTGCATTTCCTCCTCGGGATTCTCGGCCAGCTCCTGGCGTTCGATGTCGATCTGCCGCTCGTAGAGCTCGCGCGAGCTCTGCACCGAGATCCATTCGCCCAGGGCCATGGACAAGGCGCCGGCGAGGAGACCGGCCGCCCCGGTGACCAGGATCTGCCGCTGTCCCACTCCCGCCCCGGCCACGCCCATGACGAGGCTGTACACCGACAGAAGCCCGTCGTTCGCTCCCAGCGTGCCCGCCCTGAGCGCGTTGCCTCCGGCGCGGTGCCTGCCCTCGAAACGGGCCACCTCGCCTCCCGCCATGCCCTTCGACACTCCCGCGAGAAGGGAGAAGACTCGCGCGTGGGAGCGCTCCTCAGAGGGCAGCCCCGCGTCCTCGGCGGCGCCCACGCCGTCGTAGGCGCTCGCCGCTTTCCGCTCCGTCCTGGCCAGGGCGGGCGCGACCGACTGCGCTCCGAACTTCCTGGCCATCCAGGCCGAGACACGGGTCTGCAGCGAAGGCCGGAACCGCGCAACGTTGCCTCCCGCCTCGGCGATCTTGGCCTCCCAGAGCGCCGCGTGCCTGCGCTCGGTCGCCGCGAGCCTGCGGTAGACCTCGGCGAGATCGGCGTTCTCCTCGGCCTCAGACAGCCGGTCGTAGAGATAGGCCGCGTTGCTCTCTTCGGCGAGATAGGCGGCGTAGCGGTCCAGCGTCTCGTTTTTCATGGTGCTGCTCCCTCTGTGCTTGCCCGTTCGGCATCGTCCGGCCATAGCATAGCTTGGGCGAAGTGTCGCGGCAAGCAAGGGGAGGAAAGCGCCTTCCGCCCGCCGCGCCCTCCGCCCGCCGCGTCCTCCGCGCCGGTCGCGTCCTCCGCGCCGGTCGCCGGCGCTCCCCCGCGCTATAGTTGCGGAGAGAGGCGAAAAATGAGCGAGCGGAAAAAAGACGCGGCCGGGAGCGCCGGAGCCGCGAAGAAAGGATCCTCGAAGGCCGCGAAGCCGCGGGCCTCGAGGGCGCCCTTATCCAGGATCAAGGCGAAGCCGCCGAGCCCCGCGCTGGAGGAACTGCTGGATCTGCTGCCCCAGCTGGACGAGGAAGGGCTCGGCTTCCTTCTCGAACAGGCGCACATACACCGGTACAACATGGAAGTGGAGCGGCTCAACGAGGAGTCGGAAGCCCTCGCCGCGAAAGGCGGCCCGGCGCCGGCAAAGAGCTCGCTCATGCGCCTGGAGCGCTCCGCCGACGGCAGCACCTACCACGTCGTGTTCGAGGACAAATGGAAGATGTTCTCGGCCGAGGAGATCGCCGCACTCGTTCGCATAACGCGCAGCGGCGAGGAGGGCGGGGAGATCGCCCGCAGAGTCTACGCCTGGCTCGACCGCGAGCGCCGGGACGCCCTGGACGATCTCGGAATCGGCAAGCCTCCTTCGACCGTTCTCGCGGAGCTCGTGCGGCTGCTTCTCGCCTCGTTCCCGGGGCATCGTCCCGCCTAAAGGAGCGGCGCGCGGACGCGAGGCATGAGGCCGCGCGCCGCGGCCCGAAGGCTCAGCGCGAAGAGAGGATGCCGTCGACCGCGCGCAGCCCCGAGGCCCAGGCCGCGGTGATGCCCCGGCTCGTGCCGTCGCCGTCGCCGATGAGATACAGGCCGGGAAGCGCCCTGAATGAGGCGTCGGCGAAGACCGGGCGGTTGGCGTAGAGCTTGATCTCCGGATAGTACATGATCGTGCTCGGATGCAGGAGTCCCGGCACGATCGTGTCGAGGAGCTTCATGGCGTTCCACAGCGCGCGCATGACCTTGGCGGGCGCGCAGAGCCCGATGTCGCCGGGCGTCGCCGAGGGCAGGGTCGGCTCGAAGTCGTACAGATCGCCCGAGAAGCTCTGCCGGAAGGAGCGCTTGCCGAGGCGGAAATCGCCGATCCGCTGCATGATGGGCCGCCCGCCGCCGAGCAGCGCGGCCTGGACGCCGAGCATCCTGGCGTAGGCCTGGCCCGAGGCGAGCGGCTCGGTGAGGGTGACGGTCTTCAGCATCGCGAAGTTGACGAGGCCGTTCGAGGGGCGCGACGCCGACCAGGCGTGGCCGTTGACGCTGTACCAGGACGAGCCGTCGCGGTCGTCGTATTTTTCCTGCACGACGTGGGCCGCCCGCGAGTTGGTGCAGAAGGTCCTGGTCTTCTTGGGGAAGAGGAACTTGGGATCGTAGTAGTCGCGCACGATCGGATAGTGTTCCTCCCGCGTCTCGATGCGCAGCCCCACGTCGACGACGTTGTCGGTGAAGCTCACGTCCGCCGCGGTCATGATCTCCTGGAGAAAGGCGAATCCGTTCCGGCCCGGCGCGAGTATCAGGTCGCGGTAGCCCAGCTCGCGCGTGTCGGTCGCGAGGACCCGCGCATCCGCGTCGACCGAGACGGCCCGCTCGCCGAGGCTCAGCTCGGCGCCCAGCGAGCGAAGCCGGGCGGTCAGGTCCTTGATGAGCTCGAGGCCGCCGTCCGTGCCCAGATGGGCCTGGCGGATCTCCACGAGATCGACGCCGATTTTCCTCGCGCGCCGGGAGTAGACGTCCAGGTTCCTCTTCTCCATGATCGTGGGCTTGAGGAAAGCCTCCACCCGGGCGAGATAGGCCTCGGCCTGCGTCCTTTCCCAGATGCCTTCGGGGAAACCCGTCGGCCAGGTGAAGTTCATCTTGCAGTCGTTGCGGAGTCCGCCCGAGGAATACTCGTTCTTGTCGAGCACGAGGATGCGCGTCTTGGGGTCGCGGTCGAGCATTTCGAAGGCCGCGCCCAATCCGGCGGGTCCCGAGCCCACGATGACGAGATCGTACGTTTCCATATCGGCTTCGAAGCATAGCCTCATGCGGCGGCGCTGTCATCCGGGCTTACCGACGGCCGCGTCGTTGCGGCCCCGCGATCGTCGGGAGTATAGTGTGGCCATGACACCCCTATCGGTGATCTGGTACATCCTCGCCGCCCTGCTTTTCTGCGCCTTCGCCGTGGCGGACGGCTTCGATCTCGGGGCGGGCATCCTCTACGGCTTCGAGCGCGAGCTCGGACGCCGCGAGCGGATTCTTCACGCCATCGCGCCGGTATGGGGCGGCTCCGAGATCTGGCTCCTCGCCGGCATGGTGGCACTCCTCGTCGGGTTCCCCCGCGTCTACGCTCTCGTGGTGAGGTCCCTGGCCCTGCCGATCGTCATCGCCATCGCCGCGCTGGTGCTGCGGGCCATCGGCATCGAGTTCCGCCTCCGCGGTCCCTCCCGGGCGATAGGGGCCGTGCTCGACGCGCTCATCGTGGTTGGCAGCTTCGTGCCTGCGCTGGCCATGGGGTTCATGGGCGCCAATCTCCTCCAGGGCCTGCCGATCGACGCCGGAGGGATCCTCCAGGGAGGCTCCGCGGCCCTGCTGAGCCCCTTCTCGGTCCTCGGCGCCCTGGTGTCGGGCATCGCATTCACCCTGCACGGATCCACCTTCCTCGCCATGCGCACGAACGGGGAATTCCGCGGCCAGATCGAAGGCTGGGCCAAGACCCTCCTCACCATGCTCCTCGTCCTCCTCGTGGGGGGCTTCCTGTGGTCGCGCACCGCGCTCCGATTGCGTTATGCGACATCGATGGCTTCGGCGTTTTTCTGGGTCTCGCTCGCCCTGGGCCTCCTGGCCTACGCTTCGGTCTGGGTCAATGTCCGGTTCGAGCGCAGGACGGCCGCCTTCGCCGGCTCCTCGGCGGGCCTGGCCGCGATCGCGATCTGCTCGGCTTCGCTGCTTTCCCCGACCATGATCCCCTCCACCCTCGATCCCTCGTTCGCTCTGACGGTCGGCAATGCAGCCGCCGGCGACGACAGCCTGCGCTCGCTGCTCGTCTACGCCCTGGTGGCCCTGCCCCTCGTCCTGGTGTACGTCGTGATTTCGTACCGATCGATCGGCCGAAGGCGCCGGAGGGATCGGTAGCCCCCGCGGCATAGTGTCTAGTTTCGGTAGTCGGCGAGGTTCTTCGCGGTCACCATCCGGTAGGGGACCCACACGTACTTGCCCTCGGTCATGGGCCAGCCGGTTCTCGAGAGTTCGGTGCCGGACGCGAGCGCCATCGACAGGTCGAAGACCGCCTTGGCCTGGCCCTCGATGTCTTCCCACGCGGAGCCGACGAGCTGCCCGTCCTTGATGGCGGCGAGGGCTTCGGGCGTGGCGCCGACGCCCACGACGGGCAGCGTCCTCTTGCCGCTCAGGTAGCCCTTGGCGCGCAGTGCGGCGATGGCCCCGAGCGCCGTCTCGTCGTCGGCGCAGGCGACCGCCCCGAGGCGCCGTCCGTAGGTCGCCAGGAAGGCGCCCATCTCCCGCTCTCCCGCATCCCTGCCGGAGACTTCGGCGCGGCCCAGCAGCTGGGCTCCCTCGCCGGAGTCGGCGATGCCTTTCCCGCACGCGGCGGCCTCGCTTTCGGTCCCGCCGAGGTAGACATACAGGATTTTGCCGTCTCGGCCGCGGTTCGAGGCGGGATGCTCCTTCCACCAGGCGGCGAGAGCCCCGCCTTCGAGCGCGGCGGCCTGCCCGAGCTTGGCTCCGACATAGTAGACCTTGTCCCATCTTTTCATGTCTTCGGCCCCGGCCTGCGTGCCGAAGAGGACGAGGGGCACGATGGCCGCCTTCGCCTTGTCTATGACGAGGCTCGCCGCCTCGCCGAGAATGAGATCGACGGCGAGGGCCTTGGGCTTGCGTTCGAGCAGGCCGTCTATCTGTGCATTCTGGACGGTTTGACGGCTCCCCGCGTAGAGGATCGAGAGCTGGGCCTTGCCGGCGGCGGCCCGGACCAGGGCCGCCTTGAAGCGCGGCAGGTCCGGGTTCGCGCTCAGGGCCACGCCGAGCGCGGGCTTCGGTGCGACGGCGCTCCGGCAGGCGCCGGCCAGTGTCGCGCCGGCGATAAGAAGGACGAAAGCGGCTTTTTTCATCGGCTCCCGGTCTCCCGCCTCATGTTGGACGATGATACGCCATTCCCGCCGGAGCGGGCAAGCCGAGCCGCGCCCTCTTCCTAGTCTTCGACATAGATGCGCGGCACGCGGGCGCTGATCATGCTCGTCAGCTCGTAGGGTATGGTGCCTATGCGTTCGCAGAGGAGTTCGGCATCGACGCGATCCTCGCCCCTCACGCCGAAAAGCAGCACATCGTCGCCGTTGTGCGCCTCGCCATGGGGACCGATATCCACCATGAGCTGGTCCATGCAGATCCTGCCCACGATCGGGCAGCTGCGGCCATTGATCACCACGACGCCCTTGTTCGACAGGGCGCGGCTGTAGCCGTCGCCGTAGCCGATCGGGACGGTGACCACGCGGGTGTCCTCGGCCGCGCGCCAGGTGAGACCGTAGCTCACGCCGGTGTTCGCGCGCACGACCTTGAAGTAGGCCACCTTGGACATGAGCCGCATCACCGGCTCGAAGCCGATCCTCGCGATGGGCGTCGGCTCGTAGCCGTACAGGAGTATCCCCGGCCTCACCATGGAAAAGCGCGCTTCGGGCAGGTTGACGAGGGCGGCCGAATTGGCGATGTGGACGAAGGGAGGCGAGACCCCGGCTTTTCGCAGCAGCCCGAGCGCGGAGGAGAATCGCTCGAGCTGGAGCCGGGCGAAGTCCAGGTCCTCGTCCGCGGTGGCGAAGTGCGAAAAGAGCCCCACGATCTCCAGGGAAGGGAGAGCGAGCACCTTGTCGAAGAACGCGACCGCCGAGCTCCACTGGACGCCGATCCGCTCCATGCCCGTGTCGATCTTGAGGTGCACGCGCGCGGTCCGGCCCGCCGCCGCCGCCGCCGCGGACACGGCCCTGGCCTTCTCGACGGAGGGGATGGTCAGGTCGAGGCCGTGCTCGAGGAAGCGCGGAATCTGCTGGCCGTTGATGGCGCCGAGCACCAGGATCGGCGCCTCCACCCCGTTGCGCCTGAGAAAGATCCCTTCCTCCAGGAAGGCGACGCCGAGGTAATCGCTGCCTTCGGCGACGAGCTCCTGGGCCACCCGGAGTATCCCGTGGCCGTAGGCGTTGGCCTTGATCGCGCACATCACCTTGACCCCCGGCCCGGCCAGCTCCCGCGCGCGGCGGAAGTTGCGGCGCAGGGCGCCCAGGCGGATCTCGGCGCGCGTGGGGCGGTCGGCGTCTATCGGAAGGACTGATTCCATGCCCGGAGGATACACGTTCGACCCCGGAGGGGCAACGGCCGCGGCC
>Ga0307377_10001227_pt1 | contig 33462 bp, 27 predicted proteins | sample TR3MG_FD_202535 | JGI IMG/M metagenome (GOLD analysis project Ga0307377, IMG submission 202535) | Soil microbial communities from Risofladan, Vaasa, Finland - TR-3 | ecosystem: Environmental > Terrestrial > Soil > Coastal area > Acid sulfate soil | place: Finland: Risofladan, Vaasa | collected... | reverse complement strand
GGGCGAGTATACGTATAATACTACAATTCGTTTTAACTGGACTCAGAATAATCCTGACCCTGAAACAGCAATCTATAATTATAGGTTACAGGTGAGGTCTGAAGATGGGACAATATTTGATGGCAGTGTGGGTGACGTTAAGAGTTATAACGTTTCAGGATGTGGATATAATTTGACGTATGAGGCTCGAGTGATGTCACAGAGTGGTGGTGGCTGGAGCGCCTCCTGGTCGGGCTGGAGCGATGGGATAATGGTTGTCCGCCTACTCGATATATCTAACAACTTGATTCATCCCAGGAAAGCAGACAAGACAGCGACTATCAAGTATTTTATAATAAATCCAGCCAAAGTTAATCTAAAAATCTATAACCTGATGGGCGAGCTGGTGATGAGTTTAGTGGATAATGAGAATAAAGGTCAGGAGATGCATACGGAACTCTGGTCGGGAAAGAATGAAAAGGGCTCAACCGTAGCCAGCGGAATCTACTTAGTACATATAGAGGTAGGAGGAGAGAACGCAACAGAGAAAATATGTGTGGTGAAATAAGGAGGGTAAAATGGAAAAACAGAAAGGATTCACTCTTATAGAGTTGATGATAGTTGTTGCTTTGCTCGGTATTTTAGGATACGGGATAATGAAGTTCTTCACCAATACGTACAGAACCTGGTGGCAGACCAGTCAGCAGATTGATGCACAACAGAAGGCGCGTGTGGCTATGGACGAGATGACCAGGTTTATCAGGCAGGCAAGGCCTGTTACGGAAATAGTGGTTGGTAACTGGGGAAGTGAAGAGCCCAATACAATGATAATATTCACCCATATCGATGGCAGGCAGATTTGTTACTCTCAAGTTGGTGACAGTCTGAGACGGGAAGTTGATGATGGAGTTACTATTGTTGGTACTGACTTAATACCGGAAGACCTTGTCTCAGTCTATTTTGTGCTCGATTCCACGACCAGTCCAACTCAAGTGGATATCTCAACATTGACTGTGCGGACTCCGGGAACCGGCGGCGAGCAGGGTAGCCTAACCTTCCCCAGAAAGAGAGTGTTTTTGCGCAATCGTTAATTCCCCTCACCTTATTCCTCTTGCGTGGGGTGGCTATCCGATAAATATGAAATTCTTGGTAGCCGCAACCTTTAGGTTGCGTCTCCGACGAGAAAATTTCGCAGGCTAAAGCCTGCGGCTACCTGAAATGGAGTTATTGAGCAGTTTCCTTGAGGAGAGAGTTGGGGTGAGGGGGTAAAAGAAAGATTTATGAACAAGAGAAAGAAAAAAGGGCTTTTCATTACGCTGGAAGGACCCGATGGCTCGGGAAAGTCCACACAGTCTCTATTGCTTGCTCGCTATTTAAAGAGGAAAGGCTATAAGGTGGTGCGCACCAGGGAGCCGGGTGGGACGTCCATTGCTGAGGCTCTGCGCAGGATAATTTTGAATCCCAAAAATAGAATTTCCAAAGTTACAGAAGTCCTTCTTTATGAGGCTGGCAGGGCTCAGCATACGTCAGAACTTATTCTTCCCGCACTCCAAAAGGGTAAGATAGTGATTTGTGAACGTTATACCGACGCTACTCTTGCCTATCAAGGGTACGGACGAAAGCTGGATATTCGAATGGTTAAGGAGTTGAATCGGATTGCCTCATCTGGTTTGAAGCCCGATTTAACTATTCTTCTTGACCTCGATGTGAGAGAGGGGTTGGACAGAGCCCGAAAAGTCTCTCGGGGAAGGATGGACAGGATGGAGCAGGAGTCTATAAGGTTTCATGAGAGAGTGAGAAAAGGATATCTGGAGATTGCTTCCCGAGAGCCTGGTCGGGTTAAATTAATTAAAGTGAAGGAAACGCCGCAGAAGACACATTTAAAGGTTGTAAAAGTTATTGAAAAATTGGTAAAATAAATGGAGGGCGACCATGGAAGGTCGCCCCTACGTGACCCGAAAGGGAGGTGGGGGCGTTTTACACTCCATAGAAGTGGGAATCGAGAAACCAGTCGAAGGTTAGAAAGTTTTAAGATGAAGTTTTCTGAAATTGTTGGCCAGGAAGTGGCTGTTAATATATTGAAAAAGGCGATAGAGAACAACAGGTCTCATCACGCCTACCTATTTATGGGCCCTGACGGTGTTGGTAAACGGACGACTGCCATTGCCTTTGCTAAAGGCTTGAATTGCCGCTCCTCTTCCTCAGATGGCTGCGACCTGTGCGATTCCTGTAGAAAGATTGAAAATGGAACACATCCAGATGTGGAGTTAATTGGCCCCCGTGAGGGTGGGCTGACAATTTCCATTGACCAGATTAGAAAGCTTCAGAGAAGGGTCGCCTATAAGCCACTGGAGGGAAAATGGAAAGTATATATTATAGACGATGCTGCCAGTGCTACCGAAGAGGCTGCCAATTGTCTATTGAAGACTTTAGAGGAGCCACCTCCACAAGTAATTCTCATCCTCATCACTGAGAACATTTACCGTCTTCTCTCCACTGTTCGCTCTCGCTGCCAACTGATACTATTCAGGCAAATTCCCCGCACTCTAATAGAAAAGATACTGACAGACCAATACGAAGTGGCGCCTGAAGAGGCACGCCCTTTGGCCAGGTTTTCTTCAGGGAGTATTGGTCGAGCGCTTTACTGTCTGGAGAAAGAGACTCCTGAGTTTGGGGAACGGTTGAGGGAGATTTTTGAAACGGGAGGTTCTCTAATTGGAGGTTACGGTAGTCTATTTCAATTTTCGGCTGAAATTCCCCGAGATAGAGAATCTACACTGGAGTTATTGGATTTTTTATTAGGGGATTTGGGCAGGAAATTTGTGGAAAACCCATCTATACTAAAACAGAAAAAGATAGAAATCGTTATGGAAACACTCGATTTAATTAAGAGGAATGTCAATGTGAATTTAGCAATAGATGGAATGCTGTTGAAATTGACGCAGGCTGAAGCCTGCGGCTACCAAGACTGATATGATCTGGTAGTCGCAACCTTTAGGTTGCGTTTTATACACCCCATAAATCGGGGCGGCTACCGGGTTATATGCCATTTTTTAAAAGGAGAAGAATATGCCCATTGTTGTGGGAGTTCAGATAAGAAGAACAAAGGATATTTTCGATTTCCTGCCAGAGGGAATAGACCTGGCTATAGGTGATAAGTGTTTGGTGGAGACAGAGAATGGGATGGAAGCGGGAGAAGTTGTCTCGCCGGAGAGAATGATTGAACACAGTAAGAAGAAGCTTTATCGGGTAATAAAAAAGATGGACTCTGGTGATTGTGAAGTGGTAAAGAGAAATGTTAGTAAGGAAAAAGAAGCATTTCAAAAGGTAATGCAGAAAGTAGAAGAACACGAATTAAAGATGAAATTGACCTGCGTGGATTATACTTTTGATTGCAACAAATTGTTTGTCTATTATACTGCAGAAGGAAGAGTGGATTTCCGTGAACTCATTAAAGACCTGGGGTACCTGTTGAAAACTCGCATACAGATGGTTCAGATTGGGGTGCGGGACGAGGCTAAGATGCTGGGTGGATTTGGACCATGCGGACTTCCCATCTGCTGTGGCTCATTTTTGAAAAATTTTAGGCCTGTTTCCATTGATATGGCTAAAGAGCAGGACTTATCCTTGAACCCGGCAAAGATTTCCGGAGTTTGTGGTCGATTGATGTGTTGTCTGGCATATGAGAACGATTTTTATCGTGAAGAGAGAAAGAACTTCCCTAAAATAAATTCCAAAGTGGCTACTGAGGATGGAATAGGAGTGGTTAAAGAAGTCAATATTTTACGGGGAGAAGTCACTGTTGAATATGGGGATGGAATATCGAAGAAGTTGCCTCGAAAGGAAGTATCCCCGGCAGGATTTTTTGAGAAGTTCAAATTTAAAAAATCAGAAAGTTAAAAATTTCTATGGCTAAGAAATTCTATATCACCACTCCCATATTTTATGTGAATGACCTACTGCATATCGGACACGCCTACTGCACCATAGCTTGTGATGTGGTGGCCCGCTTCAAGCGCTGGCTGGGGGATGAAGTTCTGTTTCTTACTGGTACTGATGAACATGGACAGAAGATAGCCCAGGCAGCCAGTTTGAAAGGTAAGACGCCTTTAGAATGGGCAGATTATATCGTTTCCGAGGACAAAAAACTCTGGGAGAAGCTGAACATTTCTCACGATGATTTTATCAGAACAACAGAAGAGCGACACGAAAGGACAGTGCAGGAAATTTTTACAAAACTTTACCGGAAAGGGGATATCTATAAAGGAGAGTATGAGGGATGGTATTGTACTTCCTGTGAGACTTTCTATCTGGAGTCACAGCTTGAGCAGGGTAAGTGCCCTGAATGTGGGAAAGTGACAGAGAAACTGAAAGAAGAGAGTTACTTCTTTAAACTATCTAAATATCAGAAGAGACTTCTCAATTATTTTGATGAGAATCCTGAGTTCATGCAGCCTCCCTTCCGCAAAGCGGAAATGGTAAATTTTGTTAAGGGAGGACTGAGGGATTTGAGCGTGAGCCGCACGGCTGTGAAGTGGGGAATACCAGTTCCTTTTGATGAAAAACATACTGTTTATGTCTGGCTTGATGCTCTGATAAATTACCTCACTGCCTGTGGATATTTAGAGGATAAAGTAAAGTTTGAAAAGTTCTGGCCTGCTGATGTTCATCTGGTGGGTAAGGAGATTTTCAAGTTCCACACCATCATCTGGCCGGCAATATTGATGGCTCTGGAGATACCTCTTCCCAAAAAGGTTTTTGGGCATGGCTGGTGGACTGTGGAGGGAAAGAAGATGTCCAAATCTCGAGGGAATGTGGTTGATCCGGTTGAAGTTTCTGAGGAGTTTGGGGTGGACGCATTCCGTTACTTCCTGATGAGAGAGGTGCCCTTTGGTCAGGATGGCGATTTTTCCAAAAAAGCACTTATCAGACGCTATAATGCTGATTTGGCGAATAATTTAGGTAACCTTCTGAGTCGTAGCCTGACAATGGTGGAAAAGTATGTTGAGGGCAGGGTGCCTGAACCGGGTGGAGAGGAGAAAGAGGATAAAGAGTTAATTCAAAAAGCGAAGGGACTTTTTGAAAGAGTCATCAAATATTACGATAAGCTGGAATTGAACAGTGTCCTGGGAGCTATTTGGGAAGTTATCGATTATGCTAATAGATACATTGAAAGGACAGCTCCCTGGAAGTTGGAAAAGACTGATAGAAAGAGACTGGAAACTGTGTTATATAATCTTTTAGAGACTTTGAGAGTAGTCACTTTCTATATTCTTCCTTTTATGCCCCAGACAGCGGAAAGAATCTGGGAGCGATTGGGGATGGAAGAGAAAATCTATAATCAGAAAATTGAAGAAGCACAGTGGGGAAGGCTCAAGTCAGGGACAAAGATTAAAGCAGGCAAGCCTTTATTTCCCAGGATATATAATGGAGTGTAATCGCGTAGGGGCGACCTTTATGGTCGCCCGACTACCAGTCAAACTTTCGTTTGACACTCCTATGGGGGAAAAGATAAAGGTGAGGGAGAGTGTCAATGATTGGGGTAATCTCTGATGACTTGACTGGGTGTGGCGATGTGGGATTACATTTTGCAGATTATGGTTTGAGAACAATTGTCCATACTTCTAACTCAGAGCGCCTCTGCAAAAATCTGAAGCCTGATGTTGACTGGGACGTTCTTGTGGTGAATACTGAAAGCAGGTTAGATGAACCGCAAACAGCCTACGAGAAGGTTAAAGGTGTCTTGAGATTTTTCAGGAAATTAAACATAGAACGGATTTATAAAAAAATAGATTCTACGTTACGGGGAAATGTCGGTGCGGAGATTGACGCGCTTTTCGATGAGTTGAACATAGAAAAACTTCCTTTTTGTGCTGCTTTTCCCAAAACAGGAAGGACTACAATAGAAGGTTACCACTATGTCTGGGGAAAACTGGTTACCAAAACGGAGTTTGCTCGTGACCCCAGGAATCCAGTTAATGAAGCTCACATACCCACTTTGCTGGAAGAAACATCGAAACATTCTGAAAGGATTAAAGTATATAATGCAAAGACTCAAAGAGATTTAAAAAATATCGCCAGAGAAATCCCGGATTACACGACTGTATGTGGAGCAAGCGCTCTGGCCGGGGAGTTGGTCAAATTCTGGGGGAAGGCGGGATCAAGCAGGGATGTTAAACCTAAGACAGTAACTGGTGGTTCAAAACCTGTGTTGATTATTTCCGGGAGTGGACAATCGGTTACCTACGAACAGATTGGAGAGTTGAAGAGAAAGAAAAGTTTATTGGCTGTGCCTATAGATTTCGAGCGAAATCGAGTGGAAATACCGGATGCGAAAAATGCTAAACACATATTAATCTATCCTCAAAAGAGTAACCACAAACTCGATGCAGAGAAGATTATTAGAACGATTGTCTATTTGACCACAGGACTTTGCAAAGGGGGATTCTTTCGTAATCTAATTCTTATTGGTGGAGATACTGCTTTCAATATCTGTCGAGCATTAAAGATAGAGACCTTTCAAATTATTTCGTCTGTATCACCGGGGATTGCTTTCTGTCGGACTTTAGATGGGAAGTACAACTTCATTCTGAAGCCGGGAGGGTTTGGGGACAAGGAAACATTGATTAGATGTGTGCAATTTTTTGGCCATAGTAGGTCTTCGTAGTTATTTGGCTTACTCCTGGCAGAGGCCATCTCACAACTTTCCGGATAGGTATTCCCTCCAGCATTTTCAGCCACCCTTTTCCCTTGGACGAGAGAGGGAGAAAAAGTAGCCTGTCCCCTTTTTCGCAGGAATTTCCCTCTTTCTTGTACTTTACAATTTAAAATAATATTTAGTATAATAAAAGACTGTCTATTACAAAAGGCGAATTTTAAAAAATGAGAAAAATTTTAAGTCTACTTCCGATATACTTCCTATTGATTCTTCTTCTTTTCCTTTTGGGCTGTGCGGGGGTGCCGCCAGCGGAAAGAGAAGTGAGGAGAGTTCCTCTGAAGCCTCCCGAAGTTCCCAGGCAGCTCCTCTGCCTCGCTCTTATCTGGGATGGGGAGATACCACGCGCGGGTGAGGCTAATTCCCAAACGATAATGAATCTTTTAGCCTTGTTAGAACGTTATCCCCAGACAGAAATGACTTTCAATTTATCTCCGGAAATGGTTGAGAATATGAGTTTGGGAGCGGTGGATATTTGTAGACGACTGCAAGACTCGGGTCGGATTGCAGTGGCAATGGTGCCTCCCGGCCGTCCCGTTCTTCCGCTTCTTTATGACACGGATTTAGTAAGTGTGTCGATGCCAGAGGCTTCATTACCTGCCAAGAAATACGAACATCCTGAAGATGTTAGAGCCGGAATAATGAAGGGAGTAAGCTTTTATCGGAAATATTTTGGCAAGTTTCCTCGCGGGATCTGGCTTCCCGAAGGCGCGGTAGCTCAGGAAGTATTGGAGATTGTTGGTGATTGTCGATTGGAATGGATGGCTTCTGGCGAGGAAGTGCTGGAAAGTTCGTTGAATATTGAATTCTCCAGGAATGACCAGGGCCGGCTCCTGAATCCTGAGTTTCTGTATCGGCCTTATATTGTGTCTGGGGAGAAAAGAAAAGTAACGATGATTTTCCGCGACAGGATGTTCAGCGATAGAATCAATCTTGTCTATCCATTAATGAGTGGAGAGGAAGCGGTGGGGGATTTTATGGAACGTCTCTATTCCATTCAACAGAAATGGAAAGAGAAATCCCCTCCTCTGGTGACCATAATTATAGATAATGACGAGAGCGTATATTTTTTAAGTCAGCTTTTTAATCAACTTGAGAAAGACCCCTTAATAAAGACTGTTACCGTACAAGAGTATCTGGAAGACTATCCTGCGGTAGCGAGCATAAAAAAACTATGGCCAGGTTCTCTGGTCAATGCAAATTTTGATAGCTGGATTGGCGAAGAAGAAGAAAATATCGCCTGGGAATTTTTGGCTGAAGCAAGGGCAGATTTGGAAGGTTATAAAAATAGTGGTAGAGCGATAATTGAGAAGCTGGATGAAGCGTTTGCAACAATTTTAAAAGCCTCCGATAGTAAATGGTTCTGGTGGTACGGTGAAGACCAGAATTCCGGTAGGGATGAGATTTTTGACCAGGAATACAGGAGCTTGTTGATTAAAGTCTATCAGACTATTGGTAGCGAACCGCCGGGGAGACTGTTCCAGCCAATTGTTGCTCAGAAGGAGTTCATCCCTGAGAGGGAAATTGTAGACTTAGTTACTCCCCAGATTGATGGTATAATCGATGAAGGAGAATGGGATAATGCCGGCTACTATCGGGCTGAGGGGTGCGAGATATTCGATAAAATCTACTACGGATACGATAGATTTAATCTCTATCTCCGGGTGGATACGAAAGATTTGCTCGCTGAAAGAAAGGGGACGGAATTCTTCATTGGATTCTATATAGGGACACCCGGGGCGGGTAAGTATAATCTGTCTACTCGCTACGTAGAACCTAGTGCAGGGAGAACATTGGGATTTGGACTATCTAACGAAGTAGCAATTTGGTTTAACCAATTTACTCTGGATTATGAGGCTGGGAGAGGAAGGGCAGTCCTTTCCAGTGCCACAGGGAAAGATACCTGGCAACCTATCACTGATATCTATTCTATGGCAGTGGGAGCCTATTCATTAGAAATTGGGATACCCCTTAAATACCTTAACGTTTCAGTTGGAGAAGCATTGGGAATGATTGCTGTGGCAGTAGAGGATGGCGTGGAATTAGAGAGTATGCCACCTTTTGGACCTATTAGTATAATTCTTCCCGAGCTGTTTCATAAGGGGGCAATTATTTCAAGAATTATCGACCCTGTTGGTGATGATTACGGACCGGGCACCTATACTTATCCTGCCGATGCGGTGTTTAAGCCCGGCTCATTCGATATTCGTGAGTTTTCCGTAAGTGAAGGGCTGGATTATGTGATTTTTAAGGTTAAATTGGGGATAATTGAAAATCCCTGGAATTCTCCTTCTGGTCTCAGTTTACAGATTATTGATGTTTACATTGACTTGAATAACAGGGCAGGAGCTGGCTCTATGCAACTTCTTCCCGGAAGGAATGCTTACGCCAGGGCTGAGGATGCCTGGGAATATGCAATCTCTGTGGATGGCTGGCAACAGATTATGTATAAGATAGATTCGGCTGGCAAGCCGGTTAAATTGACAGACCTGGAAGTGAGGGTCAATTCCACCATAGGAGAGGTTACCATTTATGTTCCCCGAAAGTTAATCCGTGGAGATCCTCGGAATTGGGGATATTTGCCAATGGTCTTGGCTTACGACGGAGAGGCTGCACCACGAAATTGGAAGGTGAGAGAGGTTAAGCAAACAAACGATGAGTTCTCCTTTGGGGGTGCCTACTTGTCCTTAAATAATAACACAAGAAGTAGTCCAAATATTATCGACCTCGTTCTGCCTCGGGGAGAAAATCAGAAAAATTTACTGGGTGTTTACAGGAAAGATAAAGCAGTGGAAATCCCTGCAATAAGAGTAAGATAATGCAGATTGTAGGCACGGTTTTAACCGTGCAAAATTGGCTGGAGTCCTCCCGAAAGGGAGGGATGATAGACGGAATCTCCGACTAATCGGAAGAGTCCAGTCAACCTTGCTTTCGCAAGGACTCCACATTATTATCTTTTAAATATGAGTAAAGGAGGGTGAGGAAAATGAGAAAGGCTAAAATTTGGATTTTGATGTTGGCGCTGGTTTTGTTTCTTTCGTTATTTTTGGGATTTACCTGTAAAGGAAAAATGGGTGGAGAAGAGATACTGCTAACCAAGAAGGAGACGTCTTCTGAAGAAGCTGTATCTGTCCCTAATGGAGTGATGGAGCTTCAAGAAGCTTTTGCCAATGTGGCTGAGGCGGTAAAGCCTGCGGTGGTAAATATCTCTGCCGTGCAGATTCTGAAGACAGAGGTTCCTTATTATCAATTCTACTTTGGCGACCCTTTTGAAGATTTTTTTGATGAGTTTTTTGGGAGGCCCAGAGAGAAGATGCCGGAGCCTGAGAAAAAGGAATTCAAGCGACGGCTGGAAGGAACTGGTTCGGGGGTAATTATCGACCCCCGGGGCTATATATTGACAAATTACCACGTAATTGCCGGAGCAGAGGAGATTAAGGTCACATTATCTAATGGCGAGGAGAAAAAATACGATGGTAAGGTAGTCGGTAAAGACCCTAGAACTGACTTGGCTGTAATTGAAATAAAAGCGAAGGAGAAATTTCCTGTAGCTAAACTCGGTGATTCGGATAAGATAAGGATTGGAGATTGGGCGATAGCCATTGGCTCTCCGTTTGGATTAAAGCAGACCTTAACCGTGGGCGTGGTTAGCGCGAAGAGGCAGTCGCTGTATGTTGAAGGTAAAGAGTATAGAGATATGATTCAGACTGATGCTTCCATTAATCGCGGTAACAGTGGTGGTCCACTGGTTAATATTAAAGGAGAGGTTATCGGGATAAACACAGCAATCTATGCTCCCACGGGAGTTTTTGCAGGCGTAGGATTTGCTATTCCCATTAATAACGCAAAAGAGATTCTCGATGAGTTAATCGAAAAGGGAAAGGTTGTGCGTGGATGGTTGGGAATAGAGATAAGAGAAGTGGACGAAGTTATAGCCAAACAATTTAGCCTTCCCAACACAAAAGGGGTTCTGGTAAATAGAGTAATAGAAAACTCTGCTGCAGAGAAAGGGGGAATGAACAGGGGTGATGTGATTATAAGAATTGAAGACCATAAAGTTGAAAGCGTGAGGGACCTCCAGGAAGTAGTGTCCAGAACAAAACCGGGAAAGAAGGTAAAAGTAATGGTAATTAGAGAAAAAAAGGAAATCGCACTCACCATAAAATTGGAAGAAATGCCAGAGACGACTGAGGAGGCAAAAGTAAAGGAAGAAAAAAAAGAAATAGGGGAAGGAGAAGTTGAAGAGTGGTTGGGTATGAAGGTAGAAACATTAACCCCTGCTTTGGCCAAAAACTACGGTATCGAAGATGGAAAAGGAATAATAATTGTGGAAATTGAGATTGGGAGCAAGGCTGAAGAGATGGGTCTGGTGGAAGGTGACTTGATAAGGAGTATAAACCGGCAATCCATAGTAGATTGTAAAGAGTTTAAGAAAGTGGTTAAGAAAGTAGACCTTTCACAGGGAGTAATTTTTGACATTGTCCGTCGGGGTCGTCCCGTATACATAACCTATATGGAGCAAAAGTGAGAAAGCGTAGCTCGTCTGTTGACAGAGCTGAGACTGATAGGCAATCGAATCTTTCTTTAATATTAACAGGTTATTCAGAAAAAATTATCCTGGGAGTATTCATATTTTTTGTACTCTTCTCTACCTTGGCAATCGATGTTAAACTTACTCGCTATAAGCTCTTTGTGATGCAACTATCCGTTATCCTGCTTCTGGTTTTCTGGATAGTGAGGATGATGCTTGAGGGCCGGCTCGTTCTCAAAAGTAACCTCCTTAATTTACCCATCCTCTTCTATGGCCTTGCCATTTCTCTCTATTACATACTTTCCCGAGATAAGTTGGTAGCCAGGAATGAATTCCAGAGAATGCTAATTTGTGTGTTCGTTTTCTTTGTCGTTGCCAACAACATTCGTGATAGAAGAAACTTGAATTATATACTTTCTGCCTGGCTTTTGGGAAGTATCTTTGTCTCGCTGAATGGAATTAGCTCCTTCTGGGCAGTTAAGAGTCCTGCAAATGTTTTGACTTCACTCTTTTCCTGGCTGGCTGGAATTTTCTCAAGTATCGATAAGTGGCTTCACCTTCCACTGAGGGAATTCTTTGGTATCGCTCATTATGGACCTAACCAGCGTCCTTTTGCCACTTTTGGCAATCCCAATTTCTTTGCAGGCTACATAATAGTTTGTTTACCAATATTTTTCTCTATGTTTTTAACTGAAAGGAAGATATGGAAACTACTATTTGGTCTTAGTACTTTGCTTTTGCTTCTCAATTTATACTTTACAGCTACACGGGGGGCATGGGGTGGCTTCATAATTTCCTTTCTGATTTTTGTAACACTTTACAGCAAACAGGTTGGAGGGGAGCGGTGGCAGAAGTTCTGGAAGGGAAAGTTAAAATTTATTATTCCTTTGTTTTTGATTTTTCTTCTACATTTTGGATTAATGTCCACCAGTCAAAAATATAAGAAGACGATTGAAGCAGGAACTGACAAAGTTCACCAGATACTCACCCGGCGCACTGAGCGTTTACTGATCTGGAGAGATACATTGGTAATGGGGCTCAATAACCCTGTGGGAGTAGGGATTGGAGCATTTCACATATATTTTCCCCGCTATGCCTCAGAGGAACTTCTGAAAATTCTGCCGCAGGATAGGTTTATTGTCAATTATGCTCACAACGAGTTTTTGGAAATCTGGTCGGAAACAGGTCTTATTGGAATTGGCATCTTTATCTGGACAATTTTTGCCTTCTTTGCTCAAGGGAGGCTACTGTTGAAGGAAGATTCGAGTCTTAAGTCCCAGAAAATTTTAACTCTGGGGTGGCTTGCCTCAAGCGCTGGAATTCTTGCACATAGCTTTGTTTCGGTTAATATGCGGTTCATTGTAACTGCAGTCTATTTCTATTTTGTGCTTGGCCTCTTGGCTTCCCAGTGTAAGAGAGAGATAATGGTGCCCATAGATTGGCCAAGAGCTTTAAAGCTAACTATAATTGGGCTTGTCTTCTGTATGGGAATACTCTCTATAAAGGGAATAGTTAAACCTTTTCGTGCCCACAAGTTATTGACAGAAGAGGTCAGTTTCTTTGAGCAGAAAGAAGTTGACCCCCAGAAGACAATTGTAGCACTTGAGGAAACTGTTAAAACCGATCCCTATAATGCTTTGGCTTATTACAGGCTGGGATGGGTTTACGCAAAGGAGAAGAATTGGATACAAGCTGTCAAGAATTTTGAGATAGCCTGTAGATTGAACCCTGAACTTCCAGGAGCAAGGAATAATTTGGGAAATATCTACTTTACTTTAGGAAATAAACAGAAGGCGATTGAGAATTATCAGAAGGCGATTGCCATCAATCCCGGTATGATTGATGCCCATTTCAATTTAGGATATTGTTATTATACTGTAGGAAAACTTAAAGAAGCTGCTGATGAATTCAAAAAGGTTCTGGAGCTTGACCCCGATAATTATAAAGCCACGATAATGATTGAGAAGATGGTGCAATAAATGTAGCTGCAGAGCGAAGCTCTGCATTGTAGGGGCGACACTCCGTGGTCGCCCAAAGGAAGGGACGGCACAGAGTCCGTCCCCTACAGACAGGCAAAGCTTGCGCTTTGCTGCTACAAATCTTGCTGATGCGAGTGGTTACGAAAAAAAGGAGTTCTGGTTTTATGGAGAAGAGAACGAAAGGCTATAATTTACTGAATGACCTCAATCCTCCACAGAGAGAAGCGGTGGAACATATTCAAGGTCCCCTTCTCATTTTAGCCGGAGCGGGCTCGGGGAAGACCAGAGTAATTACTTATCGCATAGCCTATCTAATTGAGAGGGGTATCTCTCCCTGGAATATCCTGGCGGTTACTTTTACTAACAAAGCAGCAGGAGAGATGCGGGAAAGGGTGGACCGCTTGGTGGGAAGTAAGGGGAGGAGCGTCTGGATTTCTACTTTCCATTCATTTGGGGCACGGCTTCTACGTGAAGAAATTGATAAGATTGGTGGGAGTAGACACTTCATCATCTACGATGAGGTGGACCAGTTGAACTTAATCAAAGAGTGTATGAAAGAATTAGATATTGATGAGAAAAGATTTAAGATAACAGTAACTCAAGCACTCATAAATAGGGCTAAGGATAATCTGGTCGATGCCGATTCATTTACTATTTATGCTCAAGCTTCTGATGACTACTACCGTAGAGTTGTAGCTGATATTTATCAACTTTACCAGAGGAAGCTTAAAGGGAGTTCTGCTTTAGATTTCGCTGACCTTTTGATGGAGGTGGTTAGACTTTTTAAAGAGAAAAAAGAGATATTGGAGAAATACCAGGAGCGGTTCCAATATATTATGGTTGACGAGTATCAAGATACCAATCACGCTCAGTATCTATTGACTAAACTTTTAGCTTCAGAACATAAGAATATATGCGTTGTTGGTGACGATGACCAATCTATCTATTCATTTAGGGGGGCAGACCTGCGCAATATCTTGCATTTCGAAAAAGACTATGAAGATGTTAAAGTTATAAAATTGGAGCAGAATTATCGTTCTACAAAGAATATTCTCAATATGGCCTGGAAAGTGGTCAAGAATAACAGATATCGGAAGGAGAAGAAACTGTGGACAAATCGGGAAGAGGGAATGCCTGTGGAGTATGCCCAAGTGGATAACGAAATCGATGAGGCTAATCTGGTGGCAGAAGAAATGATTAGATTGATGGAAGAAGAGCACATTCTTAGAGACTTTGCAGTATTCTATCGGACGAATGCACAGTCGAGGGTTCTGGAAGATGCTTTCAGGAAAGCTAAAATAAATTATACCATTGTGGGAGGCATGAGATTCTATGAGCGAAAGGAGATAAAAGACATTTTGGCTTACTTAAGAATTATAATCAATCCCTTGGATTCTCTTAGTCTGAAAAGGATACTTAATGTCCCCCGTCGTGGCATAGGCAAGAGAACTTTGAACTATTTAGAACAATATGCTCATAGATACCAGAAATCGCTCTTTGAAACTCTCACGAAAGTTCGCGAGATTAAGACAGTTTCTGTGCGTATCTCTTCTCGTCTTGAAGATTTCATAAACCTGATTGGGGAGTTACGAGAGAAGAGTAGAAACTTAACGGCGAAAGAGTTAACGCGCTTGGTAATAGAGACGACAGGTTACTTAAATGAACTTGCCAGTGAAGATACTGTTGAGGCCGAGAGCAGAATTGGGAATGTAAAAGAATTGGTCTCTGCAGTGGGAGAATTTGAAGAGCAGTCAGAAAATAAGACTATAGAGGTTTTTCTGGAGCAGGTGTCTTTAATTGCTGATATAGATACCTGGGATGAGGAAAATGATAGGGTGACTCTGATGACTTTCCATTTAGCTAAAGGTCTGGAATTTCCTGTGGTCTTCGTTACCGGTTTGGAAGAGGGGCTCTTTCCTTATGCCGATGCCCTTTATGACCAGGCAGAGATGGAAGAGGAGAGGAGACTATGTTATGTGGGAATGACCAGAGCCAAGGAGAGGCTTTATCTGACTTCAGCAAGCCAGAGGCGACTTTATGGACAGTGGAGGTGGAATGAGCCTTCTCGTTTTGTGGTAGAAGCTGGCCTCATAAAAGAGGAGGCAGGTCTCTTAGAGGGAGAAATTTCTCCTGATGAGGCTAAAGGCAAAAATATTTGTTCCTCTCTGTTCAGCCAGGCTCAAGCTGATGAGTGGCAGGTTGGTGCTCGAGTGAGGCATGAGGAGTTCGGTATGGGCAAAATATTGGAACGGAGTGGTTCTGGTGATGATATAAAGATTATTGTTCTTTTCGGAAATGGTCAGTGGAGAAAATTTTTAGTAAAATATGCACCGATAGAGAAAATATAAAAGAGAAGAGAGGGGAAATGATTACTAAAAAGGAAGTTGAATATGTTGCCAGGTTAGCGAGATTAAAGCTGACCGAAGACGAGAAAGAAAAGTATACAAAGCAACTGGCAGATATTTTGAAATATATTAATAAACTTAATGAGCTCGATACAGAAAAAGTAGAACCTACTTCCCATGTGCTGCGTTTATCGAATGTTTTCCGCGAGGACAAGGTAAGACCGTCTTTGAAGCAGGAAGAGATTTTAGCCAATGCTCCGGAAGTGGAATCTAGTCACTTTAAAGTAAAAAAAATAATAGAATAAAATTAAAAGATAGTTTGTTCATCGTTTAGGTAGTGTAGGGCTTTATGCCCGTAATGGTTTTGGTCTTGCCCACGTGAAAATTACGCCCATAAAGGGCTACACTACAATTAAGGGGAAAGAATGGCAAAGAAAATCAATATAAAGACAGAAAAAGTTACTATGGAAGCAGAACTCTTGGAGACAAAAACGGCAAAAGCTATCTGGGATTCTCTTCCTATTGAGGCAAAGGTTAATACCTGGGGAGAGGAAATATATTTTGCTATTCCAGTGAACATGGGTCCGGAAGAAGCTGTGGATGTTGTCCAGGAAGGAGACCTGGGTTACTGGCCTCAAGGAAATGGTTTCTGTATTTTCTTTGGAAAGACTCCTGTTTCTACAAAGTCTGAGATAAGACCAGCTAGCCCGGTGAATATTATTGGTAAACTTCTGGGAAATCCAAAGGATTGGAAAAAAGTAAAAGATGGCGAGAAGATAACCCTTGACAGGAGAACTTAATGGAAATATATGAACTGACTGCGCACGAATTATCGGAGAAGATGGAGAAAAAAGAGATTTCTTCTGAGGAGATTGTAAGGTCCATTTATAATAGAATTAATCAGGTAGAGGATAAACTTCATAGTTTCGTTACCTTAACTGAGAAAGAGGCTTTACTCCAGGCAAGAAACATTGATGAGAAGATGAGAAAAGGTGAATTTCCAGGTCTCTTGGCAGGCATTCCTGTTGCCATCAAGGACAATATGTGTATCAAGAACGTGAGAACGACTTGCTCTTCCCACATACTGGGAAATTTCATCTCCCCTTATGAGGCTACAGTGGTTAAGAAATTGAGAGATGAAGGAGCAGTGTTTATAGGCAAAACAAATATGGACGAATTTGCCATGGGTTCCTCAACCGAGAATTCCTATTTTGGAATAACTCGTAACCCCTGGGATAGAGACTATATTCCCGGCGGATCTTCCGGTGGCTCGGCCACAGCAGTAGCTTCCGATGAAACAATTCTGGCAATAGGTTCTGATACAGGAGGTTCTATTCGTCAGCCAGCAGCCTGTTGCGGGGTAGTGGGATTAAAACCTACTTACGGCAGGGTTTCCCGTTATGGCTTGGTTGCCTTTGCCTCTTCACTGGACCAGATAGGTCCCTTTGGCAAAGATGTGGAAGATGCGGCACTTCTGATGAATGTTCTTTCTGGCTATGATGAAAACGATTCCACTTCAGTTAATCTGGATGTACCCGATTTCACCAAATCCTTAATAGAAAATGTTAAAGGTATTAAGATAGGAGTTCCCAAAGAATATTTCGTTGAGGGCTTGGATGGGGAAGTGGAAAGGGCAGTGAAAGAGGCGATAGAGCTTCTGAAAAGTCTGGGAGCAAAAATTTTCGAGATATCTCTTCCCCATACCGAGTATGGAGTGGCGGTCTACTATCTGATTGCTCCCTCTGAGGCCAGCGCCAACCTGGCCAGGTATGATGGAGTCAGGTATGGTTACCGCTCTCCAGAAACAGAGGACTTATTGGAAGAGTATGAGAAGTCGAGGGGTGAAGGATTTGGTGCAGAAGTTAAGAGGAGGATAATGCTGGGTACTTACGCTTTATCTAGTGGCTACTATGATGCCTACTATTTGAAAGCCCAGAAGGTGCGTACTCTGATTAAAAAAGATTTCGATGAGGCTTTCGAGAAAGTAGATGCCATTGTGACGCCAACAGCTCCCACTCCAGCATTTAAGATTGGTGAGAAGGTTGATGACCCCTTGCAGATGTATTTATCAGATATATTTACCATTTCTGCAAACTTGGCTGGTATTCCCGGAATTTCTCAGCCTTGTGGATTTAGCAAGAAAGGACTTCCTATTGGGCTACAACTTTTGGCGAAGCCTTTTGATGAGGAGGTCCTGCTTCGCATAGCCTATACATATGAAAAGAATACAGAGTGGCACAAGAGAAAACCAAAACTGTAAGGAAAAAGGTGACTGTCACCTTTTTGGAGTGGATGAATGGTAAAGTATGAAACTATAATTGGCTTGGAAGTCCATGTCCATCTGAAGACAGAGTCTAAGTTGTTTTGTGGGTGCTCAACTGAATTTGGTGCAGCGCCAAACACTCATGCCTGTCCTGTCTGCACGGGGATGCCGGGGATACTACCTGTGGTTAATAAGAAGGCGGTGGAATATACAATTAAGAGTGCTTTGGCATTAAACTGCGAAGTTGCTTCACGCTCAATATTTGCGCGCAAAAACTATTTTTATCCTGATTTGCCTAAGAACTACCAGATTTCCCAATACGAGGAGCCTCTGGCTCAAAATGGCTATCTTGAAATTGGTACTGGTAGTGAAAGGAAGAGAGTGGGTATAACCAGAATTAATTTAGAAGAGGATGCGGGAAAACTTCTCCACTATATTGGTTCCCGGGAAATTGACGGGAGTCTCGTCGATTTCAATCGCTGTGGGGTTCCCCTTCTGGAGGTAGTTTCCTCTCCTGATATCACTAGCCCCGAAGAAGCTTATACTTACCTTACTACTTTGAAGAATATTCTCAGGTATCTGGAAGTATCAGATTGCGATATGGAGAAGGGTTCGCTCCGCTGCGATGCGAATGTTTCTGTGCGCTTGGCGGGGAAGAAAGAACTGGGAGTGAAAGCAGAAGTTAAGAATATGAATTCCTTCAGAGCTATCCAGAAAGCCCTGGAATACGAAGTTAAAAGACAGATTAAGGCATTGGAGAGTGAAGAGAGGATTATTCAGGAGACAAGACTGTGGGATGAGAAAAAGGAAAGAACATATCCTATGAGGAGTAAAGAGGAGGCTCATGACTATCGTTATTTTCCTGAACCAGACTTGGTGCCTTTAATAGTGGAGAAAGAATGGATAGAGAATATCAGAAAGACTATTTCCGAACTTCCCGATAGACGCCGGGAACGGTTTATAAAAGAATATAAGCTTTCAGAATACAATGCAGGGGTGCTTACTGCTGAGAAACCACTGGCTAACTATTTTGAAAAAGTAGTTAAACTGTATAATAATCCGAAGGTGGTTACCAATTGGGTAATGGGTGAGCTTCTGGGAAGATTGAATGCAGTGAATAAAGAGGTGGAGGAATCCCCGATCTCTCCTGGGCAGTTGGCAGAACTTTTGAAATTAATGGAGAAAGGAACAATTTCTGGGAAGATTGCCAAAACAGTATTTGAGGAGATGTTTAATAGTGGAAAGAATCCTCAAGTAATTGTGAAAGAGAAGAAATTAGTACAGATTACCGATGAGAAAGAGATTGGCAAGATAGTGGAAGAGGTATTAAAGGAAAATCCAGATGCTGTAGAAGAGTATGGAAAAGGTAAAGAGAAGGCTATAGGACATTTGGTTGGTCAGGTAATGAGAAAGACCCAGGGCAAAGCCAATCCCCAGTTGGTCAACAAAATATTGAAAGAGAAATTAAGAGGGTAAATGTAGAGGTTTGATTTATCAAATCCGCAGAAAGGGGCTCAATAAATTGAGCCCCTACATATCATTAGAATTAGAAGAAGAGGTTAAGACTCAATCCTCCTCCATAAGATAATCCGCCAATCTCCATTAGTCGCTTCTTGGTAGTGTAGGGCTTTATGCCCGTAAAAATTACGTCCATGAAGGGCTACACTACCTATAGAATATTGACTCTGACCCCTTTTTCACGGAATAGACTTATGAAGGATGAATTACTTCAATTTTGGGAAAAGGATAGAAGCTTAAAAAAAATTTCTGAAAAGATAGTTAACAGAGAAGGAAAGATAAAAGTCTCCGGGCTTTGGGGTGGTTCCAAAGCTTTTTTTATTTTGGGTCTAAAGGAGAGAATTTCTCAAGCCCTATTAGTAATTGCGGAAAGAGAGGATGACTTAGAAAGGTTAAGGGAAGACCTTAAAGCTTTTCGAGGAGAGAGTAGCCTTTTTTCTCAAGAGAATAGAGAAGATTCGCTTGTTTCTCTTTATCATCTCTCGCTGGAGAAGAATCCCCTTCTGGTAACAACTCTGGATAGTATAAAGAAGAAAATTATTTCTCCCTCCCAATTTTCCCTCCTTACCTTAACTCTGTCCCAAGGTGGAAAGATTGAATATCAGAAGATAACCGAAAAACTAACTGATGCTGGTTATGAAAGGATTGATATTGTGGAGGGAGTGGGAGAGTTCCGCCTGCGGGGCGAGATTTTGGATGTGTGGTCTCCTAATTTCGACCGTCCTCTCAGGGTGGTATTCTTTGAGGACCATATTGAGGAGATGCGCTGGTTCGATCCCCTGACGCAGAGGTCGATAAGCACTGTAGGGGAGGCTAAGGTGATTCCGGCAAAATTATCGGATGAGAAAAGTTCTCATACTATTTTTGATTATTTCCCGGAGGAGGGAGTGGTGTTAAAGGATAGTGTAGAGTTGTCATCGTCCGCTGGGAGGCGGCTTGTGGAGGTTTACTTGTCTATCTTGCCTCAAAGGAGTGCGCTTAATTTTTCCACGAAGTCACCACCATCGTTCTATGGTAAAATTGGGTTCTTCTGCCAGGGACTTGCAGATTGGCGTAAGGAAAGATGGGAAACTTATGTCTTCTGTAACAATGAGGGAGAAAAGTCGAGGTTGGAAGAGCTGTTGCGAGAACAGGGAGAAGAAATATTTCCCCACTTCAGGATAGGAAATCTGAATTCCGGGTTTATTTTTCCTGCCTTGAAACTTGTAGTGATTTCTGAAAAGGAAATCTTTGGTCGCTACAAGATAAGGCATCGTTACCCCAAACTCAAGTATCCCGTAAGAAGACTCAGTGATTTGATTGAACTCAATACTGGCGACTATGTGGTGCATGAGAGGTATGGCATTGGAAAATATTTAGGGCTTAAGCAGATAGAGATAGAAAGCAGGTTCACAGATTATATCGCAATCGAGTATGCTAAGGGTGATAAATTGTATGTGCCCATTGAGGATTTTAATCTGGTGGAGAAATATGTTGGCACTGAAGGTTACAAGCCAAAATTATATTCTCTGGATAGCACTGCCTGGCGTCAGGTAACGGCTAAAGTGAAAAAGTCTGTTCAGCGGATTGCCCGGGAGCTTCTGGAGATATATGCTGCCCGCCAGAAATTACCGGGACATGCTTTCCCTCGGGATAGCCATTACGAAAAAGAGTTTGCTGATGCTTTCATTTATGAGACGACCCTGGATCAGGAAAGAGCAATCGAAGAAGTTAAGCAGGATATGACAAGCCGAAAACCGATGGACAGGATTGTCTGCGGGGATGTTGGTTACGGTAAGACAGAGGTAGCTATGAGGGCCGGCCTTAAGGCTGTATTTGACAGTAAGCAGGTAGCAGTGCTTGCTCCCACAACAATTTTGGTTGAACAACACTACCACACTTTTTCTGAGAGATTCGCTGACTATCCTGTAGTGATTGAGATGCTCTCCAGATTCAAAAGCAAAAAGGAACAGAAAGAAATTGTTGAAAAATTAAAGCAGGGTTTAGTAGATATCGTTATTGGCACTCACAGGCTTCTCCAGAAGGATATTCAGTTTTTTGATTTGGGGTTAGTGGTGATTGATGAAGAGCAGAGGTTCGGTGTCCGTCACAAGGAGAAGTTGAAACAACTTCGAAAGACGGTGGATATATTGACCTTGACTGCTACACCTATTCCCAGAACTCTCTCTATGGCTCTGGGGGGAGTCCGGGATATGTCAGTTATAGATACCCCGCCACAAGGACGTATCCCTATTGAAACCTATTTAGGAGAATACAATGAGGAAATTGTGGAAGTGGCTATAAGGAATGAAATTGGACGGGGAGGTCAGGTCTTTTATGTGCATAATCGGGTGGAAACAATCGAGACAGTTGCCAGCTATCTAAAAAAGATGATGCCTGATGTGAGGATGGGAGTTGTCCATGGCAGGATGACAGCTTCAGAACTGGAAGAGGTAATGGTTAAATTTATAAATAAAGAGTATGACCTTCTAGTGGCCACCACTATAATCGAGGCAGGACTGGATATTCCCAATGTCAATACTATGATAATTACCAATGGGCAGGAGTTGGGTCTGGCACAACTTTATCAGTTGCGAGGAAGGATTGGCAGAGATAAATATAAAGCTTACTGCTACATTTTCTATCCACGCCGATTGCCACTCAGTGACATTGCTGAAAAGAGGCTGCAAACTATTGCCCAGTGCACTGAGTTGGGTTCGGGCTTTAAGATTGCACTCAGGGATCTCGAACTTCGCGGAGCGGGTAATATTATCGGGCCAGAACAGCACGGACATATCCTGGAAGTGGGATTCGATTTCTATTGTAAACTCTTGGAAGAGGCAGTTAACAGTGAGAAAGGCATCAAGATAGAACGGGAGCGACCTGTGGAAATAGATTTACAGGCAGATGCTTACATTCCTACGGACTATATTCCCGATCCAGCTCAGAGAATTAATATCTACAGGAAATTTGCCTCCTGCAGTGACTCTCAGAGTTTGGAGAAAATAAGGGAGGAGCTGGAAGACCGTTACGGTGATATTCCCCGGTCCTGTTTGACCCTGTTTGAATTGGTAGAGCTTCGCCAACTGGCTAAAAGATTGGGAATTGAGAAGATTGGTGAAAGAGATGGCGAGGTGGAAGTTGAATTCAGTCCACAAACTCAGGTACCACCGGATAAATTTATAGAGTTAGCTAAGGGCTTGAGAGAGAAAATTAAGTTTAAGCAGACGGAAAAATTTAAAATTTCAATTAGTCCCTGGGATTACGTTTCCAAGGTCAAAGGAGATTTAAAAGAGAAATTTGAAGGCGAACGGTTAAAAGTGAGGAAGTTGAAGGGTTTATTGCAAAAATTGATATAATCTGATATAATTAATTACTTAGCACTTTGTAGGCACGGTTTTAACCGTGCAAAAGGAGATGTGATGAAAAGAAAAATTTTATTTTTGCTACTGGGTATTCTGGTTATTGGATTGGGCGCACTTATTTTTTTTAAAACTAAGGATAATGGGAATACCCTGGTCCAGATTAAGGGAAGAAAGATTACACTTGAGGAGTTTCAAGTAAGAATTACCGAGATTCCCACTTATTATCAAGGATTCTTAGCTACGCATAACGGCAAAATAGAGCTTCTCAATGGTATGATTGCTGAGGCTGTGCTTATTCAAAAGGCAAAAGAAGAGGGGTTACATAGGAAGGAAGAGATCAGGAGGATGTTGAAGAATGTAGAAGATCGCATCCTCCTGGAGGCGATAGTTCAGGAGTTACAGAAAGACCGCATTGCCGTCTCAGACGAAGAAGTTAAAGAGTATTTGGAGAAAAATGAGGAGAAATTTGCAAGTCCCGAACAGATGAGAGTAAGCCACATTTTGGTAAAGAGAAAATCAGAGGCGAAGAAGATTTTAAATGAACTGAAAGAAGGCGCTAATTTCGAAAAGTTAACTCGAAAGTATTCAATCGATTCAATTACAGCTCCCCGGGGAGGTGATTTAGGCTATATTTCTCGGGGAGAAATGATTCCTGCGTTCGAAGAGGCTGTATTTGCTCTGGAAAACAGGAATGATATCAGCCCAATTATAGAGACTCCATTCGGATACCATCTGGTTAAGTTAACAGGCAGAAAGAAAATGAGAGAGAGGACTCCGGAGGAAATAGATTCTGAGATAAGGACGATAATCCAAAACGAGAAACTCGACAAACTAATGGAGAAGTATAGGAAGGAATCAATGGTTTCAGTTAATTATGACCTTTTAGACAAAGTTTCAGTAGGAATTCAATTAGAAAGTAAAGGAGAGACCAAAAATGAAGAAGAAAAATCGCAGAAGCCCTGAAGGAAAAATGGTAAGGAAAGAAATCATTAGCATCATCACCGTTTCTCTATTCACCATCCTTTGTCTTTTCATAGCCAGTTCCCTTGGGGCAAAAGTAGTTAACAAGACTGTAGCTACAGTTGATGGTGAAGTCATACTTATGAGCGAATACGAAAGAAGAGTCAAACCCGTGATAGAAGAGTATGAGAAGTTTCTAACGGGTCCAGATAAGGAAATAAAAATTAAAGAGCTTAAAGAGAAAATTCTCGAGCAGATGATCGATGAGAAGATTTTGATTAGCGAGGCTAAGAGGAAGAAAGTAAAAGTGAACAACAAGGAGATTCAGGATGGAATAGGAGAGATTAGGAAGAGATTTGGCACAGAAGAGGAATATAATCAAGAACTTGCCAGCCAGGGATTAGCGGAAGAAGAATTTAGGGGACAGGTGAAGAACCAACTAATGGTAATGAAATTGATTGATCAGGAAGTTAAAGCAAAGGTTGTTCCATCCACAGATAGTGAAATTGAAGACTTTTATAAACAGAATGAATCGGAAATGGTGGAACCCGAGCAGATGCGCGTGCGCCACATATTGATTAAAGTTGATGAAAATACTGATAAGAAGGAAGCTCTAAAGAAAATTGGAGAGATTTTAAAAGAGGTTAAGAAAGGGAAGACCAGCTTTGCGGAATTGGCGAAAAAGTATTCGGAAGGCCCGTCTGCTCCCCGGGGTGGTGATCTTGGGTTCTTCACAAGGGGTCAGATGGTGCGAGAATTTGAGGAGGCAGCTTTTGCTCTTAAGGTAGGGGAAATTAGCAATGTGGTGGAAACAGAATATGGTTACCATATTATTCAATGTATAGAGAAGAAAGCCTCAGAAAAGAAAAGTTTAGAAGAAATTCGAGACTACCTGCGGAACTTTATTTTTCAGAAGAAAATGGAAGAACGTTATGAAAAATGGTTGAGGACATTGAGGGATAAGGTAAGTATTACCAGGAGTGATATTGATTAAGGTTAGGTGAGAAAGCGGAGAGTAGATTGTTGAGATACGTAGGTAAGGGAATTTTAGATGCAACCAGTGGCTTGGGTCGGATAACAGGATTATTCCGCCAGATAATCTACTGGACTGGTCGTCGCCCGCTGAGGAGTAAGGACATTGTAAGTCAGATGATGGAGATTGGAGTAAGGTCGTTTCCAGTAATTGGACTTACTGCTCTGTTTACGGGTATGGTTTTAGCTTTACAGACTGGCTATGCTTTCAGCAATTTTTTTGGTGAGCCTGTGTATGTGGGAATGGCTGTTGGATTTTCTATGGTTAAGGAATTGGGTCCAGTTATGTGCTCTGTGGTTTTAGCTGGTAGAGTTGGTGCAGCGATAGCGGCTGAGATTGGGACAATGAAGGTTACAGAGCAGATAGATGCTCTGTATACTCTGGGCACAAATCCTGTAAAGTATTTAGCAGTCCCCAAGTTTTTGGCCTGTCTGATTATAGTTCCCATCCTTACCCTGTTAGCAGATATTATTGGTGTTTTAGGCGGACTCTTGGTTAGCGTCTATTCGTTTAATATTCCAGCAGCCGTTTATCGAGATGAGATTCTGAATTTTATGCGGATTGATGATGTGTACCATGGTCTAATAAAATCTCTCTTTTTTGCCGTAATAATTATTATGGTCTGTTGTTATAAGGGATTCACCTGCGAAGGTGGAGCGCAAGGTGTGGGGAGAGCAACTACTTCGGCGGTAGTAACTTCTTTGGTCTTGATTTTAATTTCAGACTACTTCTTGACGGCCTTTCTGGTCTCCATTGGAATTGGTGCCACCCATTTTTAAAATGTAGAAAGGTCTGGAGTCCGCCCGAAAGGGCGGTATGTAATTTCCTTGCTTTCGCAAGGACTCCCTGCTTTTGGAGTCCGCCCGAAAGGGCGGTATGTAATTTCCTTGCTTTCGCAAGGACTCCATGTTTTTGGAGTCCGCCCGAAAGGGCGGATGAGTTGAAATATGATAAGGATTAACAATATCCATAAGAGCTTTTTAGGGAATAGAGTTCTACGGGGAGTGAACCTGGAAATAAAAGAAGGAGAGACAATTACCATAATAGGTGGGAGTGGCTGTGGGAAGAGCGTCCTTTTAAAACATATTGTGGGGCTCATGAAGCCAGAAGTTGGTGAAATCGAAATAGATGGTCAAGAAATCACCAGGTTGGGAATGGAGGAATTGGCTGAGGTTCAAAAGAAATTCGGTATGCTCTTTCAGGGAGCTGCTCTATTCGATTCTTTAACAGTAGGAGAAAACATATCTTTTGGTTTGCGTATGTTAACCGATTTGGATGAGAAAGAGATAAAAAGGAGAGTTTCCGAAAAGCTTCCTCTGGTCGGCATGGAAGGGATTGAACAGCTAATGCCTGCTGAACTTTCTGGAGGAATGAAGAAGAGAGTGGCGCTTGCCCGGGCAATTGCTATGAATCCCAAGTATATTCTTTACGATGAACCCTCAACTGGCCTTGACCCAATTATGGCCGATGTAATTAATAATTTAATCTTAAATTTACAAGAGAAACTAAACATAACTTCTATTGTTGTCACTCACGATATGGTTACTGCCTACAAGGTTTCCGATCGGATTGCCATGCTTTACCAGGGCCGGATAGAAGAGATAGGAACGCCGGAAGAAATAAAAGAGACGAAAAATCCTGTGGTGAGACAGTTTATTACTGGCTCAAGTGAGGGGCCTATAAAGATGAAGTTAAAGGAGTAGATTGATGTTAACTCAGGAGACAAAAGTAGGGCTTTTTGTTCTGTGTGGTCTTGTAGCTTTGGTAATAGTGACTGTTCTTCTTGGCGATATCCATTTGGGAAAGCGGTATAAAATAAAAATCATTTTCAACGATGTTAGTGGGCTTCCGGAAAAAGCCCAGGTAAGAAGAGCAGGAGTGGTCGTAGGAAAAGTTACAGATATCAGACTGGTTGGGGATAAAGCTCAAGTGGCTGCTTTCATAAAAAAGGATGTGAGAATCCATAAGGACGCACGGGCGAGGATTGTCTCTTTCGGGATTGTGGGCACGAAGTATCTGGAAATTACTTCTGGTTCAGAAGAAGAGCCACTCCTCGAGGACGGGGATACTATTATAGGTATTGACCCTGTTAGTATTGAGAGGGCTGTGGAAAAAGTCTTACTTGGCGTGGGAGGTCTGGTGGAGGAGATAAAAGGGGTTGGTAAAGAAGAGGAATTGGGCAAGTCTCTGAGAGTATTTCTGGATAATATTGGAGAGGTCACCCGGAAATTGAATAGAGCTCTGGGCACTGAAGGACAGGAGTTAGAGGAGACAATTAAGAATCTTAACCAACTCTCAGCTAATATAAGGGAAATAACCGATAGTTTAAATCAGAAAAGTATCATCAGTTCCCTGCAAAAGCTTGACAGAAGCCTGGATGAAATCGCCGAAGTTGCAGAAAAGCTCAATAAAGGGGAAGGAGCAATGGGAAGGCTTTTGACTGATGAAAAGATGGGCGAACAAATTGAAGAAATGGTAGAAAGTCTCCAGGAGAGTTCTGAACAGGCTAAGAAGATTTTGCAGAGGACATCTGGTTTGAGAACGGCATGGGAATACCAGTTAAATTATAATGTAAATGAGGAGAAACTCAGAAGTGACTTTGGTCTTTCCTTGATTCCTGGCAAGGAAAGGTTTTACTACTTTTCAGTAAACAATATTGGAGAAAGTAACAGAGACACCGATTCGGGTGAACAGAAAATAAATAGTATAACTGTGAAGGTAGGAAAAAATTTAGGACTGTTCTCTCTATATGGCGGGGTTATTCGCTCCAGTGGTGGTTTTGGTGGAGCTTTCTGGCCAATTAAAGACAGAATAGAAATTGATGCAGAAGTTTTCCGCTTTTCCAGAGAAAGAGCCTGGCTCAATGCCGGAACGAGGTTCAGGATAAACGATTGGTGCTATCTTAGAATAAATGGTGAGGATATATTGAATCAGGGCACGGTCAATAGCAGTATAGGTGTTGTTTTAAAGTGAGGTAACATTGGCAAAAGTAAAGACGGCCTTTATTTGTCAGGAATGCGGATATCAGTCCGCCCGCTGGCTGGGCAAGTGTCCTACTTGTGGGAAGTGGAACAGTTTAGTTGAAGAGAGATTAGATATAGATATTAGCTTGAGGGAAGAACGCACCCTTTCCACAGCAAAGCCGAGTCCAATCAGTTCTATCAAACCTCAGCCTGAGGAGAGGTTTCTCACAGGAATATCAGAGTTCGATCATGTTTTAGGTGGAGGAGTTGTGGCTGGCTCGCTTGTCCTGTTAGCTGGTTCTCCTGGTATCGGCAAATCGACTCTGCTTTTACAGGTGGCGGGAAGTCTGGCAGTTTCCGGAAAAAAATGCTTATACATCTCTGGAGAGGAGTCTTTGGAACAGATAAAGTTGCGAGCTGACAGGTTGAGGATAGATTCTCCGGAATTGATAATATTCTCTGAGACAAATATTAAAGAGATAATTAACCAGATTAAAGAGATTAAACCGAAATTTGTAATTATCGATTCAATTCAAACGGTTTACCATGATGGTTTTAGTGGTTCACCAGGAAGTGTGGGCCAGGTTAAACAGTGCACTGATGAACTCTTTTATTTAGCCAAGTCCAAAAGGATTCCCGTATTCATTTCGGGACAGATTACTAAAGAGGGAGCAATTGCCGGCCCAAAAGTTTTAGAGCATATTGTGGATACAGTTCTTTATTTTGAAGGGTCTAAGGATCACTTATATAGGATTTTGAGGGTGGAGAAAAATCGGTATGGTACTACCTCGGAAATTAGCATCTTTGAGATGAAAAGCGATGGATTGCAACAGGTATTAAATCCCTCACAGATTTTTCTGGAGGGACGCATTCCCACTGCGGGGACAGTTGTCGTAGCACCTTTAGAGGGAACTAGACCCCTTTTAGTTGAACTACAGGCTTTAGTCACAAGAGCAAATTTTAACCTACCCAGGCGACAAGCCAGTGGTTTAGACTACAATAGGATACTTCTCTTGGTAGCGGTACTGGAGAAAAATTTTAATCTCCATCTGGAAAATTGTGATATCTTCTTGAATATCGCCGGAGGCGTGAAAATTTACGAACCTGCCTGTGACCTGGGCGTTATAGCGGCTATCTATTCAGGAGTGAAGAATAGACCTATTGGTGAGGAGGTAATGGTTATTGGTGAAGTTGGTTTGGTAGGTGAGGTGCGGGGAGTGACTTTTGTTGAAAAAAGGGTAAGCGAGGCGGAAAAGTTAGGCTTCAAAACCTGCATACTACCCAGTAATAACCTGAAAGAATTCCACGAGAAGAGAAAAATAGATTTAATTGGTGTGTCTACAGTTAATGAGGCTATTGAAAAACTGCATCTCGGGCGGGCTTGAGGGTCTTTTTGGCAATCCCTAACCCTCTCTCCCAAGGGGAGAGGAGGGAAAAAAGGTGCCTGTCACCTTTTCTTTGAGGTAGTCGACGGCTTTAGCCGGCGTATGGAGAGTAGAATATTTAATTATAGAGAAGCAAAAGACGAGGAGGTGAAAATTATTGTTTATCTGGATTGTTCGCTTATTAGTTATTATTGCTGGGCCAATCATTGGTTATTTTCAGATTTCTCCAGGGGCTAAGGGTATTCTAATCGGAACGGGTGCTGCAATTTTGATTATCCTTGTAGAGATACTTATTGAAAAAGTTGCCCTGGATACAATGGTAGCTGGTGGTATTGGAATAATCCTGGGATTAATTGCTGCCAAACTCATTGACTATTCGGTAGCATTGATGGGGAATCCATCTGTGGATACATTCTTTAAATCGTATTCTCTGTTAACAAAAGTTGTGCTTGCTTATATCGGAATGCTCCTGGCTATTAAAAAGAAAGAGGAATTAGAACTTCTGGATAAGAACATCACCCTTTCCAGTAAGCGAAAAGGTGGTGCGATGATGAAGGTCATCGACACCAGCGCCTTAATTGATGGTAGGATTATTGATATCTGCGAGACCAAATTTTTAGAAGGAACTCTGGTAATCCCCAATTTCGTTTTGAAAGAACTGCAAGAAATTTCTGATTCACCAGACTCTTCAAAGAGAAACCTGGGTAGGAGGGGACTCGACGTTTTAAAGAGACTCCAGGAGACTAAACAGGTCACAGTAAAGATTTTTGAGAAAGATTATCCTAAAATTGAAGAAGTAGATGCAAAGATAATAAAATTGGCTGATGAATTGGATGCCAGGATTATGACTGCCGACTTCAACTTAAACAAAGTTGCAGCGGTGCAGGGAATTGCTGTTTTGAATGTCAACGAACTGTCCAACGCAATTAAACCGCCAGTTCTGCCTGGCGAGGCAATGAAGGTCTTCGTTTTAAAAGAGGGAAAAGAGCCTAAACAGGGAGTGGCTTATCTTGATGATGGAACGATGGTGGTAATTGAAGATGGAAGGAGATATATCGGCAGAAAAGTTGACGTAATGGTAAACAGCATTTTACAAACTGCCGCCGGACGGATGATATTTGCCCGCCTTGTGGAAGAATGAACAGACGATTTATGAGAGGAGAGGTAACCTTTGAAAGTAGTAGCAATTATTGTTGCTGCTGGCAGTGGAAAAAGGATGGGACGTTCAACAAAGAAACAGTTCCTCTCTATCGGCTCTAAACCAATTCTGGCATATACTCTCGATGTATTTGACTCAATAAATAGAGTTGACAGGATAATTTTGGTTATCCCCAGAGGTTGGAAAAGGTATTGTCAGAAGGAAATTATAGAGAAGTACGGATATAAGAAAGAGATAGAGTTGACTAGTGGAGGAGCGCGGCGACAGGACTCGGTGGCTTGTGGACTTGCTCTTGTGTCTTCGGATTATGAGATAGTAATTATTCATGATGGAGTGAGGCCGTTTGTCACCAGAAGGATGATAATTGAATCTATTGCCAAAGCAAGGAAATTTGGAGCCTGCGTTGTCGCCGTTCCTGTGAGTGATACTGTCAAAATGGCAAACAGTAGAGGCGTTATAGAAAGAACGCTTCCTCGTGAATGTCTCTGGAGAGTTCAGACTCCACAAACGTTCCGGCTCAGTTTGATTAAGAAAGCTTATGCTAAAGCCCTGAAAGACAGATTTTATGGCACTGACGATGCTCAGTTGGTGGAAAGAATGAATAAACCAGTAAAAGTTATCTCCGGTGACTACCGTAACATAAAAATTACCACTAAAGAAGACCTGATCCTTGCTGAAAGGATATTATCAAAAAAGCCATTCTAGCCTTTGTGTAGCCGCAGAGCGAAGCTCTGCTTTGATTTAGGGGCTTGTCCCCGTCCTGTTTTTGGTAGTGTAGGGCTTTATGCCCGTAATCTTTTTTGTAGTGTAGGGGCTTGTCCCCGTAAGTTTACGCCCATAAAGGGTACACTACGGATAGACAAAAATTACGCCCATAAAGGGCTACACTACCCGTAAATTTTTGGGAAGGGAATCATTATGAAAGTAGGTATTGGCTACGACATCCATCGGCTGGTTACAGGGAGAAAATTAGTATTGGGGGGTGTAGAAATACCTTTTGAGAAGGGGCTGTCTGGCCACTCTGATGCAGACGTTTTAGCCCATTCCATCTGTGATGCAATTCTTGGCGCATTAGGAAAGGGCGATATAGGCCTTCATTTTCCGGATACTGACCCAAAGTATAAAGATATCTCATCTCTGATTCTTTTGGGAAAAGTTTCTGAAATTATGACTGAAGCAAATTTTCAGGTAAATAATCTCGATTCGATAATTATAGCTCAGAGTCCCCGCCTTTCGCCCTATATTGAAGAAATGAAAAAGAATGTTAGCGGAGTTCTAAACAGTAGTCGAGAAGTAATAAATATTAAAGCCACAACCAATGAAGGATTGGGATTGATTGGTCAGGGCGAAGGAATAGCTGCTTATACTATAGTTTCACTCACAGAGCTTTAAAGGAAGATTATGTCTTTATTTGTTTATAATACTCTAACCCGGAAGAAAGAAGAATTTAAACCGCACTCCCCGGGTAAGGTCAAGATTTATGTTTGTGGAACCACACCCTACGATCATTGCCATCTCGGGCACGCCCGCTGTTATGTAGTTTTTGATGTAATCAGAAAATATTTAGAATATAAGGGTTATGAAGTGACATATGTGCAAAATTTTACAGATATTGACGATAAGATTATCAACAGAGCCAAACAGTTAGGAAGCAAGGCCGAAGACATAGCAGAGAAGTATATCAGCGAATATTTTGAAGTAATGAGAAAAATAAACATAAAGGAAGCCAATTTTTACCCCAAAACGACAGAGCATATCCCGGAGATGATCAAACTTATTGAAAAGTTAATCAAACGAGGCTATGCCTACGTCATAGATGGAGATGTCTACTTCGAAATAGCAAAGTTTGATGGTTACGGTAAACTTTCCCATCGCTCCCGGGAAGAGATGCAGGCAGGAGTCAGGATAAAAGTGGATAAACGAAAGAGGAACCCTCTCGATTTTGCTTTATGGAAAAGTGCCAAGCCCGGTGAGCCATACTGGGAAAGCCCCTGGGGAAAGGGCAGGCCGGGATGGCATATTGAGTGCAGTGCAATGAGCATGGGGCGCCTGGGAGTTCCCTTCGACATTCACGGTGGTGGGCAGGACTTGATATTTCCCCACCATGAGAATGAAATTGCTCAATCCGAGGCAGCTACAGGAAAACCTTTTGCGGGTTACTGGTTACATAACGGCTTTGTTACGGTCAATCAGGAAAAGATGTCTAAATCCCTGGGCAATTTTTTTACCTTGCAGGAGATTTATGAAAAATATTCTCCCAATGTGGTCAGGTTCTTTCTTATTTCCCAATACTATCGAAGCCACATAGATTTCTCTGACGATAAGATGGAAGAAGCCCGGAAGAGTTTAGAAAGGTTTCACAATACTTTAGAGAACATCGAATTTCTGCTAAAGGGATTGAAAGCGGGAAAGAAATCGAGTCCTCCTAAAAGAGAGGATAGTAGTATATCGGAGGCAAAAGAAAAATTCACCACAGCTATGGATGATGATTTTAATACAGCGCGAGCTTTAGGTTATATATTCGATTTGGTAGGTAAAGCAAACAAAAAAATTTCTGAAAAGAATCCTGACCTCCCCTTTCTTCTCGGGGCGGATAGAGCCTTAAGAAGCATGGGTTCTCTTTTGGGGTTTCTGAAAGAGAAGGCTATAGAAAAGGCAGGAATGGATGAGTTCCAAATCGAAAAGCTTATTGACCAGCGGGATGCTGCCCGGGAAATAAAGGATTGGAAGAAAGCAGACAAGATTCGCAGTGATTTGGAAAAGATAGGAATCATTCTGGAAGATACTCCCGCAGGAACCCGCTGGAAGTATAGAGGCACAAAAAATTTTGCTTGATGTCCTTGTGATTTTTTGTTATTTTAGTGTAAGTTGGAAATTTTAATAGATACTTCAAAAATCCCCAAAATAGACCTCTTTTAGGCACTTCTTAACCATCGTTCATACACCACGAAATTATTTTTTTTCTTTACTCGAAGTATAGAATTCAATACTAGAGTCAATCTGAGAGTCTTTCAATTTTCTCTTTTTGGACATACTAATAACACCTTCACGAACACTTTTTGATAGAGGTTAGCGACCTGATATAGGCAGCTAAATAGAAACTATCAAAGTGGGGTCTCTACCGTCAGGTCGCCCCGGGTTTAAAAAATGCGTCCGTCAAAATCAGGTTAGCTAGAATATTAACTAGGAGATATGAAACAAAAATATTTTTTAATCTTTGTGATTATTGGCGCAATAAGTGTAATTTTCGTGAATCAATATATTCGAGAGAATCGTGGAAAAATATAC